>Ga0181539_1002830_pt1 | contig 16772 bp, 7 predicted proteins | sample PEATcosm2014_Bin_46_FD_119767 | JGI IMG/M metagenome (GOLD analysis project Ga0181539, IMG submission 119767) | Peatland microbial communities from MTU Mesocosm Facility, Houghton, MI, USA - PEATcosm2014_Bin23_60_metaG | ecosystem: Environmental > Terrestrial > Soil > Wetlands > Peat | place... | reverse complement strand
GTCAGTCCGCTGACGCTGATTGCCTTATTGTTCACGATTGTGGTGATGTTTTCGCTGAAGGGCGAATACATCGTGCGTCTGCCTCTCGATGTCGTCCGCATCGCCATTCCGCTGTTGATTTACTTCGTCGCCATGTTTCTGGTGTCGTTTTACATGGGGAAGAAACTCGGTGCCGACTACTCCAAGACCGCGACATTGTCATTCACCGCTGCCTCAAACAATTTCGAATTGGCCATCGCGGTTGCGGTTTCGGTGTTCGGGATCAATTCCGGGGCGGCGTTCGCGGCTGTCATCGGGCCCTTGGTCGAGGTGCCAGTCATGATCGCGCTGGTGAACGTGGCCCTGCGCTTCCAGCGATATTTCCCGGCCGCGCAAGCGCAGCGAGGCGAACCGGTGTGCCGGGTGCAATAGGTTGAGGAGAGTGCATGAAAGCAAAGGTATTGTTTCTGTGTACGGGAAATTCCTGCCGGAGCCAGATGGCGGAAGGCTTTCTTCGCGCCTTTGGCGGCGACCGCTTCGAGGCGCACAGCGCGGGAACGAAAGCTTCGACGCTGAACCCGATGGCCGTCGAGGTTATGTGCGAGGCCGGCATCGACATTTCGCGACAGCGTTCCAAGAATGCCGCCGAGTACCTGGGAACTCACTTTCCTTACGTCATCACCGTCTGCGACAACGCGAAAGAGTCGTGTCCAATTTTTCCTGGGCCGGCGCTGCGCATGCACTGGCCATTTCAGGACCCCGCGTTGGCAACCGGGTCCGAGCAGGACCGCCTGCGGGTTTTCCGGAAAGTGCGGGATCAGATTGAAGCTCGGGTGCGCGAGTTCGCCGCCAACCCCGATCAAGCGAAGCCCTAGCAAGCGGCGGCTGGAATTGCGGGCACAAAAAAGCGAGGTTGGCAATTACCAACCTCGTGCGTTTTATGCCTCGCGGTTCCGTTACTGCATTGTCAGAGCGACGACAACCTGCGACGATCCGGATGGTGTCGTTGCCGTGACCTTTAGTTGTGGCGTCTGGCTGCTGCTCGAACTGCCGCCGCCACCGCCGCCGCCGCAGTTCACCATTCCCAGAGCCAGGCACACGACCAACCCCAGCATTAGCAGCCAGCGTCTGCGTCGTCCGGCGAAAATCAAACCGATTCCGCCGAATGGGAGCAGGGTCGCCAACAGGCGTCCTGGTCTTATCAAGTTACTGATGGTTATCGTATTCCCGGAGGGAACACTGACAGTCACGGTGGCCGTAGAAGGCGCTGCCCCGGTGACCGGGTTGGGGCTCGGCTGCGTAACCGTGCACGTCGCCCCTCCCGTCGCCGTACAAGCGAGGGTTACGGTCTGGCTGAACCCGGTGGGAGCGGTCAAGGTGATAGTGACGGTCTCTTGCGCTCCTTTAGCGACCGTTAAGGCCGTCGGCGATGCAGTCAAAGTGAGGGCGGACGGAGTACCGCCGGAACCGCTTACGCTTCCCGAGCCATTACCAACGCCTGTCAAGGAAACTGTTGCCGGGAAGGTATTGCCGTTGCCATTGATGATCAGCGTCCCTATGCGTGATCCCGGGGCGACCGGAGTGAAGGTCACCCCGACGGTGCACGATTGTCCTGGCGCCAGCAGAGAATTGCAGGTATTCGAACTCAGGCTGTAATCGCCGGTAATTACAGGGACGCTGCTGATGATCAGCGTCTGCGCCGTGTCAGTGTTGGTCACTGTAACTGTCTGCGCCGCGCTGGTTGTTCCCAATGTTGTGCTGGCAAACGAAAGACTCAATGGCGAAACCGAGTCCTGCACCAGCACTCCGTTACCTTGCAGCCCCACAGTTTGCGGGCTGTTCGTCGCGTCGTCGGAAATTGTCAACGTGCCTGAGCGCGTACCCACAGCCGACGGCGTAAAGGTCACGGTGATCGTGCAAGTATTCTGACTGCTAGTAGCCGCGGGTAGTCCCGTGCCGCAAGTGTTCACCTGCGTGAAGTCACCCGTGCTCGTTATGCTGTTGATGGTTAGCGGAACCTGTCCGGCGCTCGTCAGGGTTACAGTCTGCGTCGCAACAGACGAAAAACCCACCGCCTGGTTCGCGAAGGTAAGGCTTTGGCTTATCGGCGAGATCGTAACCATCGGGAAGCTTGCCCCCAGGACTTTGGTTACGAAAGCATCACCATTTCCAGCATTAGCGCTTCTTCCAAGCACAGTATTGCCGGGAACGGCAACGGGCACTAACGGGAAATCATACGAGTTGGTGTTGCCCGCCAGGTATATATCCCCGTTTCCGGTCGGGCTGAGAGCCATTGCGTTTGCTTGGTCACCGCCGGAGCCCCCCAGGTAGGCAGACATAATCAACGCCGTCCCGTCAGGAGTAACTTTGGCGAGGTAAGCTTCCTGTTGCGTGCCCTTGAGCTGATTCAGCGAGTTGCCGCTCCCATCGATGATCGCATTGATGACCGGAATGTTCGCCGACTGAGTGCTTCCGGCGATGTAAGCCCAGCCCCCCGCGTCAACCGCTACGGCAAGCCCCTGATCATTCCCCGTGCCGCCCAGATAAGTGGCGTACTCAACCTCGGCGGGGCTCTGCATCTTCAGAATGTACGCATCGGTTGTAGGTGAGGCCCCGAGCGATGACTCATTTAAGCCTGTGGCGGATAGCATGGTTCCCGTCGTAGTACCAACCACGTAGGCGGCGCCCTGGCTGTCAACCGTAACCGCCCTGGCCGCATCCACCTTCCCGGTTTTGTCTGTCATGTTTGTTTCCAGGGCGGTCACATAGACGGGCCAGCCAGCGTTCTTGGAGCCTGTAGATGTGTCATGCCCGTGGAGTTTTATAATCCACGATCCTGTGCCGTCCCAATATGTATCCGCCTGCGGTAGCCAGTCGAAGCTCCCTGGGCTGTACGCCGGTCCGGGAAGCGAAGGATGTAGCTGAGTGGTGCTCGAGCCGCCAACCGCGAATACGTCGCCCTGCGGGTCCAGAACCACGCCATAAGCTTCCGTGCTGGCGGAGATCGGCCCTATCCAAGGCGCGAGGGCAAGAACTAACCAATTAAATCCACCGTTATCGGGAATGACTTCGCCTAGGACACCGTTTGCACATAGGTTGTTGGCGACCCAGTTGATGCCTCCCGTTGTCCCTCCGTTCAGCGCGACAATCCTCATAGTGGCATAGGTTGTTGGAGGAGTGGTTGTCGGGCAGGTTGGCGTAACCTCGGTGATCGTACCGTACGCGATCGTGACGCCGCTCTGGTAACTCCATGTCGGCGGAGGCGCCACTAACTGTCCTCCATATACCGCGGAGAAGAAGTAATAAGTGGCAGTGGGGTCAGGTGTGGCCGGACAAGTGGAGCCGCAATGGTCAGTGAGGGACGCCGCCCTGGGCGACATAGGCGAAGCTCCGTTAAGGATCGGAGGCGCAATGTGAAGCCCAAAGTCAAGCTTAGTCACGAACGCCACGTATGCTTCCGTTATCGGCTCGAATCCGTTGTACGCGGGAAAGTTGAACGAACTCGTCTTACCGGCCACGATTACGTTCTGTTGCGGATCTACCGTGATAGCGTAACCAGCGTCAATACCATTTCCACCAAGATAGGTAGTGCGGATCAAGGTGCCGGTCGACGAGTCCAGGATCGCGATAAAGGGATCGCTATCGCCGCCGGGCCAAGTGGGCGAAACACTAGCAGGAACGCTCGCAGTATACCCAACGATCGGCATATCACTGAAGCCCGTGGTGCCAACCACATACACGTTCGGACGCGCGGGAACGTGGATGGGCACAGGGTTAGGGTTGAGTGACAGATTATCCAGCGCGATTCCATTGCCGGACGCAGAGGCATTGCTGGGCGCCGGAGCCGTGCCTGAGATGAAAGTAGTAAAGAGAACCGTAGCTCCGGTGGGGTCTAACTTGGTGACGTAAGCGTTACAAGCCGACGAAACTCCCTCGACGGTGGTGCCGCTGGGGTTAGGAGTCGGAGCCGGGAATACTATGGGGTTTGCATCTTTACCAATCGAACATGTCTGCCCGGTGATGTAAGCGTTGCCGGCTGCGTCCACCGCAATCCCATTCGCGGTGTCGCCCTGAGAGCCGCCCAGATAGGTGGAGTAAGACAGAATCGGATCGATCACCAGTTCCAGGTTCTTGTCATAATCGCCGATTTGTAGCTGAGCCCTGCCCGGACCGGCCAGGGCGTATTCCACGCTGACCGCCTTGGCGCTGCCTGCCACTTTCTGGTAGGCGTAAGGCTTGGCAAAGGTGACGGGATGACCGTTGACTTCGGCCACAAGCTCTCCGTCCGCGTTGATGTAGAGCTTGTCCATCCCGGAGAGTGTCAGCGCGATTGCACGCGGGTCCGCCATGGGCGCGACCACAAAATCGAATTCCAGGCGGCGGTTGTCACCGTAATAGATCACGTCCACGCCGGGGTATACGTCTTTCGTGCGCAGTTTGGCGAAATTCCGCACGCCCAGCCGCCATTTGCCCGGGTCCTGACCAATGTAGTAGTTGGTAATTCCCGGCAGTGGCTCGATAGCCTCTATCTGCGCCGCGGCATTCGAGCGATCGAAGGAGAAGCGGAGGGTCCGCGTCGAGCCGGATGTGGCGTCGGTGATCGCAATGGCAGACTCACCAGCCCCAACCAGCACCGCATATCCGCCGCTGCGAGCTAAGAAGTGTCCCTGCTCGGCTGCCGGCTCGAAGCGCAACGGCAGATTGGCGTAGGTCCGCGCGGCATCGCGACTGGCAACGGCCCGTGCCAGGTCACTCTCCGCGGATAGCGATAACGGGATTACCGCGGTGACAAAAGCCAGCAAAGCGACACTGATCTTTAGCTTCATATCGAATACCTCGATTGCATGCAACTGCCACCGTCGGTTTGCTCGCTTTAAATCAGCAGTAAACAGAGGTGGCAGCTCGCAGCATAGCAACAACTCTGGAGCGCCGGGAAGTTACGTTGGTGGTACCACCGATGACGCTAGAGGTACCTGCACGCATAGGCAGAGAGCGTATTTCGAAGAGGCCGGCAGAGTTTGCCGCGGTAGGAATCAGCCGCTTTTATCTAGGAGAAGATCCGGAAAAAGATGAGGGAAATGTCGATAGAATCCTTAGGCAATAAGCCTGAGAAGCTTACGCCTTCGTCGCACACCGCTGTTGTCAAAGTAGGTTCGCCGTGGAAGAGGCGTATGGCCTTACAACAGTTTCAGAGTAAGTGTATCCAGGGGCCAGTGCCTTTAGGGTCATGTTGAGCGAAGTTGAGGCGTTGAGGCGGCGTCTGAGCCGCCTGCCGAAATCCTGAGCGAAGCGAAGGACCTCGGCATTTCGGCACAACGCGAGGCTGAGGTGCCGCCGAAAAATTTTATCAAAATCCTGAAATTGGCCTAACTCCGATGTCTGCGATCAGGGACGAAAGCCCGCACGCGATTCATCTGAACGACCTTCCACCTTTTGTCTTCGACGCGCTCGCCGACGGCGGGGAAGAGCTCTTGCAGGATTCGGCCAACCCGATCCACGCCCTCCAGAACGACCTTTCTATTCTCTTCCGAGTCAGGCAGGTACTCGCTATACATGATCGTTTGCAGAGCGTTGCGGACATGATGATTCAACTGCGCAATCTTCCTGAGATCATCCAGCAGTTTCCGGTGCCGTTCGCGGGCGGCGAGCAGGATTAAAAGAGGAGCGAATGCCGCCGCGAAACCCACAACCGCGGCATCGGTAATCGCTTGCATAGGCAGCGAGACGTCAGCTTGCATGACAGTCGTGTGAATTACGAAGTCAAGCAGCCCGGCAGAGAGGCCAAACAGAACCACCACGAACGCAATTCGCGTAGGCGAACCGGCAAGCGCTTGTATGGATTTCTCGAATTGGCGGCGCACCGGCGGACGGCTCCTCAACAGCGTCTGATTAAATGAGATGCCGCCGCAAGCCCGCCAGAAGCCGCGAGGGGGCAAATTTCACAATATCGGCCACTCTGCCAGCCCCGGAACGCGCCGCCAGTATCCGGGTTGAGGCGCGAGCCGAGGCGCAGGGCCGAGGCCGAAACCTCTTGGCGTCCGGAGCCATGCTGGAGTATCGTGAAACCCAAACAGAGTTCCCTTCACGCACATGCTTCGGGCGCGGTGAGTTTCGCCGGTTGCCGGCGGGCACGCAGGTGCGTTCGCGCTCTTCGCCGCAGTGTTGGTAGTATTTCGCAAGCTGTTATGGACGATCATTGCGTTCCGCAATTCGCAGAATCTCCCGCCATCGAATTGGTGGCAGCCGCCGCTTCCCCGCGCAGCATGATTCCGCTGGCGATTGCCGGTGCCTGCGCATACATGAATCTGTTCGCCACGCAGCCTCTGCTCCCGATGCTGGCGCATGTGTTTCATGCCAGCAAGTTTGCCGTGAGCCTCACGGTCACGGCTCCGCCGGTTGCCATCGCGTTTGCGGCCCCCCTTCTTGGCCGGCTTTCCGATCAGTGGGGCCGCAAGCGAACCATGATCTTTGCGGCCTTCCTGCTCTCGTTCTCGACCATTCTCACCGGAACGTCTTGGACTCTTGGCCAGATCGTCGCTTGGCGCTTTCTGCAAGGCATCTTTACCCCCGGAGTGTTTTCAGTCACTGTCGCCTACATCAATGAAGAATGGGATTCGAGCCGCGTCGGGCACGCCATGGCTGTTTTTGGAACCGGCGGAATCATCGGTGGATGCATGGGCCGAACCCTGGCCGGCATGATCGCCGGACATTACCACTGGCGGTGGACCTTCATCGTGCTGGGCTGCATCAACCTGGTCTGGGCCGTGGCGCTGGCTAAGTCGCTTCCCCAGGAACGCCGGTTCGTGCCCGCCGCGCAGTCCGTCTCGTCGCTGCGTCTGCTGCTCGGCCACTTGCGCAATCGTCCGCTGCTGGCGACCTGTCTGGTGGGATCGTGCATTTTCTTTTCCATGCTGGCGACCTTCACCTATGTAAACTTTCACCTCGCCGCACCGCCGTTTTATATGGGCACGGCGGCGCTCGGCTACGTATTCCTGGTCTACCTCGTGGGTGGAGTGATTACGCCTGTTGCCGGCCGCTGGATCGACAGGTTGGGATATCGCAACGCTCTCGTGGGAGCCACCGCAGTGGGCATCATCGGTGTGCTGCTCACTCTCGCCAACTCGCTGTGGATCGTCGTTGCCGGGCTCGCCGTATTCAGTTCGGCCTGCTTCATCACCCAGGCCAGCGCAAACAGCCACATCGGCAGAGTGGTGGAGCACAGCCACGCCTTGGCCGCCGGCCTGTACGCTTCGTTTTATTATGTGGGCGGCGGCACCGGCAGCTCAGTTCCGGCCTGGCTGTGGGAAGTTGGCGGGTGGAATGGTTGTGTGGCGCTGGTTGTCCTGGTCCAGCTTATCAGTGCCACCATCGCCTGGTTCTTCTGGACTCGCAACGGCCTGCAAACCAAGTCGTGAGTGCTCATGGGCCACTCGCGTAATAACTCTTGAAGTGTCATTCTGAGCGAGCGCAGAGAGCGAAGAATCTATGTATTTGATTTTGGTGGGTGGCCCACATTTGCCCGCAGTTGGCTAATGTGGGGTTGTTGGGCGGGTGTTCCGCGCTACGAGCCGCTTTGCCGGTCCACGGGATGCGCCTACTCGGAAACCGCTCTGGCATCGGGGATGACACTCTCGCTGCATTCCCCTTCGCCATACAGTTGCGGCAACGGAAAAGACACCCAATCGGGCGGAAAACTCTTCAAGTTCCAGATCTCGCTGGCATATTCCTGGATGGTGCGATCGCTGCTGAACTTCGGCGAGCGCGCCGTGTTCAGGATCGCTTTGCGGTTCCACAGCGGACGATTCAGAAATTCCTGATCGATGCGCTCATTGATCGCCATGTAGGCCGGCAGGTCGGCCACGTGGAAGAAACGGTCTCCGCGATTGATCAGTTCGTCGAAGATCCAGCGGAATAACCCGGGCTCCTGGGGCGAGAAGCGGTCATGGGTGAAACAGTCCAAAATCCGCTTCACCTCAGGTTCGCTCTCGTAAATCGCGCGCGGACTATAAAGCCCGCGCTGCCGCATCATCTGAATCTCTTCCGCACGCAGCCCGAAAATGTAAATATTCTCCTGTCCCACCTCTTCCATCATCTCGACGTTCGCCCCGTCGTAGGTCGCCACCGTGAGCGCTCCGTTCATCATCAGCTTCATATTGCCGGTGCCGGAGGCCTCCATCCCGGCCGTCGATATCTGCTCGCTGAGATCGGCCGCCGGAATGATCACCTCCGCCAGCGAAACCCGGTAATCAGGTATAAACGCGACCTTCAGCCGGTCTTTCACGCGCGGGTCGCGGTTCACCACATCGGCGACGTTGTGGATGAGCTTGATGATCTGCTTGGCCGCCCAGTAGCCGGGCGCGGCTTTTCCGGCGAAGATCACCGTGCGCGGCACCGCGAGTTCCTGGCCGTCTTCCACCACGTGCAGGTAGTCGCCGATGATGCGCAGCACGTTCAGCAGTTGGCGCTTGTATTCGTGGATGCGCTTGATCTGCACATCGAACATCGAGGCCGGATCGACCATCACCCCCGTCTGTTCCTCGATGACCTTGCCGAGCCGCACCTTGTTGCTGTACTTCACGTCGGCGAAGCGCTGCTGGAATTCGGGCGAGTCCGCATATTGCTCCAGTTTTCGAAGCTCTTCCAGGTCGGTGATCCACTCCTCGCCGATGGTTTCACACAGCAGGTGCGAGAGCTGTGGATTTGCCCGCAGAAGCCAGCGCCGCGGCGCCACGCCGTTCGTTTTGTTGCTGAACTTTTCCGGCCATAGCTGCGCAAATTCCGGGACCAGGGTCGAGCGAAGCAGTTCGCTGTGCAAGGCCGAGACGCCATTCACCGCGTGCGAGCCCACAATCGCCAGGTGCGCCATGCGAACCTGCTTTTCGAAGCCCTCTTCAATGATCGACATCTTCCGCACTTTGTCGCCATCGATCCAGCTAAGGGCTGAGAGTCCGCGCAGAAAGCGGTGATTGATGCCGAAGATGATCTGCGTGTGCCGCGGCAGCACGCGCTCCAGCAGCGACAAGCTCCATTTCTCCAGCGCCTCCGGCAGCAGCGTATGGTTGGTGTAGGCCAGGATTTTCCGCGTCAGCTTCCAAGCCGGCTCCCAATCCATTCCGTGATCGTCGATGAACACCCGCATCAGCTCGGCCACCGCCAGCGCCGGGTGGGTATCGTTCATCTGGATCGCAACTTTTTCCCCCAACTGATCTAGGTTTTCATACTCATTCAGGTATCGCCGCACGATGTCGCGCACCGCGCAAGCGACCAGAAAATACTCCTGCACGAGCCGCAGCTCGCGGCCCGCCACCACCGAATCGGACGGATACAGAAGACGCGTAATATTCTCCATGCCGATCTTCTGTTCCACCGCCCGGATGTAGTCCCCGCGATTGAAAATCTCGATATCGAAATCTTCCGACGCGCGCGCGCTGAACAGCCGCAGAAAATTTACCGTCTCGCCGTTGTAACCGACCACCGGCATGTCGTTCGGAACTCCGAGCACGATCTTGTAGTCGGTCCAGTTCTGCCGGTAGTCTTCTTCCGCATTGCGCAGATTCTCCACCCGTCCATAGAGCGGAATCACAATCGCCTGCTCGGGACGCGGAATCTCGAACGGGGTTCCGTTAGCTTTCCAGCGGTCGGGCTTCTCCCGCTGAAATCCGTTCACGATCTCCTGCTTGAACAGGCCGTACTCGTAATCGATGCCGTAGCCATAGCCCGGCATGCCCATCGTTGCCATCGACTCCAGAAAACAGGCGGCCAACCTTCCCAGTCCGCCGTTGCCCAGTCCGGCGTCGGTCTCACTTTCCAGCACCTTGTCCAGGTCCTCCCCCATCGGGATCAGAGCCTGCCGGGTTATATCCATCAGACGCAGATTGCACAGCGTGTCGCCCAGCAGTCTGCCCATGAGGAATTCCATCGACAGATAGTAGAGCCGCTTGGCGCCGGCAGCGCGATAGCGAGATTCGGTCTGCAGCATGCGGTCAACCAGTTGGTCGCGCACCGCCAGCGAAACCGGCGTGACGAACTCGCTGGTCGTCAATTCGTCCTCTCGCCTGACAAGCGTCCGCCGCACATGCCGCGAAATCGCCTGCCGCAGGATCTCGGCGGCCTGCACCTGACTCACGGAATTATTGTTCATTCGTAGACGCGCCCTGACTCGTTGAGCGTACGTGCATATCTATACCGATTCTAAACGAAGCCCCAGCCGACTGCTGAAACGCGCTGAAAGCTGCGGAATGTGCAAGCCGGATTTGTACAGCCGTTTTTGCCAAGCCTGGTTCTCGTGCGGCTTCAACCATTAGATTCAACGCAGAGCACCTGGGGCTATAAGTATTTGTGATCAGCGGTATCACCGCACCTCTTTATCTTGCCGCTTGCTCATAATATCGGCCGTGCCGGGGTCCCCGGCACGCGCCGTAGTTGCGCGTGTTGGGGTGACGGACCGCCGTTCACAGCATGACCATCTTGAAGGCCTTCCGCTTCGCGCTGTGGGCTGCGCCTGCTGTCGTCCCCTCGCAGTGGTCGATTCAGGTTTATCCTCCATCCTTAACTCGATTCGCATCGGGTGTTCACCTCACTTACTGTAAAGAAAATGCCTCCCCAATATGCCTTTGGCACAAAGTGATAAAGATTCTTCACGAATTTGTTTCTTAAGGGGAGTTCTTGCGTGGTTTAATCCAGGTGCAACTCTGAAAAATTTTACTGTTTCCCCAAAGTGCGCGGCAGTGTGGGTTTTTCGCGCCGACAGACTGAGAGAGACCAGCTTCGTAAAAGGTATATCCAGTGAAGAGCCGAGCACGCGGAATCCCGGCAAAAGCTGCCCTCGAAACTGATCGAGAGGAATAGATCGGATCAAGAATGTTTTCCGCCGGTGCCGTTTGATTTCAACGCACGTTCTCAGGAGAGCATTTGATGAACTCAACGAACAGCAAGTGCTTCGCGGCCCCGGTGTCCCCGGCAAACACTGTCTTTAGCGGCTTTGCGCTGGCGATGCTTTTTTGCATCCTGCTGCCGGTAGCGGCCCTTGCCCAATCGACCACGGCTGGCGCCATCGGCGGCGCGGTCAGCGACCAGTTCAAGGCGAGGGTACCCAACGCCAGGATTACCGTTCAGAATCTCGCCACTCACGAGAAAAAAACCGGCACGACGGACAGCTTCGGCAAGTTCCGCATCACCACGCTTTCCCCAGGCCAATACGAAGTGGTGGTCGAGGCGCCGTTGTTTGCGCCCTATCGGGCCTCCGGTTTGATCGTTGAGATCGGCCGCGTCACCGAACTCGAAGTCGGATTGAAGCTGGGCACCGCCGTCGAGACGGTTCAGGTCAATGGCGAAGCCCCGACGGTCAACACCGTGCAGCCGGACTTTGCCAACAACATTAACGGCACGGCCATCGAAAACCTCCCGATTAATGGCCGCAAATGGTCGAATTTCGCGATTCTAACGCCTGGCTTGGTTCCGGACGGTCCTTACGGGCTGATCAGTTTCCGCGGCATCAGCGGATTGCTGAACATGAATACCGTCGACGGCGGCAACAACAACGACGCATTCTGGTCGGAAGAACGCGGCCGCACGCGCATGGCGCACACCATCAGTCAGAGCTCGGTGCGCGAGTTCCAGGTCAACAACTCGAATTTCTCCTCGGAGTACGGCCGCGCCGCCGGTGGCGTGGTCAATACGGTCACCAAGAGCGGCTCCGACAACCTTCACGGCGAAGCGTTCTACTACATCCGCGATAACGGCATCCTCGGTGCGACCAACCCGTTCTCGACCGTGTACACCGGCAACTCCGGCGCAATCACGTCACAGCCTTTCAAACCCCTGGATCGCCGCCAGCAATTCGGTGGCAACCTTGGTGGGGCGATCATCAAAGACAAGCTGTTCTGGTTCTTCAACTACGACGGCCAGAGTCTGAACTTCGCAGGCGTTTCCGCCCCTTCCGGCAGCACGTTCTTTGCCCCTGCGACCACCCAAACCACGCTGACCAGCACCGCTACTCAGTTGGGCTCAAAGTCCGACCTGAACACGATCGCCAAGTATCTGGGACTTTGCGGCGGCTCCGGCTGCAACAACATTCCCCCTGCCATGCAGAGCCAGGTCCAAGGCTATTACACCGCCGCCCAGAACTTTCTGCTGGCTGAGACCGGCGTCGTTCCGCGCACCGGCTCTCAGGACATCCTCTTCCCGAAGGTGGACTGGGTCATCAATAGCAAAAATACCTTCACCGCCAGCTACAATCGCATGCGCTGGAGTTCTCCCAACGGCGTTCAGACCGTTCCCGTTTACAACGACGGCATCGCCAGTTGGGGAAGCGACTACGTCAAGACCGATATGTTCATGGGACGCTTGCGATCGACGCTGACCAATAACCTCACCAGCGAATTTCGCTATCAGTTCGGGCGTGACTTCCAGTACGAAACTGCCAGCCCTCCGTCCGCTGCCGAGGTGAACAGCAATCTCGTTTCCGCCAGCGGCTACGTGCCGTCGATTTCCATCGCCTCGCAGTTATGGATCGGCACCCCAAGCACTTTTACTCGCTACGCTTATCCCAACGAGAACCGCAACCAGTTTTCCGAAGTCATGAGCTGGATGCATGGGCACCATCTGCTCAAGTTTGGCTTCGACCTCGATCGCGCCAACGATATTCAGAACTATCTTTATAACGAATATGGTTCGTACAGTTACAGCACCCTCGAAGCCTTCGTCGAAGACTACACGATTCAGCAGAATCCGGCGCTCTTCGCAGGCCAAGCGGCCACCAACTGGAGCAGCTTTTCGCAGGGATTCGGACCTATCGGCGCCACGTTCCATACCTGGGACTACGCGGGATTCATCCAGGACGATTGGAAGATATTGCCGCGCTTGACCGTAAACCTGGGCCTGCGTTACGAGTATGAGCAGTTGCCTGCGGTGCAGTATCCCAATGCCAACTTCCCAACTTTGGCCCAATCACAGGGCTCGTTGCTGGCTTCCTTGAACGGCGTAAATCCAACCCTGCGCATGCCCTCCGATAAGAATAATTTCGGTCCCCGCATCGGATTCGCCTGGGATGTCTTCGGCGACGCCAAGACGGCTCTTCGTGGCGGCTATGGCATGTATTACGGACGCATCAACAATAGCGCCATTGGCAGCGTCCTGGTCGGCAGCGGCATCCCGGGAGTCACCCAGAGCAACTACACTGTCCAGTACAACTCAAGCTGCGCCCCGAATTTCCCCCAGGTAATCACCACCTCGTGTGGATCCTTTGTTCCCTCGATTACTTACTTCGATCCGCACCTCCAGAACCCGCAGATTCACGAAGTCGATCTGATATTGGAGCGCGAAATCGCGCGCAACATGGTCGTCTCCGTCAGCTATCTGGGAACCTTCGGGCGTGAGATGATGCAGTGGATCGACAAGAACCTTCCGAACAATGAGCCAACCACTACCGCCTCTTACATCTTCAATGGCGGTCCCTTCAACGGGAAGACCATTACGGTTCCGTTCTATGCCGGCAGCACCCGCCCGATCAGCAACTACGGCGCCATCATCGATGCAACCAGCAGCGCCAACTCCTCTTACAACGCGGTCGTTCTGCAGGTGAAGCGGCGCATGACCGCCGGCCTGCAGTTTGACATGAGCTACACCTTTTCGCACTCGATCGACAACTCCGCCGACCCCTCGCAGACGCAGACCGCCAGCTATGGACAGGTCTACGATCCTAACAACCTGGCACTGGAAAAAGGGAACTCGAACTACGACGTCCGGCACCGCTTCGTGACGGCGCTTATCTGGCAGCCGCGGTATTTTCAGAACAGCGGCAAGCTTGCCAAGACGATGATGAACGGTTGGAGCCTGGCTCCGGTGATGATCATCTCCAGCGGCAAGCCTTACACGGAGTCGATCAGCGGCAACGATTACACCTGCAGCGCTAGCTATTGCAGCTCGAACTACGGAATCGCCGGCGGAATCAATGGCTCGGGCGGAACCTACCGTCTTGCCACCCTGTTGCCGCGCAACGATTTCCGTTATCCGGCTTTTTCCAACATTGACTTGCGGCTGGCGCGCAGCTTCAAATTCGCGGAAAGTCAGAAGATCGAAGTCCTGGTGGAAGCGTTCAACCTCTTCAATAGCCAGCAGGTCAGCAGCCTCAACCAGACGATGTACGTCGTTCAAAGCGCTTCCTCGGCGACTCCTTTGGCTGGAGTTCCGGCGGTGCTCAACGCCGCCGACAACGTAACCGGCTATTCGCCGTTCGGTTCCGCCAGCGCTGCCGGCACAAACCTCTACCGCGAGCGCCAGGTGCAGTTCGCCCTGCGCTATTCGTTCTAGAGCTGTTGTTGATTTGTAATCGTCGGGGTGCCCTTCGACAAAGGTTTGGTGCCCCACGTTCGCCCATCGGGGTCCCCGGCGAGCACCGCTCGCTGGGGTGATTGGGGCTAGAGCAATTCCCCAGTAGATATATTCCAACCTACCAGAATGTCATGGCGAGCGAAGTCGAGCCACCTTTTGTTTCTGCTGCCGAAAACAAAGGGTGGCCCCACTCTTTAGTCCTTCCGTAACAGGCAATAAAACCAACAACTTGAGGGATTGCCTTGACGAACTGTACTAAAACTGTGCTACGGTATCCCATCTAATCCGGGGGTGCCAAGTGAGCACAGTACCGCTAATTACGATCTTCGTCCGGCATCTTCCACGCTGCAAATATAGCTCAGATGAGTTCGCTAAGCGTTGCACATGCCGGAAGCATCTCCGCTGGACTCACCACGGTACACAATACCGCCGCGCCGCTAATACGCGGGATTGGGGCGAAGCCGAACAAGAGAAGCGGAAGCTAGAAGACCAGCTTTCTGGGAAGCTCTCAGACGCCCGGGAAACCGCTTCTTCGGTTAAGTCTTTGGAAGAGTGCATCTCGCTCTTCGCGCAAGACAAGACCGTCCAAGGAATCGACCCACGCACCATCCGCCAGCACAAGCTAGAACTCGGACGGCTCAAGACATACTGCGAGCAGCAAGGCGTCTTCGTGATCCACGGCATAACGCGCGAACTGCTAACCGGCTTCTGCGGAACATGGGAGACGTTCTATCCGTCCAGCTTCACGAGAATGCGCGTGCGCGAGCGGCTGAGCGGCTTCCTCAATTACTGCTTTGAGACGCAATGGCTCTCACGGAAGCCGCCGCTCCCGCGAATCAAGCTGGATTATCAGCCCACGATGCCGTTGACGGCAAACGAATACGCGCGGCTTCTGGTTGCTGCTCTCAAGATGCCGGACGCGCGAGACGCCGCCAGACTACACGCGCTCTTTCAGCTCATGCGATGGAGCGGACTTGCAATCTTCGACGCTCTGACGTTGAAGCGCGCCGGTCTGGTCTTGGATGAAGACGGCATCTATAGCGTGGTAACGCGCCGAGAGAAGACGGGAACGGATGTACGTGTTCCACTGCCGCCCGCCGTGGCTCGAGAGCTGCTCGCCGTTCCTAACGAGCACGCGGAGCACATCTTCTGGAATGGCAAGGGCGAGAAAGCATCGTTCACCGGGCGCTTCGGTTCGCACCAAGTTTATCCAGCTTTTGAAGCGGCGGAGATTCCGGACGTTTGCAAGATGAAGTCTCACAGACTGCGGGATACGTTCGCCGTGGACTTGCTCACTAAGGGAGTGCCGCTGGAAGAAGTCAGTAAACTGCTCGGACATAACAGCATCCGGACTACAGAGAAGCACTATGCAAAGTGGGTAGCCGGGCGCCAAGCGAGATTGAAGTCTCTTGTCGTGGGAACGTGGACTCCGGCTCTGGAGGCGCAAGCGTGAGCATCCGGGGCGCTAGTTTCCCGCCATCTCTCGACATCGCAACGCGCACACGAAGAAGCTCGCATCCGGCAAGCGGCGGCGCGGAACGGCTGGATTCTCTAGTTGGCGCAACATAGAAGGCGTAAACAGATAGAGCGCACATTTCCGGATGACAATACAGACTTTCAATCTGCATGAGAACGTAATTCCAACAACTTACGCGCAGCAGATGGCACGTAATACCGCGTTTTCGATATAACGTTTTCGATGTAAAGCAGTGCGAACGGCACGGAAATGGCAAGGAACGGAGAACGGAGTTCCGTGTGGGTTTTGCCTTCTCTCGCGTCGGTCTAAGTCAGCGGATGACACCTAAGACCACAAAAAGCGTGATAATCCAACAAACAGAGCGCGGATAGAGCGCAGTTTCGCGGCCGGTGTGCTGTAGGTTCCTCCGCACCAGTTCCGCCTACGGCACACGGCCACCCAACCTTGCGAGCGCGTAAAATCACCCTCCAAGGCCCGGCAAACGCGGGACGTTTGCACGTGTGGATCTCGTCATGGCGGGGCCGGGTTACTTCCGGTTAGCCGACCACTCACCCAGAACTACACCCCCGACTTGCCAGAACGCGGTTTCCAGACCGTGACTCAAGGCGTTAGCAATTGCGTAGGGTTTCTGTGTAGTCACGACGGCATTGTGCCGACTTAGACTCAAGACCCTGCCGATTGGCTTGCCGCCGCAGCGTTTATTGGAAGAACAACGGAGAATACGGTGCCCCTGCGCGCTCCGTTATTGCTGGATACCCTGCAAGCACACGCAAAGCCAACTATCGAGAACAGGCGATTAGACCAAAAACTTGCCAAAACGGGACTGCTGGCAGAGTCGTTAGTGTAACGGGGATTTCACAACAATTATGAATGACGATGCGTCGCCCGAGTGGCTAAAATGTGTCATTCTGCTCGCAAGATGTGAAGCCTGCAATTAGGTGCTGCCGGCTTGTGGCAAGCTCGTCGTATAGACGAGCGCAGCCCG
>Ga0181539_1002828_pt1 | contig 16774 bp, 19 predicted proteins | sample PEATcosm2014_Bin_46_FD_119767 | JGI IMG/M metagenome (GOLD analysis project Ga0181539, IMG submission 119767) | Peatland microbial communities from MTU Mesocosm Facility, Houghton, MI, USA - PEATcosm2014_Bin23_60_metaG | ecosystem: Environmental > Terrestrial > Soil > Wetlands > Peat | place... | reverse complement strand
GTCGCTTCGGTCTGCTGCTGCTCCGCCTGGTCCTTACGCTCGGCGAGAGATTGACGCCGCGCCTCGGCCTCGGCCTGAATTTCCCGGATGCGATCTTGCAACTCGGGATTCGTGATCTTGTATCCATGCTCGGCGGCGAGCCGAGCGACGGTCTCCTTGTAGGCGTCGCTGCCGTTGATGGTCAGGCTGTCCCACTTCTGCGACGCAACCTGTAGAGCCGCGTTGACGCTCTCTGCGTTGTTCCAATCGCGAACGTCCAGCGTCTTCCCGTTGTCGACGAAAGCGAGGGTTTGATAGGCGCCGGTCGCGGCATCGTGGCGGCTGTAATGGATCTCCGAGCCTTTACGCTCATGCGTAATCAGCGACGAAAGATTCGTCGCCGGGTTCGGGCCGACGTAGCGCTCGCCCTCGATCTCTCCGGGCGTGCGTTCCAAGCGCGCCTGAGCCTCGGTAGCGCCCTGTGCTTTTTCGAGGATGCTGCTCGCGCGGCGTTCGAACTCGTCTTTGACGGCGCCCTCTGGAAGAAAGCTGCGGATACGATCGAAACTTTCGCCAAGGCCGGCTCGCGCGGCGTCCATAGTGTCCGCGGTTCGCATCTGCTTCTCCTCGAAAAGGGGTTCGGTTTGATCCTTCAAGCGCGGCCCCAAAGCGGCCTCGGCGCGGTGTTGGAAGGGCAGTATAGCGGCCTTGTCCGGTCGGTCCACGGCTTTGACGAGCTGATGAAGCGATGCCGGCACGACGAACATTTGCGTGGGGTTGTCGCGTGAAGCTCTGAGGTCGGACAGCCGATCGGGTGGAACGTCGATGTAGACAAGACGCGCGGCGCCGGATTTAGCGACGTAGGATTCTGCAAGGGCGCGATCGTTGACGAAGAGCGTCGCGCGATGCCCGCCGGTCGCGGCCTCGGCGCGGTAAAGCCGAACGGCGCCCACGGCAAGCGGGGGCAAGGGGGTGGAGCCTCTCGCCGCGACCGATCTCCATTGTGAGGCGGCCTCGGCCGCGCGCTTGCGCCCTTCCGGCCGAGTTGGCCGATGAATCTCATGGTTCTTGACGCGCTCGATGCGACGTCTCGGGTTTTTGGAAGCCAGGCCGCGCTCGACCATTTTAACGTCTTTGAGTTTGTAGCCGGGCGCGTGCGCCTGGTCGAAGCGGCGAACGGCCTCCATCGCAATATTGCGTTCGCGCGCTTCCTCGGCGAGCGTTTCGCGCCAGCGGTTGAAATCCTGAATGCCGGGATGCAACTTCTCGCCAGTGGGGCTCGTGAGCCTGACGGCGGCGTGAACGTGAATGTGCCGCCGGTTCGTGTGCATCACGAACACATATTCGTGTCCCGCGAACTCCTTGGCGAGCGTCGCCCGCGCCGCGTCCATGAAGGCATTCTTGTCGGTGCCCGGCTTGGCGCTCAAAATGACATGGGCAAAATCGCGCGGGCTGCTCGATCTCATGGACGGTTGCCAGGATTTGGCGAGCTGCAGATTCGGGTTGAAGTTGGCGGGCTTGGCGCGATTGGCGTTGCTCGGAAGCCTCGCGAACAGCCGATCTGCTTCGGCGACGATCGACGCGCCCGCGTCGGTTTCCGCGCTCAATTGGCCGGCTTTGGTCAGCGCGGCCAACTGACTAACGGCGCCGTCCGTTCCGTGCGCCCAGACGGGCTTCGAAAAATTCGCGTCACGGCCAAACGCCTCCTCGATCTTGTTGTAAAGCCGATCGAGGGATTTCGCATTGGCGTAAATGCGCTCTCGTTTGCCGCTTTCGTCGTGACCGGAACCGGCTGCGACGATGACGAGTTGAACCGTGGTCGAAGAGTCGCGTTCCTCGATCCGCCATGCGAAGCGATGGCCTTTGAGGGCGTCGGCGAGCGCCGCGCGCGCCTCGTCTTCCGAAACCTTGCCGTCGAAGGCGATGTCGAGACGAAGCAGGTCGTTGGAAGGCTCGCGGGCGTTTTCTTCGCGCCAGTGGGCGGCGAGATTGGCGACGGCTTCCTTGCCCGTGACGAAGCTCCCGTCTTCGCGCTCAAGCGACAATTCTCCCTTGTCGCTCTGGTAGTTCATCAGCGATGCGGCGCGCACGGGACCGGCGCCGTAGCTCGCGAGTTTGACGACGGCGGCTTGTGAGCCTGCCGCAAGCCCTAGTTTCTTCAATTCCGGCGATCGGGGCGCGACTCCGGCGGACGGCGCCGTCGCGCCCCCGCCGAGGCCGGGCGCCGCGCGCGCCAAGAGGCCGGGAGAAGCCGGCGAGGAAGCGCCGCGACGGCCGCCGCCGCCCCCGGCGGCGGCCGGCTTTTGCATCGCCCACTCTTCCTCGGCGAGCGTCGATTGTTGCGCGGGCGAGAGCGGCGCGGCGCCCGTGTAGGGAAGGGCGCTTTGTGAAACGGCGGCGGCCGAAGATGGGACCGGCGATACGGGCGGGGCAGGGTGGACGGCGCTCGCCGCCCGAAACGCGAAGGCCGCGGACTCCTCCGCCTCGATGATCGCTTGGCGTTCGGCAAAGGCCACCGCGAGCCGCAAGCGGCGCAACCTCGCTTCCAAAGACCGTGTCTCGTAGCCGGAAAGGTCCGTCATGCGACGGGTCTCGCAACTGCCTGCACCGCGCGCTTATGGGCTCTGGCGCACAAGGAGCGATACAGCCGATCGAGCTCCATGATCGTCCCATGAACCCCGTCGAGGTAGCGCGTCATTTCGTCCTCGCGAACCATGTGGCCCGCGTTCATGCGGTGGACCGCCTGATTGAGGTTCGATCCGATCGCCCGCATCTGACGCGTGAGCGCGACGACTTCGGCCCGCGCTTCGCCGGTCAGTGTTGGGCCGAGAAGCGCCGCCGATCGCGCCAGCCTGCGGAGCGCCTCGCTCGTCGTGAGGCCCTGTGACGCGCAGAAGCCGGCAAAGAGTTCGAACTCCTCTTCGCTCATGCGGACCGTTCGCATGAGCACTTTCTTTCGAGATTTTGCTTTGGGTTCCGTCATGTCGGCGCGTCGTTCTTGAGCGTTCGGTTTGGCTTGCCAAACTGCCGAACGCGACCTTAGCCCGTCCGGCGAGGGCACACAAGAAAATGTATTACATTTTCGGTATCCTGCCATAACCTATTGTCTAAACAGCTCAGATATTTTCATCTATATGATATCTCTATACTTTGTTACATTCTAACATGGCATTTTGCGTCATTTTTATAGAATGTACTGAAGCATAAATGCGCATGTCTGCGCTACGAATAGGTACATTATCTTAATCGTCGAAGCCACATGCTCCGCATCGTCACGGTATCGACGTGTCATCATTCTGGCACCACGTTGGCGCTCGCTTCGAACGAGGTCGCGCTACTTTGGCGACGACCCGTCATCAATCGGGAACGAATTGGGCATCGTAGTGGTAATGCGCCGTCACCGTTTGGGTTACTGTCGAGGCGATGTCGGAAGAGGGCAGAGAAAGCGTAAGGAGTGGATGTCGGCACGAGTACGGAAACCAGCTGACTGCGACCCCGTGAAAGCCCCGGGTATTTAGGGGCTGGACGTAATTTGCAGTTTGATATAATTTTTGGCGATGAAGATTTCTAATGAGGTGGCGAACGCGATTCGCGAAAGCTTGGCAGCGGAACCGCCAAGAGAGGCGCATCGTTCGCGCGCGGCTTTGATCCGAGACCTGGCCCCCGAACTGCTCAAGGCGCGCAAAGACAAAAATCTAAGCTTGGACGATCTGCGAGCGATTTTGCAAAAGAGCGGGCTCCAGATTTCAGTAGGGACGCTGAAAAACTACCTCAGCCAAAGCCGACGGCCGGCGCAGGAAAGACGCCTCGGCGCTGCGGCGGCTCGGCCGAAGGCGAAGCCGGAAGACGGTTCGATGTCGCAGATGAAGACGCGGGCCGACACGGCCCACGGCGCGCGATCCGAGGAAAAGAGGTCTTTGCCGCCGGTGCCGAGGACGGGGGCCGCAGCCGGCGTCGAGCGCGCCGCGGAGAAGCCGGCGGTTCCTCCCATGCCAAAGCCGCCGAAACCCATCGGCCAGGTGAGAGCTGGGGAAGCAGCGGAATCGGAGCGTCGAGAAATCCCGCCGATGCCGAAGCCCCCGAAACCGGGCGCGGCGGCTCAAGCGGAGAAATCTGGAACCGAGGGCGGGGAAGTCGTGCCGGCGTGGTCGTTTCCGCTTCGGCGCGATCGAGACACAATTTAGGAGACCATTCGATGAATAAGCCAATCTATGTCGTCGGCGGCAGCAAGGGTGGTGTCGGCAAATCGCTCGTGACGATGGCGCTTGTCCATTATCTCAAGGAGAATGACGAAGAGGTGTTTTTGATCGACGCCGACACGTCGAACCCCGACGTCCTGAAATCCTACGAAGAGGAAGTGACCTGCAAACTTGTCAATCTGGACGACGCGGACGGCTGGATTCAGTTCGTCAACATTTGCGACGAGCACAGGGAATGCGTGGTCGTCGTCAACACGGCGGCGCGCAACAACGTGGGGGTCGCGCAATATGGCGGGACCCTCAGCAAATCCCTCGACGAGTTACAAAGGAATTTGGTGACCTTGTGGGTCATCAACCGCCAGCGCGACAGTCTCGAACTGATGCAAGATTATGTGGAGGCGATTGGAAATTCCGCGCTGCACGTGGTGAAAAACGGCTACTTCGGCGCTGACGCGAAGTTCGAGCTCTACAATGGCTCGGATGTGAAAAAGGCCGTTGAAAGGAAGGGCGGGCGCTCGGTCTTGTTTCCCGATATGGCCGACCGGGTGAGCGACGCACTCTACAGCGATCGATTGAGCATCACCAAAGCATGGCGAACCATGCCGATTGGCAACCGCGCCGAACTGCGCCGTTGGCTCGAAGAGGTCAACAAGATTTTCCCTGGGCTCGTCGATGCCTGAGGAAACCTGGGTCGAAACGGCGTACGAAAGATTGCTCGGGCGCGCGGCGACGGTTGCGGAACGCGACCAACTGCGGCGCGTGCAAAGCGTCTTGGGCTTAAAGGACAATGATGCGCTGTGGCTCGTGCTCTACGCGCTGCAATTTTACGAAAGCCTGTATCGTCAATTTCCCAGGGAAATTGGCAAGGAAGCGAAGCGAATTTTAGACGAGACCAGAACAGCCGCCGACGCGACGATACGCGCAAGCGTCGAGTCCGCGAAAGCCGATCTGGCGAAAGCGATCGCGAGCGCGGCGAGGGACGTTGCGCGCGACGCTGCGCGACGGCAGTTGCTACAATGGTTGGTCGTTGGCATGATGCTCGGCGTGGCCCTGCTCGGGGCAGGCGTCGAGATTGGTTTGCATCTGGCGGGCTGAGCGTAAGGGGAAGGGAAGGCGGCCGGTATGGCGGATGAGACGTTTAAGCGCGACGATTTGAGGGATGCGATTCAAAGGGCCTTGCCGAAATTTTCTCGAAAAGAAGCGGTTCGGTTGATCGAGGAAACGTTGCGGGAGGTTGAGGACGGATTGGTCTTGGAAGGGGTCGTGAGTCTAAGATCCTTCGGGAGTTTCGTCGTCCGTTCTAAGAAGGAGCGAATGGGTCGCAACCCGAAGACCAAGACGAGCGCCGTCATAAAGGCGCGAAGGGTCGTGAGCTTCAAATGTTCCCCTGAATTGGTGCGTCGTATGAATGGGGTCGCTTTGAAAGAGGAATAGGACGATGCAGGAAGTGACATTGGAGTGCGAGGAGCACCCCGGCGAGACGATGACGGTTTGGCTTGAAGGATTTGACGAGGCTCACGGCGCCATGACGACTTTGGTCGCGAATACGTCCGTGCGCTTCACTTTGCGGCGGGACGCGGAACGCGGCGGCTACAGAGGGGTAATCGGAGCTCGAGCCTATTTCTACGATCCGCCTGCCAGAAAAGCCCGCGCGCCGAGAAAGGCGGGCAGGGTAGGCTGAGGTTGCGGCGGTGAGCCGCGGCTGAGGACGTGGCCGTTAGTTAGCCGTCGTCGTCTCGCAGTGATTGAAGAGCTGCTGAGCGTATGCGAGCGAGGCGTCGCTGACAGAAGACTCGGTCACAACAAAGGACCAGAGTAGGACTGTCACTGCCAGTCCCGCTTCGATCAGGAGGCCAATCCACAAGGTCGCTTCGTCGAGGGGACGAACCCAGAGGAGAGCCCCGTGACCAGTGATCGCCGTCACCGCAATGAGGAGTCCGACGGGCTTCATCCCATAGAGATTGCGATGATAACCGTATGCAATGTTTTCGTTAAAGAGTAGTGTTTTTTGGGCGTTGGGGCGAGTGTGCTCAAGGAGCCAATCGACGGCCGATCTGGTTCGGCTGAATGCGGTGTCAGGCGAAACCTGCTCTTCCTCGGGCGCCGAAATCGAAAGCCCGTGGCTTTGAAGGTAGGCGTGATAGCGCGCCTTGGTTTCCGCGGCGATGGTGGCGTCCGCGTGCAATAGAAGCCGCGCGGAATGTTTGCGTCCGGCAGCATTTCCCATGCGTCGCTCGACTGCTCTACCGAGACGACGCGCTGTTTGAGCAATCAGGTATAGGAGCCCGCATGCGCTGAGGAGGCTAACGACGACTCCGGAACCTGTCCTCGCCAGAGGAATCCAGAACGCGACCGTAACGAAGAGGGGCAAGAGCACGAAAAGCGCTGGTTTGAGCCGAGCGTTGATGTCGTAACGATCGAGCCCAACGCCGCGGAGAAGATCATCAGCAGACACTTCTTGGGTCTCCTTAATTTGCCTTAGCGTTCGGCTCAGCCGGTAACGAAAGGGCGTGCAAAGATTCGGCCACGACGCACGTGTATCCAGTCGGTAGGGCGATCAGCAGCAGCGTCGGGAGATACTGCTTCAGCGCGAGTTTGAGTGCCGTCGCCGCATCGAGCAAGGACGGACCACTCTTGACCAAGTGATTGTGCCACGTTCCGAGCACGTAAATTGAGCCGCCCGAGTTGCGGATCAGCGTGTGGATTTTGGTTTTGAGCCCGGCCGTGCCGAGAACGAATTTATCCGGCGCAAACGTGCTGTCCAGCGGCGCGGGAATTACGTCCACGACCTGGAATGCGTTGCCGATTTGGGAGAAACGGCCAACGATTACGCCACCCGTCTCTATGCCGGGGTGGGCTGCGATTTCAGCGCGAATCTGCGCATCGACGTGCGCGCTGATGCGAACGGAGACGCCATCCGCGTCCAGAATCGTCCAGCGTGGGACGGCGTGCCGGCTCCAAGTCTGGGACGTGCCGTCATCGGCGACTTTGGCCAGATGGATTTCTGCGCCGATTTCCGTGCGCTCACGAATGCGCGTTGCGACAATCTGGCTCAAACTACCCGTGAGCGCGCTTAGGCGGTCGTCTGGCATCGGGAAAGTGGCTGCGCTGCAACCTTGTCCTATCACGATGGCTTCGGCTTCGACGCTGAAGACGAGGTCGCGAACGTTTTCGTCTGCCGAGATGAGCCGGTAGGACTCTGCCGCCAGATCGCTGATGCTCGGATTGCTCCCAAAGCCTTCGAAGGCGGCGTAGGCGACTCGTCCCGCTCCGAGGAGGTGCGCTTCTGCAATCAGGGGACGGTCTTCCCAGTCGAGGAATGACAGTCGTTCGCGAACGACTGTAGAGGCTGTGGTGTTGAGAAGGAGGCTGAGGCCTTTTGGGGCGATGCTGGCGCGGCCGTTAGGCGTCGCGCAAGTGATTAGGATGTCGCGCGCATCCGCCTCTGCTTTCTGCTTCAATTGTCCGAGGCTTTCCGCTAGCAGAGTGGCCTTCTCCCCCATTAAGCCGCGCTCAGCGGCCTCGATGGGAAGCAAGGCGTGACGCGCGTAGTTGTGCGGCATCATCGTGCCGTTGTCGGTGACGACGGTCGGGCCTTGGCCGCGCCGCGCCATGTGCATCGCGATTTTTGAACCGACGCTACCGCAACCGATCAGCGTCCATCTCGCGCGAGATCCAGCTTCGGCGAGGCCAGAGGCACGTCGAAGAATATCGACCGAGAGCTGCTCACGAAGTCCGCAGATTCGGACCGGCACCTGATCAAGTTTAGTTATGTCTCGGAGTGCCGTGAGATCGACCAGATAGGAGCAGAGCTCGACCGGCGAATCAGTGCCGATGACGTTGTATGGACGGCGCGCGAGAAAAGTGATGGCAAGAGGAAAACCCGATAGTTTCCCGCCGTCGGCAAGTAGCGCGAGGAGATCGAGCTTGGGCTCAAGTTGCGGACCGCATCCGTAGGAATTGGCACGATCCCGTAGATCGTGGATTGTTGTGACGGTCTCGGGCAAGTAGCTATCAGCCAAGAACTGTTGCCCTGGCGAAACGTCAGGTGCCCAGGCTATCAGTCCGACGGAGTTGCCTTGCCAAATTTTCTCGCCGCGTTGCTGCCGCAGATATTGAGCCTTGTCCAAGTCGATCGTTTCACATGATCGATGATCGATCAAAAACAGGTGCTGGGTTTCTTCGCCAAGTTGAAAAAAGGTTGTGCGAGCAGCTATGCATCCACCGATCGAGTTGGCGAAAGCTCTCATCCTGCCGCCGTCAACGATCATTAAATCGTCAATGTTGTCCCGTCGAACTGGCTCCCAGCCGGTCGCCGGGTCGTTCAGCTTCAACATCGCGGCCTTGTCGAGCCAGTCAACCAGCTGGTCAATCAGGCCTTCTATTCCGCGCGACTGGATCAGCTCTCTGGTGCTGCCAGCCACTAGACAGGGCCGGGGAGGCGCGTCAACCGAGCCAGGATTGAGGTGTGGATGAGAACGATCGAAATCCGCCCGAAGTGAAAGTCCTGGTGCGAAGACGGGATAGCCTGCTGGAAAGCTCAGCGTGACAGTTTCGACGTTCCGGACGCCGCTCGGACTTTCACCTACCAGTCGCCAGGCCGCTGGCAGTTCGTTCGCGATCTCGATCTCGGCCAAGACGGCGCCGTCGTCGAGATGCTCGAGAATTCGGATAGCCTCGACCGCAGGATGCGCGCTGACGAGCTTCAGCGCTCTTGCTGTGGCGATTGGGATCGTCATCGATTTAGCCGTGGCCGAGCGCTTCGGATCCCACCGCTGTCGCGAGGCCGGAAGCGGTTACCAACCTTTTGCGATCGGGCTTGGGGCCATATTCGCTTACGAAAAGGTCGAGGGGGTCGTCACTGGCTTCGTCGGCAAGACACCGAAAGGAGCCGGCCACCGGCTTGACGAAGCCTGCGTATTCACGCTTGGCGCGGATGCAGGGCGGATCGATGTCGTCATCCTTAATGGTGCGACTGCTGGCAAGAATCATAGCGCCAGGCTCCACCTGCGAGAGCGCGTTGCGCGCCTTCTCGGAAACCTTTGCGTTGTCGCCCTCTTCGGACCAACTATCCCACGAGAGGCTGTGCCAGGAGCAATGGTGAGGGGCCAAAAGAACATCATATTTCAAATCGTCTGGAGCGTATTTGTCCCAGATCTTCTCCCAGATTGCGACTTCGGCGTCACCGCCCAGCAAGTAGCGGGCTGCCTGGGACTTGCCGCCCGCGGCGAGCGTCAATCGCATGACGACACTGGAGTTATTTTTCGACAGAACCTCCTCTTCATTCTGATCTTCGCTGGCGAGGGGAGCGAGCAGAAGCGATTCGAAGCAGGCGTCGGTTGCTCCGCAGATGGTCGAGAAGCGGGTTCCCGCCTTGACGAGGATGGCGCCAAGATCGTCGGTTTTTCCATCCACGTCCTCGCCAAGGATCTGAATTCGGTCGCCGTCGAAGAAGTAACCTTGGCTTCTAAAGAGCTTGACGCGTCGCCTCGCCTCGGTCGCCCAGGCCTTGGCGTCTTCACACAGGACATGGTCCCTTCCGGCTCGACGGAACACGATCGGAGACGACCACATCTCGCGAATGACGATTTTGTCATCGTCCTTATTCCATTGTGACGGCGGGCCTAGGTGGAAATGCGTTTGCAGGCCGGAGCAGTGATCCTGATCGGGATGCGAGAGTAAGAAGGCGTCGACGAAGAGGCGACCTTGCTCGTCCCGAGTAAGGCGCTCCCGCAGTTGAGAGCCGACATCGGGTGTTTCGTCGTCTGCATCGTCGGCCGCGCCTCGGATTTTGATGTCGACGAGCAACCGTCGGCCGCTTTCGAACCCGATCAGTGTCATGTCACCGTTGTCGACTTTGAAATGAGTGGTTTTGGCTGACATTTGGTCCTCGAACTTTGCTGCTCGGCAGAAGGTAGGTGTTCTCTTTTTGTGCGCAAGGGCGTGCTTAGCGATTATCGGGGACAACCGCGGTATTTACGGTGGATTGTTGATCGGCGAGGAGTTCGGGCACCATCGATCTGGGACAGCCAGCCCGCCGTCTCCAGTTGAGGGGCTCGCCCGGGCGAGTGCCATCTCAACTTTGCGGAGGGGTGTCATCTGTATATTGCGGCTACACTGCCGATTCGCATAATGGTAATTATGGAACTAAAACAATAGGTTAACGAGCATAGACGTTATCACGGAAAGCGAAAAACAACTCATGACCGACTCGGCGAGCCTCTCTAAGGGGCGCCGCTCGATGCGCAACGGCGCTGACGATGACATTCCATTCGGTCACGCGTTGCAAGGCGACGACAGCTCGGCTCTGAGGCTCGAAGCCTGACCGTGGCCCTCGCCGGACGCTTACGTTATCTCAGAAAGAAAAACAGCGCCAAGATCGCAGCGGCCGCGGCAAGTGTTACGCCCAATTCCGTCCAGCGGTATCGCTCCCGCAACGGAAGCGCGCGCCATTGGCGCTCGGCGTCCTCATCTCGGTTTGCTTGACCTCTCCAGCCCATCATTTCCCCGCATCGCAGCCGGCTCCAGCGTGCCGCCAATCGCTCCATATGCGCTGGTGCGCTTCGTCCAGTCCGATCTTGCCAGCGCAAACGGCGCGCGACAAGCAGGCCTCTACAGCGTCTTTGTCGCCGGCTTCATCCCACGGCTGAAGCTCCAAGTTTCTTGGGTCCGATGGCGCGCCACCGAGCGCGAGGGGTATCCTGTGGTCAAGTTCGAAGTCTGTCAGAAGCTCTTCGGGAAGTTCCAACTCCCGAATGAGCTTGATCTTGATGCGCGCGGTCTCCCATGCGGACGGGCGAATGGTCTTCGTCCAACCTGAAACGCATATCGTGGTCGCGATCGTCACTTGCGTCACGGCGGGATTAGTCGGGAGATCAGCGGCAAGTAACGGCCACGACCACGCCACCAGTGCTGCGAGTATCAGTGTTCGTTCCATCTCGCGCCGAATCTCGACATTGGGTAGGCTCAGATTCTGCATGACCATCGTCCCTCCCACAATCGCGGATCTTCAATCCCAAGGCGTGGCCGGCGCATGGGTTACGTGCCGCAATCCGATGTGCCTGCGGTCGACGCCCATCGGCTTCGCCGCAATCGGTCTCGCGCCTGAAACGCCATTTCCGGCCATCGCGGGCGCGCGACGCTTCGTTTGCGTTGCGTGCGGGTCGGGGCGCGTCGACGTTTCGCCAGACTGGCGCGAGCATAGGGCGGCGGGAATGGGGAGATGATCGTCAGGATCATTCACCGCGTGCGCTCTCGTTTCCCGGCGTCACCTCTACGACTTGGGCGGCGGATTTGGCGAACTTGCGATTCGCGATGTTCTTTGTCGAGGACGCTTTTGGAGGATGAGAGGGCGCACTGTGAGGAAGGGCGGACGGGCGAAGATAACCCAAAACGACCTTTGCATGCTCTCGGCGGCCCGGGGCCGCAACTTACGACGCCTCGACCATGGGCAGCGTGCGGCCTGACAGTCCCGGCCTGGGAGGCTTCCGCGCAAATCATCGAACTGCTACAGTCGTAGCGTTCTCCTCCCGTCAAACCCGCGACATTGCACCTGGAAGTCCCCGATGACCCCGTTCGTCTTGAAAGGCCGCTCGCAGGTACCTCCCGAAAGTGCTCCCTCCGGCGACGAAATTTATGACCGCCATCGGCAGCTTTGGATCGACCGGGAATCCGGCGAACCGATAATTCGTCGTATACAGAATCGTGCTCAGCCGTCCCAACTTGGAGAGACCACAATAACGGAAACCCGCGAGGGGGCCGACCAAGCAGAAGTCGCCGGCCTTAGCGCCTCTGAATTCGGCGAAACCACTCTTACGAGGACGCAAGAGGGTGTCGACCAATCTGAAAACAGCCTTCTCTCGTCATCTCAATTTGGTGAAACTACAGTAACAGCAACATCCGAGGGCATTGATCAAAGCGAGAACACTCTGCTTCATCCATCGGACTTTGGCGAAACCACAATGACCAAAACACAAGAGGGTCACGACCAAAGCGAAGCGACAATACCACATGCGCTCCTAGAGGTAATGCCTGATCAAGAAGGGTCATTCGATATTCCTGTATTGGTGCCGCCCTATGCTCCTTATTCTCACTTCTGATAGGGACCTGACGGCGGACTTCTTGATTTCGGAGCTGATTGATCGTCGGCTGCCGTATTTTCGGATAAACGCCGAAGAACTCGCCCAGTCTGATGCGACCTTTTGTATAGACGGAAACAAGGTTGAACGACGTATCACCATCGGAAAGAAAAGTGTAGACCTAAGCGATGTTAGAGCGATATGGTATCGCCGAGTAGTTCAACCTATTCCAGTCACGACGCTGAAACCCAGCGAGCGCGCTTTCGTTGCGGGCGAACTTCGTCATCTCGCTATGGCTCTTGTCCTGAATCCACAGGCAGTTTGGGTCAACCCGATCGACAAGGTCGCAATCGCGGAACACAAGCTTTATCAGTTACGAGTCGCGCGGAATTTAGGATTTCGTATTCCACGCACCCTCGTCTCAAGCGACCTGGGTGAGCTTCGCAGCTTTTGTGACTCCAACAGCCACGGGACAATTTGCAAACCTATTTTTCATGGCTTATTCGTGGACGGTGCGACTCGCTATGCAATATACACACGCCGAATAACGTCGGATTTGCTCGATGCCGATAGCATCTCTGCTTGCCCCATACTAATCCAAGAAGAGATACCGCGTAAGGCAGACGTGCGTGTAACGATCATTGGCACGAAGTGCTTCGTTGCTGATATTACAGGTGATGCGGGTTTGGTGGATTGGCGGGAGCCAAACGTCTCGGCAAAATATATTCCTTCCGACATCGATGAGACCACCCGCGCCGCCTGTCAGGGCATGCTCGACGAGCTTGGTTTGTTATATGGCGCTTTTGATTTCATAAGGACTCCGGAAGGAGATTTAGTTTTCCTTGAGATAAATCCCACCGGAGAATGGGCTTGGCTCGAAGATCGGCTTGGCTTTCCAATGCGTGACGCATTTATCGAGCTGTTTTTTGGGTCCCGCCGATGACCTCACCTTTCACAGCGAAGCCGCCTCTTGTCGCATGTAAAGGGCCATACGCTCGGCTCGTCCGCAGCTTGGGCTTGATTTGGCTATACGAGCGACTCGCTTGCAGCTTGGGCTTAGCTCTGTTGCAGCCAATCATCCCATTCAACCCGCGACCGCGAGAACCTGAGCCGCTTCCAAGGCAAATAGGCGAGATCGATGATGCGCAGTTTAAGTTATGTCAGGAGATATTCGATCAACAAGAGGAAAGAAGGACCCACCTTGAACAGAAGGCCCAGTGGACCTTCGCCATCATTATCTTCCTGGTGCCGCTCTTAACGTCAATATACGTGTTATTATTTCGTGATACGTCGGCACACACAACAAACCGTTTTTTTGCAACATGCTTTCTTTTTATCTCTGGTGTGTTGTTGCTGCTTGGCTTCATCTCCATCGTGAGGGCAATACTGGTACAGGCAAGAGAAACGCTGTTTCTAAGCGCGTTGATTGATCAAACCGGGCAATTTTTAAACTATAGTAAAGCTCGCCATGCAAAGGGCCTGCTCTGGTGCGGTGCGATGAACACCGCGAGCAACGACCATATTGCGCAGTTTGTGAAGGGCGCTCAAATCCTGGTCGCCGGCGCAGTGATCGCCTTATTGGTTGCGGCCGTGCCGGCAGGTTTTGAGTTCTCCAGTCACGCCTCGTCACCGACGCAAGTTAATATCGGAGCCTCCGTGAGTGTCACGTCGACTCAGTTGGACGCGCTAACTGACCAAGTTGGAGAACTCAAGGATGTAATCGCTAAATCTGGAGAAGATCAAATCGCGCGCAATCAACTTCTGCTTCTCCAGAACCGCGTTACCGAGCTTGAAGCCAAGCAGACCGGCATCCGGAAAGTGGCTCCCTCCCACCGGTCGTCAAAACCGATCAACCGTCGATGACCAGTAGCCGGCGCCCAAACTAGTGCCTGGACGCTGGCCTCCCGGAAATGGCGCCGAGCTGCCGCGGCCACTTCGCGGAGACCGATCGGGTTTCGAGGGTTCGCCTTCAGGTGTTGTTCGTATCAAGCCGGCGAAGTGTGGTGTTCGAGACCAAGGAAGTTGATTGCGGCGATCTCTGACCCCTGAGTTCTGTCTCGTGCTTTCCGATGAGGGAAGCGTCGCGGCGCCAAGCCTGAGCCGGGCGCCGCGACGGCGGTGGCTCAGCGCCGAACGGCTTCATTCACGTCTGTTTGCGCGAAGGCGTCGCCTTTGAAAAGCAGCGTCGAACGATAGTAGCGGGCGGCGCCGTAGGAAAGGCAGTCGCCGAAGTTGAGCGCTGCGGGGTGGCGCCCCTTGCCGAATCTCTCGCGACCTTCGATGGCGCGTTCGATCATCGCCGGGACGAACGCGACGGTGGAGATTGCTGCTTCATCGAGGAACGTCTGGATGGCGTCGAGCGCGGCGCTCGGCGCAATGCCCGTGCGCTTGGCGAACGCCATCGCGGCCTCGGCGACGACGACGGCGGTGGTGAAGGGCTTTGCGGCGGCCTCGATCGCGTCGAGGATCGTGGCGCGCTCGGGCTCATTGAGAAGGACGGCCAGCACAGCCGAAGTTTCGATCATCATGCTTCGTCGTCGCCCCATTCGGCATCAAAAAAGGCTTGGTCCAACTCGGGGCCGGTGCGCGGCAAGGCGTCCAGTCTTTCGAACAGCTGAGCGAGGCGGTCGGCAAGCCGGACGCGGTTCTTGTCGCGCTCGAGCGCCTCGGCGCAGGCTTCCCGAACGGCTTCGGTCAGGGTGATCCTACGGGCCTGGGCCAAACGCCGGACGGCCTCGGTCGCCGCTTCGTCCTTGATGTGGAGGGGCATTTGGTGCGCCTATCGGGGGATACACGTATATAAACTTTCTTATACACCGCGCGGGAGCGCCGGAAACAAAAACCGGCGCGGGAGCGCCGAAGCGCCAAAGCCGCACTGAGGAGGACGGCTCTTCAAATTCAGCTGTCGGCGGGCTGATCGCGTAGGTGAATTTCCGCGGTCAGCAATTTGCGTGCGAGTTCTTTGGCAAGGTCCGGGTCCGCCAGGTGAAGCTCGCCCCATAGACGGGTGATTCGAGCGACGAGATCGGGAAGCTCTTCGTGTGGCGGCACGCGCTGGACGGTCGCCCCCAAGCTTTGGATGCGGTCGCTTGGCCGAGCTCCGCAAGCGCCGTTCGAATGATCGTTCAAGGTCCCTCCTCAAGAGACACGCCGCGACGGGGAATGTTCCCCCTGCCCTTGTCGGCCGAAGGCGCGGCGTGTCGCGTGCGCGACGACGAAAAGCTACTCCCGTGAGGGCTCGCTGGCGAGCCCAGTCAACTCCATCCGGGCGCCAGAAAGGCCGCGACCTCGCTCTCCTTGAAACCGCCGAAGGGCAAGGCTTCGGCGGTGTGCTTGTTGGCGTCCATGCCGTGAGGGGCGGCGAGGGCACCCATGATGGCGCACGTGCACCGCAGGCGTTGGACTGGGCAAAGCTGGCGTCTTCGTCGCATTGGCACTCGAGGAAGCGCGCGAGCGCGTATCCGCCGCATGGATAAACCAGCAATCGACATGGCCCGGCCTATATCCGGCCATACCGATTCTGGCGCCAGACCCCGCAAGCGGGATCTCCTGCTGGCGCCCGCAGCATCGCAGTTCCTGCCAAGATAGCTGTTGGAAAAAGTCAGGCGCGCGGCGCGGCGTCGCCGTAGCCGATTTGGCGAACCGAAGGCCCCGCCCGGTTTCCCGGGCGAGGCCTCGTCGGCTGGTCTCAGTCGCCATTGGGTTTGCGGCCGCGGGACCAGATGAGCGTGAAGCCCTCGCCGTCCTCGTCGTCGAAGAGATTGGCGTAGATCGGAGCATTGAAGCTCGGATCGTCCAGCTTGACCGAGAGGTAGTCGCGATTTTCGGCGGAACGCTTGGACCACGCTGCGCCTATTTCTACGGCGCGGCCCACGTAGATGCGGTGGCTGGGGGCGTTGTCGCTGGCCCGGTTGGATTCGGGGATGATGCGGACGCCCTTGGCCTGGACGCTCAGGGTGGCGATTTCGCCGTGGAACTCGTTGCCGGACTTCTTGAAGGTGCCGATGTTCGCCATGATGACTCTCCTGTGATCTTCTGTCTTCGAGCCCGCGCCCATCGCGGCCTCGATGGCGATCGAAAGGCCGAAGGCGATCGACGACGCACCCGCTTGCGGGCCGCAGCAACGCGAAGGACGCCAGGCGGGCGAGTTTCTTGCCTCGCGAGGAATGGGCGCAGCCCAGGGGAAGAAACTCGCCCGGCGGCGTTGCGGCATAGGCGATCGAGGCGCAGCCGGCCTTCGGCCAGATCAAGCCATTAAAGAGGCCGTGTGGGAGACGTGCGACCAGACAGCGACCAAACAGGAGAACTGGCGACCGTCGTTCATTGAAAGGAATTCGGCGGCGCCCGGCGAAACAGCCCCGAGTTCACAGCCGTTCCGCCCCGTCTCCCGAACCAACATCGCGGACGCCGAGAGACCCCACGCAAGACCACGGCAATCCAGAGGCCTCGCGCCGCCGGCGCCGCCTGTTCCAGCCAGAGCGTCGACCGCGCCCCTGCCCGGCGTCGCCCGGACGATCC
>Ga0181539_1002823_pt1 | contig 16790 bp, 14 predicted proteins | sample PEATcosm2014_Bin_46_FD_119767 | JGI IMG/M metagenome (GOLD analysis project Ga0181539, IMG submission 119767) | Peatland microbial communities from MTU Mesocosm Facility, Houghton, MI, USA - PEATcosm2014_Bin23_60_metaG | ecosystem: Environmental > Terrestrial > Soil > Wetlands > Peat | place... | reverse complement strand
GTAAAACAAGATCCGGCATGGGAATTTTTTTCTCTTTCGATTCCGAGTTTTCCATAGGACGATTCGTTGGGCTTGGTTTCATTTCAGCAAATTTGATTAGGCTCGGTATTGTGCAAAGGTCTCATTCGCATAGATAAACCGGACAATGCTTTCTTGTATTGGCCGGCTATTTCCCCCTGAATAATGCACCAACTTGGCTGTCAACAGATGCCGAGCCGCATTTTGCGGATCGGATTCCGGTCCAAAAACTTCCGGAAGAATCTCAAGGCTCGTAAAATCATACTATTTTTCAATCGAACATACAAGGCCTCCCGCTCCCGCCCCGTCTAGCGGGTGGGTGGGCGGGCTGTCGAGAATGAGCGGTCGGCCTCCCCGCTACGCGCTCACATGTCGCTAAGGGAGGCCGGGCAAGCCCACTTCACGAAGTGAAGTTGGGCGAAGCCCTGCGAAGCGAGACCCTTACACCATTGTAGCTTCACTTTCTGATGCGCTTAACATTTGGCTTGCCTTCAAACGCACCACGTTTAATGTCTGTGCGTTATGCATGGCTGAGCGCACGGTCGCCACTCTTATCATGTCAGACGCATTTTTTATCGAGCAGGGTATTATAAAATGGTGAGAGCCGTGAAGGAAGGCGCAGCAATTGGCCCTGCTCACGGCTCTCTGAGGAGTTATATGGCCCTGGTGATATTATCGGTAAGAGAACTAAAAGTCTTAAGTAAAATTAGCGGCAGTGTCCCGGAATCCATTCGCATTGGCGGTTATGATGACCTGGGACCCCGTGCTGATGTCTCCACGGAGCCTCAATCCATTTCCCGTGTTTGTTGTAGTGGCCATCACCCCAGACCTTTTCGCAAGCAGGGTGGGCGCTTACATTGACGGCGCTGAAGGTCTCAGGATAGCCAGACACATACTTACGTGCAACAATTTCATCCTCATTACCAGATGAGTTTTTGCCCAAATCACCACCTGGCATTTCAGAACAACCTCCCTTCAAATTTTGATGGACTTTCGCACAAACTATCAGATATCGTTTATAAAAGTGGCTTCGGTTGGAATGCCACACTGAGATCCCGTCGATCACCTTATTGGTTGGTGCAACAATGCCCGTACTGAAATTTTCTAGTTATTCGCCCCCGCCCTTTTTCGCCAATGGGCATTTTCAAACCATTTTCTCAAACATCCGCCGAGTACCGAATGTTAACTACCAGCGCGAGCGATTCATCACTTCCGACAATGACTTTCTCGATATTGACTCTTGTATCATTGGCTCAGATCGAACGGCGATCATCAGCTACGGGTTAGAGGGAAAATCCGATCGACCGTATGTTTCAGGCATGGTATGGGCATTGATTCGTAATGGCTGGAACGCTGTTGTTTGGAACTTTCGGGGGTGTAGCGGAGAACCTAATAAGAAGCTCCGTTCTTATCACTGCGGCGATACTGAAGATCTGAACACTGTCCTCCAGTTTGTTCTTAAAAAAGCAAATAGCCGCAAAATTGCCATGATAGGATTCAGCGCGGGCGGAAGTATGCTAATGAAATTTCTTGGTGAGCAAGGTATCGAGATTGCCCCATATGTTTCAGCAGCCGTCGGGATCTCCGTGCCCTGTGATTTAGCGGGAGCTGTGCAGAAAATGGGAATGCGTTCAAATTGCATTTACAGCATGCGTTTTCTGCGAATGCTTCGTGGAAAACTACGTATTAAAAAGCAATTATTTCCTGGTTCCATTCCAAACCATATTAACAGAGTTAAAAGTCTTATCGATTTCGATTCTGTTTATACCGCTCCGGTGCATGGGTTTAAAGATGCTTATGATTACTATCATAAGAGCAGTTGTCTTCCATATTTGGCAAACATAAAAATACCCTCACTACTGTTGAATGCACTTGACGATCCGTTATTGTCTCATTCCTGCTTTCCTTTTTCCCAGGCTGAATCAGCTCCACAAGTGTACCTGGAAACACCGCCTCATGGCGGGCACGTTGGCTTCGTTTCTTTCAACGATCGGAATGAGTACTGGTCGGAAACACGGACGTTAGAGTTTATCAACGAGTACGCCATATAATCTTTTTCTCAAACGGCATATCTAATTTGGTGGAGGCGGCGGGTGTTAACCCCTGTTTACCACACGAAGAATAAATCATAATTATACTGGACATTTAGGTGAGTTGATGCGAATTTTTCGTCACTACATCTCTTACATTTTGACTCTTGTTTTTTTCAACGGCACTCGAATTCCTCGGCAAGAGGCTCCTTGGGCCGAGTTCCGCTGAAGGCGTGTTCACTATCAAGAGGCAGGCAAAATGTATATTACTTCTTTTCGCCCATGATGTCATAAACCCAGCTCAAAGCTGCGGAGGTGGTTGGAAACCCGATGGTGCTTGTAAGCAGCATTATCGTGTGGTAGATCTCTTCGGGTGTCGCTCCGGCCTTTATCGCCCTCCTGACATGGCTGTGGACCGAGCCCTCGGAGCGAATCGCCGCTGCAGCCGCCAACTGAATCAATTGAGATGTCTTCTCGTCCAACGGCCCCTGTTTCCTGACGGTTTCGCCGAGTTGTTCCAGTGCCCCGATGTATTCCCTGTGCGCTTCTTTTGTTTGGCTGTACCACCTTGGGTAACCTTTTTCCGTCATGACATGCCCTCCTGATCTTTTAGACCGTTGCTCCGGCTTTGCTCAGTTTCACCCAAAAATCCCATGCATCAGGTTAAGGTCTGAATACAGTAGAGTCAAACAAAATGACGGGGCATGCCGAAATCACCGGCCTGCAGCGGCTGGTCCCTGCGGGGCTAAGGCCTCACAGAGGATACTTAGTCAATTGCTCAGGGCACATTAGCCGGATGAACCTGTTTTTGCCGGTAATAGTCCCTGTCCGCCACGTAAATCTGCTTGGTCACCTGCACGTATGTTTTCCCTGCGTCATCCTGGAATTCAACCGGAAATTCAAAAACATATTCCTTATCGATCTTAATCTTCTCTTTTATCTGTTCGATCAGCTCGTCAGTAATTAGAAATCGGGCGATAACCGTTTGTTTTACCGGCTTTATAAATTTAATAGTGGCAGATTTATCCCATACTACATACTTGCTGTTCAAGATGTTAATTAGCTGGACCATATAGAGAGGATCAAGCGCTCCATAAAGGCTTCCGCCAAAAACCGTTCCTACGTAATTTCGTGTGGTCCATTTCAAGGAGAGCTTGATATGTACTTCCTGCCAATCGCTCGACAAAAAACAGATCCATGCGCCAGTTCCTCTGTAAGCCGGAAAAAAATTGAATCCCCATCGTTTCAACCAAGTTGTGAAACTCTCTTGCCTGACGGTTTCAAATAGCTTCATTTCAGTATTGATTTCTCCATTTTAGGTTATATCTTCCCACCGCTCTGCTTGCTCGCCAGGTTCCAGATGCCGTCTCAGTTCTGTCCCGGGTGGGCCAGAAGATCTCTACACCGGGCGGCGAAGACCCTTGCGGCCGGATCGTCAGGGGAGTGTTTCGAAAAGTCGACGGCCTCCCGCCATTTATTTTCGAAGCCGGGCTTGCCCGCTGCTTCGAAACGGGAATCCTTATCCGGGAAATAACCGAAAAGTTAAAAAATGCCGCTGGCAAAGGGCCATTGTAGGCAACTACAACATAAATGCAATTTGTATTTACCTCCTGCGCCATGCTTCGATCCTAAAGATTGTCGTCGAATCGATGAGCGGAAAAGCAAACGTGTTCTCTTAATCGCACACGGTTCTTCATAATCGCTTTCATGTACAGAAATAGTGTGACTCGGAAAGGGCAAAAAGCAACCTTGATGCAGAACTATCATACGCTGGTATCCGAGTGTTGGGTGCTCTTTCCATAAATTCCCGTCAATCCCTGGGGCTCAATTTGAATCTTGTTTCAGATCCTATGTTTTCCACAAATCGGCCACTCTGATCTCCACCACAAACGGGACTTCTGGGAAACTGGGGAATCAGTCTCATTGACATATTACTTGCATTTTCGATTGCGAAATCGTATGATCCTGAGGTCTATGGGGTTGCCCATGGAGTTTTTCCGGGCGGGATCCGCCCCCAAATTATGTTCAGCACTCACAGAGGGTCCAGTTGATGCATTATTCAAGTTCTCCAATCTGCATGTGCGCATGGTGCAAGAAGGTGAGGGATAATAACGGGCTCTGGGTCGAGTTTGGAGTTCCAGCTGGTGAGATCATGGTCAGTCATGGTATTTGTCCAGATTGTGCGAGAGGTGTCCGTTCGGAAATGAGCCGCTTGCGTCGGAAGCAATGATATATTTTGCATTCTGGTCTGGGTTGTTTCCTTTCATTTAGAGAGACGGGCAACGGTCGGGCCAAGCTAACATCTCGCCATTTAAAGATTGGTTTTCCAGAAACAGGCATTTTTCGTGCTTAGAAGGCCGTTATTGGCCTCGAAATCATTGCTGTAAGCAGCCTGGGGTTCGCGGAGATCCGCTTCCTCCACAAATGACGGCAAAAAAAATAAAGGCTTGGAGTTGGAAAACGATCCATTCCAAGCCTCACTGTTTCAAGCTGCCAACCGAATTTTCCGCCTCGGCAAATCCTCCAGAGCGCCGTCAACCGCAGCGCTTAATTGATTCATCTCGTCGGCGATGTATTTCCGCAAATTGGCATCCTGCCTCAATTCGTCGGTCGAAAGGCCATTTACGACATATCTGGCCGATCCACAAATCCGGCCAAAAGGTCATCATTAAAGAGATTGCGGTCAGAAAAGGACTCTAGAAACTCTCCCATTTTTTCTATCATTGAATTCTTGAACTTTTGGGGTTTGCCGTCTTGTCCACCATCTGGCAGACCTCGGCAAGGCATCAGCGACCTTTGGGGTTCTTAGGAGCACACTGACATCCGCCGGCTTTCTTTTCGGACATGATTCTATCCATTATGGTGGATTTGCCATTCGCCACCACATCCCGCTCGATGTCGGAGGTGGTGTAACCGAAGCAATAACATATCAGGCTTTCCATCCCCTCCTCCTTCAAAATACTCTTGAGTAGGAAGAACTCTTTACTCGCCGGCGCTTTCAAGTGCCCTCCAAAGGAGCCTCCTTGCCTAAAACGAAGTCCCGGAAGGATGCGGCGACAAGGCCGAAGGTCCCGAGACACAAGAGGACCGGCGAAGCTCCTAAACGTGAATATGGATACCGTTGCGGCGCTCAGAATGTGAGCCGGCAGTGGCTGATGCTCCGATGACGGCGATATGTGACGCCCCGCCCGATGCCCCCGATCACCAGGAACACGACCAGCAGCGGCGCCCAGACGCTGTCTTTGACCAGAGAACCTGCCCCGATTACCGAAAACAGCGCGATCAGTGGACCAAACCAAGGCCACTTCACTCTTTGGACAATTTGCCCCGCTTTAGTCAAGGATTTTTGAGCCAAAGCAGGATTTTTGAGTGAGGCACGGTTGAAGGCATTCATAGAGAAGCGGATATTAAAGTTTCTCAATGACATTGAAAATGAATCGGGCCGCTGATCGCCTTACAGAGCTAAGCGGCCCGACTTATATTACCAGACAAAACTATAACAGAATCACTAATGTTGTCCCGGTTCCTGTTTTTTCTTATCCGGTTGCTGTTGTGGCGCCGGCTTTGGCGCGGGCGCAGGTGCGGGTTTTGGCGCGGGAGCAGGCTGCCGCACCTCAGGTTTTGGCGCTGGCGCTGTAGCCGGCCTAGGCGCTGGAGCAGGCGACGGCTGCGGCCGCACCTCAGGTCTTGGAGCGGGAGCGGGAGCGGGCCTTGGCGCTGGAGCAGGCGATGGCTGCGGGCGCACCTCAGGTTTTGGCGCTGGAGCGGGAGCGGGCCTTGGCGATGGAGCAGGCGATGGCTGCGGCCGCACCTCAGGTCTTGGCGCAGGAGCGGGAGCCGGCCTTGGCGATGGAACAGGCGATGGCTGCGGCAGCACCTCAGGTTTTGGCGCTGGCGCAGGAGCCGGCCTTGGAGATGGAACAGGCGATGGCTGCGGCAGCACCTCAGGTTTTGGAGCAGGAGTTGGCCTTGGCGATGGAACAGGCGACGGCTGCGGGCGCACCTCAGGTTTTGGCGCTGGCGCAGGAGCCGGCCTTGGCGATGGAACAGGCGATGGCTGCGGCAGCACCTCAGGTTTTGGCGCTGGAGCGGGAGCCGGCCTTGGCGATGGAACAGGCGACGGCTGCGGGAGCACCTCAGGTTTTGGAGCGGGAGCAGGTGCGGGTTTTGGCGCTGGAGCAGGCTGCGGCAAAACTCCAGGGGCCGCAGGCGCCCCTCCTGTCTTTACTGCAGGTGAGGCCGTAGTCGGCCTGGTGTTCTTTTTCATTTCCGTCGATTTGAAAGGCGCCTCGTTTTTCGGAGCGTTTACCTGGTTTGGCTGGACCAGCTTGTTAGTCAATTTCATTGGGGGCTGCACGGCCGCCTTTTCCGCTGGTTTCCCTGGTTTGCCGGCTGTCGCATCCTTCCTGAGAGCCGTCGCCGTTAAGGTTTTGGCCTCAGTGCCGGCGGCACGCTGGTTCAGGCTGATCCTCTCGGTCACGCTGACGTGCGGTTTTACCTCAGGGGCTTTGTTTACGAAGTTATACTTCGCAGTTGACTGATTGTAATTTTTGATCACAGTATTGTTTACTAGCGGAGCGGAGTGGAAGTTATTGATGATGGTCGTTTTATTGATATTCGTAACTCTTACCGAGCTATAGTTGGCTACAGAATAGAAGGATGCCTGGTGTACTATTACAGCGGCCGATACGAATGCCAGACGGCCGACCACGATGGTCACGGCGGGTACTGTGCCGACAACGACAGCGGACGGACCCCAGTAGTGGTGCGAATAGTAGACTTCAGTCGGGGCCAGAGGGACCCAACCGGCATCTATGTCGGTACTTATCCAGGCGACCCTTCCCGGATACCAGCCAAATCCGATGGAGGGGCCGACTGCGACCCCGACGACAGGGGCGGGGGGCGCCCAGTACCATCTGCCACCGACCAGCAGCCAGTTGCCATAATGGTGGGTAACATATCCGAACGGCTCATCGGGTACCCAGACCTGGTCATCGTAATAATCCGACCATCTGCCTACCGTAAAGGGCTGCCAATTTGGTGCGACATGCGTGGGGCGCCATAATTGGCGTTCTTGTCCCTCGTAATTAACCTTTTCCCACGTTCCGGACTCGTCCAGATCAGCGGCCTCGTCCTGTAGCTGAGGCGGCACGTACTTAACTGTCTCCCCCCTGACCTCGGTTCTTTTGGTCCTGATGGTGTCCCGCCCGGCGTTCCAGTCATCCCACTGAGCGTCCAGGGTACCCTCACCGGTCCCCACCTGAGTCGCATCGGCCAGTATCGAGGCGCCACCGGGAATAACTTCATACCTGGCGTCAGTGCCCTGCTGGAAGTAATCTACCTGGCCGTTCAGGGCAGGACCTCAACCGACTGATCGCCCACATAAAGGTCGAATGTGGAGTCGGGCTCGGCCAAGACATAGCCAAAGGGGGTCGTGACCTTGAGCATCCCGTTGGGGTTTTTGTTGTAGAAGCGGGCGACCCCGGAGGCGACGTCCATCTCTGAAGCGTCACCCTTTAGAACGATCAACTGGATTTGAGTGCTGGCTCCAATCCTGACCCAAAGACCGTTGGGCATGATGAATTCAGCTTTCGCGGCCGCATCGGAATACAGCGCGTCGCTCAAACCGAATGGGGCGTCCTTCGCTACAATGACCCAGTCCTTGCTCTCTGGAACATAGCGCAGGATCTGCCCTTCGATATAGGCAATGCGCCCGACCAGAACCGGCTCCTGCTGGGCTGCTGCGCGGGGCGCAAGCGGCGATGTCATGCAGGCTGCAACCAGGATAAAAGCCAGCCAGAACCATTTTCTTCGATTGTTCATCAGTTCTCTCCTTTTAATTGCGCAAGGCACTGCTCCTGAATGGACACGTACATTCGACTCGGAACTGATTCATTCACGCCTGCTGTCCTGCGCCGCCGGCCAAAAATCAGTATTCAAATAAAATACGCCACCTTCTGCGTGCATGCTGCTTTTCCGCTGCGCCTTAAACCGGAATAATGCATCAAGTTGTGTGCTATGCATCCGAACCACGCTTTCGGGTCGGTTCTGCCCGAAAAAACTTCTGGAACATCCCTAAAGCCGACAAAACCATACAATTTCGCAATCGAAGATGCAAGTGGATAGCTCAAAGAGACTGGTTTTTGCAATTTCAAGACACACCTCCTTCCCCGCAGTTGATAGTCTCGTTTCCACCCCATCGTGTTGAAGCAACTCAGGCAAATAAGGTGCGGATTAGTCCTGTGGTGCGTTTTGACCTTTGTAATACTTGAACCGGGGCCGGTTACGGTGCTGGGGATGTTTAACGACAGGAGCGTGGTGTTACAAAGCAGGGGTGTCCAACGACCTTTTGCCCGTGTCCTCCACCAAATGGCAGCAAGAAAAAATAAAGGCTTGGAGCTGGAAAACGGCCCATTCCAGGCCTCACTGTTTCAAGCTGCCATTCTGATCTTCCTTCGCGGTAAATCCTCCAAGGCCCCATCGACCGAAATTCTCAACTGGTTCATCTCGTCGGCGATGTATCTCCGCAAATTAGCATCCTGCCTTAATTCGTCTGTCGAAAGTCCATTTACGATATCTCCGGCCTGATGTACCAGTTCAGCAAGCTTGTCTTCACCGAAGAGATTACGGTCTCGAAACGAGTGTTTTTGATCGGTACAACATCGTTACTGATCGTGATTTGAAATTGGCTGCATAAAATCAACGGGAATACCTCGCTTCTAAGCCCGGAGGCACAAAAACGGGCACACTCGCCAATTTTTCCCACCAAAAAGGAAAAGGGCTACGGCTAACTGACCGTAACCCTTTGAATTCTATGGTGGCGAGGCTCAGAATCGAACTGAGGACACGAGGATTTTCAGTCCACTGCTCTACCGACTGAGCTACCTCGCCACAACCTATGAATGCTAGCGGAATTGGTGTTGAGTGTCAATCGTTTTTACCTAACTTCGAGCCTCAGGCGAGTCTTCGCTTGAGCCATAAAAGAGAGCGTCCTCCATATCGCCCCACAGAAGCTGGATGGAGGAAATGAGAGCGACAGCAGCCGTCTCCAGGCGTAATGTCCTTGGCCCAAGGCTCACCGGCTTGAACCCGGCGCCAATCAACGCAGAACTTTCCACCTTGTCCCAGCCGCCTTCGGGGCCTAGAGCGGCCAAAACCCGGTGAATATCCGGTCCCGCTTGGCTGCGTAAATTCTTCAGCCCCTCGCCGGACTCGTGCTCCAGCGCAAATATCTTCAGGGTGTGTTCCGCCGCCCTTTCGTCACCTTCGAATGAGGTTAGAAAATGGCCCAGGTCCTCGAAAATCTCAATTTCAAGCCTTTTTGTCCGGCCGCACTGGCAAATAGCCTCGTTCGCTATTTTGGACCAGCGCTCCTTTTTCTTTTCGGCGGGTTTGCCGCGAAGACCGTATTGGCTTCTCAGGGCGCGGAAAAAAGCCAGGCGGAAAACGCCCATTTCGGCCGCCTGTCTTACAACAAGGTCCATCGTATCCGACCGGACAATTCCGATGCCAAGTACGATGGCCAGCGGCGATTCGCACGTCGGCCGCTCCAGCTTCCCTATCAGGGAGACGCTGACACTTCCCCGGCGAATTCCAGTGATCACGCATGCCCAGGCCGATCCTTGGCCGTCAAGCAATTCTATTGATTCCCCCACTCTTGCACGCAACACGCCTTCCAACTGGCGCGAAAGGGGTGGCGGGAGGTCGAAAATCCGCGTGTCCGAGGCAACTTCCTGTACGAAGAAGCATCTGCGAGTCATTTTTTTCCTACATCCCGAGCAGATCGGAAAAGTACCAGTGGTAGAAAAGCTCGCCCCAAAAGATGTATGATATTGCGCCAAAAGCGAGAAAGGGGCCGAAGGGCAAAGCTGAGCCGAGGCCTTTTCCCGATCGCCACATCAGAGGCAGGGCAACAATCGCGCCCGAAACCGACGATACCAGGACGGTAAATGTGACTCCCTTCCACCCGATGAAAGCTCCTATCATCCCAAGCAACTTTATATCGCCCCCGCCAAGCCCTTCCTTATGCCTCACAAGCGCATACCCCGCCGCGATCAGGTAGAAAATCCCCGCGCCCAGAATTATCCCCATGAGCGACTCCCGCCAGGAAAGCCTAGGGGTAAAGAAGGAGAGCGCCAGGCCCAGCACGACGCCGGGCAGTGACAGAATATCGGGAATCAGAAAAGTATCGAGGTCGATCATGGTGATTATAAGCAGGAGCGAACAGAAGAGGAACTCGATCGCCAGTTGAGGATGAAGTCCATATCGGCGAAAGAGGAGCATCGCCAAAAGGCCGCATAGTCCTTCTACGAGCGGATATTTCAGAGATATCGAGGCCTTGCAGTGGCGGCACCTGCCGCCCAGCAAAAGATAGCTCACCAGCGGTATATTATCATAGGCCGCAATTGCATTTCCGCAGGCCGGACACCGGGAAGCAGGCCGTACAATCGACTGCCCTGATGGTAACCGGTAAATGACCACATTGTAAAAGCTGCCAAGGATGCACCCGACTATGAAGGCAATAATCTGGCCGCCAATTAACGGGATTGATTCAACCAGGGCCTCACCCATTCTTCACCAGTTCCTGTTCCGGTTCTTCTTTCCTTTTGAACTTACAGGACGGATTTATGCAGAACAGGGTCCCGTTACCCGTTTTCCCCTGTCTGCGAAAAAGAACCGGAGCATTGCATGCCGGGCAGCTTTCCTGAACCGGCTCGCCTTGAAAGAGCATTTTGCACGCGGGATATTTATTGCACCCGTAAAAGCGGCCCCGCCTGCCCGTACGCTCTACCAACTCGCCGCCGCACCCTTCGCGCGGACAGAGGATGCCGGTAGAAACGGGCCGGGCATTCCGGCATCCAGGATATCCGGTGCAAGCTAGAAAAGGGCCGTAGCGGCCGCGCTTGAGCGCCATGGGTTTGCCGCATTTTTCGCAGACCTCCCCGGAAAAGGCGGGCTGCTTTTGCTCGATGGGATGGATGCGCCCCTTTTCATCTCTTTCATAATCCGAGGTGAACGAACATTTAGGATATCCGCTGCAGGCAAGAAACGGACCGTTGCTGCGGCTCAAACGGATGGCCAGGGGCTTGGAGCAGCGCGGACAGTTGAGGTCCGTGGGCCATCCCGCGCTCTTCAGGTTGGCCATCCCTTTGCGGGCGGACTCCAGGGTCTTTGAAAAAGGTCCGTAGAAATCGCTCAGAAGATGCTGAGGGCTGCCTCCGCCATGTTCTATCTCGTCGAGATCTTTTTCCATATTGGCGGTAAACTTCACGTCCACTATGTTCGGAAAATTGGCCGAAACAAGCCCGTTGATCATCACTCCCAGCTCTGTGGGGAGCAGCCGCTGTTTCTGGCGCAAAACATACTCTCTCTCCAGAACAGTGGATATTATCGTCGCGTAAGTGCTGGGCCTTCCGATTCCAAGGTCCTCGAGGGTTTTTATCAGAGCAGCTTCCGTGTATCTTGGCGGAGGCTGCGTAAAATGCTGCTTCGGTTCTATTCCGAGAAGGTCGAGGGGCTGACCCTGAGAGAGGTCCGGGAGTGTCTCGTCGGATTTCCCGTTTTCCGGCTCATCTTTCCCCTCCTCATAGAGGGCCAAAAATCCCTGGAAAACGATCACCGAGCCGATCGCTCTCAGGGTATAATCGCCCGCCGCAACGTCTATCGTAGTTTGATCTATCAGGGCAGGGGCCATCTGACAGGCTACAAACCTTTTCCAGATAAGGGCATAGAGGTTCAACTGCTCTTTGGTGAGGTACTTTGATACGCTTTCCGGGGTATGGCCGACATCCGTAGGCCTAATCGCTTCGTGCGCTCCCTGGGCTGTCCGGCTGGATTTGTAGAAGATCGGTTTTGGAGGCAGGTATTTGTCTCCCCACCTGCTCGAGATAAACTTTCTTGCCTCCTGCACCGCATCCTGAGAAAGCCGGGTCGAATCGGTACGCATATAGGTAATGAGGCCCACAGCGCCATCCTGCCCAATTTCGATTCCTTCATAGAGCCTCTGTGCCACACTCATCGTCTGTTTGGCCGAATAGTGAAACTTCCGGGCGGCGTCCTGCTGGAGAGTGCTGGTAATAAAGGGAGGAGATGAGCTTTTTTGCCGCTGCTTCTTTTCGACCGCGCTGACGCGATAGGTTGAGGAATTGAGCGCTTGCACATGCCGCTCGGCTTCGGCCTGCGAGCCGATAACGCACTTTTTCTTTTTGCACCGGATAAGCTGGACAGAAAAGGACATTGGACCGGAAGAAGAGTCGGGGCGAGGGCTCAACCGGACATCTATTGTCCAGTATTCCTGCTTCTCGAAAGCGTGGATTTCTTCTTCCCGCCCGCAGATCAGCCTCAGGGCAACAGACTGCACCCTTCCTGCGCTGAGACCCGCTCTCACTTTCTCCCACAAAAGAGGCGAGATCATGTACCCGACGAGCCGGTCGAGGATTCGCCTTGCCTGCTGCGCCTCATAAAGCTTTCGATTAAGTTCGCTCGGCTTTTCAAGGGCTTCCTTGATCGCCTTGCGCGTAAGCTCGTAAAAAAGAACCCTTCGAATCGGTTTTTCTGTGGCGCCGATCTCTTCGGCGATATGCCAGGCGATTGCCTCTCCTTCCCTGTCCGGATCAGGGCCCAGATAGACGGCATCGGCCTTGGAAGCGGCCTTCCTGAGTTCCTCTATTATTTTTTTCTTCCCACGCAAAACCTGGTATTGCGGCTTGAATTTTCCATCGAGGTCGATACCCAGCTTATTGCCGGGAAGGTCCTTGACATGGCCGACGCTCGCTTTAACGATGAAGTCCTTGCCCAGATAGCGCTCAAGGGTCTTCGCCTTGGTTGGAGATTCAACAATGAGGAGCGATTTTGACATTCGGAGATTACCTCTCAAAACTTATTATAGTTCAGAAATAAAATATTTCCCCGGCAACTGAGAGACAAGTCCTCTGAGTTCCAGTTCGAGCAGTATCGCGGCGGTATGCTGGACCGGCATATTTGCCTCCTGAGCTATTTCATCAATATGTTTCGGAACTTTATCCACAATTCTCAAAAGAATTGTTTCCTCCGGACTGTATGACTCCTCGATGAACGGGGAGGACGAAATCGTTTCCTCAGGGCTGTGCGGCTTTTCCACCCCAGCCAGTGCTTTTGCAGAGGGGGACCGGGAGGATTGTGCCGGACGGATAAGAGGCCGGATTTCTTCCAGAACGTCTTCGGCGCATTCAACCAACTTGGCGCCCTGCCTGATAAGCCGGTGCGCACCCTTGCTGCGCATGCTTTGGGCGATCCCCGGGACGGCAAAAACTTCCCGGCCCTGCTCCAGGGCGAAACGAGCGGTTATAAGCGAACCGCTTCTTTCGGCTGCTTCCACTACGACAACGCCGAGAGAAAGGCCGCTGATTATGCGGTTTCTCGATGGGAAATTGCCGGAAGAGGGAGGGACGCCGGGCAGAAATTCAGTCAGCAAGGCTCCGGCCCGAGCTATTTGCTGCCTGAGATCGGCGTTTAGAGACGGATAATTCACATCCAGCCCGCAGCCTAGAACGGCCAGTGTCCTGCCCTGGGCCTTGAGCGCTCCACGGTGCGCGGCGGAGTCTATTCCGAGCGCAAGGCCGCTGACGACGGTGAGGCCGCTAAAAACCAGATCTGAGCTCAATCTTTCAGCAAATATAAGTCCGGCTGGGGAGGCGTACCGCGAGCCGACCACGGCAATGGAGACCAGGTCTCGAGGCAAGAGTGCGCCAGAGGAGAACAAAACGGCCGGAGGGTCCGGGATTTTGACCAGATTTGCGGGATAGTCATCATCACCGATACATATCAGCCGGAAATTCTTGTTCTTAAGGTACGTCCATTCCGTTTGCGGGTCTCTGACAAACTGCTTTGCAGCGAGCGCATGGAGCGGTTTGTCTCGGGCCAGGCCGGTTTCGCATAAGTCCCTGAGTCGTGCGGCAAGGACCCTTTCGGCAGACCCGAAAACCTCCAGAAGGCGCAGGATGGACCTATTTCCCAGGCCCGGCACCAGCTTGAGACTGAGCCAGGCAATCCGATTGCGCTCCTGTTCGGAAGAAATGGAATGAGAATTGCTTCTATCCTGTATTGATTCGCTCCCGTCAAAAATATTTTGGGCGGCCATAATCCGTTCGTGCTGAGGCCCGTTCCCGCCAAGGTGGGATGCCGAAGGGTATCGAACTGAACGCCGAGTTCTGAGAGTCAATAATCGAGCGCCGGTCGTACGCTCAGGATAAGTATATGGCGACGCCGGATTTGTCAAATAATCACGATCAGTTTAAAATGCGAGGTGCGGAAAAACTACACCCGAAAGATTGGCGAATAATGAAGCGAGCGCCGCGACCAATAGCCTCAAAGCCAGAGCTGCTTTCGCCGGGCGGCAGCCTGGAAAAGCTAAAGATTGCCTTTTTGTACGGCGCCGACGCGGTCTATGCTTCGGGAAAAGATTTCGGGCTGCGTGGTTTTGCTCATAATCTTGACACCGAGGAACTGGCGGAGGCAAGCCTTATCACTCATAGGCTCGATAAAAAAATCTATGTGGCCGTGAATATTTTTATGCGCCAGCCGGACCTGAAGAAAATCCCCCCGTACCTCGAATATCTCCAGGAACTGAAGGTCGATGCTCTTATAATCTCGGACCCGGGCTTACTGTTGCTTGCACGCAAATATGCTCCTGAAATCCCGATTCATCTTAGCACCCAGGCAAACACGACCAATTCGTCGAGCGTGGAATTCTGGCAAGAGCAGGGAGTGCGCCGGATAAATCTGGCCCGCGAATTGAGTTTTCGAGAAATGGCCGAGATTGCTGGAAAATCTAAGGCCGAAATCGAAATATTCGTCCACGGTGCGATGTGCATGTCCTATTCGGGCCGCTGCCTGATGAGCGCCTTTCTGAATCATCTCCCCCGGCCTTTAGAAAAGCCGGGAGAAAATAATCCCCCCCGCCCCCGAAGAAGTGTGAACCGGAGCGCCAACAGCGGCTTTTGCACTCAACCGTGCCGGTGGTCCTGGGGGCTGGTCGAAGAAAAGCGGCCCGGTGAGTTTTTTTCGGTGCAGCAAGATTCGCGCGGCACTTACGTATTCAATTCAAAGGACCTCTGCCTGCTGGAGGAGATCGGCGCACTGGCGCGCCTCGGAATAGACTCGTTCAAAATAGAGGGCCGCATGAAGGGACCGCTTTACGTGGCCAGCGTAACGCGGGCCTATCGGCAGGCGATCGACCGCTGTGCGGAGCGGAGTACGGCTTACACAGGACGGAAGACGGAGTACAGAGTCGAACCGACCTGGATTGAAGACCTGCAAAAAGTAAGTCACCGCCCCTACACAAAAGGTAATCTGTTCGAGAGTGCCCAAACGCACAAATCCAATGTGGAAACGCGGATTTCATATCTCCAGACCCATACCCTGGCAGGCCTGGTACGTCCCCGGCCTGATTGCGATTCAATGTCGGCAGACCTGGGGGCCGGGGGAAAAATATTCGTTGAGGCCAGATCGAGGCTGGTACCCGGTCGGAGGCTGGAGTTTCTTTATCCTGACGGGTCAAGTGCTTTTCATTTTCTTGATTCGTTCGAAGACATCAACGGCAATCGCCTCTCGGAAGCTCATCCGAACAGGTGGATCAGGTTCTGCGTCGATTTTCCGGTCTTTGCATATCAGACGGTGAGAGTCTCAAACAAAATTAGGCCGACGGCGGAGATGGAGTTTGTTGGACTGTGCGAGCCGTTGATGTAATACTGCCAACGCATGGCCACTGTCGTTATTTGGGAGGGGGCTTTGAGTGAACTTGAAAATGTCAAACCGGGGTGCGAGGCAAACGGGTGCCCGACTCTAAAACAGTGCTCGCTGATGGAAGAAATTGGACTCCTGCGCGAGCGGTGCCGCAAACTCGAGGAGCTTTCCTTCGTCGATGCGCTCACCGGTCTCTATAACTTCCGATATATGCAAAGATCTCTCGCAATGGAGATGGAAAGGACCCGGCGAACCAAACTCCCGACGGGCCTGGTCATGATCGACCTGGATCATTTCAAAAATGTGAACACCCTCTACGGACATGAATGCGGCAATGCTGTTCTTGCCCAGTTTGGCAAAGTCCTAAAAGAGAGTGTTCGGGTCATAGACGTGCCCTGCCGCTATGGGGGTGAAGAATTTGCCCTCATTTTGCCGAGCGCCGCCCTCAGAGAGTCGGTGGCAATAGCTCAGCGGCTGCAGGAAATAACTCGCCGCAACGCGGTCACTTTCGGTACGGAGACCGTGAGGATTACCGCCAGTTTCGGCGTAGCCGTTTTCCGTTTCACCGATGAGTGTACAGTGGGCGCATTTCTGAACAGGGCCGACCAGCTTCTGTACGAGGCTAAGAATTTGGGCAGAGACCAGCTATGCGCGGAGGAACCCGGTCCTGTATTCATGTCGGACGAAGTTACAGCCAGCGAAAAGGCGGCGTTGTTTTCCTCGGCGGGAGAGAGCGAATAGGCCGAAGACGGAGGACTGAAGACGGATATCGGAGGACGGTCTCTACTCCTCGTATGATAGACTTATATAATACCCTGCTCAAAAAAAAAGAATCGGCTCTTTCCGCGCAGCCATGCAGACAGCGCAGACACTAAATGTAGCGCGTTTGGAGGCAAGCCAAATGTTAAACGCACCAAAAAGTAAAGTGACAATGGTGTAGGGTTTCACTCTCAGTCCTCAGTCCTCAGTCCTCAGCACTCAGGGAGCGAAGCGTAGTTCAGTCCTGATAGCGTAGCGCGG
>Ga0181539_1002819_pt1 | contig 16825 bp, 15 predicted proteins | sample PEATcosm2014_Bin_46_FD_119767 | JGI IMG/M metagenome (GOLD analysis project Ga0181539, IMG submission 119767) | Peatland microbial communities from MTU Mesocosm Facility, Houghton, MI, USA - PEATcosm2014_Bin23_60_metaG | ecosystem: Environmental > Terrestrial > Soil > Wetlands > Peat | place... | reverse complement strand
GTTCGCAGTCGCGTTGCCGGCATTGAGGATGCAGGCGGTCTCATGCGACACCAGCGCCGGATCGGAAAACGAGCTTTGCGAAGGAATATAGCCTTCGGCAATGGCCCAACGCGTCTGTCCGAGAGATTCCATGGGCGATTTCCAGTGCGGATGAGAGGGGATCGCAGGTTTGCTGCGCCGGATAAAATAACAGCGTAGCGGTCGTATCGGTTCCCTGGCGGGAACTTGTTCCGGGCCTGCTCAGCGTAGTCGCGGTTATGAGCGGTGCCTTCTTGTCGCGTAATTATGTCGAATGTGTATGATTTGGATTTTGAGGGTGAGGTCAGAGGACATGGCCCAAATCACCGCGTCCTTCCTCGATACTACAATACACTAGTGCGTAATACCTACGGCCGGCAATGAATTTCGCGATGCCCGGCTAGGCGGATTTGATGGCCGCCAGGAGGTTCGGGACAAGCGGCTTCAGTTCAGCGAGCCGGTTGGTCCTCGTCTGAAGGAAAATGACCGCGATCGACAGGGCGGTGATGTTTTGTTGAAAGGACAAATTTTTATCAACCGTCACGAATACATCGAAATGCTCGGATGCAAGAGCGAGCAACTCACCATTTTTGATCGTGGCCCACCCCATCTGGCGGGCGGTCTTGACCTCGTGGCCGACGATGTCGCGTGACAAGCGCCAATCGATACACTCGTCAAGCAGAACCTTCACGAGACGGATTTAACGAGTCGGTCTTTCGCTTGTTCCAGGAAAGCGATGATCTGCTCCCGCGTGACCGACGGAAAGCCCGCGAGAAATTCATCAATCGATTCGCTCGCTTCAAGGTAATCGAGCAGCGTCTGGACGGGAACTCTGGTCCCGGAAAACACGCCAGCGCCGCCCATGATTTCGGGGTTGCGGGACACAACTGGCTGTTTCATTGCAATAACTCAGTCCCCACGAACACTGCATGCAACGACCCGTCGGGCGCATGGCGAGACCCGTAATGGTTGCTACAAGCGGCCGCATCGGCGCCCTGACGGGAACTTTTTCTTCCTTCCGGCATTCTATTGCGGGCTGCCGGGCTGCGAAGCCCGCTTCGTCATTGCGCAACGCATTCATCGCGGACTTCAACGATGCGCGCCCTCACAGTTGCGCCCGGCACCGCCAACTCGGCGCGGGTCGAAGACGTCCCGGAGCCGCCGGCGTCCGATGGTTCGGTGCTGGTGCGCGCGCTGGCGCTCGGCGTCTGCGGCACCGACCGTGAGATCGTGTCCGGCGACTATGGCTGGGCGCCCCCAGGCCAGAAGCGCCTGGTGATCGGTCACGAGTCGCTCGGCAAGGTGAAGGAGGCGCCGGCCGAGTCCGGCTTCAAATCCGGAGACCTCGTCGTCGGCATCGTGCGGCGGCCCGATCCGGTGCCGTGCCCGTGCTGCGCGGTCGGCGAGTGGGACATGTGCCGCAACGGCCGCTACACCGAGCGCGGCATCAAGGAGCGCAATGGCTATGGCTCCGATTACTTTCGCATCGAGCCGGAGTTTCTGGTGAAGCTCGACCCGGCGCTGGGCATAAACGGCGTGTTGGTCGAGCCGACGAGCGTCGTCGCCAAGGCTTGGGATCAGACCGAGCGCATCGGGCGGCGCTCGCGCGCGTGGCAACGGAAGACGCTTCTTGTCACCGGCGCCGGGCCGATCGGTCTTTTGGCAGCCTTGCTCGGCGCGCAGCGCGGCCTCGATGTCCATGTGCTCGATCATCGCGACGGCGCGGAAAAGCAAGCGATCGTCGGCGCCCTCGGCGGGACCTTTCATCTCGGCAGTCTCGCCGATCTCGACCAGCTGAAGCCCGATATCCTCATGGAATGCACCGGCGCGCCCGCCGTGGTGCGCGACGCGTTCGGCCGCATCGCACCCGGCGGCATCATCTGCCTGATCGGCGTTTCCGCGCCCGGTCACGCTCTCGAAGTCGACATCGGCGCGCTCAATCGCACCATGGTGCTCGACAACGACACCGTCTTCGGCACCGTCAACGCCAATCGAAGGCATTACGAGGACGCCGTCGCCAGTTTGCAGCGTGCCGACAAGCATTGGCTCGCCCGCCTCATCACCCGTCGCGTGCCGGTCGAGCGCTGGACGCAGTCGCTTTCGCCGCAGCCCGACGATATCAAAATCGTCGTCGATTTTTCATGAATTGCGGGCGCCGGCACCATGTCGACCCGGATTGAGGATTATGCATTGATCGGCGACTGCCGGAGCGCGGCGCTAGTCGCGCGCGACGGCTCGATCGACTGGCTGTGCTGGCCGCGCTTCGATTCGGATGCCTGCTTCGCGGCGCTGCTCGGCACGCCCGATCACGGCCGCTGGCTGGTCGCGCCGCGCCAGCCGGCTCGCGTGACGCGGCGCTATCGGCCGGACACGCTCATTCTCGAAACCCAGTTCGAAACCGACGACGCCTCAGCGACCCTGATCGATTTCATGCCGTTCCGCGGCGACCAATCCGAAGTCGTCCGCCTCGTCATTGGTACGCGCGGCAGACTCAATATGCATACCGAACTTATCCTGCGCTTCGGCTACGGCGCCGTGGTGCCGTGGGTGACGCGGCTCGAAGACGGCACCCTCCGCGCCATCGCCGGGCCGGACATGGCGGTGCTGCGCACGCCCGTGCACCTCAAAGGCCGGGACATGACCACGATCGGCGAATTCACCGTCGGCCGCGGCGAAACCATTCCGCTCGTGCTCAGCTATGCGCGCTCGCACAAGGCGCTGCCGCCGGCGATCGATCCGACGGCGTCGTTGGAGGCGACCGAACGCTACTGGCAAGAATGGTCGGCAAAGTGCCGGCCGGCGGGCGAATGGTCGCAGGCGGTGAAGCGCTCGGTGATCACGCTCAAGGCGCTGACCTATGGGCCGACCGGCGGTATCGTCGCCGCGCCGACCACGTCATTGCCGGAACAGCTCGGCGGCACGCGCAATTGGGATTATCGCTTCTGCTGGCTGCGCGACGCCACCCTGACGCTGCTAGGCACCATGCATGCCGGCTACTACGAGGAAGCCCAGGCCTGGCGCGAATGGCTTTTGCGGGCGGTCGCCGGCAGTCCTGATCAATTGCAGATCATGTACGGCATCGGCGGCGAGCGCCGGCTCGCCGAATGGATCGCGGACTGGCTCCCCGGTTACGAAAAATCGGCGCCGGTGCGCATCGGCAATGCGGCCCATACCCAGCTCCAGCTCGACGTGTTCGGCGAGATCATGGACGTGCATCACCAGGCGCGGCGCTGCGGCCTGTCGACCAACGAATCCGGCTGGGACGCCCAAATCAAGTTTCTCGGTCGTCTGGCCGAAATCTGGAAACAGCCGGATCAGGGCATCTGGGAGATGCGCGGCGCGGCGCAGCATTTCACCTATTCCAAGGTCATGGCCTGGGTCGCCTTCGACCGTGCCATCAAAAGCGCGGAGAGCTTCGGTCTGGAGGGTCCGCTGGAGGAGTGGCGCAAGCTGCGCGAGGAAATCTGCGCCGAAGTGTGCGAGCGCGGCTTCGACAAAAAGACCGGCACCTTCGTGCAGGCTTACGGCTCCGATCAACTCGACGCCAATCTCCTGCTGTTGCCGTGCGTCGGTTTTCTGCCCGTCACCGATCCGCGGATCGCCGACACCGTCGCCGCGATCGAGCGCCGTCTCGTCCGCGAAGGCTTGGTTTTGCGCTATAGCACCGAAGATGTCGCGGATGCGCTCCCTGCCGGCGAAGGCGCATTCCTCGCCTGCAGCTTCTGGCTGGTCGATGTTTACATTCTGCAGAACCGCTTCGACGATGCCGAACGGCTGTTCCGCCGGCTGGTGGCTTTAAGCAACGATGTCGGACTGTTGAGCGAGGAATACGATGTGCGCCGAAAGCGCCTGGTCGGCAATTTCCCCCAAGCCTTTTCGCATCTCGCGCTGATCAACAGCGCCTACAATCTGACCCGCGCGCGCAAGCCGGTCGAACAACGGGCGCAAGACGAGCACGCGCCGCCGGAACGGATCGATGCGCCGGTGCCGTGACGGCGTGTTTTAAGCCGCGGCGAAGGCGTGCTCCTGTTCGTCGAGATCGACGGAAAGCGCCGGCAGCTCGAGGTCGCCGCGCAGCGATTCGAGAAAATCGTTGCCGGCGGCGGCCAATTCCTCCGCGCGCTTGCGCACCCAATACGGATACTGGTCGACCGTCGTACTCGTGATCTGTCCGGAAATGAATTGCTGGCGCAGCTTCTCGGCCGTGATGTTGTATTTCGGTATGTAGTCCATCGGATTCTGCTTGGAGATGCGGATATTGATGGTCGGACCGATGATGGCGATGTTGGCGAGCGCGTCGACCAGTTCGCAGTCGACCCGGCCTTCGAGGAACTTCTTCGGAAAGACGTGATGGAGCTGCGGTTGGAATCCCGCCAGCAAGTCCGCGCCGTCGAAGCCGATGCGGACGCCGCGCTGATCCCAGTCGACCGCCTTGTTACGCAGCGCCAGGAGATACAAAAGCAATCGGCCGAAACGAGTGTCGCCGTAGTCGCGCAGAAAATCATCGACGGTCAGCGGCGGCAGGTAGCGGATGCGCGCCAAGAGCCGCTCCAACGCCTCGGTGAAGGTCGTCGACTCGGCGACCTCGCGCAAATCCTCCTCCATCGACGACGTCGACGAACTCGAATAGCGGCTGAAGCGCGACGCCTGCAGGAACCAGTAGAACACCGGCGAAAAGTCACCGTCCGGAAATTTGTCGATGAGCGCGGTGAGCGTCACGAAGGCATTGTCGGCCGGCAACAGCGCATTGCCGGAAATGCCGTAGTCCTTCAACTGCTTGATCGCGAGCCGCCAGGCGTTTTTGGTGCGCTCCCACACCGGTCCGATCGAGGCCGCGTTCCAGAACGAGGTTTCGATCGATCGGTAGCGCACGGCTTTCTTGCCGATCCCGGTCATGGTGCGAAACACGAGGTTCGGCGACACGTCGAAGCCGAGTTCGGCGACTTGCGACAGGAACGGCAGAAAATTATCGCGCACCCATCCGGGAGTGCGCGCGGCGACGACGCCGAGATAGATATCGGCTTCGGTCACCCGCGTGCCGCGGCTGTTCAGCCGGGAGAAAATTTCGACGACGTCCTCGAGGTCGTTGTCGACGGTCATGGTGACGACCTCCGTGTCGCGGATTTTCCGCACCCGGTCGAGCCGGGTAAAAACCTCCATCGCGTCCATGCCGTCGCACAGTCCGCCGAGTTTGATTTGGCGGGCCATATCTTGCAGCGCGCGAAGGTCGCTCGCCCGGCTGACATCGAGGTTGAGGAGCTGGCTGACAGGAATATAGCGCGGTCCCTTCACCCGGCGCGTGGCCGCGTTGGCGACAACGAAGAACGGCGGCTCGCGGGTATGGACGTCGAATCGGATGTCGTATTTGCGGACCGTCCGTTCCCATTCATCGGTGCGCGCCCACCAGTAGGGCTTGCGTCCATTCAGAATGCAGAGCGCCGTGGTGCGCTGCTGCCCGTCGACGACCCAGAGATCGGGGGTGTTCGCGTCCGATGCGCTCCGGGTTTGCACCGGCCCGGAATTGTCCCACACCAGAAGCGCTCCCACCGGATAGTGCAGCCATAGCGATTCGATCAGATCGCGAACTTGAGTCGCTTTCCAAACAAAGCCGCGTTGGAATTCCGGAATGCTCCATTTGTGAATGACCGATCGTTCGACGATGTCCTTTATGGTGACCAACGCATACGCCATACTCAGATCCCCCACACGCACTCACAACAACACAGAACAGCAAGCAATTTACAGTTGTCAATGGCGAAGCTGCAAATCGTGAGAGGCAAAATCACGCGGAATGGGTATTTGGTAATGCATCCGGGAGTAGCATACGGTGATAACACAGCTTCGAAGATCGTCTCCGAAGGCCAGCTCTTGGTTGCTACGGACGTGCCAGGCGAATGGCGGAACTTTTTGTTAAGCGGCGCGCCGGTGCTAAGAACGCGCTCTCGAAGCTTTCTTTCGTTTCGGCACGTAGGCGCTTTGGCCGGCGCCGCATCAACTCACTCGCCGACGTAGGGACCCATGGAAACGCGTGCGGCACTGTTTCGCGAAGTGGGCGCGCCGATCGCGATCGAGCCTATCGTGCTCGATCCGCCGGCACCGACCGAAGTCCTGGTGCGCATCGCTGCCGTGGGGCTGTGCCGCACCGATTATCATGTGATGCGAGGCGAGCGGCGCGTCGCGATGCGGCCCATGGTGCTCGGCCATGAGGCGGCCGGCGTGGTCGAAGCCGTCGGCAGCACCGCCGCCGGGATTGCGGTGGGCGACCACGTCGTGCTGACGTTTATTCCCGGCTGCGGACAGTGCCGCTGGTGTCGCGAGGGCCTGCATCATTTCTGCGCCCGCGGGCCGGCGATCACGCTCGGGCCGCAGCTCGACGGCAGCTATCGCCGGCGCGATCGCGCCGGTGCCGATACCGGGGCCTTCTGCATGATCGGCGGTTTCGCCGAACGCACGGTGGTCGATCAGGCCTCCGTCATCGTGATCGATCGGGACATCCCGCTCGATCTCGCCAGCCTCGTTGCCTGCGGCGTGCCGGCGGGCGTCGGCGCGGCGCGCTACCGGGCGCGGGTGAAACCGGGCGACAGCGTCCTAGTGGTCGGCTGCGGCGGCGACGGCATGAACGTCGTCCAAGGCGCGGCGCTCGCCGGCGCAAGCAAGATCATCGCCGCCGACATCGTTGCGGCCAAGCTCGATTGGGCGCGCGAATTCGGCGCGACGCATGGCGTCAACGCGCGCGGCGAAGCACTCACCCGCGCGGTTCTCGAACTCACCGACGGCATCGGAGTCGATCACGCCTTCGTCTGCATCGATCCGCCGGAGACTTTGTTGCCCGCCTTTCGCGCCACCACCAAAGGCGGCAATGTGGTGGTGACGGCGATCACGCCGGATACCGTGACCGAAATCAAAATCCCGCCGCTCGAACTGTTCGCCACGCAAAAGGCGATCATGGGCGCGGTCTACGGCTTCGCCAGCCCGCGGCTGCAAATCCCCGAGATCTTCGCGCTCTATCGCACGGGTGCGCTGAAGCTGCGCGAGTTGATCACCCGGACCTACCGGCTGGATGAGATCAACAAGGGTTATGCCGATCTCGACGCCGGCAAGAATCTGCGCGGCGTGGTGGTGTTCGATTCCTAGGTAGCGGCGGTTCTGCCGCTCACCCCCGCCAGTAGCGGTCTTCCCAGCTGCGCGACAGCCGCATCGCCGAGAGGATCAATCCCGCCATCGAATAGGTCTGCGGGAAATTGCCCCACAGCGCGCCGGTTTGCGGGTCGACGTCTTCGGACAGTAGCCCGTAGTGGTTGCGGTGCTTCATAGCATCGGCGAACAGATCGCGTGCCGCCTCGCGCCGGCCGAGCGACCACAAAGCGTCGATCAGCCAGAAGCGGCAGATCAGGAACGCGGTCACCGGCATGCCGAAATCGTCCGCGCTGGCGTAGCGCATGACGTGTTTCTCGCGCACCAGTTCGCGCTCCATGGCGGCGACGGTGGAGACAAAGCGCGGATCGTTGACTTCGACGACGCCGAGATCGGCGAGCAACAGCACGCTGGCGTCGAGATCGTCCGAGCCGAACGCCGCGGTGAAGGCGCCGCGCTTCTCGTTCCAGGCATGCTCGAGGAGTGCGGCATGGATCGGCTCGGCGATCGAATTCCAATGCGTGGCGCGTTGCTCCAGCCCGAGCCGCGTGGCGATCGCGGCCAGCCGCTGCGTCCCCGCCCAGCACATCGCCGCCGAATGGGTGTGGATGCGTTGCCGCCCGCGATATTCCCAGATCCCGGCGTCGGGTTCGAACGCCTTGGCGGCGGCGCGGTCGCCGAGCGATTCCAAGAGATGAAAAAGTCCCTCGTCGCCCGGCCTGGGCAGCCGGCGATCGAAGAACATCGGCATGGCGGCGAGGATGACGCTGCCATAGGCATCGTGCTGCACCTGATGGACCGCGGCATTGCCGATGCGCACCGGACCGTCGCCGCGATAGCCGTCGAGGTCGGGCGCGATGCGTTCCTCGATGTCGGTGGTCGGCACCACGCTGTAAAGCGGGCGCAGTTCGAGGTCGGGCTTCGACGCGATCGACAGCGTGAAAGAAATGAACTCCTCCATGGTCCGCGTCGCGCCGATGCGGTTGAGCGCATGGACCACGAAATAGGCGTCGCGCAGCCAGCAATAGCGGTAGTCCCAGGTGCGGCCCGAGGTCGGCGCTTCCGGGATCGAAGTGGTATGGGCCGCGATGATGCCGCCGGTCTCGTCGAAATTGCTGAGTTTGAGCGTGATCGCGGCGCGGATGATGGCCTCTTGCCAGTCGTAGGAGATCGACAGCCGCCGCACCCATTCCATCCAGTAATCGCGGGTGCGTTCGACGAAGTCGCGGCAGGTCTTCTGCAGATCGTCGGTGAACGGTTCGTCCGGCCCGAACACCAAATGCAGCGGCCGGGTCAGCACGAACGGCGCCTCGCTGTCGATCATCGACAACGGCGCATCCGTGCTCAGACGAATGACGGTCGCGTCGTTGGAATAGCGGATGTGATTGCTGCCGAGCGAGCGCCGCGGCATCGGCTTGCCGTAATCGCAGGTCGGCCGCATCCGCACGGTGATGCGCGGCAGGCCCGCGATCGGCTCGATGATGCGATAGAGTTGCGGCGGCCGGAACACGCGGCCGTATTGCCGAAAGCGCGGCGCAAAATCCGTGATCTTCACTCGGCCGCCATGCTGGTCGGTGAGCACGGTGGATACGATCGCGGTATTGCGGACATATTCCGAACTGAACTCCGCCATGTCGTCGAGCACGACGTCGGAAAATCCCTTTTCTTCCCGCCCCGACACCAATCGGCAAAAGATCGGGTCGCCGTCGAACCGCGGATAGCACCACCACACCAAGCGCGAGCACGGATCGACCAATGCCGCCGTGCGGCCGTTGCCGATGACCGCGAGATCGAGTCCGTGATCGATCATCCTGCGCGCTCGTCGCCGGCAGCGGCAATGCGCGCGAGCCAGGCGCGCACCGATTCGGGTTTTTCGAAATGGCCGTTGACGTCGGGCGCGACCCGGCCGACCGAAAAGCCCAGGCCCCCGAATTGCGCGATGACGCCGAAGACCGGCTCGTCGGTGGTGTCATCGCCGATGAAGATCGGATTGCGGTCGGAAAACGGCGCGAAGCTCATCAATTCGCACACCGCATTGGCCTTGTTGACACCGGCGGCCTTGATTTCCACAACGAGCTTGCCGGGCAGGATCTCGACCGTTCCTGGCGCTAATTCGGCGCAGATTTTGTCGACCGCGGCGCGCACCGATGCGCCTTTCTCCGGCGCCAGACGATAATGCAAAGCGAGCGAATAACCCTTGTCCTCGGCGAGAATGCCGGGTCCGAGTTCGCTGATGCCGGCGAGCTTGCGCTTCAACGCCGCGGCAAGCGGCCGCGCCCGCTGCAACGGCGCGCCGCCGGCCGTGGCGCGCAGCTCCGCGCCGTGGCCGCCGATCGCGGGGAGTTCCAAGGGCGAGAATATCAGATCGATATCATGCAGCGAGCGCCCGGAGACCAGCGCGACCGCGCCGCTGGTGAGCGCGTCGAGCCGCGCCAAGGTCTGGCGCAGCCCGGTCGGCACCCGGACCTGCTGCGGCGAAGGCGCTAGGTCGAGAATGGTGCCATCGATGTCGAGCAGGATCGCGCATTTGCGCAGATCGGGAACCAGCAAGGTTTTCGCAAGCTCCGTGTCGAGATCAGAAACGTCGAGATCCGAAATGTCCGAAAATCCCAAGCCCATCTGCGAATCCGTTCTTTTTGTTGTTCGATCGACGAGTGCAAGCGGCCGCGACACCGCTTCGAGCGATTTACGATTCGGCGGCGACACCCCACAGCGCTTCCGCTGCGGCGGTGCCGATCCTCAGTACAGCGCCGACCATGGCGCCTGAGGCGATGCTGCCGTTGGTGAGAAGGTCGGTCGAGCCGCGGAACTGTACTTGGATAAACGACTTGGATAAACGCCTGGATTGTCGAATTGATGGCGGCATGTTCGCCGCCATCGGCCTCCCGGCTCCGGGACTGCGGAAGCAGGGCGAATTGCAGACTCAAAATATGTGGCGGGAATGCGTCGCTTGCGTATGAGATCATTTCAAAGTGCCGCCAGCCCGGGCTTCTCGACACTAACGCCCGGTGCGGGCGTGTGTTCCGCCCGCACCGGCGCGCGGCGCTTCTAGCGGCCGTCGGCTGACTTGCCGGTATGGGAAATGCGCCAGATCGTGCCGCTTGCATCCTCGGAGACGAGCAATGCCCCGTCCTTGTCCACCGCTACGCCTACCGGCCTGCCCCAGACCTCGGAATCGCTGACCACGAATCCGGTGGCGAAATCATCGTATTCGCCGGTCGGCACGCCGTCCTTCACGATGACGCGGATGATCTTGTAACCGGTACGCTTGGATCTGTTCCATGAGCCGTGTTCGGCGGCAAAGATGTTGCCGCGATAGTCCGCCGGGAACTGCCTGCCGTCGTAGAATGTCACGCCGAGCGAGGCGGAGTGCGCTTCGAGCAAGACGTCGGGAACGGTGACCCTGTCCTTGAGGTCCGGCCGTTCGCCTTGGTGGCGCGGGTCCTCGTTGGCGCCGATATAGTACCAAGGCCATCCGTAGTAAGCGCCGGCGCGCACGCGGGTGATGTAATCGGGCGGCAGATTATCGCCGAGCCCGTCGCGCTCGTTGGTCGAGCACCATACCGTGCCGGTCGCCGGCTCGACCGCCATGCCGACGCAATTGCGGATGCCGGTCGCGAGGATGCGCTCGTTCTTGCCGTCCGGGTCGAAGGCCAAGACATCGGCGCGATCGGCTTCGCTGCCCCAGGTGGCGCCGAGCGGATGAGCGGCAATGAAGTCTTTCAGTTCGCTGCCGGTGCGCCTGTCCATATCTTCGGCGTCGTTCGAGCCCGACCCGACCGACACGTACATCGTCTTGCCGTCCGGCGAGAACACGACGTCGCGCGTATGGTGGCCGCCGACCGGCAACTGCGGCACGACGGTCTCGGCGCCGCCGCGCGCGACGGTGTCGCCTGAGCGATAGGGGAAACGGACCACCGCGTCGGTGTCGCCGATATAGACCCATCGCGGATCGGCGCCGGGCGGATAGAAGGCGATGCCGAACGGATAATTCAGCCTGGCAGCGAACACTGAAGCTTGCGCCGCTTTGCTGCCGTTCGGCCGCAGCACCCGGATGCGGCCGGCCGAGCTCTCGGCGACGAACAGGTCGCCGTTCGGCGCCGTGCGGATGAGCCGCGGTTCGGTCAGCCCGGATGCAAACAGGTTGACTTCAAAGCCGTTTGGGACGATTGGCTTTTGCTCGGTGCGATGCACGATGCGCACGGTATTTCTGACCGACTGGGCCGGATCCGGCGCCGGTATGTCTTGCGGTCTGATCAGACGCCGCGTTCCCGGATGGTCGTCCCGCCAGTCGCCGAACGCGGCCGAGCCTTCGAGAGGACCGGCAGCGCTTTGCGCGAACAGCGGCGTGAAGGAGAGGCCGGCGAGGGCAACGATTCCAGCGACGGACGTTGCGATGAAGGACGTTGCAATCATGGTTCGAAATGGACGGCGCATGACGTGCTCCTGCCTGGGATCGAGGGAAGAACAAGCCCGACGCGATACGGTTCCCCACTTATGCGTGACAGGCTTCGTATTATCCCCGCTGCGCTTTTCCCCGTTTACTTCCGTTCGCGCGGTGAAACATCTTGATCGCTAAGGTCACGGCCAAGCTCGAAATACCGCGGCGGTTGCGCGCCCTGGTACGGGCGCGAGAATCGAGCCTGATCTTGCTCGCGGCTCTGGTCGGGGTGTTGGCGGGGCTGGTCGTCGCCGCCATGGGCACCGCGGTCGAGTTGCTGCACGAGTTCTTTTTCAACCTGCAACACGGCGAGCGTCTGTCGGCGCGGCTGACACTCAATCCGCTGTTGGCGCTCTCGGTGCCGCTCATCGGCGGCCTGCTGTTCGGCGCCGCAAGCGAATTCATCGGACGCTGGCGGCCGGAACGGGAAATCGATCCGGTCGAAGCAAACGCGCTGCACGGCGGCCGCATGTCGCTCCTCGGCAGCATCATCGTCGCGGCGCAGACGGTGTGGTCGAGCGGGGTCGGCGCCTCGGTCGGGCTGGAGGCCGGCTACACCCAGATTGCCAGCGGTCTCGCCTCTCGCATCGGCAATGCGTTTCGGCTGCGGCGCGGCGACCTGCGCGTGTTGGTGGGTTGTGGCGCTGCCGCCGGCATTGCCGGCGCGTTCGGCGCGCCGCTGGCCGGCGCGTTCTACGGCTTCGAGCTGATCATCGGCAGCTATTCGCCGAGCGGTCTGGCGCCGGTCGGGATCTCGGCGCTGATCGGTTATCTGGTGACGCGGTCGCTGTCGCCGGCCGAGCTCGGCGTGGTGGCGCCGGAGAAGATGGTCATCGCGGTCCACGATCTGGTGCTCGCCGCCACCCTCGGCCTGTTGGCGGCGATGCTCGGCATTCTCTTGATGCGCGGCGTCGCGCTCAGCGAAACCATGTTCGCCCGGCTGCGGCTGCGGCCGGCGCTGCGCACCATGGCCGGCGGTCTCGTCGTCGGCCTGCTGGCGATCGTGTCGCCGCAGGTGATGTCGTCGGGTCATGGCGCCTTGCGCGTCGCCGGCATGCTCGATCTGCCGTTTCGCGCCGTCGCGCTGTTGTTCGTGCTCAAGATCGTGGCCTCGATCGCCTCGCTCGGCTCCGGCTTCCGCGGCGGCATGTTTTTCTCCTCGCTCCTGATCGGGGCGCTCGGCGGCCATCTGCTCGCCGTCGCGCTGACCATGCTGTGGCCGACCGTCTATTTCGATCCGAACGCCTATGCCGTGATCGGCATGAGCGCGTTGTCGGCCTCCGTCATCGGCGGCCCGCTGACCATGATCTTCATCGCGCTGGAAACCACCGGCGATCTTTGGCTCACCACGGCGGTGCTGGTCGCCGTCATCATCGCCGCGCAGGTGACGCGCGAAGTGTTCGGCTATTCCTTCACCACCTGGCGGTTCCATCTGCGCGGCGAAACCATCCGCAGCGCCGCCGATGTCGGCTGGATGCGCGAACTCACGGTCGAGAAGATGATGCGCCAGGACATCCAGACCGTGAGTGCGGCTTTGACGGTGGGCGCGTTCCGCGAGGCCTATCCGCTGGGCTCGACCGCCTATGTGATCGCGGTCGACGAGGCCGATCGTTATGTCGGGCTGATTTCGGTGGCCGAGGCACATGCCGCGGAAGTATCGCCGGACACCTCGATCAAGGAATTTCTGCACTACCCCGAAGATCTGCTGTTGCCGGGCATGGCGGTCAAGGAAGCCGTGCTTGCTTTCGACCGGGCGGAAGCGGAAGCGCTGGCGGTGGTCGATTCCTTCCCCGATCGGCGCGTCGTCGGCCTCCTCACCGAGGCTTACGTGTTGCGCCGCTACGCCGCGGCGCTCGAGGGCCGGCGGCGGGACCTGGTGGGCGAGGAATAGCTTCCCGCTAGCGCTCGGCAGGTTCATCTCGCCGCAGTGGCAGTTCCGCGCACCGCGTCGATAGGATCGCCGGAACATTGACGGTGCCCGATATACCGTCCGACCTTTCGCTGCAGAGCTTACCGGGGAGAGACCGACCCGCAATGGCACAAGCTGATCGAACAGGCGCACATCAGACTGGAACAGGTAAAATCGTCTTGTGGCGCGGCGACTTGCGGCATGCCCGGAAAGCCGCCAATATCGATTCGCGGTGACGGCCGGCTGGCGGTCGGGACCAGATCAAACGGCCCGCGTCGCGGGCCTTGCGGCGGCCGATGAAGTCTCTCAGGCGTCTCGCGGATTTTCCCCTGGTGCAGCGGTCCATCGGCATCGCTGCCGCGGAATATTTGCGCTTTGTTTGGAAGACCAGTCATTTCGGCATCGACCCCGTGGACTTCTATGCGCGGGTTCGGCCGGAAATGCCGGCAATCGTGGCGATGTGGCACGGCCAGCATTTCATGATGCCGTTTTTCAAGCGCCGTGAGCATCGCGTCAAAGTGCTGATTTCGCGCCACCGCGACGGCGAGATCAATGCCATCGCCGCGGAACGGCTCGGCGTCGAAGCCATCCGCGGCTCGGGAACGAGCAGCCGCGACTTTCTGAAAAAAGGCGGCGTGACCGGTTTCAAGCATATGTTGGAGGCGCTGAGCCGCGGCTATAACGTGGCGCTGACCGCGGACATTCCGAAAATCTCGCGTGTCGCCGGGCGCGGCATTGTGCAGTTGGCGCGGGCATCGGGCCGGCCGATCTATCCGGTCGCGGTGGCGACGAGCCGCCGCATCCAATTGGAAAATTGGGACCGCTCCGTCATCAACCTGCCGTTCGGGCGTTTTGCCATCGCGGTCGGCGAGCCGATCCGGGTGGCGGCGGATGCCGGAGACGGCGCCTTGGAGGACGCCCGCCGCATGGTGGAGCAGCGCTTGAACGGCACCACCGAGCGCGCTTACGCCATCGCCGAAGACCGCGCCGCGGATTTCGACTGGCACAGGAGCGCGATCAGGGGCGCGCAGCTCGCCTAGGGCACCCGTACCAATCGATCGTGTAGGATGGGTGGAGCGAAGCGGCGCCCATCATAGGACGGCGAGGAAAATTGATGGGTTTCGCAAACGCTCAGCGCATCCTACTTTTTGCTACTATTTTCCGGTGCAGGCAGCGCAGCGGCAGCCCGACGGCTTGATGAAGAGATCGAAATACTCCTCGCCGTAGTCGAGCGTGATCTCCTCGCCCGGCGCGATGTCGCGCAGCGCCACGAACACGATTTGGCCTCTGCGCAAGACCGCCTCGGCGTTCGGCCGGCACGCGTGATTGATGTAGCGGCCGAGATTGCGCCGCGCCGAGCCGTCGATGCTCCACTGCCGGTTGACCTCGAACATGTATTTGGCCCCGGAGCGCCGTTCGCGGCGATGCGCTTGCGCGGTCGGAATCCGCTTGCCCCGATAGGTCGCGATATAGCCGCGCTCTGTGATCGGCCTTGCGGCGAACAGGCCAAGCCCGGTGGCCGAGCGGCCGACACGTACGATGGGTGCGGACATGCGCAGGGATTAGAGCATGTCCGGCAAAAGTGGAAGCCGGTTTTGCGAAAAGGACATCCTCAAACAAACAGCTAAAGAGGGATGACAAGAAAAGTCATCCTCTTTAGCGGATTCACGACCCGCATAAAGCGGGGCTGCCGGACGATGAAGCGTTTGCTGCTCCGCCCACCCGCACGATCAGCGACAGACGCGACGGCCGTGATGCCGCCAGCAATGGTGGTGATGATAATAGGCCGACGACGCGATGATGCTGCCGATGACTGCGCCGGCGATCAAGGCCTCGTTGACGTCCCAACCGCCATAGTCCCAACCGCCGCCCCAGCCACCGCCGCCGCCCCAATGACCGCCGCCATGGCCGCCCCAATGGCCGCCGCCACCGTGTCCGCCGCCATGCCCGCCGTGTCCAGGCCCGGCGGCGAAGGCGCCGCTCGGATAGACCGCCAGATTGAGCGCAGCAACGGTAGCGATGATCGCAATAAATCGTCGCAACATGCCTCTCTCCTTCGTCTGATTTTTCATTTATCCTGCCAGAGTTCGACTCTGCCGTGTTTGGGCTAAATCAATTTTCAACCCTATGTTTGTGTCGGCGGGGGCCGGCTTGGCCGAGCATCGAGCATCAGAACAAGGAAACGCCGCATGCGCACCATCACCCTTGAAGAGCATTTTGCGACGCCGGGCTTTCTCGACGGTCCCGGCCAGGACCTCAAAAACGCCGCGCTGAAATTCGAGGGCCGCGCGCAAAAGCTCATCGACCAGCTTTGCGACATCGACGCCAAAAGACTGGCGGCGATGGATGCCGCCGGCATCGACATGCAGGTGCTGTCGCTCACCTCGCCCGGCACCGAGCAATTGGAGGCGGCGGAGGCCATAGCCTTGGCGCGCGAAACCAACGACGCGGTGGCGGATGCGGTAAAGAAGCACCCGACGCGGTTCGCCGGCTTTGCCGCGCTGCCGACCGCGGCACCCGAACAGGCCGCGCAAGAACTCGAACGCCGCATCGGTCAGGGCGGCTTCAAAGGCGCGGTCATCAACGGTCACGTCCGCGGCCGCTACCTCGACGACAAGTTCTTCTGGCCGATCCTGGAATGCGCCGAAGCGCTCGACGCGCCGATCCACATCCACCCGACGCGGCCGCCGCAGCCCGTGGTCGACGCGTATTACAGCGGCTTCTCGCCGCTCGTGACCGATATGTTTGCAAGCCCCGGCTGGGGCTGGCACATTGAAACCGCGGTTCATGTCATTCGCCTCGTGCTCGGCGGCGCGTTCGACCGCTTCCCGAAATTGCAGCTCGTCATCGGGCATCTCGGCGAAGGAATGATGTCGATGTTTCAGCGGCTCGACAACATGACGCCGGCGATGACCAAGCTTCAGCGGCCGGTCACCGCCTATTTGCGCGACAACGTGCACTACACCTTCAGCGGCTTCAATTTTCCGGCCACCTTCCTCGATCTCCTGCTCGAAGTCGGCGTCGACCGCATCATGTTCTCGGCCGATCATCCGTATCAGTCGATGGCGAAGGGAAAGGCGTTTCTGGAGCAGATCCCCGTCAGCGCCGCGGACAAGGAACGCATCGCGCACGGCAATGCGGAGCGGCTGTTTAAATTGTAGGGCGCATGACTTGTCCGGAGCGTCGTCGCGGTGACCTCTCCCCTTGCGGGAGAGGGCGAGCGCGCGGACGCTGCAATTTCCGACGCAGCAGCGCTACGCACCCGGCGCGATGGTGTCGGTCGGCAGCGCCGTCCTGCTGTGTTTTGTTTTCACCTCGGCGAC
>Ga0181539_1002809_pt1 | contig 16871 bp, 14 predicted proteins | sample PEATcosm2014_Bin_46_FD_119767 | JGI IMG/M metagenome (GOLD analysis project Ga0181539, IMG submission 119767) | Peatland microbial communities from MTU Mesocosm Facility, Houghton, MI, USA - PEATcosm2014_Bin23_60_metaG | ecosystem: Environmental > Terrestrial > Soil > Wetlands > Peat | place... | reverse complement strand
TCAAGCTCGCGTGAGCGAGCGCAGCCCCACCAGTTCCGCTTTCACTCGGATGGTATTTGAACGCCCGGCATTCGCCAGCGAACCCGAGTCAAGATGTCGCCTGCCCCGGGACAACTGAAATGCTTTTCTTCTTCCGTTTGATCGAGAGCTTATAGCATATCCATGCCCAGATCAGGAGCATAACTCCCGAAACTACCCAAGAGACTCCCCAAGTGCCCGGCGCCTCGACCGTCCAAATCAATCGTCCACTTACGGGATCCCACAAGCTGACGCACCCCGTCGTGTCGCCTACTGCCAGTAATTTCCCAACCGGCGAATACGCCACGGAGGTGACATACCCGCCGCTCGGCAACTCCCGCAAGGTTTGGCCTGAGACAACTTCGTCGAGATCCACATGCTTACCTCAACGGCCAATGTCTTGCTGTTGGGCGAGAATGCCAGCGAGGAAATCAGGTCTTCACCTGGCACACCAGCAATCGACCCGATCAGCGTTCCATCAGCCGTTCTGCGTAAGTCGACGGTGGAGCTCGCCGCCGTGGCGAGCAGGTGGCCATCTGCGGAGACGGCAATGAGAGGTGGCCCAGCGAACGAAAGATCCTTGGGTGCGGTATTGTTCAGTTCCTTCGGCTGCGGCCGCCAAAGCGGCCTTGACCCACCCTACGCCTTCTGTACTCCTCACGCTCCGCGTGAGGGCCGGCGTCACGCGGAGCGTGACGAGTACGTTTCGGCGGCTCGTTACTGCCGAAACGCCACGCTCGGCGTGTCCAGGTAGTCGATCGCCACGTGCCGGCCGGCGTGGGCGATGGATAGGCGGGCGGCTTCGGTCACCAGCTCGTTGGCGAAGCTGTTGGCCGGCGTCGCGAGGATGCCGCGACGATCGATCTCGTCCAGCGTCTCCTGCCGCCGGGCCAGGGCTACGTTGGCGGGCAAGCCATCGCCGGCCGCATTGACCCGCACGGCGGCGGCCACCAGCGCGCGGACCGAATCGTAGCCGTAGCCCACCGGTTGAAGGCCGTCGCGCTGCCAAGCGACGAGGCGGAAATAGTCGGGGCTGACGAAGCGGAAGTGGGCGCCAGCGCGGTCGTCAATGTAGCCGTGGCTGACGCCGCGGTACTGGTCGTCGTGTACCAGCAGTCCGCCGCAATCGGACCCTTCGCAGAAGAGACAGAGGCCCTGGTCGTTGCTCCCTGCGCCGCGGTCGGGATAGCCCAGGCCGTTGCTCACGCTGAGCACGGCCCCGTTCTCCCAGAGCACCTGGCCGGCCGACCAGAGATAACCGATCTGCCCGTTGGGAAAGGCGCCTTCCACGCCCCGTACGGAAACCTCGACCGGCCGCAGCCCGGTGATGAACTGCACCAGGTCGACGTAATGGCAGCCGACGTAAGTGAAAGGGTCGGCGCTTTCGCGGGTGAACCAGTTCTGGAAATTGGAATGGCGGTAGTAGTAGGGCTCGATCAAGCGGGCCTCGCCGAGGCGGAACTCGCCCAGGCGGCCTTCGCGGTACTGCCGCCGCGCGTCCAGCGAGCGGCGATCGAACCGCTTGTGGTACTCGACGCCCACGAAAAGCCCTCCGGCCCGGGCCGTCCGGGCGATCTCGACCGACGCGGCGTAGGTCTGCACCAGCGGCTTGACCGTCAGCACGTGCTGCCCCTGGGCCAGCGCCTCGCGGATCATCATCTCGTGCAGCGCGTCGGGCACGGCGACCACCACCAGGTTCCGCGGCGGCAGCGACGCAATGGCCTGCTTGTACAAATCGGCGCAAATCCGCTCCGGCGGCTCATCCAGCCCGGGCAGCGCGGCGAACGTCTGGCCGGGAAAAGCCTGGGCCCAAAGCGGATCACCGGCCAGCGCCCGCAGCGGCTTCGAGCTGCGGTCGCAGACGGTGATCGGGCCGACCTCGCCCAGCCGCTGGAGATGATAGAGCGAGGGCAGGATCTGGTCGTGGACGATCATCCCGGAGCCCACGACCACGATCTCGATCGGCTTGGCCTGTGCCGCACTCATGTCACGACCTCCGCAACGGCTTCCGCAAGGGTCTCTTCCAGCACGGCGATCCCTTCACGCAGGGCATCTTCCGGCGTGACCAGGGGCGGGGCGATCTTCACCGAGGCCCCGCCATAACCGACTGGCGAGAACATCAAGAGCCCTTTCTCGACCGATCGCCGCACCACGTCCCAGGCCAGCGGCGCGTTGGGCTCGATGCCGCCCGGCTTGACCATGTGCATCGCCGCGACCATCCCCCGGCCGTGGACCGCGCCCACGTGTTGGGGATAGCGGCGGCCGACGCGGCGGACCTCGTCTTGTAGGATCTGGCCAAGCTCCGCGGATCGCCGGACCAGGTTTTGCTCTTCGATCACCTGAAGGCTGGCCAGCACCGCGGCGCAACAGACCGGGTTGCCCGTGTGCGTCGAGGTCATCGAACCCGGCCCGTAGAGGTCCATCACCTCTTTGCGGCCGATCACCGCCGAGATGGGCAGCCCGCTTGAGATCCCCTTGCCGCAGCAGATCAGGTCGGGCACGACGCCATAATGCTCGAAGCCCCAGTAGGTTCCCGTCCGCCCGAAGCCGGCCTGCACTTCGTCGAAGACCAGCAGCGCCTGGTAGCGGTCGCACCAGGCGCGGAGCTGCTGGATGTAGTCCGGCGGGGCGAAGCTGGCGTTGCCGCCCTGGTAGGTCTCGGTCATCACGCCGGCCACCTGCTCCGGCTTGACGCTTTGTTGGGCCAGCGCCCGCAAAAAGCCCTCGAAGCTCGTGTCGGGCCCGCGAAAGCCGTCGGGGAAGGACACCTGGACCATATCGGGGTCGAGATTGACGATCCACGACTTCAGCGCCGGGATCCCGCCCGCCATCTGGGCACCCAGGGTGCGGCCGTGAAAGGCGTTGTCGAACGTCACCAGGGTGATCTTGTCCGGCTTGCCGGCGCTACGGCCGCCCACCTTCTGGCCCCAGGTGCGGATGAGCTTCAGGGCGCACTCGCAGGCCTCGGCCCCGGTGGTCAGCAGAAAAACCTTGTCGAGCCCTGGCGGGGCCACTCGGGCCAGGGCCTCCGCGGTCCGAGCGCGGATCTCCGAGGGGAAACAGTAGTTGTGGACCAGCCCCCGGCCCACCTGGTCGAGGATCGCCTGGCGGACCTTGGGATGCGCGTGGCCGACGTTGGTTACCAGCACGCCGCTGGACCAATCCAGCCAGGCGTTGCCGAAGCGGTCGAAGACCTGGATGCCCTCCGCCCGGTCCCATAGGACTGGCGGCTGTCCGCTCATCGACTGCGGCTCGTAGCGGCGGAGTTTCTCCAGCGCGGGGATCGACTCCGGCGCGGGGATCTCGGTGACGATGCGGCGGTATTTCGTGGCGACGTGAGGCACCTTGCGGGGCAACAACGCATAGGACGGCATGGTTATCGGTTTCCGTGGCGGTTGGCGGGTTATGTTAGCGTGAAACGCCCGCTTTGCGGGCCTTGAGCTTGGGGTCGGCGGCAAGCGGCAGAGTTACGCTGCGGCCCGATTCGGCCGCTTTGTAGATCGCCAAGATGATCTCCACGGCGCGGCGCCCTTCCAGGCCGTCGATCGCGGGCGCTCGGCGGCGGCGAATCGCCCGGACCACGTCCTGGAACTGCCGGGCGTGACCGTGATGGCCGATGGCCTTGGGGTCGGCCGCCCCGCCGCCGCCGCTCACGCGGGTGGCCATCCGCTGGCGGACCGCGGCGTCCTTGGGCCTGGCGACGGCAAAGTCCCATTTCACCAGGTCCTCCTCTTCCATCGCCGCGGAGCCCTGCGACCCGTGCAGCTCGATCCGCTTCAGATAGCCGGGGAAGACCGCCGTGCTGGCCTCGATCACGCCCATGGCCCCGCTGGCGAACCGCAGCGTGGCCAGGGCCACGTCTTCCACGTCGATCCTTTCGTGGGCCAGCAGGCCGAATTGCCCGCGGATCTCCGCCACCGGTCCCATCAGCCAGGCCAGCAGGTCGACGCTATGGATCGCCTGGTTCATCAGGGCCCCGCCGCCGTCCCAATGCCAAGTGCCCCGCCAGGCGCCGCTGTCGTAATAGGATTGGGGCCGGAACCACTTCACATAGGCGTCGCCCAGCACCAGCCGCCCGAAGCGCCCCTGTTGGACCGCCTGCTTCAACTGCCGGCTGGAATCGTGGAAGCGGGAAGGAAAGATGGTCGAAAGCACCACGCCTGCACGGCGGCAGGCGCCGATGATCTTGTCGCAGCGGTCCAGCGTGATCTCCAAAGGCTTCTCGACGATCACGTGCTTGCCCGCCTGCGCGGCTTTGACGGCCGGCTCCATGTGGGCCCCGCTGGGCGTGGCCACGGTGACCACCTCGACCGCCGGATCGGCAAGCATCGCGTCCAGGTCGTGGTAGGCCCTGGCGCCGCGCTCGGCCGCCAGGCGGTCGGCCGCGGCCGGAACCGCGTCGTAACAGGCCGCTAGCTTCGCCCCGCGAACCTCGCGGATCGCCCGGGCGTGGAAGTCCGCAATCATCCCGCAACCGACAACGCCGAAGCCAATCGCCATGGTGACGTCTCCTTGATGGACCGGGTGCAAATGCGGATTATAAGACAACCTTGGCGAGAGGGACAGGCGGGCGGTAGGTTATTGTTGCGCAGCGCCTGACCTCTTTCTGTTGCCGAAAGCTGGGTGCCATGCCCACGCTGGCGTGGGCATGTGCGTGGACACCGGGAAAAAACGCGGCATGGCCAAACAAGTTTGGCTGGGTGCCATGCCCACGCTTGCGTGGGCATGTGCGTGGACACCGGGAAAAAACGCGGCATGGCCAAACAAGTTTGGCCATGGCACCCCCGACTCCCTCGTTTCCGCAACAGAAACTACTTACACCTTCAGCAGATACCAGGCCGCCGCCAGCATCATGCCGTTGAAGGCGACGTGCATCGCTATCGAGGGAACGATGCGATGTGTGCGGATATAAAGGACCCCCGCCACGATGGCGAAGAAGAACAACGTGAACGGATCGGCGGCGACCCTCTTGAGAAAAATGCCAACCGCGGCCTGGACGGAAAGCAACAACGGCAGGCAGCAGGCGATCGCCGCCAGTCCCAGGGCCAGGTCGCGGGGCAATTTCTCGGGCACCCATCCCAGGTCGGCCGCCGTCGCTCGCCGGTAGGACCGAAGATAAGCCACGGCGAACGCCACAGAGAGCAACCGCGCCACGCCGTCGAGAACCGTGAGCGCCAGCAGGATGTCAACGGGCTCCGGCAGTGTCTCTTCCTTGCGGAAGTGGCCCGACGCAAACAGTAGCGAGACCACCACGACCGGCAGCAGCCCGGGTAACATCCACCGCAACCGCCGCAGCCGCTTCCGCCGACGCCGTTCGAGCGCCTCCAGCCAACCCTGGAGCAACAGGCGGAAGAAGAATTCCTCCGACAACGGCGCCACCAAGACGGCCATGAAACCGCAAAGCAGCAGCGTCCCGGGCTGGTGACGCCGCCCCAGCGCCACCAGCAAAGGGTGCAACGCCGTCTTTTCCTGCTGCGACGGATGTTTCTGCTGCGCGCTGTTCCCGCCTCCGGCCCGGTCCGCGCCCGTCGAGCCGGCGGCCTGCGCGCCGGCGGGAGCGAATCGCTTGCCCACGTCGAAGCGAATCCCCAATCCCCAGCGGGCGGCCAGGGCCAACGTCCCGAACAGCAACACGTAGGCCCCCAGCACGATCAGTACGTCCCAACCGTTCCACGGCACCGCACGGCGCGGCTGCCAAGGCAGTCGGGCCAGCAGCGTCCCGCTCGCCGTAGCGCCCAGCAACGTCCCGGCGATCAGCATCGAGGCTGTCAAGACCATGACCGAAGGTTCGTTCATCGCTCAGGACCGTCGCATCAGAAACGTCGTAAGAACTGTACCTGTCACGCTCCGCGCGACGTACACCCTCACACTCCGCGTGACGTACGCCCTCACGCGGAGCGTGAGGAGTACGGAGTACTCAACGTCGCCGCAGCAGCCTGACGGCCACGAAGATATAGACCAAGCCGGAGTAGATGGTGATCGCCAGCGTCGACCAGACCGAGACCACCATCAAGTACCAGACCCACGCCGGGGCCTGCGACGGGACCTGCCACGGCCCCATCGGTGCTCCGGCCGGGTAGTGCAGATAGAACAGGCAGACGCTCGCCGCCACGCACTGGAAGACCATCTTCAATTTGCCGGAGAGGTTGGCGGAGAAATCGCCGCCACGCTCCTCGATGAAACTTCGCAGGGCCGTCACCAGCAGCTCCCGCCCCACCAGGACCACCACCATCCAGCTCCGCAGTCCGCCCGGCGTGGCCAACATCCGCGGAATGGCCGACAGCAGAATGAATGCGCCGCAGATAATCACCTTGTCGGCGAACGGGTCCAGGATCCGGCCGAAGGTGGTCACCTGGCCGTATTTCCGCGCGTAGTAGCCGTCCAGCCAGTCCGTGCTGGCGGCGATCACGAACAGCACCGTGCTCGCCAGGTAGTGCTCCGCGACGATCAGGGCGAACATCACCACCGCCAGCACCAGCCGCGCGCCGGTCAACTGGTTTGGCAGATTGAAGATCTTCGCCCGCCGTCGCCGGCGCTTCATGGGTAGGGTGCTCATTTTCATCCGTCTTGCAGGCTAGGGCCTGTAAAACAATAAGTTTGCCCAACTTATTGTTTTACAGGCCCTTGTCGCGGCGGGCCGATCGCGACGGCCACCAGGTCATAGTCGCGAAAAGCCACCACCTCACAGGGGACGATCTGGCCCGGCGCCAGCTTCTCGCCGGTCACATACACCGCGCCGTCGATCTCCGGCGCGTCGGCATAACTGCGTCCCAGATAGGCATTCTCCGCGTCGGCCACATAACCGTCGATCAGCACGTCCACCTGCCGGCCGACCTGCGACGCATTCCAGGCGAAGGCGATCTCCTGCTGCACGGCCAGCAGCCGCTCCCGCCGCGCCCGCTTGACCTTCTCCGGAAGATGCCCGTCCAGCCGCTGGGCCGGAGTGCCCGCCTCGCGCGAATAGACAAAGGCCCCCAACCGCTCGAAACGCTGCGCGCGAACGAACTCCACCAGCTCCTCGAACTGCGACTCGGTCTCGCCGGGAAATCCGGTGATCATCGTCGTACGCAACGCGAGCCCTGCGATCCGCTGGCGCAGCCGGGCCAGCAACTGCTCCGTCTGGGCCCGGTCCACCCGGCGATTCATCCGCCGCAGCACCTGGTCGTTGATGTGCTGCAGCGGCAGGTCGAGATAGGGAAGGATCTTGCCGCCGGCGGCCAACACGTCGATCAAGGGCTCGGTGAAGTACATCGGATAGAGGTACATCAGCCGGATCCACTCCAACCCCTCGATCTCCTGCAAGGCGACCAACAGCTCGGCCAGTCGCGGCTGGCCGTAAAGGTCAACGCCGTAGTAGGTGGTGTCCTGGGCCACGACGTTCAACTCGCGGACGCCGTCCCGGGCCAACTGCCGGGCCTCGGCGACCACCTCCTCCAACGGTTTGCTGAAGTGTTTCCCCCTAATGGAGGGGATGGAGCAGAACGTGCAGAGCCGGTCGCAGCCCTCGGAGATCTTCAAGTAGGCCAAGTGCCGGGGGGTGATCCTCAGGCGGTCGCCGTCCGGAAGCGGCTTGGTCGTCGCCGGACGAAAAAGGGCCCGCTGCTCGGTCAGTCGCCCCACCACCCGGTCGGCCGCTCGGGCGATCTCCTCGCGGCTGAACAGACCAATGAGTTGATCGATCCCGGGACACTGCTCCAGGAGCGACGTTTTGTCCCGCTCCGCCAAGCACCCGGCGACAATGACTCCGCCCAGTTTGCCGCGCTTCTTCAGATTAACCATTTCGCGGATGGTCTGGAGCGATTCCTGCCGGGCGGTCTGGATGAATCCACAGGTATTGACAACGACGAAATCGGCCCCTTCCGGCTCCCGGACGAGCTGGTAGCCGTCGAGTTTCAACAGGCCCAGCATCCGTTCGCTGTCCACGAGGTTCTTAGGGCAGCCGAGGGTGATCAGGGCACACGTCGATTTCGTCATTGGGATGAGCGTGTTTTTCTGTAGCGAACGTGGGGCCGACGCCCAGATGAATCGTACCGGATGGCCCCCGTCCGCGTAAGGGCCGTTGCTCGCCGAGCGCCGGTTAATTATCATGGATGGTTGCAATCGCCGGGTCGTCCCGCCCCATCAGCCTTCGTCAGGCCCTCGATCAGAAGGTGAGTTCTCGATGGATGCCAAGTTGGTCGTTGTCGGAGGAAAGGCCAGCAAAGGTCCGATCTCGCTGAAACTCCCCACCATCATCGGCCGCAGCCGAGAAGCCGAGCTGACCGTGGCGCATCCCATGGTCAGCCGTCAACACTGCAAGCTCTTCGAGGTTGACGGCCTGCTGAAGATCCGCGATCTGGGCTCGCTCAACGGGACATTCGTGGGGAAGGAGAAGGTCACGGAGGCCGACCTGTATCCGGAGGCCCAGTTTACCGTCGGGCCGTTGACCTTCCGCGTGGAGTACGAGTACGCAGGCACGATACCTGCCCCCACGCCGGCGGAAGAACCCGAGACCGCGGCGCCGCAGTCGCCGGCTGCCGCAACGACGGACGACCTGCCGGATTTTCTGGCCACGGCCGCCGCGCCGCAGGAGGAGACAGCGCAGCCGGGGGCCGATCCGGCCTCCGGTTCCGCCCCCGCTGCGGAGGAAACGCCAGCCGGTTCCGCCCCTGCCGCGGAGGAAACGCCGGCCGACTCCGCCCCCGCCGTGGAGGAAACGGTCGATTTCAGCGCCCTGGGCCTGGACGATGCAAATCAGGTGCAGACCGAGCCGCAACCGGCGTCGGACGCTGCCGCCCAGGAAGCCGCGCAACGGCCCCAGGAAGCGGCCGGGGAGGCGTCGGACGAGGCGGATGCGGAGCCATCCGGCGAGGAGGACGGTGCGGCGGCCACTGCGGCGACCAAGCCTAGCGCGGCAAAGAAAGGTTGGTGGCGGTTCGGCAAGGGCAAGGAAGCGCAGGCGGCGAAGCAGAAGCCGGCCGCCCAGAAGGTTTCGCCCGCAGCGAAGCCGGCCGCTCAGAAAGCCTCGCCCGCGGTGAAGCCGGACGCTGCCTCGCCCGCCCCGGCTGCACCGGCCAAAGGCCCCCCGGCCTTGGAGGCGAAAGAGATGCCCGACTTCCTGGCCGGCGCCGCGGAGAGCGACAAGTCGTCCGATTCCGACGAGGACATTCTCGGCTTCTTGGAGTAGGGCTCGGCGGCGTCACTCTCGCAATGCACAGTGGCATTCCGCCCCGAAGGCACTCACCCGGATTACTCATGGTCCCGCACTAGCCCGAAGCGCAAGCGAGGGAGGCACAACGATTTACCCTCGCTTGCGCTTCGGGCTAGTGTATGCGCTGTGCGCCGAAGCACTTGTGCCGTCAATAATCCGGGCTCATGGCTTGCACTTCGCGCCTAGTGTACGGCCGTGACCTTCTCTTTCAACAGGCCGGCAGCCAGCACGACCAGCCCCAGGGCCAGCAGAGGAATCGCGGCCAGGAGGATCTCGTTGCGAGCATCGGCACGCACGCCCAGAGGTACGAGCACGAGCCGGGCCAGGTGAGCGTGGAAGACGGCGGCCGCCGCGCCGGCGGCGGAAAGCGCAAGACCCGAGACGATCTTGCCCACCTTGCCCAGCGGGTAGACCGAAAAAATGCTCAGCACGGCGCCCATCAACAGGATCTCCACCGACCAGACGGCCTCCCAGGTCCGCTCGCGGTAGGCGTAGGCAAGGCTCGTGTAGACCATGTAACCGCTATACAAACAGAACAGCAGCGGGGTGACCGGATAGCCGGGCACGCGGTAGCTGCGCGTCGTCCCAGCATCGGGAAAAAGGGGACAGTCCCCATTTGTGCGAAGCACCCTTCGGGCCGTTCCGGCAAATGGGGGCTGTCCCCTTTTTCCCTCCCGCCAGCGCAGCACGAAGACCGAAAGACCCACCAGGACCAAAAAAGCCCAGAAGGGCGGCGAGGTGAACTTCACCATCCGGTTGAAGCCGCTGGCCGTCAGTCCGAAGCCGACGATCAGCCCGAGCGTGATCGCCGCTTGGATCAACAGCGAGATGACGGGCGTGCCGAAGCGGGGACTCCATCGCCCGAGCCAGGCGTAGAGGCGGTGGTCGCGGCCCATGGCGTAGTAGATCCGCGCGCCGGTGAAGATCATGCCGTTGGTCCCGCCCAACGCCGAGATGCAGATCAGCAGGCTGACGAGCTGACCGCCGCGCCGGCCCAGTCCTAGCCGGAGCACGTCGGCGGCCACGGCATCCGAGCTACGGAGTCCGGCCAATCCCAGCGCATGGACGAAGGCCAGGGTCACCAGCAGGTAAATGGCCGTCACGCCGACCGTGCCCAGGATCAGCGCCCGGGAGATGTTCCGGCGGGGATCGCGCACTTCGGCGGCCACGTAGGCCATTTCATTCCAACCGCCATAGGCATAGAGGACGAAGATCATGGCCACGCCGAACTGGGCGACCACGTCGTGCCAGCCAGCCCAGGCCGGCTCGATCACCGGCCGCGAAGCGCCCGGCGACTTCAGCGTCAGCCCGACGATCACGATGCCCGCCAGCCCCAAGACCTTGGCTACGGTGAGCAGGTTCTGCGTCCACTTCCCTTCCGGCACGCCGAGGATGTTGATCAGGCTCAGCAGGATCACCGAGCCGGCTGCGTAGAGGAGCATCGACGGGGCGTCCCCCAAGGGGAGCGGCTGGAGTTTCTGGGCGTAGTGAGCGAAGACATAGGCAAAGGCCCCGATCGAGCCGGGCCGGATGACCCAGAGCTGCGTCCAGGCGAACCAGAAGCCGATCGAGCGGCCAAAGGCTCGGGTGAGGTAGACGTAGTCGCCGCCCGCTTCCGGATAGGTGGTGGCCAGTTCCGCATAGCAGAGGGCCCCCAGCAATGAGCAAACCCCTCCCAAGAGCCATGCCAGCACCAGGCCGCCCAGTCCGCGGACGTTGATGGCGATCAAGGGGCTGCTTTCGTAGATCGTCGCCCCGATGATGATCCCCATGATAATGGAGGTCGAGTCGAACAGCGTGAGCTGCCGCCGTGGAGCGACCGTGGGCGAGGGAACGGTTTCGGTAGGAGTGGCCATAGCGGTGGAGCAGTGTAGGTTATGCTTCAGCATAACGCCGGAACGGTGATGCCGGGCATAACGTTCCGGCGTTATGCTGAAGCATAACCTACTTCTTTGGCGGGTGATAGCACTTGATTTCGCGGCGGCCGGGAGTAGATTCATAGGGGTCGATCGACGAAACCTCACGGAAACCGCATCCATGCACTTTCCCTGGTGGTATGTCCCGGGCGTCACCGCGCCGATGCTGATCGCCGTCGTGGCGGTGGTCCACGTGCTGATTTCCCACTACGCCGTCGGCGGCGGCCTGTTCCTGGCGGTCGAGACGAGCTTCGCCTACCGCACCGGCAACCGCGACTACCTGGCCTACCTGAAACGACACGCCCGGTTCTTCGTTCTGCTGACGGTCGTGATGGGAGCCATCACCGGCGTGGCGATCTGGTGGACGATCGGCCTGGCCTCTCCGCTGGCCACCCAGGTGTTGATCCGCACCTTCGTCTTCGCCTGGGCCACGGAGTACGTTTTCTTCGTCGTCGAGATCGCCTCCGCCTTCATCTTCTATTACTACTGGGGACGGCTGCCGGCGCGAGTACACACGATCATCGTCTGGATCTACGGCTTGTCGGCCTGGGCCAGCCTGGTGATCATCTCGGCGATCACCGCCTTCATGCTCAACCCGGGGGAATGGGTCCAGCCGCAGCACCGCGATTTCTGGACGGCGATCTTCAACCCGCAATCCCTGCCGCAGATCATCTCGCGGACCGGCGGGGCGCTGTTGCTCAGCTCGCTCTATGTCTACCTGCACGCGGCGGTGGTCATCAAGGACGCTGGATTGCACGCGCTGATCGAGTCGCGATCGACGCGGCCCGCCCTGCTGGGGGCCCTGCTGATCACGCTGGGCGGCTTTCTGTGGAATGTGTACCTCCCGGACTCGGCCCGGGCGGCTATGTGGGCGGCGCCCGTGCTCAACGTCTTCATGGCCCTGCTGTTCGCGGCCACCGGCGTCGTTTTCCTGCTGCTGTTTTTCGGGCCCTACCGCAACCCGGGCATGATCCGCTCGCCCGGGTTCGCGGCCTGCCTCTTCCTCTTCGGCATCACCGGCTTCTCCACGGCCGAGTTCATCCGCGAGGCGGTGCGAAAGCCGTACGTGATCTATAACGTGGTGTTGGGCAACCAGGTCTTTGCCACCGGCGACGAGGCCCAGCGTCTGAAAGCAGAGGGCTACTTGGAGGGCGGCGTTTGGACGAAGGCCTTCGTCCGGGCAAACTATCCCGGTACGTTGGTCGACGATCCCTTTGGCGACGTCATCGACCCGCAACGCCTGCTCAAGCTCCCCCGACGGGACCGCATCGTACTGGGCGGCCTGATCTTCCAGTATCACTGCAACGACTGCCACGCCATCGCCGAAGGGTACTCGCCGGTCGGACCGCTGGTGCAGGGCTGGTCGCCGGCCATGATCCGCGCCCTGGTCAAGGACCCGGATAAGACCCGCTTTACCATGCCGCCCTGGTGGGGCACGCCGGAAGAAGCCGATCTGCTCACCGAATACCTGTCCAGCATCGCTCCCATGAAGCCCGCCGGGATGGCCCCGGGCCGCGGAGAACCAGAGACGGCACCAGAGGCCGAGGTACAGCCGTGATCGATCCCCATGCACTGGTCGACACTACGACGGCGGTCGGATTGCCGGCGCCGGTCTGGTTCATTGAGCTGTTCAAATGGCTGGGGTTCTCCCTGCACGCCGTGCCCATGAATCTCTGGTACGCGGGCATTGTCGTGGCGATGTTGTTGACGCTGCGCGGCAGCGAGCAGGGCCGGCGGTTCTCCGCGCGGCTGATGGCCCAGATGCCGGTCATCATCGCCCTGGGCATCAATCTGGGGATTGTGCCGCTGTTGTTCGTGCAGGTCGGCTTTGCCCGCATCTTCTACCCGGCCACCGTGCTCATGGCATGGTCCTGGCTGGCCGTGACGGTGCTCCTGCTGCCGGCCTACTACGGCATTTACGTTTACGCGTTCGGGCTGGCGCAAACGGGTAGGCCGATGCCGCGATGGAAGCGGGCGGCCGGTTGGTTGGCCGCGATCCTCTTCGTCGGCATCGGTTTCATCTTCGCCAACGCCATGAGCCTGATGGAACACCTCCAGGCCTGGCCGGCGATCTGGCAGTCGCACAGCTTCCACGGGGCTGCCCTGGGCGCGGCCATGAACACCGGCGACCCGCGGCTCTGGCCCCGCTGGCTGTTGATGTTCGGACTTGCCCTGACGACCACCGGCGCCTGGGCCGCCCTGGACTCGGCCTGGTTCGCGGGCCGAGAGAGCGACGCCTACCGCCAGTGGGCAAAGGCCTTTTCCTGGAAGCTCTATACGCTGGGCGCGGTCTGGTTCGCGGCGGCCGGATCGTGGTACAGCTTCGGCACCTGGCCGGCCGCCACGAAGCACGCCATGTTCCTCAGCCCCTGGGTGTTGCTAACCGCCGCCACGGCCGCCGCTCCCGCCTTGCCCTGGCTGTTGCTGCTGGTTGCCCGGGGGCGGGGAGGCGAGATTGGCCGCGGCTGGGCCTCGCTGGTGGGACTGGCCCAGTTTGGCGTTCTGGGAATCAACGCGGCGAGCCGGCAGGTCGTCCAGCACCTGGAAATCAGTCCCTACTACAACATCGTCCGCCAGTCGCCGGACGTACAGTGGTCGCCGCTGGTGATCTTCCTGGTCGTCTTCCTGCTGGGCCTGGGCCTGGTCGCCTGGATGATCCAACAGGTAAGAAATCTGCCGCCGGAAGCGGAAGCAGATCAGACAAGATAGAGTCCCCGTGAACGGTTGCCACGGCGTCGTATCAGTCCGAAGTTGAGTCGAAGTTGACATGTCGAAAGGTCGAGATATAATGATATGTTGCGAGGGTATTCGCCGGTTTCCTTAACCGCGGAGAAGATGTTTCCCATGGCTGTTTCCACCATCACTGCCCGGGACTTGCACGCCTTACACTGCGGCGGCCAGACGCCGGAACTGATCGACGTGCGAACGCCCGTCGAGTTTCGCGAGATCCACGTCGACTTCGCCCGCAATTTGCCGCTGGACTCGTTGGACCCGGCCGCCGTGATCCAGGCCCGGCAGGGCGCGGCCGACGCGCCGTTGTTCTTCATCTGCCGCTCGGGCGGCCGCTCCAAGCAGGCCTGCGAAAAAATGATCGCCGCCGGTCATGCCAACGTGGTGAGCGTCGAGGGCGGCACGACCGCGTGGGCCGAGGCCTCTCTTCCCGTCGTGCGGGGCAAGAAGGCCGTCTCCTTGGAGCGGCAGGTCCGCATCGCGGCCGGGTCGCTGGTCGTCTTGGGGGCCGCCTTGAGCTATTTCCATCCGGCCTTTGTCACCCTTTCCGGCCTGGTAGGCGCCGGCCTGATCTTCGCAGGCGTCACCGATACCTGCGGCATGGGCATGATCTTGGCCCGCATGCCTTGGAACCGGACGAGGGGAGCGGACTCGGCGTGCAAAGTCCGTTGAGATAACGCTTGCGCTCACTAGCCCGAAGCGCAAGCGAGGGGACCCTGCCGGACCGTCTCGCGACCCTCGCTCGCGCTTCGGGCTAGTGTTTCCGGCCGTCTGCGCAGCTCGAAGGGGACAGTCCCCGGTACGTATCAGCCCGCCACCTGCATCCGCGCGGCGGCCAGCGTGTTGTGCAGCAGCATGGCGATGGTCAGCGGCCCGACGCCGCCGGGGACGGGCGTGATCTGGCCGGCCACTTCCTTGACGGCCTCGAAGTCCACGTCGCCCACCAGGCCCTCGTCCGTGCGATTGATCCCCACGTCGATCACCACGGCCCCGGGCTTGACCATCGCTGCGGTGACGAATCGGGCCTTGCCGATGGCCACGATGAGAATGTCGGCCTGCCGGGTGATGGCCGCGAGGTCCTTGGTGCGGCTATGGCAGACGGTGACCGTGGCGTCGCCTCCCTCGCCGCGCTGCATGAGCATCAGGGCAATCGGTTTGCCCACGATGTCGCTGCGGCCGAGCACGACCACGTGGCTGCCGGCGATGGGGATCTTCCGCCGCACGAGGAGTTGCTGTATCCCCAGCGGCGTGCAGGGCAGGAACCGCGGACGGCCCTGGACGATCAGACCCACGTTCTCCGGATGGAAGCCGTCGACGTCTTTCAGCGGGTTGACCGCCCTCAGGATCCGCGTCTCCTCGATCTGTTTGGGCAGCGGCAACTGCACCAGGATGCCGTGGACGGTGTAGTCCTTGTTGAGCTTGTGTACCAGGGTCAGCAGTTCTTCCTGGGTCGTGCTGTCGGGCAGTTTGTGCAATTGACTTTCGATTCCGCTCCGTTGGCAGGCCTGCTGCTTGTTGCGGACGTAGACCTGGCTGGCCGCGTTTTCGCCGACCAGCACCGCCGCCAGGCAGGGGACGGTGCCGTTGTTTTCGATGAAATCGGCCACTTGCTCGCCGATTTCCCCGCGGATTTCGCCCGCCAGGGCCTTGCCGTCCAGGATGGTCGCGGTCACGTCACTACTCCTTTGCCCGACTTATTGTTTTACAGGCCCTTTGGGACAACAAGCGGTGAGTCCGCCGGATCGTCCACCACCGTGAAGGCGGCGGCGACGGCGGGGAGAATCCGCGCGGGCCGGGCGGTGGCGTAGTCGATAAAGGCCCACATCGTCTCGGCGGTGCCCAGCAGGGCCTGGTCGCCGGCGCGGACGAAGCGGTAGCGGCGCAGCGACATCACCTTCTGCATCGTGGCCACCCAGGTGCAAATCAGAAGCTGATCGCCGGCCAATGCCGGCTGGAGGTACTCGATGCGGTGCCAGCGGACGACCCAGCCGAAGCCCGCCAGCGCGTAGCGCTCGCCTGGCCAGCCCTGGGCGGCGGAATGGGCTACGGCGGCGTCCTGCATCCACCGCACGTAGACCACGTTGTTGGCGTGGCCCTGCCCGTCGATCTCGTCCTGGCGGACCGTATGGTGGTGCTCGTAGATTTCCGGCATACGCGCCTCAGTGCCAGCTCATGTCGCTGCTGGTGCCGCCGGCCGCCGGCAGGTAGGCCAGTTGGACGTAGTCGGCCACCATGCGGTGGGCGCTGAACCGCCAGGCCAGCGAGCTGATGGAGTTCATCATCCGCTTGATCCAGAACCGCGGCAGGCCGTCGATGTCGCGGTCGTAATAGAGCGGCACGACCTGCTTCTCCAGCACCTCGTAGAGCGACTGGGCGTCGCGGGCGTCGGTGACCTGTTCGTTGACGTGGCTGGTGCCCTTGCTGATGGCGAAGCCGTTGGCGCCGTCGTAGGCTTCCGCCCACCAGCCGTCGAGGATCGAGAGGTTCAAGGCGCCGTTGAGCACGGCCTTTTGGCCGCTGGTGCCCGAGGCTTCCAGGGGGCGGCGGGGGTTATTGAGAAGGTACTCGTCCCACATGGCTCTAATAACCAATCCCTAATCCCTATCTGACATTCATATCGCAACTCACCCCGCCGGCGGCGGGCAAGTAGGCGTGACGCACATAGTCGGCCACCATGCGGTCGGCACTGAACCGCCAAGCCAGCGAACTGATCGAGTTCATCATGCGTTTGATCCAGTGCCGCGGCAGGCCGTCGATGTCGCGGTCGTAATAGAGCGGAATCACTTCTTCCGCCAACGCGCGATAGAGGTTTTCGGCGTCGCGGGCGTCGGTCACGCGGTCGTCGACGTGGGAGGTGCCCTTGCCGATGGCGAAGCCGTTGCTGCCGTCGTAGGCCTCGGCCCACCACCCGTCGAGAACAGACAGGTTCAAGGCCCCGTTGAGCACGGCTTTCTGGCCGCTGGTGCCGGAAGCCTCCTGCGGCCGGCGGGGATTGTTCAGCCACACGTCGACCCCTT
>Ga0181539_1002792_pt1 | contig 16918 bp, 14 predicted proteins | sample PEATcosm2014_Bin_46_FD_119767 | JGI IMG/M metagenome (GOLD analysis project Ga0181539, IMG submission 119767) | Peatland microbial communities from MTU Mesocosm Facility, Houghton, MI, USA - PEATcosm2014_Bin23_60_metaG | ecosystem: Environmental > Terrestrial > Soil > Wetlands > Peat | place... | reverse complement strand
TCAAGGTCTTTGTGGACGACTGCTGCGGCCGGGCGATCGAGAAGCATCTATCGCCTGGGGGCGCGGACCCTGGCTATCTGGCCGGCCTGCGCGAGAATGCCTCCCGCACCCGCGACCGGCAGACGCGCGCGCGCGCCGTCAGCTTCCAAATGCACCGGCTCTTCCTGCCGCTGGACGAGGAGGTAAGCTGCCGGCTCACCGAAAGCGGCAAGATGGTGCTGGACATCGCCCACCTGATCGACCGCAAGTGCGTGGAACGCTACCGGAGCAAGTTCGCGGCCACCAGCGCCCAGCTGCGCGAGTGCCAGATGCAGCTCTCCGGCCCCTGGCCGCCTTACCACTTTGTTCATAAACTGACCCGCCCAAGCCATGCGCAGCCGGCAGCCGCCCCCGCGCATCCGCCCATGCCCGTTGCCAACGCGGTCGTCCCCATCCCGGAACCGGAGGCGGCAATGGCCTGATTGCCGGCCCAGCGCAATCCACTTCTGCAAAGAGCCCCGGCCATGGCCGGGGCGTTTTGCTCAATATGCGCCATCCAGCGATTTCAGGGCGTGTCCGCGTTCTTGCGGCGGCTCAGCACCGACGACTTGCGGCGGTCCTTCGAGGCGCTGTCGATCTTCCTCCAGAAGCCCACAAAGTAGTCGATGGCGGAGATCGACGAAACCAGCACCGTGAAATAGATGGCGGCGATGGCGATCCAGTTGACCGGAATCACAAGCACGCCAAACTCCCACCTGTCCCAGTGGTGGGCCAGGATCGCGGAGACCACGGCGACGATCTGGGTGACCGTCTTCAGCTTGCCCAGGTCGCTGGCCTCGATCGTGAAGCCCTCCGACGAAGCGATCGACCGCAGGCCGCTGATTAGAAACTCGCGCCCGATGATGACCACCGCAATCCACACCTTGACCACCTGCGGGTTGTAGGCCACCAGGGCGACAATCGCGCTGGTCACCATAATCTTGTCGGCGATGGGGTCCAGCAGCATGCCCATGGTGGTAATCTGGCCGCGTCTGCGGGCCAGGTAACCGTCCAGCCCGTCGGTAATCGAGGCCAGAACGAACAGCACCGAGGCCAGAATCTCCGCCTCGCCGTGCTGCCCCCGCCACGGAAAGTGCGTCGACAGGATCCACAGCAGCAGCGGGATCATGACGATCCGGCTCATCGAGATGGAGTTGGGCAGGTTCATGCGGCTTGCATGGCGCCGGCAGACGCACCGGCGGCTCAGCTTCATTATTGCACTGGCAAACGAATCCGCCTCCTGCGCCTGATTCGGCTCCCTGCGCACAGGCCAAAGCGGAATGAGCCAATGGCCCGTGCCCCCTTTGGCCGGCGAGCGGCCTTGCGCCGCCCGTTCCCCGCAGACGCCGGCATAAAAAGTCCCGCCCCGAGGGCGCCTGGCGCGTCCGGGGCGGAATGAAGGAATGGCTAGTCGAAGATGGTAATCATGATCGTGTTCGATTTGATCACCACCGGCTTCCCGTTCTCGTCGAGATAATCGTAATCCGGACGTGAAACCTGGACGGTGTACCTTCCGGGTCGATCAAACTTGTAGATTTGTTCAAGATCGGCCTCGTAGGTTTTTGTCTTCCCAGGAGAGATTCCCGACCAATAAGGGCTGGAGGTGCTGAGATCGGGATCCCCGAAAGCGATCTTCTCCGCCGGTTTCCCGTCCTCGTCCCATACAAGATAGTTGTAACTGCTATCGAGGTGCCAGGAACACCCCGAGTAGTCGATGTCGTGGTTGGTGATGTTGGTCATGGAGATCGTTATTGCCACCATCGAGCCGACTCGGAACTCGTAACGGGTTCCAGCGTCGTCGCCGCCGCGGATGGAGAGGGTGAACGAGGGCGAGGTTGCGCCCGGGTGCCGAATGGGACCATATATCTTGACGCCATTCTTAATCTGCACGTTCGACTCCCGCGCTTGCTGTGCGGAGAGCGCAGCCGATAGGGCCACGAAGGTTGAAAGAATCAGAACCCGGTAGGAACTCAGATAAGTTTGCATCACTGTACCTCCTGACTTACTCCGCAGACATTGCTTACGAGGTGAGTCCATTGTGGATAGCCATAAATCGCGTTGTCGTCTGGGGTCGACGGCACAAAACCCTCCCCCTCATCGCCGCTCGCTGTTAGTATGGCATGTCGTTCCCATTTGCCCTTTGCATTCTCGACGGCAGTGGCTATGAACTGCCAATCCTGACGCCCAATCGGCACCGGGATTGATGCGGTCGCGGTTCCCGGGAGTTGGTCAGGCTGCCAAAGCAAGTACATGGATGCATGGAATGTGCGCGTACCGGTAAGGGCATTCGGGAAGAGCGGCATTTGTGGGCCGTCGTACGCGGTTTGCGGATTTTGCTTCTCTACAGCTTCATACGGAAAGCTTCGGTCGAGCCCGGCATGAGCCCCACAGCTGGTCGGGCTCGGGCCGGTTGCATGGGTGTATTCGCTCACGTCAGCATCCACGACCTGAGCGAATACATAAGAGCCGGAAGACGCCCCGGACACAGTGAGGTGGATGCCAGCAGGGCCTTCGTCATTGCCGCAGCCAGGGGCCGGCCCCGAAAGATCTCCGTACTCGAGGAACGGGAGTTTTCCGGGGGGATTGCATGTGTCGAGTTTTTCGACCAGGGCCAGTTGGGAGTCATCGGTGGCCAGCGTCAGGGTCCCGGGGCCCTTCGCGTTGAACGCAGCTTTCGCCTCCGGCGATTCACAGATTTGATTTCCATTTGGGTCCGTCGCGCAATACGTATAGGCCACATTCATGGCGTCTTGAGGATAGAGCCAATAATAGGTTGTGTTGGGTTTGTTGGTTTGTGTCGGGGTCAGGACGATTCCGCTGTTTGGGTGGCTGAACTGCTGCACATTCGTTCCGGGGATTGTCCAGTTGCTCCCACTGACCGTGAAGCCGCCGGGGAGCGAGGCCGGAGTCGTGGTCAGCTCGACCGGCTGGCCGACGATGACGGATTGGTTCTTTGCCTTGTCGCCGCTGATCGCGTTGCCCTTCCATTTGATGACCGGCACGGGCAGGACGACGGGCGCGGGGCTTGCCGTGGCAGATTGGGACGCGCCGTTGCTGGAGGTGTTGGTGACCGTCAATGTGACGGTTTCAGCCGGGGCTTTCTTGGTTACGTTCACCGTAGCCGTGATCTGGGTGGAGCTGACCACACTCACGTTGCTCAGCGTAACCGCGCCGGCGCCGTCGGTCAGGGTCACCTGCGACGGACTGCTGGAATCCGACGGGGGCAAGAAACAGCCTCCGCTGATGGTGATGTTCTGCTTCTGTCCGGCCCACCACCCATCGGGAGTTACTGATGCAATGCTGGGGGACGAACAGCCCACAATCCGCACACTGATCGAACTTTGCCAGATGATGTAGGGATCATCGCCGCCGTTAGGGCAGGGCTCGTCGGCCCCTGGATCGCAGGTAAGCCCCAACGTGAAAATGGCCATCCCGGATGGGGTGTCGGCAGGAAGCGTTACATAGCCGGTAAGCTCAGCTAGCGAATAGCTTGTACCGGCATAGCCAAACGGCAGGTTAGTTCCGTCAGGGGTGGTCAAACTGGCAAATTCATCGCATGTCGGCCAGTTCGTGTTGAAAGCACATCGGGGGTCGAGGCTGAGTCCCCCGAAACTCCAGTTGTTGGTTTGTCCCGCATACCAGGTGACAGTTTGCGCGTGGCCGATCGCGGGAGAAACCAACAAACAAAGCAGAAAAGCGTGGAGGAATGGCCCTACAATTGCCCCCCCCCAAATCTACCCAAGAGCGTGCGCATGGGTGCGGTCCTTTCCACTGGGATGTAGGTGAGTGGACGGGCCGGCTTCCGGCCCTGCGGCAAAGGCTAGTCGCAATCCAATATAATCGAGCCGCGCTGGGGCGAAGATTACTAAAGGGATATGGACTTTAGTACTGTGCCGACGGTGGACCGCAGAAAGCCGGAGTCACCACCCCAGCACATAAGCGAAGATCAGCGGCGCCACGATCGAGGCGTCGCTCTCGATGATGAACTTGGGCGTGTTCTCCCCCAGCTTGCCCCAGGTGATCTTCTCGTTGGGCACGGCCCCGGAGTAGGAGCCGTAGCTGGTGGTCGAGTCCGAGATCTGGCAGAAGTAGGCCCACAGCGGCACATGCTCGCGCCGCAAATCCTGGTGCAGCATGGGAACCACGCAGATGGGGAAGTCGCCGGCGATGCCGCCCCCAATCTGGAAGAAGCCCAGCGGGGTCCGGGCGGTGATGGCCGTGTACCACTCGGCCAACTCCGTCATGTACTCGATGCCCGTGCGGACGGTGTGGACCTTCTTCACGTCGCCGCTGATGCAGTGGCCGGCGTACATGTTGCCCAGTGTCGAGTCTTCCCATCCGGGCACGAAGATGGGCAGGTTCCTCTCAGCGGCGGCCAGCAGCCAACTGTCTTTGGGGTCGATCTGATAAGACGCTTTGAGGTCGCCGGAGAGCAGAATCCGGTACATGAACTGGTGGGGGAAGAGGCGCTCGTCTGCCTGGTCGGCGCGCACCCACTCCTTCAGCACTTCGTTCTCGATGCGCCGCATGGCTTCCATCTCCGGGATGCAGGTGTCGGTCACCCGGTTCATGTGGCGAGCGAGCAGCTTGGCTTCGTCGGCGGGGGTCAGATCGCGGTAATGCGGCACGCGCTCGTAAAAGTCATGCGCAACGAGATTGAAGACGTCTTCCTCCAGATTGGCGCCCGTGCAGCAGATTCCGTGAATCTTCTTCCGGCGGATCATCTCGGCCAGCGATAGCCCCAGTTCCGCGGTGCTCATCGCCCCGCCGATGGTGACGAACATCTTTCCGCCCGCGGCGAGCAGCGCGTTGTAGGCCTCCGCCGCATCCACCAGCGCAGCGGCATTGAAATGGCGATAGTGATGCTTGATAAAAGACGTTATCGACGGCATGTTTCTTGATCTTCTCCCCATTTCAAGCTACCACATATGAAACCCCACCAGGCACAAGCGAGGCGCGGCTCCGGCTCATTTATGCTGTTGGCTATGCTGGACACGCCGTTCGCCCAAATTGCCGCCGCGCTCGAGGAGTTTGCCCGCACGGCGCCCGATCTTGCCGCGCTCGAAAGGTTTGCGGTCGAGCAGATTGCCGGCTGCTTGCAAGCCTACAACTGGGTTGGCTTTTACTGGCTGGACCCTGGCGATCCGCAAGTGCTGGAACTGGGCGTATTTGCGGGCGCGCCGACCGAGCATACTCGGATTCCGGTCTCGCGCGGCATCTGCGGAGCAGCCGTTGCGCTGGGCGAGACGATCGTCGTGGACGACGTTCGCGCCGATCCGCGCTACCTGGCATGCTCCCTGGAGACAAAGGCGGAGATCGTCGTTCCCATCCGCGCAAATGGACGAGTTGTCGGCGAGATCGATATCGACAGCCACAGCGCCGCAGCCTTCGGGCCGGCGGACCGCGCCTTCCTGGAGGCCTGCGCCGCTTCAGTCGGCAGATTCATCGAGAGAATTGTGGGGGGTGTGGAAAAGCCTGCATCCTTGAGATGAGGATCCTCATCACATGAGCGGGAGCAAAACGTTCCCATTAGTTTTGAATACATAGAAAGGAGAGAATATGGCAAATATAGTACCCAGAGTTTTGATGAAGACTGGATATGAGTTGCTTTCTCGTCGTTGCACTAAGACCAAGATCATCGGTCTGGTGATGATCATGATTGCGGCCGGTTTGCACCTTTACCCCGCTTTCAGATCTGACGTTTGATAACGTGGAATCGGATTCTCAACGTTACTTTTGAATAAGCGTTTGACCTGACTGATTCACACCTTTGGCGCATCTCCTTGCGCCAAAGGTGTGAACTGCCCCTTGAAACGAGTCAGATAACACCCTCTTGTTGTAGCAGCGCGTTCACCTTCGCCATCACCTGGAACGCATCCGCGACATAGACCACGTCGGCCTTGCCGCGTGTCCAGCCGCAGTTGGGGTCGAGCGAGACGGCGCGGCGCTCGCCGATGAAGCGCCAGCCCACCACATGCGGCTCCTCGCCGTGGCAGCAAGTGGCCAGTCCCTTGGCGTGGCGCGGCGTCGAGCCGGTCTGCCCGATCTGATTCAGATGCGTCAGGAATGGAAGAACGGAGTTCCCCTCGCCGCCCTGGTCCACCAGCGATTTGCTGCTGCCCAGCGATGCGCTGGAGGCGCGCAGGAATCCGAGAATCAGCTCGCCCGCTTCGGCGGCATGAATCTGGCCGTCGGGCTGCTTCTTGGTCCAGCCGGCGCCAGCCACAAACAGCAGCTTGGCGTCCGGGCGAATGGTCTGAGTTCCCTGCGAAGGCGCGCGCAGGCCACTGACCGTGGTGCGCGACTCGGGCAACTCGACCGCAACCTCTTCCCCCTGCGCGGGGTCGGGCTGGCCGGCAAAGGCTGCGTGCGTACCCGCGTCCAGAAGCAGAAACCAGGGGCGCGCGTCGCGGCTGAGGACTGCTTCCACACGCTGGCGATAGAACCAGCGCGTAGCTTCGACGATATCCGCGCCGCCGATTGCCGTAATATGCGCGTCGATGAAGCCGCCCAGCCGGTGAGCAACGGCTGCTGCTATACGTGTATAGCGAGAACTGGCCGGAGCAAGCACGATGCTTGCCTCGGCGGCGCGGCAGAGGGCCTCGCAGGCGGCTGCATCGGTCGCGTAGCGCGCCTGGGCGAAGGCCTCGCCAGAGACGGCCAGCAAGCGTGCTCCGGCCGAGGCAAGCGAACTGGCCGCCGTTGCCGCGCCTGCGGAGCTAGGCGCCACGATGCCGATGGCTAAAGTGGCGCCGAGCCGCGCAGCCAGCTCCTTGCCGGCGGTGACGGTTTCAAGCGACGCGCGCGTAAGTACGGAGCCGGTTTCATCCACATGAGTTAGTACGAGAATCGTCTCCATCATTCGGCTCCAATCCACTCCACCAGCTCGGCGGCGATCTGATCCGGCGTTAGGTCTTTAACCACTCTCGTCGTTCGCTGCTGCTTGGGCAGGTTGATGGAGAGATAGCGCAGGCCGTTGGCTTCCAGCTTGGCTGTCTTGGCCTTTTGCAGCGCCGGCATAAGGCTGCGCATGTTGGCCATGCCAATCTGCGGATTGTTGCGCGGCTCGGCCAGGTTGCCCGTTGCCCAGCCCAGCACGGCGGGCGCTCCCAGGCAGACCGAGACCTGATGCTTGCCGCCCTCCACGCGCTCCAGCACCTCAAAGGAGCCGTCGTCGCGAAGGTTGATCTCGTCCACGCCCTGAAACTGATCCGCGATGCCGAGGCGTTCGCCCACGAGCTGAAGCGTCACGCCCGCGCCGCGCGTGGCCGACTCCCAGCCGCCGAACAGCAGCAGCTTCTCACGGTCCAGCCCAGGCAGCGCGGCGATGGTTTCCGCCAGCACAGCCGCCGTCGAGTGCGCGTCGGGAAAGCCGCCAATGGGGCCGTCGATGGGAACAAGCTCGAAGCCGGCCTTCTGCGCCACGGTCATCATCACCTGTTGCAGCTTGGCCTTGGGGCCGAGCGAGACCAGCCAGACTTTGCTGCCGGGGTTCTTGGCGGCCAGAGCCGCCGCTTCATAAAGCGCGCTCGCGGCCCACGGGTCGAGCACCGCGGGCAGGACCATCTCGTTCTTCAGCCCCGGACCGTTCGGCCCGGTTACCGGTTCCAATGTTTGCAGCGGATCGGGAACGACGCCCGCGCAAACCACGATGTGCAATACATTTGCCATGAAGTGTTCCTTCTTCAAGTAGTTTAATGGTTAGGTGAGGCTCAGTTCTCCGCCGAGTGCAGCCCGCCCGAGCCGGCGCGGAATTCGATATTCGAATGCTCGTCGTCGGGCGACTGGGAGCAGTTCCACAGGCAGGCGCCGCAGTGAACGCACTTTTCACGCTCGAAGGCGGGCGCACCGTCCGCGCCCAGCGTGATGGCCTGGCCGGAGCACATTGCGATGCAAGTCTTCTCCGCGCACCCAATGCACAGCCCCGCGTCGCGGAAGACGACGTGATCGGCAAAGCCCGGCGCGGCCTGCACCTTGCCGCCCATCAGCAGCGCGTCCTGGTGCGTGACCAGCAGAATGTCGTCGAAGGGAATCTCAGGCCAGCCGCGCGCCGAGAGCAGCGCATCGTGCAGCGAACGCCCATCCGCCACGGCCAGCGCCACGGCATCTTTCAGCTTCAGGCCCTTGTGCAACCGGGCAGGGAAGGGGCGAATCTGCTTGTGCACCGGGGGAATATGCGCGCTCATCGAGAGCCGTCCGCCGGTCAGCCCAGCCAGCGCCATTCCGATCATGCCCTTGACCATTCCGCCATGGAAGCCGTTGCGGGCGTTTTCGGCCTCTCGCGCGCCGTGCTCGATCCAGCTCGCGCGGCGGCGGCTCTCGTAAGTCGCCGCAAGGTTCTCCCGCGTAAATGGCTTGCCTGCGCGCAGCAGCTCGATCGCCGCTTCGCCCAGTTGCGTGCCGGTGGCCCAGGCCTCGTCCACGCCTGAGCCGGTGAGCATGTTGGTCGAGCCCGAGCCTTCGCCGATGCGGGCAAAGCCGTCGCCGCAGAGGTATGGCTCGCCGTGCTTGCCGCTCTCCTCCAGCGACTTCGCGCCCCACGACCGCAGGGCTCCGTCCTTCAGGTAGCGCCACAGCGCGGGGTGTTGAATGTAGTGCTGCAAGTACCGGTAGGCGGTGCGCGATGGGTCGCTCATCCACGAGGGAACGAAGATGCCCACCGAGGCCAGCCGCTCAGGATGCACGTAGAGGAAGCCGAAGATCTCCGGCTCCGGGTAGCCGAAGGTGTGCCAGACCGTTCCAGGCTCAAGCGGTGAGTCCTCGGGCAGCTCAAGGACGAACTTCATCCCCAGCGCCCACTCGCGGCGCGCGTTCCCTTCGGGCAGGCCGAGGCGCTCGTCGAGAGCCTGGCCCACCGCGCCCACCGGACCGTCGCCCACCACCGTCAGTTGCGCGCGCACATCCATTCCAGCCATGAAGCCTTCGGCCGGCGCGCCGGATTTCTCCACGCCCTGATCGGCGAGGCGCAACCCTTCGACTTTCTTGCCGGATATCAGCGGTCCGGCTACCGGGCTTCCCGGCCAGATCTGCACCAGGCCGGTAGCCATCAGTTGCGCGCCCACCCACTGGTTGAACTGGCCGATGGAAAGCACAAGCCCGCCGTGCTTGTGCAGGAAACCCGGCGTCCAGGGCAGCTCGAAGGCGCAGTCGCGGACTCCGGCCAACCGGCCCAGGCCGCGCAGCACAGCGTCGGCCGCGCGTAGAGTGAGCGAACGCCGGCTGGCGCCGATAGGGTCCAGCAGATAGAAGACGCGCTCCTGCTTGACCTCGGCGGCCATGGGAATCTCGGCTGGATTGAGCTGCGGAAAGCTGGCGCGGATGCCCTGGGCGCGCGTGACCACGCCGCTGACGCCCGCCGCCAGATCGTCGGCGCGCTCGTAGCAGAGCACCTGCAAAGGCATTCCTGGGACGGCCTTGCTCTCAAAGGCCGGATCTTCCGGATGCGCGCTCCACTCGCGGGTGAGCGTGGTCAGAAAGCCGCCCATCGCGGGACCGAAGCCGGCGCAGGCGATATCGACCTCCATCGACTGGCGGTCGATCGCGATTGATGGTGAGTCAGTCGCGGTGGTTTCCACGCTCATTCAGTTGCCCCCAAGATGTTTAGAAATAAGAAATACTTCGACGCCTGTCATTGAGCATTCTTCATAGGACGCATCGTGAATAGCTATAACTTCAATCACGCTGCCAGATTTCTCAGTAAACTTCACGTCATAAACTTGATGGTAAAGATCTTTTCCAACTCGTTCTGACGCGAGTCTGACGGTTCTAGTCTTCGAAAAATCTACCTTGACGTTATCTGTGATCCCCGCGTTCTTCAAATGAACAAACGCCATGTTCGTCGGCCAGCTGCCGCTACAATCAGGCCCATGCGCCAACTCAGTCTTCGATTGTGCAGACACTGAAACTGCGGTCGCAAGTAGAAGAGGTAATCCGAGCAGATTCCAGTTCATGGCATTCTCCAACACCCAGGTCTCAAAATCGAGACCTGGGGCACCCAGTTTGTAGTAGCGCAATCAAGCTGATAGCTGATAACTGACAACTGACCGCCGACAACTGATCACTGACAACTGCCTTCATGCCGGATAATCCAGCGCTTCGGGAATCATGACCTTGCCCACCGTCTCCGCGGCGCGGTCTTTGGCCAGGCGGCAGCCGCTCAGGCAGGTTGTCAGTTTGCTTTGCAGGCGCAGAAACTCTCCGGATCCGGCGCAGCCCGCGCAGGGGCCGGCCTTCTGCGGATGGCCACCATCCGCGCCCAGCACATCCACGGCAAAGGCCGAGATGCCGGGCATGGTCTCCTCAAACTCGTCGATCTCGGCGGCCAGGAAGCAGTTGCGGTGTTCTTCCTCGTCCCAGGCCGGATGCCGGTTATAGCCGAAGACCAGCTCGCCGCAGATGCGCGAGACCTCGCCCGCCGCCGCCGCCGCTTGCGTATGGCACAGGTCGCTGAGGAACTGCACGGTACCTTCCAGTCCCTCGGCCGCGACTGGGTCGCCGGGTCCGCAGGCTTCCAGTTCCAGCACATCCAGAATCTGCGCGCGCGAGGCGACCAGCCAGCACAGCGCATCGGCCAGCGCAAAGGTCACGCCCTGGCGCTGCCCGTGATAGAGCTTGTTGCCGTCGGGGTCGGTGGCCTTCTGCAAGTGGTTCATCGTCCATAGCCACAGGGTCATGGCCGAGGCCAGCGTGCAGGCGCCGGTGCCGGGCCGGTAGGAGGCGATGCCCCGCATCTGGGCGATCCACGCGCGGAACTGGGCCAGGAAGACCTCGCTGGTCATGGTCACCGTCAACTGCCGCCGCTGCACCGCTTCCGGTCCCTCGTAGGTGGCTTCCAGTTGCGCGTCCATCCATTTGTTGGCCAGGAAGCCGGGGCAATCCTCGGTGATGCCGTAGCCGCCCATCAGGCTCACAGCCTCGCGCAGCATGTTGGCGCCGTGGCCCGTATTCCAGAGCTTGGTCGCGGGGCAGATCACGTTGGCCTCGGCGTCCAGCAGCACAAACTCGACCAGCGGATCGGCCTCCAGCTCGGCGCGCCGCGGGTCGTCTGGCCGCAGCGAGAGCAGCTCGATGGCCCGCTGCTCGCTCTCCTTCAAAGCTCTCAACTCCGCGCGCCCACCCTGGACGCCGCGCTCCTTCAGCATCGCCGTCTTCAGCTTCTCCAGCGGGTCGAGCGTGTCGAAAAGCCGCGCGGCGGCAAAGCCGAGCGAGGTTGCGGCCTCGCCCGTGGCCCACACGTCAACCAGGCGATAAAGCGCGTCTTCGCGCTGCTGAATGCCCTGCTCGTAGCGAATCGAACCCGGCTTGGCGCCCTCGGCCCCGCGGAATCTCTGCCGCTGGTAGCGGATGACAGGCTCGATCGCCGAGAGCAGCTTGGCCGCCGTCATCAGCCCCACCGGGACGCGCGTGCGGCGGAAGACCGCGTCGATGATCTCGCCGTGGTTGAAGTTGGGCACGATCACGCCATCTTTCACCGTGTATCCGCCCACGATGCGGCTGGCCGGAACCTTGAGGCTGAAGATGGGATCGCCGGTGGAAGAAAGCTGGTGAACGAGCTTCTTGGTCGGGGTTCCGCGGTCGAACGAGCCCTCGTCGCCGTCCTCCATAATCACCACGCAACTGCCCTTGATGCGCGGGTCGCAGGAGCCGACTGCTGCGGTGACGAAGTTGGCGAAGGCGATGTTGGTGATGAACCGCCCGCGCTTGTCCACCTGCAGCCAGGGTTCCTCGCCGTCCTTCCACTCGGCAATGCCGACCTTGCCGCTCAACATGCCGGTATCCACACCCACATAGGGGATGGGTTCGGTCAGGGCAAAGGCGCCGCGCCAAGGCTTGCGGTCCTCTCCATGCTGCGGCGGAGCGGCCAGCGTCTTGTAGCGGGTTACCTGCTCCTGGGTGCCGCGCTCGTGGATGGGCGACAGGGCCAGAAAGCTGGCCAGGCTGGCGGTGGCCGCGCCGCCGTCTACCCACGCCAGCTCAAACGCGGCCAGCCCCAGCGCCAGGTTCTTGGGGCCGGAGATGAACCCGCCCTCCTCCGGCTCCATGAAGACCGCGGTAATGCCGGCGCGATCGAACGCCTCCAGCATCTCGCCCTTTCCGGCGGTCCACTCGTGCGTGTTGCGCTCTCCCGCGGCCACCAGGCGCGCCACGGTTCCCCGCGCCACGCTTCGCGCCGACTGAACGAGCATCTGCAAATCGAAGCGGTCGGCGAACCGCCATTGAATCTGACGCACCGCATCCCCTGGGAGGGTGAGCATGGTCTTCGTCCCGGTTACCGCAACTGTGGCCATTGATCTTTGTCCTCAAGCAGCGGTCATATTGTGCTTGAAAAGGCACACTGCGGCATGTGACCCGTGTCACCTGGACGCGCACGCTGCATTGGCCAGCCAAATCGGACGACGCAGCCGAGCGTCTCTCGGGATGCCCCGGATCGCTTGCCTGCAACGCTGGAGCGGCCCTTCCGTCCTGTGATCGCCGTCACTTTCTGCGGCGAAGCAGAGCCTATATGACAGGTACTTAACCGGAAACCCCCTACGACCGGCAAAGGAGCAGTACCTTGACTCTGCAGATCAAAACGGCATTCATCATTCTGCTGGCCGCTTCTGTTGCCGCGCCAGCTTTCGCCCAGGCGCCCGGCGCTGACACTTACAAGGCCAAGTGCGCCATGTGCCACGGCCCCGACGGCCTGGCCGCCACCCCCATGGCCAAGAACCTGAAGATCCTCTCCTTCAAGGATCCCTCGATGGTCAAGGCGTCCGACGCCCAGTTCATCGCCTCCACCAAGTACGGCAAAGGCAAGATGCCCGCCTACGCCGGCAAACTCACCGACGCCCAGATCAAGGATGTGATCGCCTACATTCGCACCCTGCAGAAGTAGGCAGCGAGCGAGCATTACCCTGACCGTGCGGCGTGAACTGGGAGAGGTTCTTTCTCCCTAACGCTCCAAGAACGGCAGGCGTGGCCGGAGCTGACATGAAGACCGTTTTCTCCATCGCGCTGACCATGGCTGCATTCGGTCTGCTGTCCTTTTCGGCGTCGCGCGCCGCTGTGGCGCAGACGGATTGTCTCGCCTGCCATGCGGACCCGAGCCTTCAGGATGCGTCGGGGCGCAGTGTCGGCGTGGATGCGCCGAAGTTTCATTCCAGCATCCACGGCAGCCTGCAATGCTCCGATTGCCACACCGCCATCAAGGACTATCCCCATCCGGATAAGATAACGCCGGTGCAGTGCGATACCTGTCACGCCGACGAGGCGGCCGGCCTGGTTGGCAGCGTTCATGCCTCCCGTGCCGAGCATCCCTGCACCAGTTGCCATGGCGATGCTCATTCCATCTTTCCCAAGTCAGATCCGAAATCGGCCGTCTATCCGCTCAACATCCCGCGCACCTGCGGCGCCTGCCACGGCAACGCCTCCATGGCCGAGCGCCATGGCCTGAACAACGTCTATCCGCTCTATCTCGACTCCATCCACGGCTTTGCCCTCAGCAAGGAGGGTCTGCTGGTGGCGGCAAACTGCCAGAGCTGCCACGGATCGCATCACATCCTGAGCCACAAAGATCCGCAGAGTCCCACTTACAAAGCCAATGTTCCCAAAACCTGCGGAAACTGCCACGCGGGAATCACCGCGGAGTATATGGGCGGCGTTCATGGAAAGGCCCTCCTGGCGGGCAAGCTGGACGCGCCGGTCTGTTCGGATTGCCACACCGCCCACGCCATCGAGCAGCCAACGGCCACAGCCTTTCGCATACAGTCCACGCCCGTCTGCGGGAACTGCCACAAGGATAAGTTCAGCACCTACCGAGATACCTTCCACTCCCAGTTGAGCTCGCTCGGCGGCTACGTGGAGACGGCGCTCTGCTGGGACTGCCACAAAGCGCATGAAATCCTGCCGGAATCCGATCCCCGCTCGTCCATCAACAAGGCCAATCTGGTTGCCACCTGCGGCCGCTGTCATACGAGCGCCAACCGCAGCTTCGTTCAGTATCAGCCCCATGCCAATGCCCGCAATCGCAAGCTGAATCCCGGCCTTTACTTCGTCCGCCTGTTCATGAATCTGCTGCTGGCCAGCGTGCTTACTTTCTTCATGATCCATACCGTGCTGTGGCTGATCCGCTCGCATTACCACCTGTTCAAAACAAGGGCGGCGAATGGAGGCAAGAATGGCTGATTTGGAGCAAGCGGCGGAAGAAAAGCGGGAGCCAACCGGCGCCGAAGAGCGGTATTTCCTGCGCTTCACGCGCGCCCAGAGATACCTTCATGGCGTCCTGCTCACCACGTTTCTGGGACTGGCGGCGACCGGCCTGCCGATGCGATTCAGCCAGAGCGCCTGGGCGCGCCTGCTCGGCAGCCGCGTGGGCGGATTCGGCGCCATCCTCTTCTTCCATAAACTCTTCGCCGTGGTCCTCACCCTGGCCTTTCTCATCCACCTGAAAGGCATCTACCAGCGCGCTTTCGTCAATCGCGAGAAGGGAATCTTCTGGGGACCGACCTCCATGGTGCCCAACTGGAAGGACGTGAAGGACCTCCTGGGGCATTTTCGCTGGATGGTCGGCCTGGGGCCCAAGCCGCAGTTCGAGCGCTACGCCTACTGGGAGAAGTTCGATTACTGGGCGGTCTTCTGGGGCATGATCGTCATCGGCTTCTCAGGCTACGCCATGTGGTTTGCGCCGTTCTTCGCCCGGTTCCTGCCCGGCTGGGCGCTGAACGCCGTACTCGTGATTCATAGCGAGGAAGCGCTGCTCGCCATTCTCTTCATCTTTTCCATCCACTTCGTCAACACCCATCTGCGCCCCGACAGTTTTCCCATGGACATGGTGATCTTCACCGGCGTCGAAAGCGAAGAGGAGTTCAAGACCGAGCGCCCGAAGGAATATCAACGGCTTGCCGCCGAGGGCAAACTGGAGTCCAGACTGTCGCACGCGCCGGCCCTCTGGCTGACTGACTTCTCCCGAGTGGTTGGTGCCATCGCCATCCTGATCGGACTGACCCTGCTGGTGTTGACGCTGAGCGCGTACTTCGGGTCCTGAGCGCGCGTTCCACCCGCCGGAAAAGCGGTCCTGCCTGGGCAGCTGTCGGAATCCTGTCCAGTTTTTCCAAGTACCTTGGCGCGAATTCATGCCCGGAGGCGGGGCTGAATCGGAGGATATCTCCGATAAACGAACCATGGCCTCATTTCCAGTCTCCGAGCGCGGTGCGCCCGACCCTGCCGCCAAGCCGGGGGAGCGTCGTGCCCTGCGGCGATTGTTCTGGCCGGGAACCGCCGTCATCCGCATTCTGCCCTACGGGCCGGATGTGCTTGGAGTCCTGCTCGACCTGAGCGAATCGGGATGCGGGGTCGAATTCGGTATCGCCATTCCCGCCCAAGTCGGCGCCCAGGTCGATGTGGAACTGCATGTGCGCGGCGTGACTCTCGCGCGGTCGGGCGTCATTCGCTGCATCGATGTGATCCGGCGTATCGAGCGCGAAACCCGCGCGGGCATCGAGTTCATTCAGCCGGTCAGCCGCAACCCCGCGCCCATCGATCGCTCGGTCAAGGGAGTGCTGCGCCAGATCGATAGAGACCGTGCGGAGGGCCGTTAAGGCGAGCTGCGAAGGAAGCGCCGAATGAGTCCAGCCAGTTCCGGCGTCAAGAGAACGCCATCACCACGTGGTTGACCACAAAGGCCGCGCCGTAGGCCAAAGCCAGCATGTAGAGAAACTGCACCGCCGGCCACCTCCAACTGTTGGTCTCGCGGCGAACCACGGCCATGGTCGAGGTGCACTGCATGGCGAAGGCGAAGAAGATCATCAGCGCCAGCGCGCCGCCCAGCGTCATGTCGTGGTGCAGCGCGGTCTGCAGATGCATGGACTGGGTGGTGGGGTCGGCCCCGTAGAGGGTGCCCATGGTGCTCACCATCACCTCGCGGGCCAACACGCTCGAAAGCAGCCCGATGCCGATCTTCCAGTTGAAGCCCAGCGGCGCAATGGCCGGCTCGATGAAGTGACCCAGCCGGCCGATCAGGCTGTCGGCCAGCTCCGGCGCTGAAATAGCGCCCCCCGGCGCCTGAATCATCGGCAGGTGGGCCAGCACCCACAGCGCCAGCGTCACGCAAAGGATGATCGTGCCCGCCTGGCGCAGAAAGATGCGCGCGCGGTCTACCAGGCGCAGCGCCAGCGAACGCAGCGTGGGCATGCGGTACTGCGGCAGCTCCAGAATGAACGGCGTCTCGCTGGACTTGAGGATCGAGCTCTTCAGCAGCCACGCCGTCGTCATCGCTCCCACAAAGCCAGCCAGATACAGCCCCAGCATCGTCAGCGTGCGCAGCCCCAGAAAGCCGTGCAGGTAAACGATGTTGGGGATGAAGGCGGCAATCAGCAGCATGTAAACCGGCAGCCGCGCCGAGCAGGTCATGAAGGGCGTTACCAGGATCGTCGCCAGCCGGTCGCGCCGGTTCTCGATGGTCCGCGTGGCCATGATGGCGGGAACAGCGCAGGCATAAGCCGACAGCAGCGGAATGAAGGCCTTGCCGTTGAGCCCAGTCGAGCGCATCACGCGATCGGCGATCAGCGCGGCCCGCGACAGGTAGCCCGAGTCCTCCAGAATCCCGATGAAGAGAAACAGCAGCAGTATCTGGGGCAGAAAGACCAGCACCGACGAGATGCCCTTCCACGCGCCGTCCAGCACCAGCGACTGAATCCATCCGGCGGGCAGCAGCGGGCGAACCAGGCCGCCCATGCGGGCCAGAATGTCGCCAAAACCATCCGAAAGCGGCTGGCCGATCGAGAAGACCACCTCAAAGACGCCCACCACCACCACGAGAAACAACAGCGGCCCCCAGATGCGGTGCAGCAGCACATTGTCGATCTTGCGCGTGCCTTCCACCGACAGCGGCGCCTGATAGCCCGTGCGCCGGCTTATCTGCGCC
>Ga0181539_1002787_pt1 | contig 16933 bp, 16 predicted proteins | sample PEATcosm2014_Bin_46_FD_119767 | JGI IMG/M metagenome (GOLD analysis project Ga0181539, IMG submission 119767) | Peatland microbial communities from MTU Mesocosm Facility, Houghton, MI, USA - PEATcosm2014_Bin23_60_metaG | ecosystem: Environmental > Terrestrial > Soil > Wetlands > Peat | place... | reverse complement strand
GGTGGAAGAGCGTCGTAAGCACGCGATAGGTTCCACCATAGACGTCCTCGCTTACCAGCAGGTGATCCCCGGTCTTAAAGAGGAGAAAAACGGACGAAATGGCTGCCATCCCTGAGGAAAAAGCAAATCCCAGGGATGCGCTTTCCAGCACTGCGATCGTGTGCTCGAGGGCATCCCTGGTGGGATTGGCGCCCCTTGCGTAGTGATACTCGCTGAATAGAAGGGGATCAGCCTGAGCAAAAGTGGAGCCGTGATGAACCGGAATGCTCGACGCCCCTGTATGGGGGTCCTTGTCCTTTCCCGTGTGGAGTATTCTCGTTCTGTAGTCCATATGCTTCTCCTTGACCCTCATATCGGTTGTTCGCCCTTCCCGGGCTTTCCTTATCGATGGAGCGCCGCACCGAGATCATCGATGAGGTCCTGGACGGCCTCAATACCTACCGAGAGGCGCAGCAACCGGTCGTCGATGCCCAGCCTCAATCGCAGATTCGGATCCATATCCGCATGGGTCTGTGCCGCGGGGAAGGTAATGAGCGATTCAACGCCGCCGAGGCTCTCGGCAAAGAGGAAAATCTTCACCGAAGAGAGTATTTTGGGCACAAGATCAGGGTCTTTGACCTCAAAGGACACGATTGAGCCAAAGCCCGAAGACTCGGTCTTAAGAAGGCTGTGGCCGGGGTGCGTCGTGAGGCCGGGGTAGAATACCCTTCTCACCTCGGGCTGTTCGGTCAGCCATTCCGCGATGACCTGCGCGTTCAGCTGCTGTCGGTCGAGGCGGAGCGACAGGGTCTTCAGGCCTCGCAGCGCGAGCCAGCAATCCCACGGGCCTGGTACCGCGCCTATTGAATTCTGATAAAAGTAGAGCTTTTCACCCAGTTCTCTAGTCTTTGTGACCAGGAGGCCGGCGAGCACGTCGTTATGCCCCGAAAGATATTTCGTCGCACTGTAGACCACCACATCGGCCCCCAGTACCAGCGGGCGTTGGTACCACGGCGTGAGGAATGTGTTGTCGACGGCCGTTATCACGCCGCGAACACGTGCTGCCTCGCTGATCGTCTTTATGTCGGCTATCTTGAGCAGGGGATTCGTCGGACTTTCGATAAGGATAAGCTTCGGCCGCTTATCGAGTGCCTGCCTCACCGCCCCCGCTTCCGACGTGTCCACGAAGATAACCTCTATCCCCATATCACAATAGACCTTTTCGAGGAGGCGGACTGTTCCTCCGTAAGGGTCTTCGGTCGCGACCATTGCGTCACCCGGCTTCAACAGTCTGAGCAGACAATCGATGGCAGCCATGCCTGAGCTGAAAGCCAGACCTCTTTCTCCCCCTTCAAGAAGGGCCATCGTTTCTTCGAGAACCGTCCTGGTGGGATTGCCGCTCCTCGCGTAATCATAGCCGGTGCTCAGGCCGAGGGCCTGGCGGCGGAAGGTAGCCGTCTGGTAGACCGGCATCGAAACAGCACCGGTAGTCTCATCCCAGCAGGCGCCGGCCTGGGCCAGTATTGTCTCGATCGACCTCCCCCTCATATAGCTCTACCTCCCAAGGCTCCCCCCTTGCAGTACCGTTCTCTTTGTTCGGCAGCACGCTTCACAAGAATAGTCGGATATTTTATTTAACATGACCGGTATTGTCAAGAAAGGTGCTAAATGTTGGAAGCAGTTCCCCTCACTTCGCCCGTCTCGATGGCGAGGATCTGATCGGCCCATAGGGCCGCCCATTCTCTGAGCTCTTTTTCGTTGAGAGGGGACGGTGTCTTTGACTCCGCGTGGTTGGCGATCCTGAGTGCTAGGTTTGTATAGATGCGGGCCTGCTCGGAATCGGGGGCCGCCTCGATAGTCGTCTTCCCCCGCAGCTCGCTTTGGGTTACCGTGACCGATCGCGGTACGTATGCCATGACCTGAGTCCTGGTGCGTCCCACGAAATCATCGATGATTTCCTTTGCATAGGGCGTATTGACCGAGTTTGCAATAAGACCGCCCAGCAGCGCCCCGCCGCTATTGGAGTATTTTGCTATGCCTCGAAAGAGATTATTTGCTGCGTAGATCGCCATAAAATCGGCGGATGATACCGTGAAGACATGTTTGGCGATGCCCTCTCTGATCGGCATGGCAAAGCCACCACAGACCACGTCCCCCAGGACATCGTAAATCACCACATCGAGATCGAGGTCGTCGAAAGCCTTAAGCTGTTTGAGAAGCTGCACTGCGGTGATGATGCCCCGTCCCGCGCAGCCCACACCCGGCGCCGGTCCGCCCGCCTCTACGCAAAGCACGCCGCCATAGCCTTCATAGACCACTTCATCCAGTTTGAAAACTTTCTTCTCCCTTAAGGTGTCGAGAACGGTGGGAATATATTTCCCGTCCCTCAAGGTGTTCGTTGAATCGCTTTTCGGATCGCAGCCCACCTGCATAATCTTATAGCCGGCTTTGGCGAGGGCGGCGCTGATGTTCGACGTCGTGGTCGACTTTCCGATACCGCCCTTCCCGTAGATTGCGATCTGTGTGATTTCCTTTTTTGCCACGTCGTTACACTCCTTTTTCGTCATGCCGCATCATCCGTGAGAAAATGTCGGCGCCACGCGCCCGTAAAGCTCCAACCCGTAGTCCTTCCCCGTTCCCGGCACCCCGCAGGCATCGGCCCGGCATTGACGGCAGTGGGTGAATACGGACAAATGCTTCTCTGCCTGTCCTTGCGCTTTTGTTAGCTCCTCCGGCATGGGCGGCCGCACGCGTGCCATCTCGAACTGCGGTATGAGGGGGATAATATTGATCATGGAAGCACCGGCCCGAGACACGGTGCGGGCTATGTCTTCAATGTGCGTGTCGTTGATGCCCGGTACGAGCACGGTATTGATCTTGATGACGACGCCCAGCCGCACTATGCTCTTTATCCCTGCAAGCTGGGCCGCAATGAGCCTGCATGCCCCTTCCTCTCCCGTCAGGATGAGTTCGCCTTGGCGGACGTGGGCGCACATGCGAGCCAATATTTTTGAATTGACCGAGTTGACCGTCACGGTAAGGGCCTTTACTCCGAGAGCGGCCACTTCTTCTGCCTTATCGGCAAGAACGAGGCCGTTGGTGGAGAGGCACAGGACCAGGCCGGGGAACCGCTCGTGCACGAGCCTGAGTGCCGTAAGCGCATGGTCTGTGGCCAGGGGGTCTCCCGGCCCGGCAACACCGACCACGGTAAGCTCCGGGCAGACGCGCATGGCCCGCTCAACGACCTTCAGGCTCTCTTCCGGTTTTACAAGAGACGCGGCAACGCCGGGCCTCACCTCCCATTTGTTGAAGCCGCGCCTGCAAAAACGGCATTGTATGTTGCACGCGGGGCTGACAGGCAAATGGATGCGGGCGAATTTATTGTGGGCTGATGCGCTGAAGCAGGGATGGCGCTCCAAACCAACCGGTGCCGCACCGCGTTCGTTACTCTTCACTACCTTCCTCCCACGATTGCCCCGAGCAGGTCTTCCACCAGGTGTAGACCTCCACGGTAACCGGCATAGCTGCGGTCGAGGACGGCCCTGTTCACCACAGGAAAACTGACGCTCAAGTGCGCCGCGCCGATGGACGCGGCAAGGTCCCGGTCGAGGGAGCTCCCCACCACAAAAGCCGGACTGAAGGCGTTGTAGTAGCGTTGGCCGGACGGTCCAGGCCATCGCTCGCTCAGATGGCGCACAATCTCGCTCGTGTCGGTTTCAAAGACGAAGGCGGGCCGCAACCCCGATTCCAGGGTGGTAAACCGCTCGGCGAGGATAGTTGCAAACTCCGCCTTCGGCTCGTCCGTGCAGACGGCAAGCTCCGGTATCCAGCCCAAATCATCAGAGAGGAACCTCGTCAGGCCGTAAGCATAATTGCAGTCTCCCACGACAACGGCGTAGCGCTGCATATCGAAGTCGTTATACGCATCGGTGAGGGGATCGAGATACCGGTAGTAATCGGCGTTCTCCCGCTCTATAATCCCCGAGACCAATGAATCCCTGATCGAGAGCGCCTCCCCCACTTTCCGTAAGAAACTGTCCGTGCCACTCGGGCCGATGGGGAGAGGAAGAGTGATGAAGGGTGTGGCGTGCTCCTCTTCAAAGAGACGGGCTGCCTCGACCCCGTAGACGTCGGAGACGATGATATTGAGCACCGCCGACGAGGACGTCCGTATCCGGTCGAGGCTGTCGCTGCTACCGAAAAACGTGTTCACCTCAAGACCGAGCCGTGAGAGAAGGCTGCTCAAAACTTCGATATTCCCCCTCCAGAACACGTCGAAGGTCGGCGCAATGCCCCACAGGTTCACCCTGTTCTTCACCTTTGTGCCGCCCTTCTCGACAAAATCGCGAAACAGGCTCTGGAGGACGGCGTCGTAGCCGAAATAGGAGTTGCCCCTGAACCCGGCCGTTTCTGCCGCTATCACCGGCCGTTCGGGACTCGTCAGCTCCGCGATGGCAGCCCGAACATCGTCGCCGATCATCTCCGTCACGCAACTGGTGAGGACCAAGTAGAGCTTACCGTCCATTACCTCGAAAGTGCTCCGAATCTGCTCCTGAAGTCTTTCAGCGCCACCGAAGACGACCTCCGATTCCTGGACGTTCGAGCCGGGAACCGTGAGCCCGCCGCAATATCCTCCGACCTGCAGGCCCGAGCCGCCGCTCTGGGCCCATGCGAAATTGCCCGCGCAGCCGGAGGCGGCATGCATGATCGGTATAGTATCCGGCAAGGCGCCCGCGGTGGCAAGGGCGCCGCCGAGGGCGCATGAATAACGGGGCCTTTCGATGAAATTACGCACTGGCTTCACCTCCGGCCTGCCTGATGTATTTGAACGCGTCTTCCCCGTACCAGCCTTCCGTGTAGGGAAGGCGGATATGGCTGCTCAATTTGCGGTTGTACGTGGTGTTCTTCAGTTGCTTGCAGAGCCGCCTGGCCACCTCGTACACCCCCTTGTAGCCGATGAAGCTGAGGCCCGTATTATAGATGACCGACGCGGGTATGCCGAGCTTTGCGGCAGTGCCGTTGCCGTTCCAGTGGCCGAGAAAGATATCCGGCTTCAGTTTTTTGAGAAGGTTCGCCTCCTCGAAAGGCTGGGCATTGGCGATATTGACCACGAAATCCTTTTCCGTCTTTGCCGCGAGTTTTTGGTATTCCGCGTCGGCATACTCATCGTGATGGAAGGAGCGGATGCCGGCGATCTCGAAGCCTAGCTCGGTGAGGAGACCGGACGTGACAAATGCCCTGATCTCGCCCGCACTCACAAAGGCCCGCTTGCCCGCGAAGACGGGCTCGAATTCCTTGAGGGCGCTCGCAAGGCTGGCCGTCTCCTGTTCGATGAAACGTTCAGCCTGCTCCTGGAGTCCGAAAAAGGCGGCAAGGTCCCTTATCCATTGACTGGTGTTCTCAATGCCGATCGGCATGGTGCTGATAATGTAGGGAACGCGGTATTTCTCCTGGAGGTGATAAAGGAGGTAGTCGTCGTGGGTGGGGCACGTGCTTATCGATACGGCTGCCTGGGTAACCTTGTACATCTCTTCGGGCTTCGCAAAGAGGGGGAAAAAATTGGTCGCAAGGTCAAGGCTTCCCAGGATGCGCTGCAATTCGAGCTCATCCACCCGGCCCATTGAAGAGACGGTCATGACGTTTACCGTCCTCTTGCGCAGATACTCATCTTTCAGCTCGGCAAACTCATCCCTGGTAAAGAGCGGCTCTTCCTCTTCCCAGTCGAGAAGGCCGTTGCCCACCGAATGGTAGACGGAGTCGTAGGCCGTTGCCCAGATCTTTGTTTTGAACCCCTCGCAATGGACGGGCAGGAGCCGTGCAGCCACCTGTGGCTGGAGATTCCGAATCAGGGTATCGATATCGTCGCCGGTAAGCGCGGGTATGCAGGTGGCAACGACGAAGATATGGCCTGGTCTGCAGCGCCGGTCGATCTCGCGGATGGCCGCTTCGAGCTTTGTCTCTCCTCCGCTTATGACGTCCGTCTCGTCAAGGGCGGTACTAAACCAGAGGCCGTCTTTCACGGGCCTCTGCCTGGCGGCATTACCGCTCTTCACGACGGCGTTCTGGGAATGGACGCACGACCCGCAGCCTATTGCGCCATGGAGCAGGACCGCGCTGTCGGCAAAGCTGTTCATGATGGCAAGGGCCGGGAGAAGCTGGCAGATCGATCCCTGCGTAAAAAGCCGATCTCCGTCGTTCATGCACTTGCAGTTTTTTCTGTTGGCAAGGCTGCAAATCGTGCTTCCGTGGGCAATGGCCGCATGCAGGCGGTCTTCCCGTTTTGGCGGTTCTTTTTGGTCAAAGTAGCTCATGTCGTGGTCTCCTTATAACTTGCCGGGGCCGTCAAAAAAGCCCTTATGTTCCCGAGCGGTACGCTCGGCGGTATATCGCACCCCGGCATGAGGATGAACTTGGCATCGTCGCCGGCATCCCTGATGCACTGGAGTGACGCGGCAGTCACGTCTTCCGGCGTCCCCTGCTGCATGACCTCGGCGGGGTTCACGTTGCCGGCAAAGGCGATCTTTCTCCCGACTTCCGCCCGTACCTTTTTGAGGTCGACCTTGTAATCGACGGAGAGCACATCGACCCCCATGCCGGGGATAAGGTCGAGACGGTTGGTAATGTTGCCGCATATGTGGAGGAGATTGTAGACGGCCAGGTCCTTGAGCCTGTCAAGAAACGCTGTGATGACGGGGACCACGAAGGCCTCGAAATGCTGCCTGGATATCATGTCGCCCGACGCAATCGGCTCGGCGATGGAAATGATCTCCGCCCCATTTTCTATGAAGCCCCGGTAGTAGCGGGTCGAGACATCGACGCAAAAACCGAGCACCCGCCGCACCGCGTCGGGCTCTTTATATATCCCGGACATCAGTCGCTCCGTGCCGTACATCTGGCCCGCCAGGGTGAAAGGACCCCACCCGCACGCGCCTATCATGGTACGTGCGCCTATCGCCTCTTTCACCCGCGCGGTCGTTTCCCATAGACTCCGCACGTCGGGGTCGAGGGCGATCCGGTCGATATCGATGGCGTCAAGGCCGGACGCGTCGTCGAAGGCTTCTTTCGTAACCCGCGGTGTCCCCTGTTTCGGATAGACGATCTGCCCTCCGAACACCCTGACAGGGAGGTTGTTGAACCCCGAGCCCGTCCAGACCGCATCGGAGGCAGCCTTGTTGAGAAACGTCTGCGAGATCGCCCCCGCCATCAGTTCGGCATCGCCGATCACCGCCTCAAGGGGCAAGCCCAGGGAGTTGAACGTCCAGGCGCCTGCGGAGAAGAGGACCACGGGGGTCCTCTCCGTTTTTCTGCCCGCCAATTTTTCACGCAGTAGTTGTCTGCCGTTCATATACCCGCTCCATCATTAAAGACTTCAGCTATCCTCCGGACTGCTTCTTCTTCGTCCGGCCCTGTTGCCCTTATTTCCACATCTCCGTCAAAAGGTGCGCCAAGGGAGAGGACCTGGAGTATGGAACAGCCATTCGCCTCTCTGCACTTGTGGCAGAGAACGATGTGGGATTTGAATTTCTGCGCGCACTGAACTACCTTAGCCGACGTCCTCAGATGCAGCCCTTTTGAGTCCCGAACCTTGGCTCTTGCGCTTTTCATAAGAGACCCTCCTATATCCCATCGCCCGGAGGGTAGATGGTCCGGTTCGAAGAGAGCTGGTGCAGCACATCCTCTTGCATCAGCTCGACAAGGTGATTTCTGAGCAGGAGAGATCGGTCATTGCGATATAAGTCGTTCCGAAGTCTTGGTCTCGGCAGCTCGACTGCGTGGACCTCCTTGACCCTGCCCGGGTTCATGCCGATAACAATCACCTTGCCCGCAAGAATGATCGCTTCGTCCACGTCGTGGGTGACGAAAATTATGGTCTTCGGTTTTTCATTGTCTCGCTGCCACAACTGAAGCAGGAGGTCCTGAAGCCTCGCCCTGCTGACCGCATCTACTGCGCCAAAAGGTTCATCCATTAGCAGGATGGGAGGGTTTATTGCAAAAGCGCGCGCTATGGCAGCCCGCTGCCGCATCCCCCCTGACATCTCACCTGGCAGCTTGCGGAATGCGCCGTTAAGTCCTACTAGGTCCAGAAACTCTTCGGCGACTTCCCTCAATTGCAGCAGCTCCCGTTTCGGGAACGCCTGCCTCAAGCCGAGGAGGATATTCTCGCCGGCTGACATCCAGGGGAAAAGCGTGTAGTCCTGGAATACAACGCCCCTGTCAAGGCCCGGCTCCACAACCTCTCTGCCGTTGATGAATATGCTGCCTGAGGATGGGCGTCCAAGGCCCGCGAGAAGCCGGACAAGCGAACTCTTCCCAGCTCCTGACGGACCGAGAAAGCACACGAACTCACCCTCATCTATGGTCAGCGTTACGTCCTGCAGGACGGGCTGCGTGTCATAGGCGAAATTAACCCTGTCGAAAACGATTCCCTGAACGTCCACCTGCGCACCTATCCCTGGAAGAGCACCGAACTGAGATATCGCTCACCCGTATCCGGCAGTATGGCCACAATCAGCTTGCCTCGATTCTCACTTCGTCGGGCCAGTTGAAGGGCGGCAAAGGCGGCTGCGCCCGACGAAATGCCCACCAGCAAACCCTCTTCCCGGGCCAGCCTGCGGGCTGTTTCAATCGCTTCTTCGTTCTTTACCTTGAAGATCTCATCCACCAGCTTGAGGTCGAGCACCTCGGACACAAATCCGGCGCCTATCCCCTGAATCTGGTGGGGGCCCGGCATACCGCCGGAGAGGACGGGAGATTCATACGGCTCCACCGCAACGGCCTTGAAACCTGGTTTACGCGCCTTTATCACCTCTGCGACCCCCGTCACGGTCCCTCCGGTGCCGACGCCGGAAACGACGATATCGACCAATCCGTCCGTGTCCTCCCAGATCTCTTCTGCCGTCGTCGCCCGATGGACGGCCGGGTTTGCAGGATTCTTAAACTGCTGGGGAATGAAGGAATTTGGAATCTGGGCAGCCAACTCCTCGGCCTTCTGTATGGCTCCCATCATACGCTCCGCCCCGGGCGTCAAAACAAGCTCTGCCCCATACGCTTTAAGCAAATTCCGACGCTCGATGCTCATCGTGTCCGGCATGGTAAGGATAAGACGATAGTCTTTGGCGGCAGCAACGAAGGCGAGGGCGATCCCGGTATTGCCGCTCGTCGGCTCGATGATTACCGTATCTTTCTCGATAAGGCCCCGGTCCTCCGCATCCCTGATCATGGCGTAGCCGATCCTGTCTTTGACACTGCCCGCAGGGTTGAAGGATTCCAATTTTCCCAGCACCTCAGCGGACAGGCCTTCAGTCACCTTATTTAGCCGCAAAAGGGGCGTCTTCCCTATGAGTTCAGTCAGATCATTTGCTATTTTTGACATCGCGGTTTTCCTCCTCGTAATGTTTTCCTGGTTCGTTACCTACTGGCGCCATCGAAGCAACCTCTTTTCGACTTTGTCAAAGGCACACATGATGCATGTGACAACGATACCGGTGAAGATGATGCCGACGATGACGCGCGGGTAGTCCGCAAAATCCGAGAAATACTTTACATACCACCCCAGTCCTGAAGTGGCCCCGATCATTTCCGCCGCCGTCAGAAGAATGAATGACATGGCCAGTCCTATGGTAGCACCGGTCAATATGGATGGAAGCGTACCGGGAAAGATCACTTTTGTGAGCATGGTACGCTGGTCGAGCTTGAGCACCTTGGCTGATTCGATAATATGGCTGTCGATTGCGGAGACGCCATTGAGGGTATTGATAAATATGGGCCAAAAAGCGCCAATGAAAATGACAAACATCGAAGAGAGTTTGAATGTGGGAAGCAAGACGATCGCATAAGGGATATACACTGTTGGAGGGACAGGTCCGAGCACGCGCATAACCGGCGTTGCGGCACTCCTCAGCCTGCCGTGGGAGCCTGCTACCAGCCCGAGTGGCACTGCCGTAACGATGGCCGTCCCGTAACCAACAAGAAGTATTCCGAGAGAGCTTGCCGCCCCCTTCAGGCCTGCCGGCACCTCATGCACCAGCAGGGAGAGCACGAAGGCGGGCGAGGGGAAAAGCATCCTGTCGAGCACATCAAGCTTGACGGTCAGGAGCTGCCACATGATGCCGGCCCCATAGACCGCGGTAAGGAGGTCTCCCGCGGTCCGGACCGATTCTTTCCCTTTTCCCAAAAACAGATACGAAAGATAAACCACCTGTACGAACACGACAGAGGCCGGGAAGAGGAGACGGGACTCATCAGGCCGCCTCTCGGGCAGAAGCTGAAGGCAAAGGAGAGCGACAAAAAGAAGATTCGTGATGCTTATTATTTTCCCTCCCACGGTTCCTTTCATGAATGCCCTCCTTTTTCCCGATTCTATGCCTTAAAACTTGCCTTCAGTGCCTTATAGTCCCTTTCATTCGGGTACTCCCTGATCAACCCGTCCAGTGCCTTCCGGAATGTCTCAGTGTTTATATAGGGCTCTATCTTTTTTGCCGATGAGATGTATTCCGCATTGTTCATATAGTCCCAGAAATAGACGACCATCCGCTTATCAGGGTCCGGGCTCAGGTACAGGTTCCCGTGGTAAAGGTCCTTTTTGAGTATGGCCTTGTCGATCTTCACATACTTGCTCGTAATATCGACAGTTTCATCGGGATTGGTCTTGTAGAAGGCGTGCGCCCGTATCAAAGCCCTCATGAATTTTACATAATCGGCTTCATTTGCCTTGAATTTCGAGGTGAGCGTCACCTGGCGGCAGCACGTGTGGCTGGGAAGGATATCGCCGGAGAGCTTGGCTATTTTCAGGCCCTGCTGCTCCGCGAGGGTAAGGAAAGGGGGCCACAGGATGCCGGCGTCCACGCTGCCTTTTTTCACCGCCTCCAGCACCGCGCCGGGGGAATCGAGCTCCTTGATGGTGACATCCTTCTTCCAGTCGATGCCCGCGTTATGCAGACCTCCCCTGAACACCACATCACCGGTCTGGAGCCGGACCGTTGCGATGGTCTTGCCCTTGTAATTCTTCAGGTCCTTGAACTGTTCGGCCTTCTCCGGCTTGGCGACGAGCCCGTGACCTTCAGACATCTGTCCCCCGAAGATGGTGATCTCCACTCCTTTCGATATGAAGAGGAGGGGAGGGGCTGTCCCGAAGGTGCCCGCATCGAGCTTTCCGGAGGTGATCGCGTTCATGCCCTCGCCGGAATTGGTGAAAAGAAAAAGCTCGACGTCCAACCCTTCCTGCTCGAAGTAGCCCTTTTCCTTTGCGATGAAGTACATGGCGTGGCCCGTGGAAGCAAGGTAGCCAACGTTGAACCGCTTCAGCTCCTTGCCCGCTGCCGGAAGACTGCCGGATGACAGAAGCACTGCCAGTGCGATCATGGTAGAGAAGCATGCGCGATAAAACCTGTTCATGGTGATCCTCCTTTTTATTCGTGCTCGTCCTTTGTCAATAGCCTCTTGTAATAGAACCCGCTCGTGTAGAGCGCCGCTGCCGGATTATGGCCCAGCACCCTGTCTTTCGTTATGAGCGTCGTCACCAGGGCCTTTGAATATTTTATGAAGAGTGAATCATGACCTACGCACAGCCCGACGATGACGTTCAGGTCTGTTTTTTCCCTGTTGAGAAGCCTCGCCTGCATGATAGGATTGCACAGGGCTTCGTGGGAACCCGGCTGCACTTTCAGTTCCTCCGGGATACCGATTTCGCCCTTGTCCACCGAACCTACCTTGCAGATCACACCGTAACCCTCAAGTCCTTTAGCCTCGAGTATCCTGGTGAATGTGCGTGCTTCGGCAGCCAGGCCCACGCATGCGGCGATGCCTATCTTTTTGGCCCCTATCTCCCGGGCAAAGGCAATAATCTCTTCCACCCTCGTCAATCTGCCGAAATACCGCCCTTCTATCTCGGCTGCGGCGCGGGCAACCTTCGATACCCGCGAGTCGTCCCGGTAAAGGTCGAGCACTTCCGCGAGCTCCACCGAGTCCAGCCGCTCGGTCAGGCAGAACCGTGGAAATTTCCCCTCCTTCCTGTAGCAGTTGGTAGCGCCGCAGCTCATGCAGGTTCTTTTCTGTTTCTTCATTGTTCCCTTCCTAAAACCGAAGGAAATTGACGAACGTCCTGTCAAAATCCTTGTAGTTTGCCAGCTCTATGGTCTCAATCTGCCTGACCACCTTTTCGATCTCTCCCCTGTACGTCTGGTTAAGGAGAAAGGCGATGCCCCCTGTCCTCGACGTGTTGCCCACAAATTCGATCTTCCCTTCAAACTCCGCAGGCAAAAGACCGGTCACGATCAGGTTCCGCTCTCTCAGGTGGTAGCCGAAGGCCCCCGCGATCAGTACCCGGTCGACTGCCGCCGGACCGACCCCCGCGTGCCGAAGCAGGAACTCGATACCGGTCCTGATCGCCCCCTTCGCAAGCTGGACCTGCCGTATGTCGCCCTGGGTGAGGTAAACGCTTTCACTCAGGGAAAAGACGAGCTTGCCCTGTTTGTGCACCAGCCTCTCACCCAGGCAACGGGGCAGACTGCCGTGGTTGAGATTGACCAGCCTGCCATTCTTATCGACGGCGCCGTTGGCAACAAGCTCCGCCGCTATATCGAGAAGGCCGCTTCCGCATATGCCCGTCGGCTGGATGTTACCGATTGTCTCGATGCGCACCGACCCTTCTCCGTCGACCTCGAACGATTCTATCGCGCCGTTTCCGGCCCTCATCCCGCAGGTGATATTCATGCCTTCGAAGGCAGGACCTGCCGCAGTGGATGATGCGGTCAGGCGGCCGTCTTTTGCGACAACCATCTCCCCGTTGGTGCCGATATCGATGAAGAGGGTAATCCCCTTCTTCTCATGGAGTCTGGTCGCCAGTACCCCTGAGGTGATATCGGCGCCAACGAACCCGGAAATGATCGGGGGGAGATAGATGATGCCGGAATCTGCAATATGAAGCCCCGGATGATCGCACACGGATTGGTAGTCGCCGCCCCAGAGCGCCGTGGTGTAGGGATACCTGCCAAGCGTGGCGGGACCGGTCTTTGTCGCTAGGTGGAGCATGCAGGTATTGCCGCTGTAGACCATCTCGTAAACCGTTCTTCTGTCGATTCCCGATTTCCCCGTTAACTCTCCTATCATTCTGTTTGTCTCTGTGACAAAAAGGGCGTAAAGAAGGGAGAGTCCCTCTTGTGTGGAGGCCAGCTTTATACGGGAGAGCACGTCTTGTGCGTGCAGGCTCTGGGGGTTGAGCGAGGATGCCGAGGCGATCTCTCTGCCGTCATTTAAGTCGACGAGTGTCGCGACCAGGGTTGTGGTGCCGATGTCGACAACGACCCCATACGTTTTGCCGCGCGTGTCACCTCTTTCGAGACCCAGCAGGTAGGCGCCCGCGTGCACGGCTGTCCGCTGCTGGCCCGGGAGGAACTCCTTTTTGATGAATGGATCGCGCTCTATGAATGCACTCGCGCCTTTTTCGAGCACCCTCACGGACTCTTGCGCCGCCGGATGGAGCAGCTCGACGACGGCGTCCCCATACAGCCTGGTCCCGCATGCAAGGACAATTCCCGACCTCTTCTCATCCTCCGAAAGCCCGCGCTGTTCCCCGATCCCTGTCACCGGGGTATGATCCTTCAGCCTCACCATGCATTTGCCGCATGTACCCGTGCCGTTGCAGGGCGATTCGACGACCACTCCGGCAATCCGGGCGGCTTCCAGAATGGTCAGGCCGGCCGCTATTTCGGCAGTATGGTTTCCCGGCAGAAACGTGACTCTAGCCATGGAGTCGGGTCTCCTTTACTGCCCGGGTGAGGGCGGTGATCATTTTCAGGGATGTGGAGGTAGAGAGACCGCATGCGGGAGAGATAATATCCACCCCTTCCCGGACCAGCCGCTTTGCAGTGTTGGCCACCTTGTCGGCGGGGCCGAATTCCAAGAGATAGGTGCTTACATTTCCCATGGTCACCAGGTCCGGAAACTGCTCCTTCAGCTTGATCAGGCTCACGAGCGCATCCGCGCTGATCGCATCTGACCTGAGAGCCGGAATAAGGTGCTTCACCGACTTTATGTTGCCGCACACGTGGACGATGACCGGCGCGCCTGCCGCATGTGCCGTGGCTATGATGTTGTTGAGGTACTTCACCGCGTAGGCGTAGAAGAGCCGGGGGCCAAGGATCTCGCCCGTTGCGCTGGGATCGCTGATGGCTATGACGGAAGCGCCATGCCGGATCATCGACGCGGCAAAGGCGCTCAAAAATCGGGTGACATAGTCGAGTACCTCGTGGCTTCGCTCCGGCTTCTTTCGCAGCTCCCGGTAAAAGGTCATGGGGTCCACGAGAGAGGCGGCGGCGCTGATCGGCCCGGTGAGGGCGCCTATGACCGGCACATCCGGATAGGCGGCCGAAAGACGACCGATCGCCTGGAGCACGGTCCGGACCCTGCCTGACTGGAGAAGGTCAGCCACATCCTTGAGCAGGACATCCGAAACCGACCCGTATGCCTCCTTCTTCACTTTCGGCTCGCAGGTGAGCGTGCCAAGGGTGACGCTGCTCCCGAGGGTTTCGGCTTCAACAGTCACGCAGAAGGGGGCGCCCAGGTTCTCGAAACCGGTGTACCGGTGGATATCGAGGGCGAGGTCGGCCATCTGGTGCGCGTCCTTGTGGGCTTCGGGCAGCCGGTGGCCGGTCTGCTCCATGATCTCGACGATAGCGGCGTTCATCATGCCTCCGGGGCAGATGACAGGCGGCCGGTCTGTGTGCCCTGCTTCTTTGCGCAGCACGCTGAGCAGGCGCTGCTTTGCGCTGATTACGGCCATCACGACTCCTCCCTCAGCTTCTCTTCCGTCACGGGGAAGCCGATCTCCCTCACGGCATCCATCATGGCATGAATATTCGTAAAAGGCGTCTCGGTCGGCAGGCTGCAGCCGGAGGCCACAATATAGCCCTTTGGACTCCGCCAGGCCTTGCCGACGCACGTCCTCACCGCCGATCGCACGTCATCGGGAGTGCCCTGGAGCATCACCTCGGACGGCGCCACATTGCCCATCAGTCTCACCCTATCCCCCACTTCGACACATGCCCGGCCCAGGTCGATCTGATTGTCGATGCTGATGCAGTCCGCTCCCGCCTCTACCATGGAGTCCCATATCCTGTCGGTTTTCCCGCAGATGTGAAGGGTCACCTTCTTCCCGGCCGCATGGAGGTGCGTGATAAGCCGCGCGAGATAGGGAAGGGAGAACTCCCTGAACTTGGCCGGGCTTATGACCGTGGAAGAGGACATGGGGTCGGTGAGGCTCGGCGTTGCGCCCGCCTCCATGATCGCCTCGGCGAAAGCCACGCTCGTTTGAAGGGAAAGCTCGCAGAGTTTGTGCACCGCGGCCGGGTCTTTGTACATAAGGCGGACAAGGTTCTCCGTGCCTATGAGAAAGGATGCATTCGTGAAGGGGCAGGTCAATGCCGTGGTTACCGGGACTTCCGACCCTGCCTCCCGGACCGCGATGCGTGTTGCGGCAAGATGCGCCGGAAGGCAGCCATCGTGAGCGGGGTCGGCCGGCCTCAGACGCTCGATCTGAGAGGCGTCAGTGATTGCAGGAGCATCGAGATAAGCCGTCTCGTCGGACGGCTTGACCACCCGGGCACCCATCGCTTCCGCCTGCACATAGAGGTCCGTAAAGATGCGTATGGTGTCATAGCCGAACAACCGGTACGCCTCCACCTGGGCTTCGGCAAGCGACGGTCCGTTGTTCCTCAATTCAGAGACCTTGACCCCAATGACCCTGGCAGCCGTATTGCCCACGATGGGGACGCAGGGAAGACGGTCAATGTTTTCGCCCTTGCCATAGGCATCGAGGCGGCCAAGAGGGCTCATCTTATCCAGCATGGACGGTCTCCCCATCGAGCAGTCTTCGGGCGAGCTTTACCGCGGCGCCCGCGTTTGCCGCGTAACCGTTTGCGCCTATCCTGTCTGCAAACCCCTGAGAGACAGGTCCGCCCCCAACGATCACCTTCAAACGATCCCTTATGTTCGCTTCACGGAGAAGACGAATCACTTCAGCCATTCCATCCATCGTCGTCGTCATCAGCGTGGAAATAGCAATGATATCCGCATCCACTTCCCGGGCCTTTTCAACAAACCGGGGCGCAGGCACATCGCGGCCAAGGTCGTGCAGCTCAAAACCTGCTGTCTCGAGCATGATCTTGACAAGGTTCTTTCCGATGTCGTGGGTATCGCCTTCAATCACCCCTATTACCACCTTATGCTTCGACCCTTCGTCGCTCCGCTTCAGGTAGGGCCTTAAGAGATCGAGCCCCGCGTACATGGCGTCGGAGCAGATGAGGAGCTCGGGCACAAAATATTCTTCCTCCTCGAACAGTTGTCCGGCCCTCTCCATGCCGTGCGATAGTCCTTTCTCGATAGCCTCATAGACATCGATCTTCTTTTCGATAACTGCTCTTACAAGATCGACAACCCGCTCCTCGTCCATCGCGACCACCGCATCGGATATATCCTGAAAAAGACTTGCCTCATCTGCCATCTTCCGGCCCTCCTTGCCCTTCGCCCCTTATCGTTAATAGTAACTATATCATCTTAGTAGAGTATTTATCTTATCTTGAGTATTGTTGTCAATAATTATTTTTGCTTAAGCCGCACATTATAGTACGTATATATGTGCTAAGTGGTGATAATGATGGGCGAATAAAAATTGCCTGGGCGTATATCCGTTTGTTTTCTCTCTGCTTGTCTCTTCTTATCCCTAGCCAGGGAGGAGGGAGAAAAAAAGTGCCGATGGGTGAGAGCGGCGCACACTACCTACGCGAAGAGGGACTTCCCTATCTCCCTTATCCTCTCGACGCCTTTTATCTCATAGGGAGAAAGGTAGAGCTTCACAATGTTGATCCCCGCGCATGTTTCTTCCAGAGACCGGATGTACCGGTGCTGCATCTCCTGCCTCTTCCGGTGAAACTCGCAGTCGCTCTCCTTGACGATATGG
>Ga0181539_1002779_pt1 | contig 16954 bp, 12 predicted proteins | sample PEATcosm2014_Bin_46_FD_119767 | JGI IMG/M metagenome (GOLD analysis project Ga0181539, IMG submission 119767) | Peatland microbial communities from MTU Mesocosm Facility, Houghton, MI, USA - PEATcosm2014_Bin23_60_metaG | ecosystem: Environmental > Terrestrial > Soil > Wetlands > Peat | place... | reverse complement strand
CAACTGTGAGAAAACCTGCCCCAGCGGCGTCATTCGGTTGCAGGGTGTCAAAGAGAAAGAGAAGGGTCCAAAGACTTTGACGCACTACGTCATTGATTTCAGCAAATGCTCGCTTTGCGGCCTTTGCGTCGAAATCTGTCGCACCCAGACTCTGCAATATTGAAAAGAGTATGAGTTGGTCGGCGAGACGCGATCGGATTGCGTAATAGACTGTTTGGCAAGGCTGGCAAGGCAGGTTGAAAAGCAAGCCGAAGAAAAGAAAACACAGGGGCTTGCCGCCTGATTGTAACCGGACTCGATTTGGGGCAAAGGGATAGGGATGGAAACTTCTAGCCTTGACATCATCACGCATGCGGCCTTCTGGGGCACGGTCGCCTTGACTATTGCGGGCGCCTCGATCGCGGTATTTCCCCGAAATATCCTTTACAACGTCCTGGGCCTGGCGCTGGCCCTGACAGGCATTGCCGGTTTCTACCTCTTTCTGGGCAGCTTCTTCATTGCTCTTATGCAACTCCTAATTTATGTGGGCGCCATCTGCATCGCAATCGTGTTTGCCATAATGCTTTCCCGTCCGCTCCACCTTGAGACGCCGCCGAGGGCCGTCCCCAAAGTGGCGATGGGACTTGCCGCCAGCGCGATCTTCTTTGTCGCGGCGGTGAGCGTGGCCCTCAAGACCGATTGGTCGCCCTCCCCGGCGCGTGTCGCCGACGGGTCGCTCTGGTCGGTCGAAAACATCGGTCACGCGCTGCTTACGCGCTATGAACTGGTTTTTGAAGTGATTTCGTTGGTGTTGCTCGTGGCTATCATTGGTGCGGTGATTACCGCCGGATTCAGCCGGAGGTTAAGTTAGTGAACAGCCTGTCCACTTATCTGATCATCTCGGCCCTTCTTTTTTCACTGGGCCTTCTGGGAATACTCCAGCGCCGCAACCTGATCGGGATGCTGATCGCTGTCGAGCTCCTGCTCAATTCGGCCAACCTGAATTTCATGGCCTTTAACCGGTTTCTCACTCCGGACCCGGTTGTAGGGCAGGTAATTGCCCTTTTCGTCATGGGCCTGGCAGCGGCGGAGGCCGCAATTGGCCTGAGCATCATTCTGGCCCTCTACCGCAAAATGCACTCGATAAACATCGAACGTGCTCAGAGGCTGAAAGGATAGAACCGCTATGGGCGCATTCTTTACAGATCCCATCCTGCTCGCGACCGTTCTGGGCACCAATCTTCCATTTTTATCGATGGTTGCAATCCTGATCTTCACAAGATCGAATCCCAAACTGTCATGCAGAATCTCGGTGGGGGCAATCGCCTTTGCTGCGGTCTGCGCGGTTTTCCTGCTGGCAAAGCTCTACAGCGCCTCGCCTCTGCAATACCAGACCCTCTGGCTCAATTCAGGAAGGCTAAACATCGCCTTCGGCTATTATCTCGACCCGCTGAGTCTGCTCATGCTGACCATTGTAGGCGTCGTTTCCTGTCTCGTGCAGATTTATTCCCTGGGATATATGGCGGGCGACCCCGGATATAGCCGCTACTTCGCATTTCAGTCCCTTTTCGCCTGGGCCATGATGAACATGGTCATTGCGGGCAGCATGCTCCAGTTGTTTATATTCTGGGAGATGGTCGGTCTTGCGTCCTATTTTCTGATTGGTTTCTACTACGAGAAATGGAGCGCCTCCCAAGCGGGAAAGAAGGCCTTCGTAATGAACAGGGTCGGAGACGTGGGCTTCTTTCTCGGTCTGATCTGGCTTGTCATCGGCTTCGGCAACCTGGGAATTCCGGAGCTCAATCACGCCGCAAGCACTCAAGGCCTGCCCCAGAACCTGCTTACCGTCTCCGCCCTTCTGATCTTCTGCGGAGTTGTCGGCAAGAGTGCCCAGTTTCCGCTGCTCACATGGTTGCCCGATGCGATGGAAGGCCCCACACCGGTCAGCGCCCTGCTCCATTCAGCCACCATGGTCGCCGCCGGCGTTTACATGTTCAGCAGGATTTTTCCCTTCTTCGCCGCTTCCCCGGACGCCATGGCGATTGCCCTTGCAATCGGTACGGTTACCATGCTGCTCTCTTCTACCATGGCGATGGTTACATACGATCTTAAACAGGTCTGGGCCTATTCGACCGTGAGCCAACTCGGAATGATGGTGATGGCTCTCGCCGCAGGCGGATATTTCGCCGGCGTTTACCATCTTACGACCCACGCCGGGTTCAAGGCCCTTCTCTTTCTGTGCTCCGGCATATTCATCCATGAATTCCACACCAATGACATGCGCATAATCGGCAAGCAGGGGGGCCGCAAGCTGAAAATACCCATGGTGTGCATTGCGGTCGGCGCTCTTGCGCTCTCCGGGGTCTACCCGTTCTCCGGTTTTTTCAGCAAAGAGGCTATCCTGGGAGTCCTTGCCGCTCAGCCCAATAAAATCTGGCTTGCAGCCGGGTTTTTCGGGGCTGTTCTGACCGCCTATTACAGCTTCCGTCTGATTTTCCACATTCTGTTGCCCAAAGGCGGGGTCGAAGGAAAGCCTCATGACGGCCACGCTGAGTCTGCTCACGAGCATGAAGATGAGCACCACGGCTACATTTTTTGGGCAATGGCAATCCCCGTGATGATCCTCGCCTGCGTGAGCCTCGTGCTGGGCTTTTTAGAGCAGCCGATCGAGCACTTCCTCCTGCACGCAGTTCAGGCCCATCCGGTTCAGCACGTCTCCGAACATGGCGGCGGCGGAAGCGACTGGCTCCTCATTATGGGGGTTTCGGCCGGTCTTTTCGGTATCGCCGTGGCCTGGTTTGAATACGGAAGAAAAGGGGCCAGCCGCAATGGGTTTCTCAGCTACTTTCCTGCGATTTGGAAGCTGTTCGACTGCAGATGGTTCATAGACATTTTCTACCGCAAGAGTCTTGATACGTTTGTCTACGGCGGCCTTACGTCCCTGTTCACCAAAAACGACCGCCGCGTAATAGACGGCGGTATCGATGGGATCTGCTTTTTTACCGAAGGCAGCGGCCGTGTTTTCAGCTTCCTCCAGTCCGGAATGCTTCAGTACAATCTGCTGATAATGGTATTGGCGGCCGGGGCCGCAGTTCTCTACTTCCTGATTTAGGCTAAACGGAAATTTTAACTCTTACCAAGGGCATCAAATGACTTCTATGGAAATGTCCGGTTTTCCGATCCTCAGCGCGATCCTTATGACAACGGTTTTGGGATTGCTCGCAATCCTCTTTATTCCGCCGGAAAGAACCAGGCTGATAAAGCAGGTCAGCCTTGCCAGCGCATCCATCGGACTGGTCCTGTGCGTCCTGCTCTACCTTTCATACGATCACCAGAAGGGCGGACTTCAGTTCGTTGAGCGGGTCCTGTGGGTAAAGAGTCTTGGAATCTACTGGTTCAACGCTGTCGACGGGATAAACCTCCCAATGCTGCTGCTCACCTCCGTGGTCCTGTTTACCGGCATCTGGACAATGTGGGAATTGGAACACAGGGCAAAGGAATTCTTTGCACTCATGTTCCTTCTGGTTGCCGGCGTCTACGGCGTCTTCATGTCGATGGACCTTTTCTGGATTTTTGTCTGGTATGACGTTTCGCTTTTTCCGATGTACCCGCTGATCGCCATCTGGGGAGGCACGCGTAAAGAATACGGCGCAATGAAGCTCACACTGTACCTGCTTGCCGGAAGCGCCCTCATTCTGCCCGCAATACTCTATCTCTGGGTGCAGGGCGGAGCTCATACCTTTGATCTGTTCGAACTTCAGAGAATCGGCTTTAGCGCCTTCGACCAGAAATTGACTTTCGTTATGCTCTATTTCGGGTTCGGGATCCTCGCCGCCGTATGGCCGTTCCACACATGGTCGCCGGTGGGTCACGTAGCGGCCCCGACCGCAGTGAGCATGATTCACGCGGGCGTGCTCATGAAACTTGGCGCTTACGGAATCCTGCGGATCGCGATGACGCTATGCCCGGCCGGCCTGTCTTACTGGTCGGACCTTATGGCCCTTCTGGCCTGTATCGGGATCGTTTACGGGGCGCTGGTCGGTCTTGCGCAGACGGATTTGAAATATGTTATCGGCTACTCCAGCGTGTCACACATGGGAGTAGTTGGACTGGGACTTGCCACTATGTCGGTAAACGGCATAAACGGGGCGGTTTTCCAGATGTTTGCCCACGGCGTCATGACGGCCCTGTTCTTTTCTTCTGTCGGCTATATCTATGACCGCACTCACACGAAGATTATTCCCGAACTGGGAGGATTGTCCAAGACAATGCCCGTTGCCTCCTCCTTTTTCATAGTCGCGGCTCTGGCAGGTATAGGCGTGCCCCTTATGGCGAGCTTCTGGGCGGAACTGCTCGTTTTCATCGCCGCAGTGAAGGCTTTCCCGATCGGTGGTATCGCGGCGCTCGTGGGACTCATAATCAGCGCGCTGTTCATGCTTCGGGTCGTGCAGAACACCTTCTACGGGGACAAGAATCCCAAGTGGGAGCACATTCCCGATGTTCCAGGGTTTCTTGCCGTACCGCGAATCGTATTGGTGAGCATCATCCTGTTCTTCGGAATGTTTCCCAAGATTATGCTCGATGTTATTCAGAGCACGGTTATTCCGTTTGTAAATAGGTTCTAAAGGCGAGGTAAACGGAACGTGATGACGGATTTTATGCTTTTTCTTCCCGAGTTGTTATTCATTCTTGCCGCGCTGCTCTTTTTCATCTTCTCGTTGAAAAGGACGGCGGACCCGGCCGGGTTTCACAAGTGGGCGATCGTGCTTGCCGCAATCGGGCTGCTGGTAACGGTTGCGTCATCGCGTCAGGAAGGAATGCTGTTTTTCGACTGCTACCGGGTGGACCTGTTCAGCCAGGTTTTCAAGGTCCTGCTGGCTCTTGGTACGATCTGGGTCATTTTCTCATCCGGCGAACTCAAGGGGATCAGCCCCAGGCAGCATGCCGAGTATTACTTTCTCATCTTCGTCTGCACGCTGGCCATGATGATGCTGGTAAGCTCGGTTGAGCTGCTGACGATTTACGTATCGATGGAGCTTTCCTCCTACTCCCTCTACCTGCTCGTTCCAATGCGGAGAAATGCCGACCAGTATGTTGAAACCGGCATCAAGTATTTCATGGTCGGCGTTACGGCCTCAGCCCTGATGCTTTTCGGCATTAGCCTCCTTTTCGGCATGGCGCATACCACCTACGTGCCGCAACTGATCAAAATACTGCCGGGTATCATCACTCAGCCCGCAGCCATTGTCGGACTGATACTGGCCCTGTCCGGGTTCTTTTTCAAGCTGGCCCTCTTTCCGTTCCATATCTGGGCGCCCGACGTTTACCAGGGGTCTGCGAACCAGGTCACCACTTATATTGCAACGGCGTCCAAAATGGCCGCTGCCGCTATGATCATCCGGTTCGCGGGCCTTTCGGCCGGGGCGAGCCCCGCAATGATAAAGCTGCTGATCGTGCTTTCGATCGTGTCGATGACCTTCGGAAACCTGGTCGCACTAATTCAGAAGGACATAAAAAGGCTTTTGGCATACTCCAGTATCGCCCACGCGGGATATATCCTGATAGGGATACTTTCGTTTTCGGGGCGCGGCTATGCCAGCGCGATATACTACGCGGCCGCTTACCTCGTGATGAATTACTCGGTGTTCATGGTCATCATGAAGCTCGCCGACGATGGACACAACCTGCAGATAAAGGAACTGGCAGGCCTGCACAAACGCTCCCCACTTCTCGCCATGACGCTTATGCTCGGCCTGTTCGGACTTGCCGGAATCCCTCCGACAGCGGGCTTTACGGGCAAATTCCTGGTGTTCGCCGCCGCCCTCGAAAAGGGCTACCTCTTTCTGGTCATCATCGGCATGATAAACGCGACCATATCACTCTACTACTATCTTATCGTCATAAAGGCGGCTTATCTGCTGAAACCCGTGAATGAATATCCCGCAGTGCGGGTAGACTCCTGGACGCGTTGCATGAGCCTTGCCCTGATAATCATGACGATATATCTTGGCATCTTTCCCGATCATTTCCTGTCTCTAACCGAAGCGGCGGCAAAGACCCTGTTCTGATACCAAGCTGCGTTCATAGAGCGGCGAATAACCCCAAACTGAGCGGGGGAAACTTTCCCCCGCACCCCCTCGCCGCTACGCGGCTCAGTGTGCGCTGCGGCGGCGGCCCCGCGCACGCGGTGGCTTGCCGCCGACAGCGCCGAGCGCTCGGCCTCGCGCGTTACGCGCGTGGCCGAAATCCTGCGGGGGTGTGGGGGGCGCAGCTCCCACGCCTTTAGATTTAAGGGATCTAAATGAAACCTCAAAGACTTCAGCGTCTGTCAATCCTGTCAATCCTGTTAATCCTGTCTACGGCTTCTTCGGCCTTCGCGCAGAAGTGGTCTTTCGCCGCTTTTTCCGACAATCGCAACTTCGAGGGCGGCTACCGGAATGTTCTCGAAGATATCAATTCCGGCGGTCCTGCCGATCCGAGGTTTCCAAGACCGGATTTTGTGGTTGGCATAGGCGATATCGACCCTGTTGAGAGGACCCTCCAGATTTTCAGGGACACTCTTGGGCCTCAAATGCCCTTCATCCCGGTGCGCGGCAATCACGAAGCTCCCGAAGACGTCCGGTTTATTCTAAAAGATATACTGCCCTCCGAACAACCGCCAGTGAAAGTTTACGACATGGAAAGCGTGACGTTCTACTACGACTGGAAAAATGTCCGCCTGATCGTCATAGATCAGTATGCGGCCTACGCAAAAGGCCTGAGCAATAAAGCATTTCTTGATTGGCTGGAAAGGGCCGTCCTTTCCGCAAAGAATGTGGACCACGTATTTATCGCGTTCCACGAACCGCACTCTCTGCCTGCTTTTCACTCGGACCCGTTCTGGACCCTGCTCCTCAGGCACTCCGTCAAGGTCAGGGCCGTGCTCTGCGGGCACACTCACCGCTATGGCAGGCGGCATGTTTCCGGTTCGCATGGTCGAATCGAGTTGATCAATACGGGGGCCGCCGGCAATACCGGCCACTCCGACGGTATGAATACCTTTGTCCAAATCAGTATTGACGGCAAAAACGCAGCCTTCCGGGCGGTCCAGGCACCCGATAAAACAAAGGATTTCAAAGTTGCCGATAGCTGGAAGGCCAAGGCCTCTGAAAACTGATAAGCGCTCACCACAGAGCCACAGAGGACGCGGAGAAAGCCAAAATTCAACAACATCGAATTGAGGAATTGAGGAATTGAAGAATTGAGGAATTGAGGAATTAAATTAGTTAATCCCTAAATCCCTAAATTCGTTTTTGTCCTAAATTCCTAAATTCCCCAATCCATAGGTGCGGGTTGTGGATCATTGATTGTAGGGCATTTTAGAGGGGTTGGTTTTCGGTGCCGCGGCGGCGGTAATCAGCCTCGGGACCCGGTTAAGGCCCTCCTTCCGCTCTGGTGGCGTCGAGCAACGCCGGAAGCTGTAGGCTCGTTCACATATTCGGCCTCAATTTATTCTCGCCACTGAACTGAACCTGGAAGACGGAGGGTTTGACATGCCGATTGCGGTCGGCTTCCTTTCCGCAATCTCGATGCCCGGATCATATCTCTAGATGCTTCGAGTTCAAGGTTCTGGCAAGCAAAGGTTGCGGTTTCCGGCTTCTTTCTTGCTCTGGCGAGTATCTCTGGAAGCCTTGCTACCGTCGGAAAAGGTTCCCCCGAATCGATCATCGTCTGTTTGATGATTTTTCGAATTTCTGCAAGTTAAATTCTTGCGGAAGTCTTCGCGGTAGGCGGCTCAAGATTTATGCTCAACTCTTGAGTAATTCTAGAAACCTCAGATTCTGGAAACCTTGAAAGAACATATTCGACAAGATCCTCCTGCCGTGCCTGGCCAAAAACCATGCGATATACAACAAGCGATCTTCGTAACGCGAATAAACGCTCCCGATCCCGGCTGAGTGGCAGTGCCGGTACATGGCGCTCAATTTTTGCCCCCCCTTCCAGGGGATAAACCCAAAACGGTACGAGATCTGTAGCATTTTCATCCCGATCGTCTTTGCCATAGGCAAATAGCGCATCCCAAGGGTCATCACCCTTACTTGACTTTGTCTTATTAATCCCATAGAAACTTGCCAGATTCTTACGCACAGCATGCCCCTTGTAACGGTGAACACGTCCTTCACGCTGTTCCATATCGACAGGATTTGAAGGGAGGTTCCAGTGAACAACGGCGTGGCAATAGGTGTGAAAGTCGAGACCTTCCTGCCCAACTGAAGTCGTTGCCAAAACAAATGGCCTGAACGGAGAATTGAAAGCATCCCTTACCTGTCCCGCCCGGGTGACGACAGCGCCATCTTCGTTTTTTCCCTCCCCAAAGCGTAGAGCGAAATGCCCACGCAGTCTTTTACCTTCAACCCTGACGGCATTTCTTTTCATATCAATGGATACATCATCCACTCCAAGTGTAGATGTCCGGAGACTAAGTGAGTCACCCATAGCTCTGGCAACTTTAATGGCGATCTCCTCTGGTGATTTATCAACAAGCCCAAGTGACTCTCGCAGGGTATGAGCGTATTCGTCGAGTACCGACTGAAGACCACCTGACGCAGAGTACTCGACCATTCTCTTCCAGTAAGGCTCTTCACGGTTCATGCCTCTGATAAAAGCCGTCACTTCTGGGAGATTGAACAGGGATTGAAAATGCCAGGCGACCTGTCCGGCGCATCCTTTGATGACTGAGCTTACTTTGTTGGTCCCACCGGTAACCCTGGCCAACGCTCTGAGCGCGGCGACACCAGGACCTGCAACCGCCATTTGCGCAAGGACAAAACTCAGATCATCCGGCTTTCGGCCTAAAGTGAGTTTGCCATTTGCCAGCTCCAGGGCATATTCCACATGGGCAGACCAGGCAGTCTCGTCATCGGTTTCATCCTGCTGGCTGTGAACGCTATCAGACCAATTACCTGCTAGGTCATGAGAGAATAACCACCCTCTGGATAAGTCGGCATCAAAATAGAGGTCAAGCAGGATAGGTGCTGCCCAGTACCATGTCTCGTCTTTGGGACCGGTAATTTCGCCACTGGACGGGATCTTTGCCAGCAGTTGCTCAATAATTCGCTGCGCCCATTCAAGAACCTCTTGTAATGACGGCAGATCATTACTCTCGTACAGTAAGGGGTCGCATTCTCTTGCCAGGGTAGTGCATGGATAGAGAAGGCCCAGCAAGGGCATTCCGGTTAAGCGTTCGTCAGTTCTGGCAAAGCGAAGTAACCGCCGCCTCCGTTTTCTGGCCTCCGGCGAATTCTCAGGTTGTTCTTCGAAGGAGGAAATCATCCTGCGTTCGACATCATAACTGAGCATTGTAGCCACGACCTTGGGAACCATCAGCCATGAGGAGAACACCAGCCGCTTGGTAAAATTCCTCAAGGCAGGGTCAGCGAATGGACCTTCTAGCCGGTAGTACGGGAGAGACGGGGGAATCCAGAGGAGACGCCAGCCACCCGTTTCCACGACGTCTGCAAGCAGACTGCGCAGACGAGCATTGCCAGGATCGATTTCCTTATACCTGGCGATGTCTTTCCAGGGGAGGAGCAGGTTCTCTGCAGCTGCAATAACATTGGCAAGCTCTTCATTTTTCTCTGGACTGCTAGTGGCATCCACGAAATCCTGCTTCAACTTGTAATCATCCATGAAATTGAGCAGGTACGGGGCTGACTTCCAATACTCTAGAGTACTTCCTTGGTCCAGAATTTTAGTTACTCTCTCCATGCCTAAGAAGGCGTAAAGATCCTGAGTTTCGAGGGTTACGTTGACTGGGGACACTTCCTTAAGCATACCATCACGGTCTTCAGTTGCTGCTAGCCGCTCAGTCCGCACCATGACTCTGAGCAACTGCGCTTCCAGCCTACACTTGGTTTCTTTAAGTGTTTCGCAGCCGCTGTTCCCGAGGCGATAGAGTTCCCGACGGTAACTTTCTACCAATTCATCAAAAAGATTGGCGTTCTCCGGGTCCAGGAACCTCATGGTACGCATGAAATCCTCATAGTGGTCATCTTCGGCTGATTCCTCGGAGAGCGTATACATCTTGTAAGGAGTTGCAGAAAGCAAAAGAACCCGAGCGTGGGAGTTTTCGTCAGCATAATCAAACAGGCTATGGGCAAGCCGGCTCGCGTCGCTTTCCGTGTCAAGAAGATGTTTGAACCGCTGGAATTCGTCAAGAATGATAAGATCAGGTTCCAGAGCCGCCAGACAAGTTTCAGCAAGTAGAGCTCGCATTTCCCCAACAAATCTGAGCCGTTTCCTTTTCTCATCATCAGCGATGTTTTCATACTTGCGAGCCCGTGCGAAAGAGCTGCATAGATTTTCGAAGCGTGACCTAAAATCAGGACGTCCATGGGTTTTGTCATCATTAACATGCTTGGCCAGCGCTTCGGCAAATTTCTGGGACAAGGAATGGTCAATATTGTTTTTCTCTCGGTATGTCTTAACAAGTGCCCGGAAATGGTCCTTATCAGCATATCCTTGCAGTACATTGAAGGGGCCGGTGCTTCCTCCTATCCCCCATGCCCTGTCCAGAAGCCAATAGAGTAGCGCCCGTTCATCAGCTGTTCCCAGACTCGATCTCAGATCAAATGAAGTGCTTGGAGTAAAAGAGATGAAATTCAGCTTTTTTTCCTGAAGTGATCTTATTTCTTTCGGAAGAAGGGTAATTCGTGACGAAAGAGCGAATTCACTTTGCCCGCTTGGTTTGAGCCTGTTGATGTTCTGGCCCGCAATATCTGCATTTGAGCAAATATATACGATGTCAATGCGCGGCACCTTGTCCCACAGCTGCTCGATTGCCAGGGCAATGACCCCCTTTGCTACCATTGTCTTCCCCAGTCCAACTTCGTCGGCAACCAGGAACCTGTGACAAGGGTCATCATTTCCATACAGGCGGGAGAATACGTAATCGACCGTCCTACGTTGAAAGTTCTTCAACCCGTCGAGAGTTGCCGCCGTATTCGGCCGCACAACGTTCTTTGCTGCCATTACCGCAGCCTTTCCCGAGCAGCCCAGATTGGTTTCCATATCTCATCGAATCCCTCGGGCAGCAACAACATTCCATCTTGGGTCTTCCTCAGGTCTTCCACTAGACGTGCTATCTGGTCCAGTTTTGCAGGATTACGGTACAGCGTACGCACTATTGTCTCAAATAGGGGGATACCAACACCCGCGAAACCTTTGTTTGCGCCTCCGAAGAGCAACAATCGACCTGTTAGAATCGACTGATTAACGTCACCTCCGCCTTCCGCCAACAGCATGAGAATGAATCTGACCACCTGGTCTCGAGTTTTGAGCAATGACTTCATAATACGATCCGCACGATCCTCGGGGGCTCCTTCGAGCGGCAGATTCAGAACAAACCGGCACCTGAAATTCTTCTCGCCACCGCTTGCCATAATCTCAAAGGCAAAAAACGAAGTCAGAGCCTCGAAAGAAACCTGGCTAAACTCGGCGAATATTGCCGAATTCTTCCCGACGTCAACGCCGGCATCTTCACTAATGGTAATCGGCCAGCAGCTTATCTTGAGCCCGGTCGGAAGATGAAGAAATTCATCTTTGTGGTGAGAGAGCTGTAACTGAAACAGATCTTGTTGCTCCAGACCCTTTACGTTAACCGATAATCCCATAACGGCCAGACGTCGGCGCACTTCTGTCACGGAATCTTCAAGCGCCTTCATCTCTGGATCGCTAGTTGTGTCGCCAGGATTTTGTGTGTACTCCTGCAACAGTTTCCTGAATCCGGATGGCTCGCCTGTCAGGGGTATCAGGGTATTGATGCCACAAAGGCTTTTCTTTCCGGTCAATTGGACAAGAAATTCCACATTTTTCTTGTAAGCGGCATCGGTGGCATTCGCGGAACCTGTCCACACGCTTGCATCCCAGCCGGCATCGGCAATGATGACCTTAGCATGCAAGCCTGACAGAGATTCTCCCGTTTCTTTTCCGGGTTCTGCTCCCCCATCTTCTTCCGGCTCGGCTGAAGGACTAAGCATGAATACATGTTCAAAACTCCTCAGGGTCGAAGGAGCAAGTGCGTCAAGTTCATCTGGGCGTGACACCAAGATGTGCCCTTGCCCTACTTTCGAAATGCGAGTAAGAAAGTCGTCGGATACAAAGGGGGAGACCACCAGCATGCGATCTATACGCGTTTCAAATGGCCAGTTACGAGCTCCCTTGAATCCCATTGGCCAAAAGGATATTTCTTCGAATCCTTCCGGCAGTTCGAAACTTACCCGACGTAGTTCATGCTGCATCAAATCAACGGTTGTCTGAACATGGTCAGGAAGTTGGGGGCGCGTAAGCCCTGGAAGTGCGGCAATGAAGTCTCCGAGAGGATGGTTGGTGCTGAACGCCTTCTGTCTGTCGGCAAGATCGCCATCAAGAACAAGTGCTGTGTCCCAGGATCGGTCGAAGGTCAGATTGCGGCTTAGACACAAAAGTCGGTAGCGTGTACGTGCATCCGAACGGGTGAAGCGGAGTGCCCAAACCTTTGGGTGGAAGACTCCCTGTTCGCTGGGAGGCATGACTTGGAAAACCGACTTTTCCAGATAACCGTATAGCTGGTGACTTCCCTTCGGTACGGAAATCTGGCCGGCTTGGCAGAAGATGCTAATACGCCCTGCATAGCGACGTAACGTCTCCAACAGGGCCAGAGGATCGGAATTCAGATTTCCGTTATCATCTTCCCAATCGAAAAGGGTAAAAGCTAATGGCGCAATGAGAAGTGCCAGCAAATCGAGAGAAAATGTTGTACCGATTGCGCAATCAAGTTCATAACCGAGGGGTGGACGCAAAGACTCAAGGAAGTGCCGTCGATCTTCTGGCTCAAGCATGCGCAACCCCCTCAGCCATTCCTCTCAGAATGTCTGACACAATTCTCTGTGTCACCGGCCAGCGGTAATTGAGCTGGGATGAACCGGCGGCGCCGGTCCACAGTTCCAGTGCCCGCTGATTGTCCAATCTGGCAAGGTTGTTCTTGAGAGCCCTTTCCCGTTCATGAATCAGACGTCTAGTTCGCTCATTGTCGATGACAGTTTTCACTTCCTCTGAATGTAATGCAATTTCCAGCCAAGTATTGATGAAATGTTTGGTCGGGTGCCTAACCAGCTGCCCTGATGACTCTACTATCGACCAGAATCTTTGCCTGTCCCAAGACATGAACGCAGTTTTCCTTTCGTTTTTTCTGAAGTACCATTCCTCAAGCTGCCTCCTGTAATCTTCGGTTAGCTCGGCAGCAGCAGCCTTTTCAGCCAGCATAAGGTTATACAGCAGGGCTGCCCCATGGATTGCCTCCGAGAAATTCCGGGCATGCTCCAGCTGCTCCTTTATATGCAGCGGAAAGTCACCATATTGGCTGTGTTCCCATGGAAATTCAACCGGTTCGGTCATCACTCCTCGATCCACCAGAAACGCCAACAACGAGTTAGGTACGCGGCTCCAGATGCGTTCCCGCAGGTATTGCGCTTCATCGAAAGTCAGGCTGAAAGTGGCAGTCCTTGGGAAATCCTTTGGAATGGGAGGAATGGTGGCATGCCAGTTTCGAGCAGCATGGCCATCAACGAGGTCCCCGTCATCAGTGCGCAGGTTCCGAAGAGATGACGCATAAAAGGTATCAATGAAGCGGTAATACTGGTCCTGAGAACCTGGGAACAGACGGATAGCCCAAGCTCCCATCCCCTGCCAGTAGACATTGCTGGGAAGCCTTTTCAGTGATGCGCGTGCTTCTATTCCGATGATTCCTTCCTTGTCATCAGATTTCACAAGAGCGTCAATGAGGGCAATCTCTTGCCGTCTAGCCTCTGCAGGGAATTGGTTCGACGGGATTTTCCGTCTCTCAAGATCAAGATGTGCCCAGGGAACAAAGAGGAAATATTTCGCTCGTGTCTGGATGGTTGTAGTACCAGGGAAAAACAAATCGGCAAAGGAGTCGCGTACCGCGCCGATGCCAAGTTCGTCCCGTGTCCCTTTTTCATCGAAGAGGTGGATAACATCGAGCATCTTGCGGCGCTCACGTTCGGAATAATCGAGCCAAGTAAATGTGGATGGCACTATGAAGATCACCTCATAATGATTATTTAAACCTAATTATTCCAGTATAATTACGTCATTATTTAATTTGGTCTGACATCAACTTAAAAGAAAATCCTCCAAAAACATCCATCGCCTTAGCTATTTTCTCCATACGAGTCTCTGGCGTTGTGATTATGATTGTATTCATGCCAGCATTGCAAATAATATCGTAATATCTGCGGTAAAATCTTTACTGACCTGGCCGACTATTCTAAGTCGGTCGATTTTGCTGTCTACATATGCGGGGACCAGTACGTAGGATGAGGGGGGCGAAGCCGAAAGCGCCGGGATAAACCGGCATAGGGTATGGGATGAAAGAGCCCTACATAAAAAGAAGAGTTGCTCTATGACTCAACTCGCCATCAACATATTCACCCATTCACCTGCTGCTGTTTTTGCTCATTACTGTTCACTGCTCCTCGCGTAGCGATAGAACCAAAAGGACTTATTTTTTCTCCGCCATTCTCCTTGCTTCCTGCTCCCCGCGAGGCTATACGTGATGCAGTTGACAGGGGAAAGCGCAGGCCAGCCATTGAGCTCCGAAATCACCCATCCGGGATGCCGGCCACGAGGTCCGAAGTGGAAGGCAACACTGTGAGACGGCGTTAAACAGCGAATTATGCAACTCCTACGTTGTCCTGCCATGCACATATTGGGGATACCAATGGTTGAGCCACAGGCCCAACCCGATCAAGCCAAACGACACCACCCGATAGCTAAGGCCGTCCGCCCATCCACCGTAGGTTTTCAACAAGCTCATGCCCGTGGATAAAATGAATACTACCCCCCATATCATCGTGAGATTCCGGCAGATCGAGTAAAAAACCGGGGATGCCTGCCTCTCCGGCGGCACTGTCTCCAGGGCATATTGCAAGACGAAGGGTTTGCCCAAACAGATGGATAGCCAGGCGATGGCCGCCAGGGTCCCCTGCGACAGGATTTCCAGGTTCCTGATAAACCACAGGTTTCTGAAAAGCACCACCATGACCAGGATAACGCCGAAAAAGAGCAGCGAACCCCAGGTCAGAACGAACCCTTTGGCAAGCTGTTTGAAGCCCATGCACAGCACCAGGATCAGTGCAGCGATTATGGCTGCGTTCAACCGGAATAGGGAAGGACCGGAAACAGCAGCAAAAACGATCCAGGGCATGAAGCCCAGCAAGATGGCGAATATCTGTTTCATTTAATAATCGCTTAAAATGAGCCTGTGGTTAAGCGTTTGATGGGAATGGCGGTGAGGAGAGAGGGGTCATACCTACACTCTTGACAAACAAGAACGCCGAGGCAGGATATGATCGTGTGAAAAGTGTAGGTTTGACCCCTCCTGACCCTTTTGACTAATCACCCCTTCTTCCACAAACTGTGCGGTCATATTTCCCCAAAACCAGAGTACCGATCAGACCGCCTTCTTCTTCCTAAGTCTCGTCCGCTTCGATTTGCCGGCTGCACCAGTCTGAGTCTTATTAGCCACTTTCGTGTTTGCTGCGGCTATCTTCTGCCGCCGTGCCTCAAGGAATTTGGTCAGGTTCTCAGGCAGTCCTCTCTTTTTCGCTGCTTTGCTTCTGACTGTGATCAATGACATGGCCGACAGAGGAGTTTTCATCGAGAACCCATACTTATTCCTGTACTGTTTTTGATCCATTCCATGACTGACAAGATGCTTTGAGGTCAACTGGCGCATCTCAGCCCCGCATTCGAGGCAGATCACCTTGTCCTCCTTGATCGAATCTTGGGGAGCAACGGGCTTGGAAGCCTCATCAGTGACTTGGGCTTGATCAGGCATCATCTGCGGGGTGAGAACGGTTCCTTCGCCCTCTGACCTCTGCATCTCTTGCAAGGTCTGGAATACCATCCGAAGAGAAGATGCAATCTCCTTTGTTGTCATTGAAGCTGATGCTGCTTGGGTCTGGACGATTTGGGCGGCGATTTCGAGAAGTTTTTTGGTCATGATAGAACCTTTTTCAGGGTTCCTTGATCCAGCTGCTGCTGCCAAAGAAGCGGTATCTTGGATTAGATCCAGCAAAGGTCGATTAGTCTTGTGGGAAGCGATGATCAGAGGGAAAATGGATGCATTAGCTACCCATGTTGCATATTCATCCCATGTCATGCCAAGGAACTCATATAACTCCTTATTAGAATCACTCTGGTGCCACCCCTGAACAAAATCGTCGATTTCCTCTGGCAAAGCTTCACCCCGGATACACAATTCAATAAAGCTAGGTCGTGCTTCAATGCTTCTATACATTGATTTTCCTGCCTTTAATTGGTGGTTTTAAGGCGACTCCGGTTCTAGTATCAACAACACCGAGATGCATACCACGCTTATTGAATGCCTCAAATTCCCCGTGAAATGAATCCCAAGTATAATAGCGTTCTCGATCCAGACTGCGCCATACTTTGCGACCATCTCTCACTCCAAAATACTCACATTTGTCGAGCAACGATGGCTTTGGAATTGGCTTACGAGACAATCGCTCCTACCCCTGCGCTCAGCGGTGTTGTGATCGGAATTGGATCGTGTGACCCAAACAAGCTTCGAGATTCAACGCAGCATCGAACCGCATCCTATCAGATTCACCCGCCCCCCTGCCATAGACTAGTATAATAGTTTACTGTTTTCGTCTCAAGTCAACCTTGTAGCTTCTCAGGAATACGCCAAGAGATTGGGACAGAGCACAGCGGGGGAGTGGTGAATCGCAAACGAGCACGCCTGAATTTCAGCTTCGTTCAAATTTCTTGAACCCACTTCAACAAGTTGCTTCTCCACTGCCAAAAAGACATCACGATACGGATACGATTGCATGCGATAGCCCCCCAAACACTTAAATACTTGCCACAAAGACCTCCCTCCAGATCTTTGAATCCATCTTCCCCGTCAGAT
>Ga0181539_1002778_pt1 | contig 16970 bp, 15 predicted proteins | sample PEATcosm2014_Bin_46_FD_119767 | JGI IMG/M metagenome (GOLD analysis project Ga0181539, IMG submission 119767) | Peatland microbial communities from MTU Mesocosm Facility, Houghton, MI, USA - PEATcosm2014_Bin23_60_metaG | ecosystem: Environmental > Terrestrial > Soil > Wetlands > Peat | place... | reverse complement strand
TCCTATGAATAACGAAAGCTTCGCTGATAATGTCATACACAGTCATACGTGGGTCGAGGGAGTTGTAAGGGTTCTGAAAAACCATCTGCATTCTGCGCCTGAGTTGTTTCCGATCAGTTTGATTCCCATTTTCGAAGGTTTCGACAACGTTCATACCTTCGAAGAATATGGACCCTGAAGTCGGTTTCTCGAGGTACAGAATCACCTTACCCGTAGTAGTCTTCCCGCAGCCACTCTCGCCCACTAGCCCGAGCGTTTCACCTGCTGAGATGTGAAAGGATACGTTGTCGACAGCGTGCACGTCGCCGATTTTCTTCTTTCGAAGAATCCCACGCTCTACAACGTCGAAATACTCCACGAGTGAGTTTACTTCTAGAATCGGGCGTCCCTTGTCTGTAGTCGTTTGCATCTCAGCCAGCTCTGCCTTCAAGTTTCAATTCCCGCCAAAAGTGGCAAGCCACGTAATGCCCTTCCTCTACCTTTTCCAAGGGAGGCTCCTGCTTCATGCAAATGTCCTTCGCGTACTTGCACCGAGGATTAAATACGCACCCCGAAGGGGGTTCAATGAGATTCGGGATATTCCCAGGGATAACTTCGAGGGCCCGCGTCTGTTTGACGCTTGGCACCGCCTTTAGCAACGCCTCAGTGTATGGATGCTTCGGAGAGTGGAACAACGTCGGTGTATCCGCAACTTCCATCACTTTGCCTGCGTAAAGCACTGTAACACGTTCGGTCATGTCGGCGATTATGCCCATGTCGTGGGTAATCATCACCATCGTCATGTTCAATTCCTTTTGTAACTGCTTCAGTAATTCCAAGACTTGAGCTTGGATAGTGACGTCTAGGTTGGTGGTTGGCTCGTCGGCGAACAGTAGCATTGGTTCGCAAGACAGGGCCCGGGCAATCGCAATGCGCTGCTTCATTCCGCCACTCAGTTCGTGAGGGTATGCCTTCAACCTCTTTTCGGGCTCTTGAATTCCTACGCGTTCAAGAAGGGAAAGGGCTCTCTTCGATGCAGCTTCCTTCGTCAAGTCTCGGTGAAGCATCAAGATGTCAGTTAATTGTCTCTCAACTGTGAACACCGGGTTAAGGGATGTTGTGGGGTCCTGGAATACGATCGCCATCTTCGGGCCTCGAAGTTTGCGCATGTCGTCATCCGATTTCGAGAGTAAATCTTCGCCCTCGAACTTTACGGATCCAGCAACGATGCGGCCCGGTCGTGGTACGATGCGAAGCACGGACTGTGCGGTAACAGACTTTCCCGATCCCGATTCCCCTACAAGACCAACTGCTTGTCCCCTGTTGACTTCGAGGGACATCCCATCTAACGCCTTCACTACTCCAGCTTCAGTGAAAAAGTAGGTTCTGAGATTTGAGATTTCCAGGAGTCTTTCTGGCAATCGATGATCCCACTCATTCACGGAGTCGCGGGTTGAGGGCGTCAGATAATCCGTCACCCATCAGATTGAAACCTAAGACGCAAAAGACTACGGCCAAACCCGGGAAGAGCGAAACCCACCACGAGGTCCTTACGTATGGGAACCCTTCGTTAAGAAGCAGCCCCCAAGTTGAAGTATTCGGATCACCGAACCCGAGGAAGCTCACGACAACCTCAGTTAATATGAAGCCTGCTATATTGAGCGTTGCAACTACGATGACGGGTGACAGAATGTTCGGAACAATGTGACGAAAGAGAAGTCTGTAAGATCCTGCTCCCAATGATCGTGCAGCTTGAACAAACTCCATTTCCTTTAACCTGAACGTTTCCCCTCTGACAATGAACGCGATACCCGACCAGCCGAAGAACGCGAGTATGAGAACGATCAGCGTAAGCCCTAGGCCGTGGAAGACTAAGACTGAGAACACTCTCGCGAATAGAAGAATGAGAAGTAGGACTGGAATCACAAAGAACATTTGTATAAGACCGAGCAATACGTCCGACACAACGCCTTTGAAGTACCCGGCCAACGCGCCTACCGCAACACCGATCAGCGTCGTGATGAGAGTCGCCGCGAGTCCAACGTACAAGTCATTATGTGCTGCGTCAATGGTTTCACTGAACACGTCTATTCCTGAGTCCTCAACTCCGAATGGATGCTTGAATGATGGTGGAGCCCCAGCGTCCCCCTCATACAAAGACAGATAGCTTCGAGAAGGGTAGGCAACCACGAATGGCCCTACCAACGCGACGACAACGAAGAAGACTACGATTGCACTACCGATCAGGCCTGATTTGTTCCTTCTAAATCGACGCCAAGCTACGGCCCATTGACTCGCCCCTCGCTTAGGACTACTGTGAGACAACCAGTCACACTCATTGTACCGTGACGCGCGGGTCGATCATAGCGTACACGAGATCGGTGATTAAGTTGGCGATCAACACCATTATCGTGATGACAATCGTTATCCCCTCTACAAGCGGGATGTCCAAAGTAAGCGCGGCCTGTGTGAACGCATAACCAAGTCCCGGCCATGAGAAGGTTGTCTCTAGAGCAGGGGCACCCCCAAGGGCCGCTCCGAATCCAAGTCCGATGATCGTGATTACCGGGCTGACAGCATTTCTCAGCGCGTACCGGTAAGTAACAGTTCGTTCACTAAGGCCGCTCGCACGCGCAGCTAGAATGTAATCCTGCCGCATAACCTCGAGCATATTGGCCCGTATGAGACGAACAAACGTTGCCAACTCTACGTACGTTAGTACAAGCGTGGGCAAAATCAAATGTGCAATGGGATCGAGAAAGCTAATTCCCCACCACGGGTAACTTACACTAATAGCTCCGCTACTTGGCAGCCAACCGAGGTCCAATGAGAAGATTACGATGAGCATGATTCCTAACCAAAAGGTTGGCATCGAATATCCGAAAATCGATGTGGTCGTTATGGCGTAATCGGCCTTCGAATATTGATGCTTTGCAGAGTACACACCGACTGGTATTCCTATGGCAATCGCCAAGAGTAAGGATAGAATCTGCAGCTCCAAGGTGGTCCATGTCCACGGCCCTATCTGAGAGATAACAGGTCTTCCCGATAGCGACACGCCTAAGTTTCCATGTATGAGATCCCATAACCAAAGCAGGAAACGTTGCCAAACCGGCTTGTCTAGGTGATAGTACTCCGTTAGTGCCTTCAATACTGCTGGATTGGGGTTCCTAAGCCCAGCACGGATCAGGTTTATCGGGTTTCCTGCTGCATTTCCACGGCAAAAGTCAGGATAGCAACTCCGAGGAAAACAGGGATCATGAAAAGCAAACGGCGAATTATGTATCGGATTAGGCTCGCCATGTCCTATCCTTACGTCGGCAATGCGCGAGTGCTAAGCAATTAACGTTTGCGTTTTAGAAGGCTCGTGAGGAAATTAAGGCACTGAACCTAGTCGTTCAACAATAGAGCACACTGCATCATTTGGCTTGTCGAGGCGCTCTTATGAGTGGTTAAGTTCACAGAACTTACAGAAACTTTTGTGGGAAAGCCTAAATAGCGTTCTTACGCTGCTCCAACCTACGTGAAATGAAAATGTCTAACAAATCTCTAAAATACATCATTCAAGGCATATCTTTAGCACTTCTAATTTACGTTACTGCATCAACCGCAGTTCCAGTCCTGTTCAGCAACGCGTACGCACAAACGTCGACCCTATTTTCGGTTACTTTGATTGCTCCGACGGGTGGAAATTCCGTCCGAAGACAGTACGCGAGCATCATAGCCAGCAACATGATATCCGTAGGCATCGACGCGAAGCTGTTCTACGTGACTTTCGATCAGCTCGTGGACCGATTGTTCGGTCTCACCGCCACACCGGGATCATCGTTCAATCAAGGAGGGTACGACATCGGATTCATCGGATGGGGCTACACAGCCTTCGTGCCCGATTTTCGGGCTAACTTGGACGGAAGACCCGCATACCTTCCACCTAGCGGAGACAATTACGCGTATTACAACAGTCCCACTGTGGAAGGCATTTTTGACAAGCTTTACAGCACCACGAACACCACGACACAGATTCAATTGACGCACCAATTTCAAGAGCAGGTGTTCAACGACACTCCATACGCTTACATATTCGAGGCCGTTGACCCGGTTCCGAGAGCGTCAAAGTTCACGGCTTGGGGTAACTCGAGCCAGTTCAGTGAGGTCACGTTCCCCGACGTTCAGCATTGGGGAGGCGGAGACAGCCTTACCATGGCTGAAGCAGCCAACATCTTCCCAAGCGGCACTCTAGACCCAGCAATCACAGCCTCCTCAAATAGCTTCTACTCGCTCTACGTGTATGGTAACATTATGGGCGGGCAGTTGCAGGAAGCTGATCCACGGTGCAGCTGCTACATACCAGGCACGGCGACAAACATCACCTCCAGTCCGGACGGAACTACTTGGACCGTAAACATACGGCCCGGCGTTAAGTTCCAGGATGGCGTTGAGGTTACTGCGGACGACTTCGTCTTCACCCAATATGCTGAGACGAATCCGGCCCTCGCTGCTATCGGCTTGGGCAGCAACGTTCAGTACCTAGGCAGCAAAGTCTCGTTCAAATTCCTGAACGGAACTGTGCGTGTCGACGACAATACTGGCCCAGGTGTTCCGGAGACGGATGGTTGGTGGAATGCAACCAGCCGATACCAATTCCAATTCCACATGCCTGCTCCATACGCTTTCACAAGTGATGTCTACGCTGCTTTTGCTCCGTTCCCTATGCACATTATGGAGAAGTTCCCGTTCTCGACTTGGGATAGTCAACCATTCAGCACCGCCACAGGACCTTACACCTATACTTGGAATACGGCGCAGTATGGTGGTTCGGGCAGTTACACTGCCGTCGGTCCCGTGGGTGCAGGAGCATATGAGCTGCAGAGCTACGACTTCACAAACAACATAGCAACCTTAACCAAGTTTCCTGGATACTGGAACGCCACTGGTCTAGAGTCACTCGGCCAATTCACAGTTAACACCTACAAGGTTCAATGGATTGCCAGTAAAGACGCTGCTATCGCCGCTTTGAAGAACGGCCAAGTGGACCTTCTAGACTACAACTTTGGTCTTGCCAAAGACAAGGCAACGCTTCAATCCATCCCCAACGTCAACATCATCACAGCCACTGAGCTGGGTTGGCAGGAGATGGGATTCAACATGAACAACCCAATCTTCGGCACAGGAACAGCCACACCAGCCGGGCAGAGCAATCCATCTAACGCTGCTGGAGCGGCACGTGATATCCGTAAAGCAATCAGTCACATGATTCCACGTGACTTGATCGTAAGCTCACTCCTGAACGGAGCCGGATATCCACTTGCGAGCTTCCTCGGCCCAGGATGGGGCGTATGGTACGACCCAACACTCACACCCGACACCTACGACCTCAACGCAGCCGCCTCACTCCTCCAACAAGCCGGCTACACAGTCAGCGTCACACCCCCCGCACCAATTGCCTACGCGGGAAGCCCGATGCTTGGCAGCGGTTCAGTGACTATATCCGGCAAGGGTCCTGTCGCTGATATGCTTGTGCTGGTTCAGCAGAGCACTGATGGCGGTAACACGTGGACTGATTTCGCTCCACTCCTAACCGACAACTCAAGCAATTACCAAACCACAGCACCAGCACCACCCGCTTTCGGCACCGTATGGTACCGGGCAAACTTCACCGGCATCGTCCCAACACCCGACATCGTAGCCAAAATCCAGAATGGAACAATCACACTTAACGAGATGGAATACCAACAACTAACCTCAAACAGCACCAATTGGCTTAACGGTAGAGTACTGTGGCTTCCAACGCCAACCCAACCGCAGGTTACTGACCCAATCGCGGTCTCATCCTCGTCTACGGACGCAATGGTTGTAGGCGTACCGATCGTCATAATCATTGCAATCGTAGGCGTAGCCCTGTGGATGCGAAGCCGCAAGAAGAAATCAAGCACTAAGTAGCGAGAGAGAGTATGCGCTAGGAGGAACACTCCAGCGCTCCCCCTTCTTTTTCTATATGCTCTTTAATCTAAGCCTGAGAATAAACTGCGAAGGCTACCAGCATCAAGAACATGATTAGACCAGCGAGGAAGAACACTGCAGCCTTCTTTTCTGCTTCTTTATGTTTTGATGAGGAATAACCATCTTTGGAACCCATGATTGTTTTCCTGAATTGAGCGGCTCCGACTGAAGAAGAGAAATCCAATAGGCCCGCGAGCAAAAATAATAACGCGACTTCAACGAGCATCAAATCTCCCATGACTTCAATCAAGCGGTAGCCTAGAAATGTCAGGCCGTAAGCTGCAAGACCATCGGAAACGAGCAAACCCAAAGCAAGTCGAACGGATCTACCTAAAACGTTAAGTAACGTTAACATAACAGGGCTCCCAAAACGAATAATGTACACTAGGAATTGAGCTCGTGCAGAAGAGTTGGTATCCAGAAAGAGAGTCGAAGCAAAGAGGGACCCTCATCGCCTTCGAGTATACTCATTTGTAGCCACATTAGCTGTTATCACGATAATCATAGGAGCCTCGTACTATCAAACGCTCCCGACGGTTGAGCATATTCCTGACACGTTCACATTCAACTCTCAAGAGTGGATGGCTTACGTTCCCGCCAATGCCGAGTATGTCGGGTACATAAATTATGGGGAGGCTTACTCGGCTAGCGGTAACTCGTCACTCTTTGGCGAGAGCGTCCTAATCGAACTCCCTCAGTTGGGGTTCGAAGTTATTCCCTTAGACATCATGTATGAAGTCGCGATTCAATTACCTGAGCCGACATACAGTGGTTCAGCACTGCTGCTTCAGGTTTCCGCAGCAAAGCAAACAATCCTTTCCGACGAACTTGCATCTGCCAACCTAACAAAGGTTCGCGCTCCTCTCATCTATGATGGGTTTGCGCTCTATGGATTACTGATGCAGGAACTCGGAGATAAGAGCCCAAGCCTCGGATATTTGGCGGTTGTTAATCATCACATAATTCTTAGCGAGGACAAAAATACAGGATTGCAGAACGTGCAAGCCATTCTGGATCAAATACGTTCAAACAGAAGTAGCCTATTCGACAACGTGACGGTGAGACGAAGCGTATATGCGACCGGAGTTACAGACCAGAGTTACATTGCCCTTTTTGTTGGTCGCTTTCCAACTCAGCTCAATGATACTGAGATGGCGACGAAATCCGTAACCGGAAACGGGGGGTCGATTCAAGTATCCAGAGCATTGCTCTTCCCGTCATCTGACATTGCCCTCGCTCGTTTGGGTGAGGCACATCAAATCTACAAAAATGCCGCAAGTTATCAGGTTCTAGATTCCTGGTTAGTGGTGACGTACGACTATCCACTAACGAGAATTCAGACTGAAATTATCGGCATTTAAAACCAATTGGTATTAAATGCGGCGAGGGGTTATTAATAGCAAGCAACACGGTTATTGAAGAGCTGTCCAGTTGCCTAAGCCATACGCTGTGCTTCTCGTATTCGCCGTTACTCTCATAGCTATGGTTCCGGTGGCTGCCACTTCTCACAGCGGCTCAAGCGGTTCCCCGGCAGTTACGCCGAACGATTTGCAGACTAAGGTGTACCAGGACGCAGACGGAAATGTTCACGTATTGTGGCTTGTACCAGGACTAAATAATTCCCTAACTGGACCAGGTATATGGTACAGCAAGTACAGTCCAAACGGAACGGATGCCATCCCGCCAACGAGGATCAGCAACAGTACAACTATTCAATCGGCTGACTTCGCCGTAGACAATCACGATAACGCGATTATAGTATGGGCTGATGAGATCACCCCGGCGCCTACGGTTGCCTCGGCCCTGTACCTTCTTCACTTCAACTCAACTTCTCCCCAGACAAAACAGATTCTCGTCACGCATGGCTCACTTATACTGTGGCCCTCCTTGGCACCGGCCGACAATGGTACAATTTACATGACATGGACTGAATACAACCCAAGCACCGCGCATGCACTTGTTGAATACGGTTGGATAGAGTCAACCACATTTGCCGAACTCAAGCCTATCGCGTCGTACAGCCAAGTAAATGCGTTCCCTCCGAAAGCGAGAGTAGTCTTCGATAATTCCTCTAGACACCTGCAGGTGGCGTGGGGAGAGAGTCAGGCCGATGGCCAACTCGGTTCGACAGTAAATTACGCGAAATTTGGATTGAATGGCACGCTCCTAACCAAGCTGCAAGTGGCTCGTTTTGAGGAAACTCTGCGGGATGTGTCCATCACGCCATTGTCGGGTCAAGACGGAGCTTTTGTCATATGGCGGACACAGACGTCTAATGATTCAGTATATGTCTCGCAAATATCCGCGAGTGGTGAGCTCGTATACTTGAAGCAACTGAATTACACGACTGGACAATCGAGGTACCTTGCCGTCTCTACCGACTTGCAGGATAATCTGTATGTCGTGTGGTATGAACCATCATTCCCTTCACAATCGACGCAGTCGACAATACCATCTGCAACCAACGTGACCTACCTTCAAATGAACTTTGACGGAGTTATTCTACAAACGGTCAATGGAGTGGTTAGCTCTCCCATAATCGCAGTCACTGTGCTGAACGATGGAACTTTGTACGGTGTCTCCCCCGACGGGCTCGTGAGAGTGGTGACACCATCACACCAGAACAATCCATTCGTGTGGGTCGCTGCCGTTGCTCTGGCAAGCTGCACCGGAGTTGCAGGGTCAATGTGGATTGAAGAAGGTCGTTACAAGTGGCTCTCACTTTGTTCTGCGGCCACGACACGTGTCATCCGAAAACGAAGGACAACACATGAAGAAGTTCTCCGTCTCTTAGCACGAAAGCCCGGGCTAAACGCGCGAGACATTAACCGGTTTGGCGACAAGGACAGAGTTGGGATGAGAGCATTAGTAGAGTTGGAGAAGACTGGTTCAATTTCATCCTTTAGAGACGGTTTGTCTCGCAGATTCTACCTTAAGCCGACCGAAGGTAGCTCAATTGATACCTTGCGGACACGAATCATGCTCTGGGTGCTTGATCACCCCGGAATATGGGAAGCGCAACTCGCGAAGGATCTGAGCCTAAGTCAACAAATAGTCCACTATCACCTAAAGAAACTTAGGGACTCAAAATTGATAACTACAGCCGTTGACTCGAATGGTAGCCGCAAGCTATATCGCTTCGCCAAGAGTGCTACGGACAAACGTAACTCTTCAGACCCGTAAGAAGCGTCCCAAGGCGTTCTTACCAGGATTCCACGTTTTTCATGAATATCCGGTACCCAAGCTGCTCGCAATCAGACATTTATCTCGATTCAACTTGGCGAGTTTACTGTATCCGGAATTACTCAGCGTCACGGGTGCACCTCGGATCAATACAGCTCCTACGCGTTCTGCTGCTTCGCCCATCAGCAATTGAGCCGCGGCCGCTAAGTCGTCCGCCACATTTGTCTGGGTGACCTTGATCATCCTTCCGAATAGATCCGATCTTTTCCGACTATCTAGGACGGGAAGGAATCCCGACACCCCAATGGCCAAACCAACTGTTCCTAAGCGTAAGGGCGTTACGTGACTATCCACTATTTCCACACCGACTCGGATGGTGTACCTTCGTTCCAGGCTTGCCCGTAAACTTTGAGCCGACCTATCCGGATTGCCTGGCCAGAGGGTCGCCATTCCGGGTGGCGAGTTCTTAAGGTCGACGCCCGCGTTGGGGGTCAAGATCCCGTTTTTTACCGTTAGCAGAAAGCCGGGGACGCCACCGAAGATTTCGTCGGCCTCCCTCAATACGATCGAAGTGAGGTATGGATCTATTTTCCATTTACGAGCCAATCGTTTCGCACGGGGCGACACCCGCACGCTCCGGAGGGTTACTATTCGTCCTTCGCAAGTGGATACTACCTTACTTGCTACGGCAACAACATCTCCGCGTTCTGGTGTTACTCCCTCATTCGCGAGGGACGCTGCTACGACGGAACTTAGCTCTTGGCCGACGCGTACGACTGGGAAATGAATTGAGGTTAATGTTAGCGGAACGTGGCGGACCAAATCTGGTCAATGATCACTGAAAATCCTATGAGAGCACTAGGCATTCAAACCATTCGAGTGAGCAAACCTGCAATTGCAGGTCCTCGGTTTCCCAACTCACCCCGGCTGCCATACGGTCGTTTTATGGTCCCTTGAAACCCCCCCGAAGGTGGATGCAACCTAAACACTGGGTTGAGCCCCGCTTGCCAAAGCGTTCGAAGGTTAATTCGTCCCTTGATTAAGGCAGATGCTAAATCGTGGACGGACGGTTCACCGAACCTTTTCTTTACTGTCTCATCCGTCATAGGTTCGCCTCCCGAGAACTCGCCTCGTTCTCTAAACAATGTCGCAACCTCGTTAGTGCTGACATCACCCCATGTCACGTAGTCCTTCACCTTCCTGAGCATTCCAATGCTTTCAGGTTTATTTTCAACTAGGACCGCGTTGAATTTTCGCCTCAAATGTAAGCTTGTCAAAGCTGTTCCAAGAGTCCATGGAGTTCCGAATTCTCCCATGAGCCTTATCGCTAGAAGGTAAGTCTTCTCGGCCGCTGCACTCTCTTTCTTTTCTGATGGTGGCGGCAATGGAGCCTCTAATGGTTTCTTAAGTGGCGGGGCGCGCTTTTTCGCCGTACGAGGTTTTGCGGGCGCCTTTCGTGCTGCTTTCGGCTTAGTTTTTCTTTTCGTGGCTTTGCTCAACTATCAGGCGCCTCTGTTTTTCCTTTTATTTTCGCTTGAACCTGCTCGAAATGGCTCGTCAGATCTTCAGGTTTCAATTTCTGTTTTAGATACGCTGAGAACATCTTCTTGTAGCGTTCAGTGTCTGAACCTAGTTTTTTCGAGTAATCCACGACATGTTTCCCTTGTGTACGTTCCTTGCTGGTAAGCGCCGTTTCTTCATGTGGTACGCTTACCCCTGCTTCAATTGCGCCTTTTGCGGCTGCGAACAATCGAGAACCAGGACCCTTTGCGTGAAGCCCAATATCCAAAATAGCTTCCGTTACACCGTTTGCCTTAGCTCTTTGCCCTGCCAGTAGTCCTGTCAAATATGCTGCTGGCAAATTCCCGCATGGTGCTTTCCAGCCAAATTCTTTCAGCTCGGATGAATGCGCACTCGCAAGGATTCGATCTCCATCTGCCTGCGCTCGCACTAATTGAGCTGCGATATGTTTGTTTGAGGGGCGTACGACTAGCCTTGTCCTTCCGGATGTAACGAGCTTCCTTCGTTTTCGGTAGTTAGTTCTACCTTCGCGTCGACGCCGGAATGGAAGGTTGTATTGGGGGCCTTTCGCCATTTTTCCTGTAGCTCTCCTTCATTTGACCGAACTATACGCCAACCCGTGGATCTGAAATAAAGGGTTTCCAAATGCACGCTGTCAGAATACGTAGGCTAGGAGTCGCCCTCCCGTCTTAGCTGTCCTAGCGTCACCGTGTGAAACAACACCTTTGGGTGTGCTAACGATCAAAACCCCAACTTCTCGAGATGGAAGATATCTCTCCTCCCAACGCTCGATTTCAGGGATTCTCATCGCGTAGCGTGGCTTGATTACCCCGCACTTATTCACGCGACCTAGAAGTTGAATCCTGTATTTTCCTGCACGGCCATCGTCGATAAATTCGAATTCTCCAATGTATCCATTTTTCTGCATGACTCGCAGGACCTGGCCCATGAGTTTTGAAGCTGGCCAGACAATGCACTCGCGCTTGTGGCGTCTCTCATTGTTATAGATCGTGTTCAGTGCATTTGACAATGGATCAGTAAGCGTCAAATTTTATGCCAATCCTCCTTAGGTTCTCACTGCTCGCTTAGCCCGCCCGGTTTGGCGCGCAGCAATCATCCCTACTTTCCTTCCAGGCGGCGTATTGCGACCTACAGTCGTGGGTTTGCCGGCATGCTTGTGTCGTCCCCCGCCGTGTGGGTGCGAGGCTGAAATCATCTTCTGTCCCGAAACCGATGGCCAGTCTCGGCCACGGGCCCTCATTAACTTCCATACTGTTCCGGCTTTCAGAAATGGTTTCTCAATCCTTCCCGCCCCGGCCACCACGCCAACCATTGCTCGACACTGGTCGTTCATGTACAGCGATTTGCCAGATGGAAGTCGTAGCTCCGTACCCTGCTGAGTGTGAGCTACAATCATACAATACGTCCCTGACGACTTGGCTAGGCGGCCACCATCGCCGGGATGCAGCTCTACACTTGAGATTAGTGTTCCTTCTGGAATGCGGCCTAGGTGAAGTATGTTTCCGACATCGGGTGAGGCGTCGCGTCCGACGATTATGCCTTGGTTTATGAAGAGTCCTTCGGTTGCTGGGAGACAGCAAGCTGTCCCATCAGTGAATTCTATTAGTGCGAGCGGAGCCCCCCGAGCTGGCTCATGCATAATCTCCCTGACAGTGCCCTTCAGTGATGGGTCAGAGGGGCTGAACACCGGGAACCTTGCGGGTGCAATGCGCTTGAAGGTGTGGGCCCTGAAATTTGACCCGCCCCTACCTCTACGTTGTACCCGAATCTGCTTACCCATCGACTATCATTTTCCTTGGCGCCAAGCTCGCGTGCGTGTTGCCGCGGTTGACGAACGGCCGATTGGCTTAACCTAACTTAAACCTTTTTGGTGCTTCAATCCTGGGGTTACACGTTGACTATGTCCCTGCGGATCGAGTATCGTAAGGGCAGCCTTAACGATGTTTCGAAACTCAGGTTTGCTGAAGGCTTGTCCGTTTTGGGGAAAGTATCGAGTTCAATGTGCTGGGTATGGGCCACGAATACTGGGTTGCGGTTGAATCAGGCACCGTAGTTGAGATCATCGTCCTCGGTAAGGGGAACCAGGACGAGTTGAGAATAATGCATCTTGAAGTTACCCCAACACGCAAGAACGAGGGTCTGGTTCTGCTTTACTACAGTCAGTTATAGAGAATTATCCAGAGTACAAACTCTATGTTATACCGTTCGAGGGAACTGAGGATTTCTACCGCCACCTAGGGTTCCTCAAAGTGAGTCGCTGGGAGATGTGCCGGGACCCTGATTGATTCAGTATTGGACGGCGATGAAGCGCAGTTTCGCGGATACATACCCAGTTTAGTAACGTGCATGAGGTGAGATAATCAGGGCTCAGGTCTGGTTTCTTCGATCACCGGATCTCCAATACCAGCTTTCGTCATTGCCCCGCAGTCAGTGTTCTTCGGGGCTTAATCGTGCTTCCGGAGCCAGTCGGATTCCTACACAAAGCGCCGTCGCAAAACCTTCCTTTCCGCTTCCATAATGCCCTCAAAGAGCTGGTTTGAAACCTTTTGGGTCCGTCTAAGGACTACCCTAGTCTCAGACGACCGAATCCTTCTACCCGCCATCACGAAAGCCGCAACTTTACCATATTTCCGAAGAAGCACTGCACTACCTCGGAGATCCTCGACAATTCTCTCTTCGTGCTGAGACAGTTTGCGTGTTCCCTTAAGGCGGATCCTTTCAATCATTTCCGGCAATTCCGCTGTGACCCCGAGACATGCCTTCTTGCATTTTGGGCAAGTGAAATCGTCAGGCATGTCCTTCACTCGCTGCATTTGTGCATAGGCAAAACATTTCGGGCATGCTAAGGTTCGAAATTCATTTAGGATTCTGACCTTCGTTGACTCAATGAGGATCCGCTTCATCTTTTCCGGTGGGATTAGGTCCGTCTTTCTGCTTATTCTTTCAATCCCGATCCTCGCGATGGGGCTCGCTTCGGGTGAATGCGGTGCAACGAGTAGTTCCAGGTTGTTCCCTATTTGCTGAAGAACTCTAACAGTGTTGGCGACATCGAGGTCCTTCTCTAGTGTTTCCTTGAAAGCTTCATCCATGATGACTGTTCCTTCGAAACTCTTCATTAGCTGGCGGAGGTTCACGCTCCCAGACTGAACCCATCTTGTTATCGCACCAAACCGCTTGGCGACATGAATTAGACGCCGTTTGAACAGCCCGGTTTTCTTAGTCGATTCAAGAACCAACGTCTGGATCTCCATCCGCCCAAGCTGCCTCAGCGTATCCGCAACTTTCGCGGCCCCCGCCGACCCTGAAGTCTGTATCAGTATTCGGTAAGGATCCTGCTGTACCCCGATGGTGACCCCGATCTCTTCCGACAATATGTGTCCCACTAACCGTGCGAGTGTCCTGTTGACTAACAGCCCGAAGTGTGCGTGTATAATGACAAAGTCGTCCCAATCCTCGACGATGACGCGTCTATCCGTTGGAACCTTGATTCCTAGCGATATCTGTTCGATGGTTTCGCTCAGTGACCGCCGCATCGTCTCAGCGTCGACCGGATAATCCCTGCAAAGCTCTTCGATTAGTTCGCCCTCCCCTCCGCTAGCTCGAATTGATTCTTCGGCCCTTCGTCTTATTGACCCGACTTCCTGACCAATTTCAAAGGGGACGGGGATTTCTTCGCCTATCCAGCTTGGAATCGAACCCGTCGGATCTCGGATTTGCTTCACGTAGATTTTGTCCCCTCGGATGCTTGTCATCTTCCAGGGACTGCCGCGGACGATGAATTTTCGGCCAGGTTCTCCGTACTCAGCCACGAAAGCTTCATCCAGAACGCCGACGGCTTGATCGTCGGATTCGTCTATGATCAGGTACTGTTTTTCGTCTGGAATCATGGAGAGCTTGCCAAAGTAGTATGTGTAGAGGGACTTGATTCTCCTCGGCCGAAGCATCACCTTGTCTAGGTCTGAGTACCAGGCTAGACGTGGAAAACGAGAGTGCATGTAGTTAATCACCCCGAGCAACTCCTGCTCTGTTAGATCCTTGTACGGGTAGGCCTTAGTGACGAGTTCCATGATCTCGTTAAGGTACCATCTACCCTTCTGAATCAGTAACCCCACCAGTTGATGGGCCAGGACATCGAGGGGCTTGTCCGGTATCGAGACGGGCTCCAACTCCTCTTCGAGCGCACGTCTCGCTATGACCATAGACTCGAGGGTGTCATCGGAATCGAGGGCAACGATAACCCCGTCAGCTACTCTGCCGATTCTATGTCCGCTTCTTCCTACTCTCTGAATTAGTCGAGTGACCTGTCTTGGGCTCATGTACTGAATTACGAAATCTACGCTCCCAACGTCAATTCCAAGTTCTAGAGATGAGGTAGCGACAAGTCCTCGAAGCTGGCCGTCCTTCAGTCCACGCTCCGCGCTTATCCTGGAGGGTTTGGCTAAGGAACCGTGGTGGATTGAGATAGGGAAGTCTACATCCCAGACTTTCATTCGGCTTGCAAGAATTTCGGCAATGGAACGTGTGTTCGTGAATAAGATGACAGATCGATGTTCTTCAATCAGTTTGCGCATGACGCTTAGACGCGCAGCGACCTCTGGGTGTGTATAAAGCCTGGAAGCCAAAACCGTATCCTTTGCGGTAGGTTTCGGGCAGATTACGTTTAGGCGAATTTCACGTCCGACAGGAACTTGGATGATCGTAGCTTCCCTGCCATTTCCAACCAAGAATTTCGCAACCTTTTCCGGGGTGCCGATCGTTGCAGAGAGGCCAATCATTTGAAATTCGTGGGTGGCGGTCGCTCTCAGTCGCTCGATCGCTATTGTAAGTTGACTACCTCGCTTGTCCTCGGCCAATTCATGGACTTCATCGATGATAAGATACCTCACAGCTTGTAGGTGACGCTTCATCACTCTCCCGGTCAATATTGCTTGAAGGGTTTCGGGCGTTATGATTAGCATGTCAGGCGGGTTCTTTGCTTGGAAAGTTCGTTCCTTAACTTCCGTATCTCCGTGCCTAACTGCAATCCGGACATCAAGCCGCTTACCCCACCACTCAAACCGATCCAACATGTCTCGGTTCAAGGCACGCAACGGCGTGATGTACAGAATCTTGATTCCACGATCCTCTCCACGGTCCGCGATATACTTGCTGAGAACAGGAAAAACCGCCGCCTCTGTCTTTCCGGAAGCGGTTGGAGAGATTAACAGAACATTTCTCCCAGCTAGGATTTCGGGAATAGCTTGTAGCTGTGGGTCTGTTGGGGAAACGAATCCACGTTCCACTATGGCGTCGCGTAATGGTTTGGCGAGTTCGTCGAAGACATTGAGTTGTTGCAGCACTATTGCCTCGTAGAACCCGTGGCAAAAGCTAAGCCGTCCTGTGTAAAAACATCGTGCACATTTCTAGCGCCTGATGCTAAATATTCCATGTTAATACTCCCTCTAGGTCTTTGATATGGCCGCGCGTGTTGTTCTGGGACGGTCGTTGGTTGAAAATCTCCCTGCCGATTCGGTTGCGTTTTGGTTTGGTTACTTGGCCCCTGTCACCCAACCCACCTATCGCCGACTCTTGAAGCGTTGGCTGCGATGGCTACATAATCAACCTGGTTGAGAGGCTGTGGATCCTAGGGAGGTTCTCGTTCGCCACTTGGAGTCTGAGCATCCATACGTGGTGTTGGATCTGGTGAAACGGTGGGTTCAGAGCCTGCAACTGCGGAAAACGTCGAAGAAACATTCCTTAACCACGCTCCGCAACGCGACCTGGTTGATTATTAATCAACCTTGACAACGCGAGAGTTCGCTGAAAGGAAGATTCCTCAAAGTTTCGCAGCATAATGTTCCACTCTCTTAGCCGAGTGTTCCGGCGTCATACTTGGAACAGAAAACCAGGGAACGAACCGTGATACACTTCGGCGGAACCGTATTACAGTTCAGCAACCAGGTGAAAGGAACCCGTGAGGGGACCTCCCCTATAGGGGGGCCAGCTTAGACCATGCGCATGGTCAACTAGGCAAAAGGAGACCCTCCTTTCCATGGCAACCTTGAAGTTCATGATGAGGTGGGGAAGCTGCTTAACCTGTGCACATTCACTAACAGAAACCACATTCGCTCTGGAATTCATGTTCGGCCTTTCGCTCACAAATCATCTATCCTTCATGTCTGCTGCATTCGTGCCGTAAATTCAGATGTTTCACGTAACACATCAAGCAATTCAGGTCTTGGCAACTGCTCCGTTGTTCTAGAGACTGTCTGAATCGTTTCAGATTT
>Ga0181539_1002776_pt1 | contig 16986 bp, 22 predicted proteins | sample PEATcosm2014_Bin_46_FD_119767 | JGI IMG/M metagenome (GOLD analysis project Ga0181539, IMG submission 119767) | Peatland microbial communities from MTU Mesocosm Facility, Houghton, MI, USA - PEATcosm2014_Bin23_60_metaG | ecosystem: Environmental > Terrestrial > Soil > Wetlands > Peat | place... | reverse complement strand
GTCGGCAAAGCCGCGTTCGGTGGGATCGCCGGAATCCGGCGTTCCGAAAAGCTCCAGGTCTTTGATGACGCGCTTTTGGTAGCAGAAGGAATCACTGCCTGTCGGGTCCGCCTCAGCCGGAGTTGGCTGACCGAGCAATCGGCAAAGGTCGTCAAAATGCCCCTGGTACGCGGCGATTTCCTTGCCCCGGTAGCGACCCCACTTTTTCTTGAACTCTGCGACTGTCACGTTGGCTTCACTCGTCCCTGTGAATCAGTTTCCCTGACCCAAGATTGATGCGCCTTTTCTCGCGCTGTGCAATAGCGAGGTGATCGCATCAGTTGACCGGCACAGCATTGGCTTATACAAACGACACGAAGACGAACCTTAAACTATGCCGACGCCCGTCACCGCCTCGATGCTATACGACCTCGTGATCTGCCCTCACCGGATCACGATGGACCTCTACGGCGACCCAGCGAAGATGGACGAGGCAAACCCGTTCGTCAAAATGCTCTGGGAAAAAGGATTGCTCTACGAGCGGGAGGTGATTGCTGGCCTCTCCCTCCCGTTCCTCGACCTCTCCGCCTATAGTGGTGAAGAAAAGGAACGCCTAACGCTGGAGGCGATGCAGCGCGGCGAGCCGTTCATCTACGGCGGACGCATTCAGGAGCCCGAATTGCTGGGTGATCCCGACCTGCTTCGCAAAGAGCCCGGCGGCTATATCGCCGGCGACATCAAATCCGGTGCCGGCGAGGAAGGTCCTGCGGATGACGCCGGGCCGAAGCTGCATTATGCGGTGCAGCTCGCACTCTACACGGACATTCTGGAACGCAAGGGCCTGTCGGCCGGACGCCGTGCTTTCGTCTGGGACATCCACGGGAAGGAAGTGTCCTACGACTTCACCGCGCTCTATGGCAAACGCAATCCGCGAACACTGTGGCAGGACTATCAGGAGTGTATCAGCGAAGCCCGCGCCATCATCGCGGACAGAAACCATACCCGCGCTGCATACAGCAGCGTGTGCAAGCTCTGCCACTGGTATTCAGCCTGCATCGAACTGTTGAGAGCGACTGACGATCTAACGCTGATTCCCGAACTCGGAAGCTCGAAACGCGACGTGATGATCACCCGCTTGCTGACAGTTGGGGAATTTGCCGCAAGTAATCCCGCCGCGTTCCTCGACGGCAAAAAGACCGTGTTCCCCGGCATCGGACCTGACACGCTCGCGAAATTTCATATGCGCGCGAAGTTGCTGAGCACCAAGGACGCACAGCCGGTTCTGCGTGCCCCGGTGCAGTTTCCCGCCCATGACCGCGAGCTATTTTTCGACATCGAAGTCGAACCTATGCGGGACATTTGCTACCTGCATGGCTTCGTCGAACGCAAAGGTCGTAATAACACGGCCGAAACTTTCGTCGCCTTCTTTGCTGACGAATGCACGCCAGAATCGGAGAAAGCCGCCTTCGCCGACGCATGGAACTACATGCGCAGCAAGCGCCCGTGCGCCATCTACTACTATTCCAAATACGAGCGCACCATTTACCGCAAACTGCAAGAGAAGTATCCCGACGTTTGCAGCGGCGAAGAGATCGAAGAGCTGTTCGATCCAGCGCACGCCGTCGATCTCTACAACGATGTCGTGAAGAAGGCAACCGAGTGGCCGACGTGGGATTTTTCGCTCAAGACGTTGGCGACATATCTCGGCTTTAAGTGGCGCGACACGCACCCTTCCGGCGCCGCTTCCATCGAATGGTTTGACCGCTGGATCAAGACTGGCGATCCCGCCATACGCCAGCGCATCCTCGACTACAATGAGGACGACTGCCGGGCGACGCGCTTACTGTTGGATGGAATTCATAATCTGAATTGAGTGCAGGACAGCACGACTTATGACTGATGAGGCTATCGCGATTACAAACGCGATCTAGACTAGGTTAATAACTGGTAAAACAGATCGGGCAGGCCAACCAAAGGAGCGGATATTGGACATTGAAAGAATAGTGGCTGATCTCAAGAAGGAAAAAGAACGGATCGATCGGGCGATTGAAGCGCTTCAAAAAGTGGGTTCGTTGAGCGGCGTTGGCAAGAGAAGCGGCTCCGCTTCGACCGTTTCGAACAAGCAGAAGCGCGGCCTTACACCTGCAGGCAGAAGACGGTTGTCCTTAATGATGAAGAAGCGGTGGGCGGAGCGGAGAAAGAAGGGGTTGAAGAAGCTCGGCTGATCTTTCGATGGGAGACCGGTCTCTCACAAGGAGTTTGTGGCTGCTTCTCGCCGCCATTTTGGCCGCTCAGCTTGCCTCGGCCCCGGCATCGGCCGGGCAAATTGAGGTCTGCTTCTCGCCGCCGCTTGCTGGCGGCTGCGACCCGCTGGCCACTGTCGTTCAAGCGATCGACGAGGCACGCAAGACGGTTCTCGTCCAGATGTATGCGCTCACGGCGCGAGAGGTCGTAAGCGCCTTGGGGAACGCGAAGCACCGGGGCATTGACGTGCGCGCCATCGTGGATCGCAGCCAGCTTAAGGAAGACCGAAGCGACACGTACGCCGTGGGGCGCCTTGTTTCCGCCGGCGTGCCTGTCCTCGTGGATACCGTGCCGGGTCTGATGCACAACAAGGTCATGATCGTCGACGGTGCGATCGTCATCACCGGCAGCTTCAATTACAGCTGGTCGGCCGAGCACAGGAACGCGGAAAACCTGTTGGTGATCCATGATCCAACGCTTGCCGCTGAATACACGCAAAACTGGAACATCCATGCGGCCAGGTCGCGTCCTCTGGCCACTTCGGCGGAAAGTGCTTCTCCATCCGCGGAAGCAGCTCCGAAAGCAGCGGCCGGGTCGATCGTTGGCAACCGCCGGAGCATGATTTACGAGTGGCCCAGCTGTCCCTATTACGACAAAATCGCGCCGCACAATCGGGTCGGCTTCCCCAGCGCTCAGGCCGCGGAAGCGGCCGGATATCGGCCGGCAAAGAATTGCCCATGAGCGCGCGGGAGCAATCGCTCAAGGAGAGATGCGCGAGGTTCGGGGCGGTGATTTCGCGCCTCGAGCTGCAAACTCTCACTAAGCGGCAACGGCAGGTGGCCGAACTCAGGATCGCCGGGCTGAGCTTGCAGGAAATCGGGAAACGCCTCGGGATCAGCGCCGAGCGGGTCCGGCAGATTGAGGCACGGCTACGCTCGCGGGCGAAAATTGCTTTGAGTAATTGACGCCAGCTGCACTTGGCGTTCTCATTCTCATGTGCATCATCGGCTAAGCTCTGTTGCCACGCGAATCACGGCATTGCAGAAGAAGCAAATCGCTCAACACAGAGGGAACGGGTGCTTTCCCAAGAGGGACTTTAACCAGCTGCTGAAACTTGTCCGCCACTGGGAGGTCGAAGCGGACAGATGGGTGAAACGGGCCGCACGGCCGAATCGCCGGCTGGGGCCGGGCCAGCCGAGCCCACATGAAGCGACAGGGGACGGCTGTGTGTGAACGTCGGCCTTTCAAGTGGGCGATTCCGGCCCGCTCTGGGCCTGCGTAATTCTCGCTCCATCTCGCCCGAAACGGGGCGTGAGCTTGTGGCCGAATCTGGCCAACTTTCATAGCGGATAACGCACGGATACAGGCGCCGAAAAGACCGCGAAGCCGTTAGAGAATCTTCGCGGCGCAATAATGGTTATCTTGTGCGCGCGCCGAACTATTGATTAGATGGCGCCAAGGGGAGTGGAGGATAAGTGCGGTCGACAGTCGAGTGGCCATACGACCGCGCTCGCGGCATGAGCGCTTTGATCTTTTCCTCGTTTGGCAATAGAGGTCGACCTGTCCGATACCGTGCGAGCAATGGCGGTTTGACAGGGCACAAGGCGCCCCTTCCGATTCTGCTGAACGGGCGACGGACCCCGCTCCGCTGGCGCTGCCGAACCCAATCGAAGGACCATGCGCTATCGCTTGCCGTCGGTGGCGATTGTCCCACGGGGTGCCGTTTTGATAACTGTCCTTCTGTGGGGTCTCGAACGTTCAAATATACCTCCACTCAGGTAAGAGAGGATTCGCGGGTTAGCCGTGCAAGCTCGGTAACATCCAGAGCTTCGAAGTGATAGCGCGTCCACGCAGCCGTCGGGAGCATCAATGAAACTTGTTGGAGCCGTGCTGGGTCTAGTGGCGCGAATCTTCTTCGGATCTGACTGGAGACTCTTTTCCGAGACGATTCTCTCGGAGCATCGCGCACATCTACAGTCGCGAGCGCCGATATCGCCGCTCGCGGTCGAATGTCTGGTAGCGGCGGAAGATAGTCGCTTCCACTACCATTACGGTGTCGATTTGACAGCTCTCATGCGCGTGTTGTGGCGCTTTGCGATTTCCGGCATCCGCGAAGGTGCGAGTACAATCGAGCAGCAGCTTGTGCGAACCGTGACAGGAAATCGGGAGCGCACCCTGGCGCGCAAGGCAAAGGAGATTATGCTCGCGTCCGCGCTGCGGACCATTCTACAGAAGCGGGAAATAGCCGATCTCTACCTGAAGCTTGCGTATTTCGGATGGAGGATGAACGGCTACGATGCTGCCTGCACTAGGCTAGCTATAGACAAATCGGAGATGACTAAGCGACAGGCTGCAAATCTGATAGCAAGACTAAAGTATCCAGAACCGAAGGCCTCTTCCGCGGCGAGGACGGCTCTGATTCTGCGGCGCTCAGAACACATTGTACGCCTTTTGATGATCGATGAGCCGTTAGCGAGACAGGCGCCGAATCGAACGCAGGAGCTCGTGGATGTGGACTGATGAACTTTCTACATCCTCGGATTTTCGCTTTCTAACGAACTATCCGGAGGCACGCGTCGTCGCCGCCGCGCTGGTGCTAATGAACCGTCGGGAGCGACGAGGCTTCGTGAGAGCATGGCTGTCAGAGGGAGTGCCTGCTGTGTTTCGGGAGAATCCGATGGTTTACGAAATGCTCCGCGAATGGTTGGCCCGCAATCTCGCAATGGATCTGGAAACACGGATCGATCCGAAGGACGTAACTCTGGTTGGCAGCGCCCGACTGGGCTATTCGCTCGCTCCGTACCCTCGCTTCGGCCGCCCATTCGGTGCAGATTCGGACCTCGACTTTGCGCTGATCTCTTCGTCACTCTTTGATGCCGTTGCTATTGATTTTCAAACTTGGTGCAAGGATGTGAAGCAGGGCGAAACGAAGCCTCAGACCGCGAAAGAGACGACATTTTGGCCGCAGAATATGCGTGTGATCGAGCAGCAGATCCGTAGAGGCTTCATCGACCCAAAGAAAATACCGAACCGGCATGGTTACAGATCTGTGAAGCGTCTGAATTCCACCATGGCTAGACTATTGAACGTAATTTCGGCTGCTCCTTCAGCACCGAGAGTTCGATCAAGCTCGGTTCGAGTGTATCGCCACTGGGAATCGTTCGTCTCCCAAGTATGCCTTAATCTCAACCAAGCGATCCCAAGGAGAGGCGACTTGCCGAGATCACTCTTCGGGAGCAATTACTGAGACTGGTCTGGGAGCCATGGCCGCCGAAGGCACACAAGAAATCGGACGACAGGGAGTCATACGCAGTAGCCGGTTGCTATGGCGGCTATTTGGTGAGTCCTTGCGACTGCCCTTCAACGCATACGATCACACCTCAAAGCTGACTTTTCGCAATCTTGAGGAGTTTGGCGGAGGCACTTTCACATTCGATCTGGGTGGTCATTTGGAGAGGCCCAACCTGGAACGGTTTGATGGCCGCGAGACTACGGACGTGTTTGTTGAAGTGAAATCCTATGAATACGGCAGCAATCTTCTGACCGAATATGCCGAATTCCTGCGACGCGCCGCAATTCTTTCTCTGGACGAGCGGTTTCGAGATACATGTTTCATATTTCTCGCATCTGTACCGTTCGGCACCAGCAAGGGCGCGGAGCTTTGTGATGGTCGATTTCTCAATGAGTGTGGCAAAGAATGGCCCGCTCGCGTTCGAGAGAAGGCGAGAGATCTACATACACGCATTTGCCTGATATTCGCGACTGCCTCTTTCGAGAGAATGCTCAGCAAATGGTCAACTCATGCCTGATCTCATCAAGCGAATTCAAGAATCTGCCGATTGGCGCGCATATTACAGCGCATATGCTGACGCATATAGAGAGTTTTTCCAGTATCGTCTGGCCCTCGGTCGCGTCGATCTTGTCGGACAGCTTCATCACACGGCGATTCCAGATGCGTCGGGCACAACTTGCGGGATGGTTAATTGGGCTGCCTACAGCCAACCGTCTGCTCCGACGTTGAGCGCCTTCCTCGAGCTGTTTAGCGAGCTCGTGAAATCGCAGCCGCAGAGAATTCGGAGTAGCCGCTATGTCTTTGTGATTCCAGAAGGCGCGCCTTTTGCCTACGCGGAAGCACGTCAACGACTCGGTGATGAAGGAGACAAAATCGATTATTGGTGCGATTCGTTCAGCACGGCTTTCGCTATTCCCGAGGAGTACGGGCCCGTCGATAGCGTAAATCTGCTCGTTGCCGGAGAACAACAGCTGGTCCATCGAGAGGAATTGATCGAACTCGGACGAATGCCTACCCCCGACCTGGGCCGTCTGCGCTCGATTCGTACTGCCCTTTTGAAAATTCAATCTACCCAGCGCTCGGTGATTTCGCCGATCCTCATTCAGCCCATTATCGACTCAAGTTTCATCTTGGCGGCTTTCCGACTCGGCCTTACTTCCGACGACGCGTTATCGCTGTGCGAAGGTCGAGGAGGCATTGGTGCACACATTGCCCGAGAACGAGCTCGTGATTCAGAATGGAGCGCCACGTGTGTTGGCTATTGCGCGGCTTTGCTGGAGAAGTGTCCGACTAAGGCCATCGAGTACGTTGTAAAGCCCGGAGAAATGTTGTCACGAATCGTTCGACGGAACTACGGCGTCTCATTCGATAGGCTGTGGCCTATCATTCGTGTTCTCAACCCGACAATTATCGATCCGAACTTCATTCGCGCTGGCGACACTCTTAGTCTTCCGAAGCTGGACTAATTCAAGGTGTCAGCCCGTGCTTGCTGCCTTGTAGTGCCTTCCCTCCATAGGCCGACAGATTGCAGGGCTTGTGCTCAGTCCTTGTACCAATCCTCTAACCAGAGGTCGTAGTCAAAGTCATATTCTTCGGACGTTAGCGAACGAACCATACCGGCGATCATTTTCCGCAGATCCTCTATCACCTCGCCGCCCGCTTGGACCAGAAGAATCGTTCCCGCGGTTCCGGATCGATCTCGTTCCAGCCGTTCGTAGGCCGATGAAAAGCAGGACGTGACGTATTCGTCGAAATAGGCTCGCGGATTCGGTTCAAAGTGATTGGGCGGAAAGAAGTTCGCAAGGTCCAGTAGGACTCCCTTGAGGTACTCTATCACTCTATAGCTACTTTCTCGCATCTCCGAGGTTACTCCGGTATCCCAGTGGAGATGCGCTTCGTCGAACCGCTTCCTGCGAAGCTCGGGCAGACTCCGCACATAGTCCAAGAAACCGGGTGTTTCCATGACACTATCACCTCATATGATTTCCACGGAGAGAATTGCTCACATGACCGTGACAACTCAACACAGCGACAACGATTTCCAAAACTCTACGCGCTTTTCCGGAACATGGGAATGGTGTGCTTCTTTCCAGATGGGTTCATTCCAACAACAAAAGGCGGACGTTGATGGCGCTTCAGGCAATGCATCGAGCCTGACAAGGACCGCCTCGGACGCGCTTGCCAGTCAGCGTTCTGCTAGGACGGCGGGTCTAGTGGCTTTCTGCGGTCAGTTCGTGAAACTCGCGCTCCCAACCGAGGAGAGCTTCGAACGGCCCAATAATATCAATCCGATATCCGTCGCCAGGCAACCTGGCATGATCTGCGGTGCGCTCGCGCTCGAAAATTCACGGAATTTCTGTGCCTCGTGATCCGATAGGAGGTAGGGGAAGGTTGCCGACTGGTTTAGCAATCTGGTGGCTTCGGCAATTCAGTATTGTTCCCGCGAGGAACGGCGAACCACGTGAACTGGGGCAGAACTGGAGCTAAACTTCGAAACGCTAAGGGTTTCGACAGGGCGCTATCCCGATCGGTGCCTTGAAAAAAGGCTCGAATCCGTTGAGATAGTACCCCGGCGCGGATCGTGGCGCACCGGGCGGCGAAAACTTAAAATCCTGTGGATCCCGTGCGTCCCCGCCCCACTCGCGCACCGTAAGTCTGCTTGCCGCCGCCACCGGTTGGGCAAACCGGTGAGATCATGGAGGCCGAGCTACACGTGAGGGTTTAGCGTCCACTGCCCGCTGAGTGCCCACTTCCAAGGCGCGCGAGCGCAGTGCTCCCCTCCTGTTTTTTCATTTCTTCGTTCCGCGCTTCCGGCCGCGGCGGACGACCGCCTTTAATCGTCCGATTCATTCCTGCGCAGCCGCTTGCAGCTTGCCGCGGCAGCTCTGACAAATATGACTGAGGTCTGAAATGCTTCTCTCATTTGTTCCGTCGCACGCTCGTCTGAAGAGCCCAGATCGAGGGCCCCAGATGCATAAGCGTAGGCGGCCAATGAAGCGGCAAGAGCGGACTGAGACGCGAGCATATTGGCTTCCGCCTCTGAGTCCGCTGGATTGGGTAACTCTCGAGACTCGACCTGTACCCGGAGCTCCAGGGCGGCCATGGCCGCATGATGAAACTCCTCATCAGTCGTCGTTCTCGCTCGCAGTTCGATTAAGCGTTGTTCCCACTTCTTGCCGTCCGGGTCCGGGAGAAACCAGTCCAATCGAATACCCGTTGCGGTGGTGTCCGCGGAACGCTGTGTACGATCGCGGCCTGCGACCCACGCCTCGGCCCAAGCCTGGAACCTTTCCTCCGAATAGACTTCTCGCGCGGCGAGTATCGCGATCAAGACGTCTTGCGCGTCTGATGGGTCGCGGTCCTCTTCGTTTAGCATGCGGTTTCCTCCACCGATTCTTCTTGCGTTTGGCAGCGCGGCGTTTCATTTCGGCCGAGCGCTCGGCGTGAACGAGGCGCGCATTCTCGCGGAGGTCCAGGCGCGCAATGCGCGTTACATCCTGAGTGATGGCTCCAAGCGCTTCGGGACACCCGGCCGCTTCGAAACGGATCCGACAGCTGATTTCGTGCGATGAGTAGCGCGTGAATTTGCATTCCGTCTCCAAAACAAACGACGGCGGCCAGCGGCGCGTCTACTGCCGGGTTGTTCTTTTCACCTGAAGAAGCTTGCGGACCTCGCTGGGCTTAATGAAGAGGCGGTCCGAAACGACGGCGATCGTTTCCCCGCGCTTGCGCAACTCGCGCGCGATCCATCCGCGGACCGTCGATAGTTCCGTCTTAAGGTCCGTCCCAATCGCCTCTGGAGCTTTTCCCTGGTCGAAAGATGCGATGACGGCCCGCACGCGTTCCTGGTAGACCCGAACTTTGCAGCTATCGGAGCAGGTCTGCTTATTCGTGTGCGATCCATATTCGGGGGAAATTCGGATCAGATTGCCGCAACCCTTGCGCTTGCACGGGCGAAACTCGGTCACACCCGTGAGAGCGTCGGCAAACTGAAGCCACATTAAAGCGAGAAGGCTGTTGGGCCTGAATGAGCGGACCAGTTTCGATTTCGAGTTTGCCGCGGTCCAATCAAACGCGTCCCAATCAAGTTCGATCGAAAGCGAGCCGGTCAAACGGCTCCTGAGCCCCTGGCGCAGGAACTCCTCGGCTGGGCGAATCAAAGCTCCCCGCGTGAAGGCTAGGGAGACAGGACGCGCGTCCCGGCCAGACCAGGACCTGAAGTCGCCGACGCTAGGACGGGCTCGCGGTTGGGGCTCTCTGAAGACTGTGACGGTGTCCCGCGCAAGGTCCCATTTCACATAGCGGCTTAATGCGCTCTCATCTCGATTGCGGGCCGCCGTGATCGCCTGCCAGAGCGCGATGGCGTTGCGGATCGCGGCGATGGCAGCGCGCCAGGAAGAAAGGTACTCGCCGCGCCAGTCGATTCCCGAGACCGCGTCATCAGGGAAAAGGGCGGTGCCCTTGCCCTCTTCGAAACCAAGCTGACCGAACTCGTCTGCGAAAGCTTTAATTCCTTCCTTGGTGTCCGGGGTCTTCGCGAAGACGTCGAATAAGTCGGCGGGCGTCTCGTAGACGCGATTTATGCGCCGACCCCCACCCCTTGGGCGGTCGGATTCGACAAGCAAGCAATCGTTCTCGGGTTTCAGCCGGACGCGTTTGCCGCCCTCGATCAACCGCGGCGGCGGAACCTTCACCGATATCCACTCATAGCCGCCTGTGGCTACGAACCAACGGTAACGAACGAGCTGGCTCACGACTTTACGATTTTTCACGGAGTCCGTGTTAGCCATGGGAGCATGTTTAGCGCATACTCGGGCACAGGGCAACACGCAGCGGAAGGAACGCGAGCGAGCGGATGTAAGAACGATGGAAAGAAGAGAATCACAGAGCGGCAAGAAGACCATAACGGTTGAAGCCGCTGCAAAGGAACTCGGCATCTCGCGGTCGAGCGCCTATGAAGCGGCTCGCCGAGGAGAGATTCCTGCAATCGTGATCGGCCGGCGCGTTCTCGTTTTGCGGCGTTGCCTCGACGATATCTTGGAGGGCCGGCATTTCGAAGGGCGCGAGCGTTCGTCGGCCGGCGAGCCGGCGGGCGCCGAGGGCGGCGCGGGGAAATCGGTTCATTACAAACTTTCGTGCGGGTCTGCGCGGCTGCATTAGGAACCGCGCGACGGGTGAGCGGCAAGCGGGAGAGAATCTGACGAGCTGGGGCGGGTGGAGATGAGCGGACTGGTAATGGGCTTGTTTCTCAAGCATTCGCGGTCGAGAGGGGCCAGCAGGCTGGTGGGCGTGGTGATTGGCGATTGCTGCGAAGATGACGGGACCGGCGCATGGCCGGCCATCCGCAAGATCGCGGCGCGCGCCGGTGTAAGTGAGCGGACCGCGCAGCGGTCGGTCACCGACCTGCAACAGCTTGGCGAACTCACCGTTGCTGAAAACGGCGGGCTGGGGCGCTCGAACTCCTACACGATCAGAATCGACCGGCTACTTGCAAATCCATGCGTGGACCCCCCGAGGGCGTCAAAACGGCGGAGTGACAAATCGACGGGGGTGACAGAATTGCACCCTGTCAGAAAAGGCGGCGGGGGGTGTCAAGACGAGCGGGCAGAGGGTGACAGAATCGACGCAGAGGGTGACAAAGCTGTGGCACCCGATCCGTCCTCTGGATCCGTCCTTTCTGATCCGTCCATGGATCCGTCCATGGGCGAAGCAGTTGCTTCAGGCTCCAAGTACTCCGATGACTTCGAAAGCTTCTGGGCCACCTATCCGCACAAGTCGGGAAAGGTTCCGGCCTTCAAAACGTGGAAGAAGATGAGCAGCGCGGAAAAGGCGAGCGCGGTCGCGGACGTGCCTTTACGGCTCGCGGCTAACTGGGCTGGCAAGGAACTCAGCAAGATTCCGTACGGGTCGACTTATCTGCATAAGCGGCAATGGGAAGACGAGCTGCAACAGGTGAATCAAATTGCGGCGCCGGCGCCGCCACGTTTGCCAAAGGGCATGGAGCAATTGCGCAAGGCATACCAGGAGGCAGCACGCCGTGAAGGAAACGGAATCGATCTCAGTGCTGACGAAGGTCAAGGCGAATTGGTACCGACAACCTACCGACGTGTTGACCAGGGCGGAGTGGTTTGAATGTCTTGCGCAGACAGAATACGACGACGCGATCGCGGCGGTTATCCAGTTTCGGGAGACACGCGAAGAGCCGCCGACTCCCGGAATGGTGGCGCGAGCGGCGCGCGAAATCGAGCAGCGAAGGCTCGAAGAGCGGCGGTTGCGCCAGCGCAAGCTAGTCGTGGTGCCGAGCGCCGAGGAACGCGCGCGCGGCAAAGCGCAGCTTCACGACCTAGTCGAGACTCTTGGCAAGAAAATGGCGGGGGCGCATCCGCCGGAGACAGCGAACGAAGACGACAGCGGCGGCTCGTAGCGCAATCGCGTGGCGCGTCGTGGTTAGGGGGCATAGGGGGGTCGAATCTCTGGGAGTCGGCGCGCGTTGACCGTTTGGCAAGCAAGCGCGTTCGGTCGCGATGAACATAGGGGTGGGGGGGGAAGGCGAGGGGCAATTCTGAAATGAAGGCAATTTCATGAGAGGAAAAACACCAACGCCGACGACGCTCAAGATCATGCGTGGCAACCCTGGCCGGCGCCCGCTGAACCCCGACGAGCCGTCGAGTCCACTGCTCAAGCGGATGCCGCCGGCGCCGGGCTTTCTTGACGACGAGGGCAAGCGCGTTTGGTCAACTGAAGGGCGCCGTTTCATAAAGGCTGGCCTTCTAACGGCGCTCGATCTGACCATGTTTGGAACATGGTGCATCTGGTACTCGAAGCGCGATCTGGCCTCGCGCGCGGTCAATCAAAGCGGCCTCGTGGTGAAAGCCGGCGGCGTCGGCAACCCATACATTAACCCCTACATGTCCGTGATCTCGATGTGTAGCAAGGCGATGCATCAGATCGAAATTGAGTTCGGTTTATCGCCTGCCAGCCGTTCAAAAGTTCGCTCGCTCAATCCCGCCCAGAGGAGTTTGTTTTCGGACTTTCTCGACAACGACGAGGAGGACACCGGCTCGTGATGGAGATTGAACTTTGGCCGATAGATCGCCCGGTTCCTTATGCGAAGAACCCGCGGAAGATTCCGCAGTCCGCGATCGACAAGGTCGCGGCGAGCATCAAGGAATTTGGCTGGCGCCAGCCCGTCGTCGTCGATGCCGCCGGCGTTGTCGTGGTCGGTCACACCCGATTGCTCGCCGCGCGTAAGCTCGGCCTGCTCGAGGTCCCGGTGCACGTCGCGGCCGATTTGACCGAAGCCCAATGCCGCGCCTATCGCATCGCAGACAATCGCGCGGGCGAAGAGGCCCGCTGGGATGACAAACTACTCAAGCTGGAGATCAGCGAACTGGGCGTGCTCTCGGAGCTGACCGGACTCGACCCCAAGGAAATGGGGCGCCTCGGCTTGGCCGAGGACGCCGCACAGGACCCCATTCCCGCGCCACCGGCTAGCCCTGTGGCGCGTTTGGGCCAAATCTGGCAGTTGGGTAAGCATCGGCTCTTGTGCGGCGATTCTACGCGCCCGGAATACGTGTCACGCCTGATGGGCGATGAAAGGGCGATTCTGTTCGCGACCGACCCGCCGTATGCGATCGGGTACGCTGGCGGCTCGCATCCCGCCACCAGGGCGAACCGCGCCAAAGCCAACCGCGATAAGGACTGGTCGAGGGTCTACCACGAAGCCGGCCGAACCGCGTTCGAGAACGAGGACGCCGGCGGCGATGGCGGGCGATCGTTCTATCTCGCCTTTTACAAAATCGCGATCGAATGGGCGATCGAGCCCAACGCAGCCTGGTACTGCTGGCACGCGTCCACGAGGCAATCGATGCTTGAGGGCGTCTGGAACGAAGTCGGAGCGTTTCACCATCAGCAAGTCATCTGGTTCAAGAGCCGGCCCGTCCTAACCTACAGCGTTCTCATGTGGGCCCACGAACCCTGTCTTTTCGGCTGGATCAAGGGCCAGAAGCCGCTCGTCGATCACAGCTATGGCAACCCAGGCACGGTCTGGCAGGTTCCGAACGCCGAGGTGGAGAGCAGCGACCATCCAACGTCGAAGCCCAACCGGCTCTTCGCGATTCCGATGGAGCTTCACACCCGCCCGGGCGATCTCTGTTACGAGCCATTCAGCGGCAGCGGCTCTCAGCTCATCGCTGCCGAGCAGCTCGGACGCCGCTGCTATGCGATCGAACTGGAGCCCCGCTTTGTCGACGTCGCGATCTCGCGATGGGAAAACCTGACCGGAAAAAAAGCGACCATCGCGGATTTTATTGAACTAGACCAGGAGGCCAGCGGAGTTGGTTGAGGAACTGAAACTTTGCAGACGTCTGCACATCCGCCCGCTTCGCTCGGGGACTATTTTAGACGTGACACCCAACGGTCTGTCTGAACATCATTCTCCTATTCGGAGGGTATTATGAGGAACTATCTTATCGCGTTTAGAAATTGGCTCTGGACCAGAGCGCGGTTGATGCCGAGGGATGAGGCCGCGCGGCGGCTGGCTGATTACGACCTTGAAGCTACTACTGGAGAACTTTATTCATTCGGTAAGCTTCTCTTGGACGAAGGCATTCAGCGCACGGGCCAACTAGAATCCAAGGCAACTATAGTGGTCGGCTACAGCGGCGCACTTATTGCCTTTCTGCTGACTCAGCCAGCGACGACAAACTCCTTAATATGGTGGGCAACTATCGTAGGAGCTGCGTGTGCACTTGTGGCGTTGACGCTCGCTTTTTGGGCAGGGCGCATCCACAGGTCTTATTGGCTCAGCGATAACACTTGGCTTCCTGATCGAAAGATCGCCAAAGCTTTCACACTGCAACTTAACTACTTTGAAGCTATTTTCGAGGTTAATCAGGACCTTAGATCGTTGAATCTACGTAAAGGCAACCTCGTGTTTCTCGCACAGTGGAGCCTTCTTTCCGCCGTGATTGCGGTTACCGTTGCGCTTTTCGCCAGTCGATGAAGCAACGATTAGTTATCGCTCTTCTTAATTGGGTCGAGGTCCTTCGGAATCCCGCTGGGCGGCCAATTATGAGGAGCTGGCTGAGGCTGGGGCGGTTGTTCTTCGGACCGGCGATCCGGTTCCTTCCTTTCGATTGGCCGTTGTTCCTCATCGATCATGTTTTTCTGTCTCCTGCTAGTCTTTTGTTCCTTCGATTTCGTTTGCGGCGCGGTCTGGCAGCAATACTAGCGCTATCTGGGTCAACGCTCACAATGGCTTTGAGAGCTTCATGAAACGTCACTGGATGGATACCGGCTTGGCTATTGGTATAAAACCTCGCGATACGGCAAGCGGAATTGGATTCCCGGCATGAGTGCCATGCCTAACATAATCCTCGCAAAGGTCGGGGATGTCAGCATCACCGCCGCCGTCGCCTCGACGTGCTGCACCGAGGAATGAAGCGGCGATGGAGCCGGCAACCGAGCAGCGCATCGCGTCCGTGCCAAGCCTGGACGATATCGCCCGCGATCCCGGCTGCGCCGGCGGTTTGCCGCCCCGCACGCTGGCAGCGCTGCAGAGCCGGGCGGCCGTAGTTCAAGCCGCGCTCGCGGCTGAGGCGCTGGCGGCCACTGAGACGGTTCAAGGCCGGAGCCATGGGAATCAGCCGGTGCCAGCGATGGGACTCCTGACCGCGAAGCAAATGGCCGAGTATCTCAAGGTGCCCGAAAGCTGGGTTCGGTCCGAGGCTCGTGCCGATCGAATCCCAAAGAGAATGATCGGACGATACGTGCGCTTTGACGCCTCTGAGGTTGAGCGTGCTCTCTCGCAGCGCAGGGTTGCATGTCGCTAGGGAGTCCGCTATCCGGCACGTGCCACGCATATGCGACCCATCAAGATGAAACTGGAACAACTACGGAGAATCAGACGAAAGCGCGGCTGGACCCAGCAAGAACTGGCGCACCAGGTGGGCGTAGCGCGCAATTCGGTCGCGCGATGGGAGAGGGGCGAGATGGCGATCAGCGCGCCAGCCGCGCGGCCAATTAAGAGAATCGCGGATGACCGAAAGGTGAAACGGTGACCCGTGCCTAACCCGCGAAAGCTCCCGAACGGCCGATGGCAGGTGCGCTTCCCGGCTCCGGACCGCCATCGCGAGAGCTTTGATACGAAGAAGCTGGCAGACGCGGCCCTTACCAAGGCCAGGGACAATCGCAACGAGGGCATCTACATTGCGCCGAAGACCGTCCCGACCTTCAAGGAGGTCGCCGCAGACTGGTTGAAAGGGAAAGCTGGATGCAAGCCGAGCACGTTGGACGGTTGGCGCGTGCACATCGATGTCCATCTTTTGCCGTTACACGAACTGCGAGTGAACCAGATTACGATCGGCAAGGTCGAAACCCTCCGCGATGCTTTGCTCAAAGATGTCTCCGAAAAGGAAGCAACCGAGGAGACGCCGGAGCGGAAAAGGCTTGCCGCACAGACCGTCAACAAAGTACTGACGACGGCCGCCGCGGTCCTCGAGCGTGCGATACGCCACAATTGGTGCATCAAGAATCCAGCCGCATCGGTCGAACGCGCGCGGGTCGCGCCGACTCAGGTCCTCGAAGGCGAGCCTCAATCCCGCGACGCGAATCGTCCGGTTCGCGAGGACGAAGTGCTCAACCTGGACGAGATTCGGCGTCTGCTCGACGCCGCGGAGCCTGGCTACTATCACACGCTGTTCATGACTGCAGCGCTCACCGGCATGCGTTCGGGCGAGCTGCTCGGCCTCAGATGGTCCGACGTTGAACTTTACGAAAATCGCATCCACGTCCGCCGTTCTCTGAGCTGGGCTCGGGTGCGAGATTCAGAGGGCCAGCCGCCGGAACTCTCGCAGCCGCGATTCTTTGAACCGAAGACCGCGACGAGCCGGCGCACCATTCCGTTGTCGGCGGAACTCACCAGCGCTCTGAAACGGTGGAAGCTCCAATGCCCGAAGGGCAAGGATGAACTGGTATTCCCTTCGCCGACTTCGCCGACAGGCGCGCCAGCGCATCGCAGCAACGTTCTCAAGCGCGGGCTCTACCCTGCCCTTACCCGCGCCAAGCTCCGGCGCGTCGATATGCATTCGCTGCGTCATTCCTTTGCCTCGATTCTGATTGCGGCCGGCACCCCGATCACCGAGGTTCAGGGGCTCCTGGGCCATTCCAGCGCCCAAACGACGCTGAAGGTGTACTCGCACTGGTTCCGGACCCTCAAAACCAGTTCGATTGACACCCTGGCGAAGGCATTGCTCGAAACCAGTGGACACATGGTGGACACCTCGAGCGACGAGCCCGGCCGTATCGCCGTGAACGATGGGGAAAACGTTAGCGATTCTAAAGAGAATTTGGTGCCCCCTGCGGGATTCGAACCCACGGCCCCAGGATTAGGAATCCTGTGCTCTATCCATCTGAGCTAAGGGGGCGTGCCCAATTAATGTTGTAAGTTCAATAGCTTAGCGGCCTGACCG
>Ga0181539_1002766_pt1 | contig 17023 bp, 18 predicted proteins | sample PEATcosm2014_Bin_46_FD_119767 | JGI IMG/M metagenome (GOLD analysis project Ga0181539, IMG submission 119767) | Peatland microbial communities from MTU Mesocosm Facility, Houghton, MI, USA - PEATcosm2014_Bin23_60_metaG | ecosystem: Environmental > Terrestrial > Soil > Wetlands > Peat | place... | reverse complement strand
GCCCGACCAGGACCGGCCCAACGACGGCGTGTTCTCGTTCCAGGACGACGACGAGCAGTGGCTGTCGCTGCGCTACGATCTCACCGCGCCGCTCGCCCGCTATGTCGCGGAAAATTTCGACACTTTGCCGAAGCCCTACCGCAGCTACCGCGTCGGCCAGGTGTTCCGCAACGAAAAGCCCGGCCCCGGCCGCTTCCGGCAATTCATGCAGTTCGACGCCGACACCGTGGGCTCGGCCTCCCCCGCCGCTGATGCGGAAATGTGCATGATGGCTGCGGATGCGATGGAGGCGCTGGGGTTGAAGGGGCACTACGTCGTCAAGGTCAATAATCGCAAAGTACTGGATGGAATTCTAGAGTCGATTGGTCTTGGCGGCGAGGCCAACGCAGCAAAACGCCTGATCGTGCTGCGCGCAATTGACAAGTATGATCGCCTTGGTCGGAGCGGCGTGCACGCGCTGCTCGGTGGAGGTCGAAAAGATGAAAGCGGTGATTTCACTAAAGGCGCCGGCCTGAACGAACAACAAGCCGAGAGAGTTTTGAACTACGTTGAATTTCAGCTCGATGAGAATACTGGTGACCTCGAAAGCGTGCTGAACGATTGGTCGAGAGAAATCGGTACGAGCCCCATCGGGCTGGAGGGCATTAACGAGCTAGCGCAAATCGGCAATCTAGTGCGCGCGGCAAAGTATGGGCCGGATCGCGTAAGCATTGAGTCTAGTGTCGTCCGCGGCCTCGAATACTACACCGGCCCGGTGTTCGAAGTTGAATTGACTTTCCCGACCGGCAAAGACGGCTCACCGCGCTTCGGCTCGGTCGGCGGCGGCGGGCGTTATGACGGTCTCGTCTCGCGCTTTCGCGGCGAGCCGGTGCCGGCGACGGGATTTTCCGTCGGCGTATCGCGACTTCTCGCCGCGTTGGAATATCTCGGCAAGGTCGAACTGAAATCGGGAATAGGCCCGGTCGTCGTCACCGTGTTCGACCGCGACCGCATCGCCGATTATCAGAATATGGTTTCGTCGCTGCGCAACGCCGGCATCCGCGCCGAGCTTTATCTCGGCTCAGGCAAATTCGGGCCGCAGATGAAATATGCCGACCGCCGCAACGCGCCGTGCGTCGTCATCCAGGGCTCCGACGAAAAACAAAAGGGCGAAGTCACCATCAAGGATTTGATCGTCGGCGCCGAACTCGCCAAGCTGGAAAAGGGCCGCGACGAATATTTGCAGAAGCAGGCCGAGGCGCAACGCGCTGTGCCGCAGGCAAGTCTCGTTGAAGAAGTGCGCGCCGTGCTCGCCCGCCACGGCCTCGCCCCGCGCTAGCGCTCGCCGAGCTTCTCCGAGCCTTCCGCCTTCATCGCCCACAGCATCGCCGTCATCACGCCCTTGCAGCGCGGCAACAGCGCAAACGTCAGCCCGAGGATCAGCGGCAGATAGATCGCGAAGGCGAGCGGCAGCGGCGGTTGGAAATTGCTCTCGCAGATAAAAATGATCGGCACCGAGATGTGGCCGACGACCAGGATCGTCAGCCAAGGCGCGGCGTCGTCGGTGCGATAATGGCCGTAAGTCTCGCCGCAGACGGAGCAGCGCTCGACGATTTTGAGGTAGCTGTGCAACAGCCGACCTTGCCCGCAGCGTGGACATCGCCCGCGCGCGCCCCGGAAAACCGCCGTCAGGGTCGAGGGACGTTTCGCATCGGCTCCGGCCATGAGGTCGCGCTTTCTTCAATTTGAAGGCCGTAGCACAGACATCATAGCTTCGGCGCCCGCGGCGGTAAACTTTTCTACTGGCCCGGGAATTTATTCGCCGGTAACATGTTATATAAGTCCCGGCATCCTCCGGGACGAGGCTCGGGTCGTGCGGATCACTCTGGTTCAACGCTCGCTCATTCAACGCTCATTTCAGCGGCGCCTGATTGCGCTCGCGGCCGCTTACGCGATCGCCCTGTCGGGCCTGCTCGCGAGCTTCGGTGCCGCCCAGGCTGCGGCGCTTGCCGCCGCCGATCCGAGTGGCTTTATCTGCCACGGCGCGCCAACGGATCACTCCGCGCCGTCGCCCGGCGAGAGCAACGGCAAACTCTGCGTCGACTGCTGCACCGGCTGCCTGATGCTGATGGCGGCGCTGCCGCCGCCGCCGGCGACGACCGTGGCGCTCGTGCAATCCGCCGGCGTCGTACAACATCCCACGGTCGTGGCCGCCCTCGCCGGCACGCCGGAAACCAAATCCCATCGCTCGCGCGCACCTCCGTTCGGCGCCTGACGCTTGGCCGCCCGCATCGCGGCGGCCGCGGTGTTTTGCACGCCATTCTGGAGGAACTTATGCCCCACCCCTTAAGGGTGCCGCGCGCATTCGCGTTGACACTCGTCCTTTTCGCCGCATCGTTGACGCAAGCCGCCGCGCATTGCTTTGTCGGCGCCCGCTTTTTCCCGGCAACGCTTGCCGTCGACGACCCCTGCGTCGCCGACGAGATGTCGCTGCCGACCGTGTCCTGGTCGAAAACCGGCGATGTGCCGCCGGCAAGCGAATGGGACGTGTCGGCGGAGATTTCAAAACGCATCACCGAGGATTTCGGCATTTCGATCGGCGACACCTGGTCGCAAATCCGCCCGCCGGGCGGTCCGACGCAAGCGGGATTCTCGGACCTCGAAACCACGCTGCAGTATCAACTGCTCAAGGACGGCTCGCAGGAATTGGCGTTGCTGCTCGGCCTGATCGTCGATTGGGGTGGCACCGGGGCGACGAATTCCGGGTTGGGAACGTCCTATAGCGCGCTGACCCCGACATTCTATTTCGGCAAGGGGTTCGGCGATCTGCCCGACGCAACGGGTTGGCTGCGCGCCTTCGCGGTGACCGGACAGGTCGGCTACCAGTTTCCGACATCGTCATACGATGTCGCGATGGGGGCCTACATTCCGCAATACCTCGTCTACGGCGGATCGATTCAATACAGCATGCCGTACCTGAAGTCGGAGATAAAAGATCTCCAGCTCCCCGACCTCATCAATCATCTGATCCCGATCGTCGAGGCGCAGCTCGCCACGCCGGTCGCCAATAATTTCGGCAACAGCTATCTCACCACCGGAACGATCAATCCGGGCGTGATCTGGGTCGGCAGCTACTTCCAGGTCGGGCTGGAAGCGCAGCTGCCGGTGAACCGCGCCAGCGGCACCGGCTTAGGCTTCCTCGGGCAGTTGCATCTCTATCTCGACGACATGTTCCCGCAGACGATCGGCCGGCCGCTCCTTGGCGGCAGCACCACCGCACCGCGCAAGCTCAGCTTCTGAGGTACAAATATGCGAACGCTATTCGGCTTCCTGTCGCTTCTCGTCGTCGCGGCGGCGCCCGGCGCCGCCCACGCCCACGCCTTTCTCGATCACGCCAGCCCACTGGTCGGCAGCACGGTGCCGACCGCGCCGCACGAAGTGTCGCTGTCGTTCACGCAGAATCTCGAGCCGGCTTTCAGCTCGGTCGAGGTGACGGACGCAAGCGGCGCCCGCGTCGATCAGGGCAAGGCCCGGATCAGCGGCAACACCATGCAGATCGGTCTGAAAGCGCTGCCGCCGGGCAGCTACAAGGTGCGCTGGCATGCGCTTTCGGTGGATACCCACGCCACGGAAGGAAATTTCTCCTTCCACGTCGGCGGTCCATAGCGTGACCGACCCGCTGAGCTATGTGCGCGCCGTCCACTTCGCCGCGACGATGGTGGCGGCGGGCACGGTGTTCTTTCTGGTCTTCATCGCCGGGCCGGCCTTTGCAGCCGCAAGCGACATTCCGTCTGCCGCAGCTGAGCGGTTTCGCAGACGATCGTCGTGGCTGGTCTGGACGAGCCTTGCCATAGCCGTGCCGTCGGCCGCGGCCTGGCTCGGCTTGCTGGCGTCCAATATCTACGGCGCGCCGATCGATGAAGTGTTGCGCAATGGCGGCGTCTGGACGGTGGCGACGGCAACGCGCTTCGGCCAAGTCGCGCTGGCGCGGCTCGGGCTTGCGATCCTGCTCGCTTTGGCATTCGCCGTCCCGATGAGCGTTGCGCCGCGCTTGCGGCAGCGTTTCGTTCCGCCGCTTCTGGCTGCCGGCCTGCTCGTCAGTCCGGCCTGGACCGGGCATGCGGGGGCCGCGCCCGGCCTTGCCGGACAATTCCATCTGGTAGCCGACGTATTGCATCTGTTGGCGGTCGGCGCCTGGGTCGGCGCCCTGCCGGCGCTCGCGATGTTGCTTGCCGGCGCCCGCTGCCGCGAGGAGCCCAACCGGGCCGGCGTCACCGCAACGGCCGTCCACAGATTTTCGTCGTTCGGCATGGTCAGCGTCGTAGCGCTGCTCGCCTCCGGCACCGTCAACATCTGGTACGAAGTCGGCAGCATCGACAACCTGACCGAAACCGCATACGGGCGGCTGGTGCTGCTGAAACTCGGCTTGTTCGCGGCGATGATCGGCATCGCGGCGGTCAATCGATTTCATCTCACGCCGCGGCTTGCGGCGGCCGGCACCGTCCGCCGTCTGTGTCGCAATTGCCTCCTCGAAACCGGACTGGGCTTCGCCGCGGTACTCCTGGTCGGCTTTCTCGGCACCATGGCGCCCGCCAGCCACGCCCACCTGCACCCGGTCTATGGCGCGCTGCCCACCGACGCCGCTTTCGTCCACATCCATACCGAAGCGGGCATGGCGGACGTTACCATCATGCCGGGACACACCGGCCCGGCGCGCGCGACAATACGTCTTTGGAACGCCGATTTCGGGCCGCTCGACGCCCAGGAGGTGACGTTGACGCTGACGGCCCCCAGCACCGGCAGCAAACCGACAACCCGCATTGCCGCGCAAAATTCCGACGGCGCGTGGCAGGTCGACCGCATCGAGCTTTCGCAACCAGGCGACTGGACGGTGATCGTCGACGCCAGGCTCGGCCCCGCCAAGCGTCTCGTCCTCGACGCCCCGATCGCGATCGAACCCGCACAGTAGATCGATCCGCCCGGCGCAACGCGCCGTCAGGACGAAGGCGCCAGCGCGATCAGGTTTCTCAGCTTGGCGAGCGCCGAGGTGTCGGTCTCCTGATAGCCGATCACGTTGACGAGTCTATTGTCCGGTCCCATCAGATAGATCATGGCGGAATGGTCCATCACATAGCCGCCGTCGGCGGTGGGAACGCGTTTGTAATAGACCCGATATGCCTGCGCGACCGTGGCGATCTGTTCCGGCGTGCCGGTGAAGCCGCGGATGCGCTTGTCGAAGGCCGACACATAGTCGTGCATCGCCTGCGGCGTGTCGCGCTCGGGATCGACCGTGACGAAGACGTAGTTGAGCTTGTCGGCATCCGGGCCGAGCAGTTCGATCCAGCGCGACAAGTCGGCGAGCGTGGTCGGACACACTTCGGGGCAGAACGTGTAGCCGAAATACATCGCCGATGGCTTGCCTGCGAGCGTACTCTCCGTGACCGTCGCGCCGCTGTCGTCGACCAGCGTGAACGGTCCGCCGACCGGGTTCACGCCGAGCCCTTGGCCCGCGCCGGACGATGCGACATAGGCGACGCAAAGCGCCACGGCGGCGAAGCCGGCGAGACCGGCCGCCACCGTGAGCAACCAATGCCGCGCGCGCATCATTTCATCTCCATGGAGCCCATCCCCTTCATGCCGCCGGGTTTGCCGTCTTGCGTCGCGCCCATGGCCTTGACCGGAACGGTGACGGAAATAGTCCCGGCTTTCTCGAATGTCAGCGTCAGCGGGAATGTGTCGCCGGCCGCGAGCGGTTTCTTCAGACCGATCAGCATGACGTGATAGCTGCCGGGCTTCAGTTCGACCGTGCCGCCCGCCGGAATCGGCAGGCCGTCGGCAAGCTGGCGCATCCGCATCACGCCGCCGACGACCGTCATTTCATGAATTTGCACGCTAGCGGCCACGTCCGACGATGCGCCGGTCAGGCGATCGGCGCTGCCGGATTTGTTGTCCAGCGTCAGATAGGCGGCGCCGGTTTGAGCGCCGGCGGGCGTCGCCCGCGCCCAGGGTTGTTCGACTTGGATGGCGGGCGCGCCGGCCGCTTGAGCGAAAGCAGGAGACGCGGCGGCGAGCAGAAGGGCCACGGTGGCGAGAATAAGCAAAGAGCGCATGGTGTTCTCCGTAAGCGCATGAGTCACATCCCCGAGGTGGGGAAGCGGGATCGAGCGTCAGACGAAGAAACGCGGCGGCGCGCGGGGATCTCCCGCCGTGCGGCGAAAAGCCGGAACAAAGCCCGCGTCGGCGCGACGACCGTGCAGGAAGCCTGCGACCTGCATTCCGGAATAGGCGGGAAGCGCGCTCACCGACGCGAACATCGCTGCCGTGCCGGCGCTCTGCGCGGCTACGAAGCAGAACGGACACTGCTGATCGGGCCCCGGAACCTGCCGGTCATCCGGCGCCGCCGGTGCCTGCGCGCTCGGACCCGGAGCGTGACTGCAGATCGCAAAACCGGCTGGCCCCGTCGTGCCGGCCGCCGACATGCCCAGCCCGACGCTTGCCATCAGCGCCTGGATCGCGAGCGAATAGGCGACGGCAACGGCCAATAGACCGCCCGACCATCGAATCCGCATCAATCTGCGCAGGCTTTGCATCGATTTATGAATAGCACACACGGAACGAAGGAACGCACGGAATTGAGAACTACGGCGCGGCGGCCAGCAATCGCGATGCCGCCCAAACCGCGAACCGCAGATCGCTTTGACCTAGCGCAAGGTGCTGATATTTCGCCTGGATTAGGCAAGAGCCTGCCTCGCGGAGCCCCCCGTGTTCGATTTCGGACAACCGCTTCTGATCGCCGGATTGCTGCTCGGGCTGGCTTCGAGCCTGCATTGCCTCGGCATGTGCTCCGGGATCGCGACGAGCCTCTGCCTTGCCGCGCCATGCCGGCCCGACCAACGAGCCCGCAGCCTCGTCGCCACCAATCTCCTGATCAATACGGGCCGTATCGCCGCCTATTGTCTCGCCGGCGCCGTCGGCGGCGGCATCGGCTCGAACGTGTTCGGCGCGTTCGATCGTTCGGCGGTCAATATCGTGCTGCGCTGGGCCGCCGCCGTATCGCTCGGCTGGATCGGCATGTCGATGATCGGCCTCATGCCGGTGCCGCCGTCGATCTACCGGCTCGGCGCGATCGTGAGCGGAGGTCTTTCCACAGCGGTCGCCGCGGTGCGCTTGCCGCCCGCACTCGGCCTGTTCTTCGCCGGCTGCGTGTGGGGCTTTTTCCCTTGCGCCATGGTCTATGCCGCGTTGTTCTACGCCATGCTGTCCGGCACTTGGCTGAGCGGCGCCGTTGTGATGCTCGGCTTCGGCGCCGGCACCTTGCCGCCGGTGATGGCGGCCGGCCTCGGCGTGCCGCTGCTCTACCAAAAAGCCCAGACAGTTTGGCTGCGCGCCGCGGTCGGCGTGGCGATCATGCTCCTTGGCTTCGCCACCGTGGCTATTCCGGCGGCGACCTTGGCGGAGTTCTGCCACTTCGGCTAGAGCATGATCCGGAAAAGTGGAACCCGGTTTTCCGAAAAGATCATGCTCAAGAAAAATGCTGGAGCCCGGTTCTGATTTACAATCAGAACGTATCGGGTTCTAGCCCGCGGACTTCCCCTTCGCCGCGACTGTCGCTCGATCAGAACTGCGCGTGCAAACGCGCGCCGAGGACCGAAACCGGCCCGCGATCCTCGTTGTAGCCGGGATTGACGATGTACTGATAATCCAGCGTGAGCTTGAAATACGAAACCGGCAGCGCGTAATAGGCCTCGATGATCCGTTCGAGACCGGGATGCGGCAGCATGCCGTCGCCGACCAGAATGCCGAGCCCGCCGTCGTTGAGATATTCCTGGTGGATCTTGGTGATGCCGTTGACGACGCCGGCCAAGCCGAAAGTGTCGTCCGGGCGGCCCCATTGCTTGCCGGTAAGCTGCAGGCCCGCAGCGACGGTGCGGTCGATGTCGGTGAAGGCATCGGGTTCGACATCACCGTTGGCCATGCCGGCGCGCGCGAACACACCGAGTTGTTCGGTAATCTGTTGCTCGAGATTGAGGCTCACGCCACCGCGACTCCGATACTGACGCACCGCAGCGATGTTGGCGGGGCCACCAGTCGCCGTGGCAAGCGTGATTGCATCGGCAAAATTGCCGGTTCGCGCCCGAGTCAGGAATCCCGTGACGGCCAGTTTGCCGGGTTGCCCCCAAAGCTCGTAGCGCCGCTCGATCTCGCCAACCCACTGGAATTGCGTGAAACTCGTATCGAGATCGATTGTGTTAGGAATGATCGGCGCATCGAACACTCCGCCCCGAACGGTCCAATCGCCCTGATACCATTCGGCGGCGGTGCCGTAGGTGAAACCCCAGGCGTCGGCGGCATAGTCGAAGGTTCCGGTGTCGATGATCGACCAGTTCATGAAATCGCCGCGCGGATCGTGGGCGTATTTGTTGGTGTCGAAGACATCGGTGACGCCGAATTTGCCGATCGTGAGCACCAGCCGGTTCACGGTCTGCGTATCGCTGAACTGGTTGGCCGCCGCCTCCACTTTCGTACGGTCGCCGCCGAGGTCGATGCTCTGGCGCACAAAGGCCCGTGGGATACGGGCGTAAGGCACCGATTCGCCGACCTTATAAGCCTCGCCGCTCGGGAATCCGGCAATGCCGAACGTAGCGCTCAAGCCGAAGCCCTGGTCGATTTCCGGATTGATCCAAAGCTCGGCGCCGGACCACAGCCGCACGCCGAGATAGGCCGTAGCATCCCAGGTTTCGCGGCCGAGATTCGGGATGAGGCTGTTCGCTCCGGTATAGGGTGAGCGGAACGGCGGATCGTATTGTTCGAGCAGCGTCGTCTGCGCATGGATTGCGAAATTGTCGGTCTGCAACGCCGGCGGCGTAATGTCCTTGTCAGCGGCCTGCGCGCTATCGGCATTGAAGCGATAGTTCAGTCCAAAGCGCAATTCGCTCAACGTCAGATCGGACGTAAAGGTCTGCGCGCCGCCGGGGAACATGACGCTGCGGCTGCCGTAATCTGTGAACAGATATTCGAGCTGCGCGGTCCAGTGCGCCGGCAAGGCCAGTTCGATGCCGGCGCCGACCGCGCCGCCGGCGCGCGGCTTGAGGTACAAATTCTCGACCGTGCCGGGGCTCGCGGTGCCGCCGGGCGGCGTGCCGGCAATCTGGATGCGGGTGAATTGGTCGTAGCTATAGGCGAAACCGCCGGTGGCATAGAACAACCAATGGCGCGCCGGCCAACCGAGATCGGGCGCGTAGCCGATGCGGCCGCGCACCGTGCCGGAGAGCTCGATCGCGTCACGATAGTTCGCGGCGCCGATCGGGCCCGAGGTTATCGTCTGGTCGCCGGCGACATTGCTTGGAAACGATATGTCGGCTGAGATGCCGAAGAGCCAGCGCGAAGCCGTCATGACATCGTAGCCGGCCTGCAGTCCCAACAGGTAACTGCCGGCGCCGGTGGAGAAGTTGTAGCCGTTGGTCAGACCGAGCGAGCCGGCAAGACCCGGCGTCGCCGTGAAATTCGACGCGCCGGCAGCATAGCCGACATGGCCGCCGAGATAAAATCCGCTCCAGTCATAAGCGTTCTGCACCGCCGGCGGCGGCGCCTTGGTCGGCAGCACGGCCGTGAGGTCTGCGGCCTGCGCGGCCCCCGCGAGCACGATCATCCCGACACCGGCTACACCCAGTCCCCGCATCACTACCCCGACCCCCCGACGCGCAACGCCGTCCATGCCATGACCAGCCGCCCACCTTGCTGCCATTGCCGACGTGACAATAGCGTGACAGGAGAAATGCTCGAAGCCCGCCACGCAGCCGGTAAGCCGAGCCGGCCGATCTTGCTCTATAGTTACAGCATATAGCCTTGGCTACATTTTGCAATATAGACTACAGCGAGCAGGCGCCCGCAGTCGCGAGGCTTGTCGGCGAATAGGCGCCGAGTAGCCGCGGCATCCGTCCGATCATCCAACTTATCCCAGGTTCTTCGGCCATCTCCGCCTCGACCGGCACAACTTGCCAAAAGCATTCGAGCCGGCCCGACGCCGGGACCTGCCGCCAGCCGCAGACGAGGACGTGCCGCGGCGCGCGTAGCGCGACGGTGGCCAAACGACGAACGGGATGATTGTCGTTGCAATATGCGGGCTTCGAATGCGCCGCATGCCGAGGGCCCATGCCCTGGAATCGCGCGAGTTTTGCGAACATCGCTCACCTCCACTTCCGCGCATTGCGGCGGTCGGTGAGCGTGAGGGTAAGCGATCAGCTAGACGCGATCACTTACCCTAACGCGGCCACGGACGCCGCAATCGTTGTCGATGTCTTGCGGTGCCGCCAGCCTGGCCCAATTCACCAAGTCTGTGTCACCGACGGTCGTACTGCCCATTTGCTCATCGTAAAGGTTAGATGCGTAGGCGCATCGCCAAAGCGACTTTTGGTCACTTAGTTCGCTGATCAGGGCAAGTCAAGCACTTTCGTCTATCCTCCCCGGGGGATGCGTGCTATCCTCCACGGTGGATAGGGAAGGCCATGTCACATCACCAACATCCAGACATCGTCAAGAGACTCAAGCGCGCCGACGGTCACCTCCAGGGCATCATCCGCATGATCGAAGAAGGGCAACCTTGCGTGCAGCTTGCGCAACAGTTGCAGGCCGTCGAGAGCGCCATCATGAACGCCAAGAAGGCTCTAATCCATGACCACATCGATCATTGCCTTGATCAGTCGATTAGGGCGCCCGGCCGGAAGGGTCATGTGGCGCTGCGGGAATTCAAAGCCGTCGCCAAATATCTGTGACGACCGGCGACGCAGCCGCTAAACCCCGTGCCTCATATGCTCCTTGTCTCACCTAGCGGTCCAAGTGCACCAACGCGTCGGGTAGCGATCACTGTCATCTTGACGCATGTCAACGCCCGGTGCTCGCGAGACACGTTAAGCATCGCTTCAGGATCACTCGCCTCGCCGACGGCGTCGGCGCATTGAGGCTTGTCGCCATGACCGACACCGCCGAAAGGCTCACAGCGCAAGATGAATTGGGGCTATTGGTGCAATGCCCCCCGATCTCGCCAGACGAGATAGCGGGTCTGCTCCAAGCGGTTGACCACATTGCAAAGGGGGAGAAGGTCAACCTGACAACCCTCGCCAAAAGCATAGCCCATGACGACGACCGGCTTTTGGCCCTTCTCAAGGCCCTCGGCATGCTTGGCCTTGCGGAGCTCTCCGGCGGTGACGTCAATTTGACGCTGGTCGGACTAAGCTATGCAAGAGCTCCGGCTCGCGAGCGACGCCAAATCTTCGCTGAACAGCTCGCGAGCTGCATGCCATGGGTAAAGTTGGTCCAAAGCAGGGTCGCCGCCGATCCAGGCCAAAGGGTTCAGTTAGCAGAAATTGCAACCGAGCTGCACGACCGGTATCCGGCTGCCTTCATCGAGCAGGGCCTCCACCAGGTGATCGATTGGGCGCGGTATGCCGGGCTGTTCTTCTACGACGATCGAAGCGGCGACATCTCGCTGCAGCGAATTGATAACTCCACTGCCGCGTCCGCTCGGCATTGAACGGCGCAGCTCCAGGGTAACCATTCCAAATCCTCGCTCTAAGTTCCTCCGATCGCCGATGTCATCATGAACTTCATCACACGGCTCTACTACCGATATCGCCGCGCCTGGAAGGCGATCATGTTGTACCTGGCGATATCCGGCCCGGGATTGGTCGTGATGATTGCCGACAACGACGCCGGCGGCATCACGACCTATGCAGCAACCGGCGCCAAGTACGGCTACAATCTCATCTGGTTTTTGATCATCCTCGTCCCCGTCGCCTACTACGTCCAGGAAATGACCGTGCGGCTCGGTGCCGTCACCAAGCGCGGGCATGCCGAGGCGATCTTCGACGGATTTGGAGCATTTTGGGGGTGGTTCTCGCTGATCGACCTTATGATTCTCGACTGGCTGACCCTGGTGACCGAGTTCATCGGCATGACGGCGGCGATGCACATCTTCGGCGTTCCCGACTGGCTGACGACCCTCGCCGTATGCCTGCTGATGGGAATAATCGTCATCCATGGACGCTACTGGACCTGGGAGAAGATCGCGCTCGCCTTCTGCTTCCTCAACCTCATCTACATCCCCGCCGCCTTCATGGTGCACCCGTCGGTCGGCCAGATCGTCAACGACGGGCTGGTGCCGAATTTTCCTGGCGGTTTCAATGGCGAGATGTTCTTTTTTCTCATGGCCAATATCGGCACGACCATTGCGCCGTGGATGTTGTTTTTTCAGCAGTCCTCCGTCGTCGACAAGGGCATGACCGAAAAGGATATACCCTGGGGTCGCGTCGACACCTTTATCGGCGCCTTGGTGACCGTCATTGTTGCGGTGTTCATCATCATCCTTACCGGCACCGTCCTTAACGGCGTCGAGATCAACGATGCGGCGCAGGCATCCGACGCGTTATGGCAAAAGGACAAGTACGTCGGCGCGATGATGGCGATCGGCCTGTTTGATGCCGGCCTTCTTGGGGCAATCTGCATCTCGCTGGCAAGCTCTTGGGCGTTCGGCGAAATCTTCGGTTGGGCGCATTCGCTCAACACCAAGATCAAGGAGGCGCCGTGGTTTTACGCCAGCTATTTCTTCACGCTCGTTACCGCCGGATTGGTCGTTCTAATTCCTGGCGCTCCGCTGGTGCTGATTACGCTTTTCGTGCAGGTCGTGGCCGTGACGCTGCTGCCGGCGGCATTAGTATTCTTGATCTTGCTGCTTAACGACAAGCCGACCATGGGCGAGTACTGCAACACACTCGTACAGAATATCGTCGGCGGACTAATCGTCGTTACGATCATTGCGCTGTCAACCTGTTACGGCTTAAGCGCCCTGTTTCCCACGCTCTTTCAGTGACGCCGCTCGAACGAGGTAAAGCATGCCGCTCATCCACTCAATCGCCGCCTCGATGGCCGAGCACGTCGACAAAGTCCGCGAGATCAATCGGCGCTACGCAACCTCCCGCATTCAGATGTCGCTTCCAGTGCGCGTGGCGTTGCTGTCGCTCCGGCTTTATCTGTTCGTCCTTGTGGGTTTGCTCGTGTTCAAGTTCATCAGCATTCTGACCCAATAGTGCGGGACGGCAACCGTCATGCAGAACCACTTCGACTCACACTACATGTTAAGCGACCTGGTCGGGCTTCGTGCGATCGTCGGCGGCAAGAAGATTGGAACATTGGCCGACATCATCGTGACCGACGCCCCGAAGTTGCCGGAAGTGACGCACGTGCAGATCAAGCGATCGTTCGGCTATCCCGCCCTCATGGTGCCATGGGACAAAGTTCGCACGATTACCGAACGCACCGTAGATTTGGATATCGCCGACCTTAAGCCATTCGAGAGCGAGCCGACACCGGGACAGGTCTGCCTGAAGGACCATCTGCTCGACAAAAAGGTGCTCGATTGCGATGACGACGAGGTTGAGGTCGTCTATGACATCAAGCTTGCTGCCCATAACGGCCGGCTATTCGTCACCGATGTCGACTGTTCGCGCGCCGCCTTTTTGCGCCGTATCGGATTGAAGCCGGTTGCGAATTTTATCCGCAGCCTTGCCGCCACGATCAAGGACGAGACGATCCCCTGGTCTTACGTGCAGCAATTGCCCGAGGACATCGGAGCGTTCCGTGGCAACGTCAAGCTCAACGTGCTGAAGGCCAAGCTGCCGGAAATCCATCCGGTCGACCTTGCCGATATTCTTGAAGAACTCGACCACGGCGAACGCATCGCCTTGTTCAGCCAACTGGACACTGAACACGCATCAGACACGCTGGAAGAAGTGGAGCCGCGGGTTCAACGCGATCTCGTCTCCTCGCTCACCAAGGCACGCGCCGCCGAGCTGGTGAATGACATGACACCGGCCCAGGCAGCCGACCTGCTGGCGGCACTCCCCGGCTCGGATGCCGATGCGATCCTCGCCTTGATCGACCAGGACGAAGCGCGGAAGGTCAAGAACCTGCTCGAACATCACGACGACAAGATTCTGGATTTTGCGACCGACCGCTTCATCGCTTTCCCGCCGGATGCGGAAATTCGGCGCGTTTTCGCGCAGTTCCGTACCGTCGCTCGGGATGCCGAAGTCGTTATGTATATTTACGTGATCGGACAAGACAATAGGCTTCTGGGCGTGATCGATATGAAGGAGCTATTGCGTGCCGGTCCGTCGGAAACTCTTGCCGATCACATGACGACGAATGTCGTCACACTCACCAAAGAAAGCACGATCAAGGAAGCTTCGAAACTATTCGCCCGTTACAGTTTTCGCGCAATTCCCATTGTCGACTCGGCGGATGCTATCATCGGCGTCATTCCTTATCGCGACGTGATGGACTTGAAGCACCGTTATGTTTGACCGGGCTTGCCGGGGCCTGTAGCGGCTGTGGGTGGACCGACCTGCCGACCCGCCCGATGCGAACGACTGGTCGCGTTTTATGGCGTCAGCGAAGGCGGCACCTGCCCATTTGTGCTTTCTGTCGTAAGGATCGAGACGCGGGACTCGACACCGCAGACCTCGACCTATATACCATACCCCCTACCCTATAATGTCCGAGGTCGAGCTTGTCGCATACAAAGACCGAGAAGCACAAGCTGCTCAACCGGGTACGCCGCGTGCGCGGCCAGATCGAGGCGGTCGAGCGCGCGCTCGAGGACGAAAAAGGCTGCGCCACGGTGCTCCATCTGATCGTGGCGGCGCGCGGCGCCATGAACGGCCTGATGACCGAAGTGATCGAAGACCATATCCGGCTCCACGTCGTCGAGCCGAGCAAGGACGCCGAGCGGGTGCGCGGCGCCGAGGAGCTGATCGAGGCGGTGCAGGCCTACCTGAAGTGAACGCCAAGAACATGAACATGAGCATGACCGATACCGACTCGGCCACACACGGCCACGTTTTCCTCGGCGCAGGCCACGACAAGAACGAGCGGCGCACGTGGCTCGTGATCTGGCTCTGCGGTTTCATGATGGTCGCGGAGATTGTCGGCGGCATGTTGTTCGGCTCGATCGCTCTGATTGCCGACGGGCTGCACATGTCGACCCACGCCAGCGCGCTCCTGCTCGCCGCGCTCGCCTACAGTTATGCGCGTCGGCATGCGGACGATCGCCGGTTCACGTTCGGAACCGGCAAGCTGGGCGACCTCGCGGGTTTCACCAGCGCCATCGTCCTGGCGATGATCGCGCTCCTGATCTGTTACGAGGCGGTCTCGCGTTTCATCGCGCCGGTTCTGATCAGCTTCAACGAAGCCATACCGATTGCGATGCTCGGGCTTGCCGTCAATGTCGCGAGCGTGCTGCTCTTGAGCGGCGGCGAGCACCATCATCATGGTCACGGCCATGACGGCGACGCCCATCGCCACGACGATGCCCACCGGATCGAGACCGGCGTCGGCACCCTTGAACTTGAAATTTTCGAGGACGGCGTGCCGCCTCGGTTCCGGCTCAGACTCGAAGGCGGCACAAAGCCGCGCGCCGGTGACGTCGCGATCGAAACCGAACGGCGGGGAGGCGCCAGACAGGTTTTCGCCCTGGCCGATCGCGGCGGCTATTTCGAGTCGATCGATGAAATCCCCGAACCGCACGCGTTCGACGCGCATATCCGGCTCGCGGCCGGTGCGCTGCCCTATTCGGTTACGTTCCAGGAACACGAGCACACCCATGCGGCGGCGCATCAAGACAACAATATGCGGGCCGCCCTCATCCATGTCCTGGCAGACGCCGCGGTTTCGGTGCTGGTGATCGTCGGGCTCTTGCTGGCGCGGTTTCTCGGCTGGGTCTTTATGGATCCGCTCGCCGGCCTATGCGGGGCCGTCGTCATCGCGGCCTGGTCCTACGGACTCATTCGCGATACCGGCGCGATCCTCCTCGATATGAGCCCCGACCGCACGCTGGAACAGCGCCTGCGCGAAGCGATCGAGGTCGACGGCGATCGCCTGACGGACCTGCACCTCTGGCGTCTCGGCCCCGGACATTTGGGCGCGATCCTGTCGGTGAGCACCGCCAAGCAACGAGGTCCCGAGCACTATCGCAAGCTACTCGGCCGCTTCCGCGCCTTGTCGCACTTAACGATTGAGATCGAACCGCGGTGAGTACGTTTATAGGAACGGCGCGGCAGCCCCCATCATCTCGGCCGTCATTCACCGCATAGCCGCAAAAACGTCAGGCACCGACGACGTCTCCCACGGCGCCAATGTTGCCGATCTTGCCATGGCTGGAGTCATGGCCGGTGCTTTCAACGGCATATCCGCTTTGCCGTCGCCCTTGCCGGGCACCGGAAACGCGTAGCCGATGATCGCCTTGGTGATGAATCGATCCGAGCCTGCCGTGAATCCGTATCCGGCGCCAAGCTCGATATCAAACACGCCGACCTTGAAATCGGTGACGGCGAACAACTCCTGTTGCTGCTCGTTGAAGGGGAGAAAATCGCCGATCTTGCCGAAATCGGCGTAGTATTCGGCGCCGACGAAAACATCATGGCCGAGATTGCGCACGAGGCGCGCCGCGGGGGCAAAGTCCGCCTCCCCCAAAGCGCCGAAACTCGCATCCACGATCGGATTGACGATGAACTCCCATTCGGCATTGCGGATGCCGAAGATGGGACGGATTTCGAGCCCGTATCGGGTCTGCGAGAATGGCGGCGTTTCGTAGCTCCACTCGAAATTCACGCCGTAGAAGAAATTGCGCTCGGCGGCATTCGGCGAGACGAACAGATTGCGGATCTTGCCGGCGTCCGAAAGAAATTGGCCGCCGCTGTTCACCGCGAACGGCGCATAAAACCCAAGCTCCCACCAGTCGGTGATGCCGTAACCCAGTTCCGGAGTGCCGTTGAGACTATGATTGGGGGTCAGGCCGCCGGGAAAATCCGGCCGCGTTCGTCCCACCCAGGTGTAGTTGAGATGCTGCTCGATCGTCCATTGTCCGATCGCCGCGATCTCGGCATTGTAGACCTGGATTTCGTCGGTGGCCCGCGCCGACGCCACCGCGCCAAGCGAAATCAGCACGACGAGCCAAAGTGTCGCTCGACCTCGCATCGAAGCGCCCCGTCGT
>Ga0181539_1002765_pt1 | contig 17029 bp, 15 predicted proteins | sample PEATcosm2014_Bin_46_FD_119767 | JGI IMG/M metagenome (GOLD analysis project Ga0181539, IMG submission 119767) | Peatland microbial communities from MTU Mesocosm Facility, Houghton, MI, USA - PEATcosm2014_Bin23_60_metaG | ecosystem: Environmental > Terrestrial > Soil > Wetlands > Peat | place... | reverse complement strand
TGCTCGATAAGACCACCTTCTACAATCCCGGGGGTGTCTTCTTCCTCGGTGGCGCCACCACCACAGCCGTTGGCGTCCTCGATAGCGGTGAAAGCCGCATCATGATTTTTCCTCCTTACGCCAACTGGCCCACGGATGGAACTCCGCCGCAAGCAACATCCATTTATGGGCAGTCGAACAACTGCGCGGCACGACAGCCGGCCTACCCCGCTTACGCAGCGTGCCGCTACCCCAACAACGGCCTTCCCAGACCCGCCGCCAACACGCTGTGGGGTCCCGGCGGTGCGTTCGCCACCAGCACCGATTTGTTCGTGGTGGACACCTACAACAATCGCGTCGTCGACCTCCCGATATCGGGCAATACGCTCGGCCCCGCCAACCGTTGGCTGGGCCAGGACTACTCCGACACCAACTCCATCAACCTGATTGAAGGCCGCGAATTCCAGTTCCTCAATACCGTGGGCACCAGCAATTATTTCGACAGCGCCATCGCCATCGATTCGAGCACCGGCACTCCTCACCTGTACGTCTCCGATCCCGGAAACAACCGGGTGCTGGGCTTCAAGGATTTGCGGAATCTCAAACCGGGCGCGAAGGCCGATATTGTCCTCGGCCAGCCGGATATGCAAACCGCGCTGATCAACTACCCGGCTAACGACGGCACGAAGCCCAACTCATCGGGCCTCAACCGCCCCATCGGCCTGCTGGTGGATTCCCAAGGCAACCTCTACGTGGCCGATTCGCTCAACGGCCGGGTTCTGCGCTTCCCCGCTCCATTCGCTTACACGGGCGGCGCCCCCGAGCCCGCCGACCTGGTGCTGGGCCAGCAGAACTTCACCTCTCAGATCTTCGACGCGACTTCCAGCACGATGCTGGCTCCCTATGGTTTGGCCTTCTCCGGCGTCAATGGCCTAGTGGTATCCGATCAGGGCGATAATCGCGTGCTGTACATCCCCATGACCAACGGCACTTTCAACGCCGGAAACGACAACGGCAAGGCCGCGACCATTGTATTCGGCCAACAAACTTTCAATGGCAAGGCCGCCGGCGCCAGCACCACCGGCATGAACAGCCCGCATGGTGTTTCCTGCGACTCCAGCGGCTTCGTGTATGTTGCCGACAGCGGCAACAACCGCATTCTGATCTTCAACGATCCGCACAACCCCACCACCCCCACCACCGGCGACGCGGCATCCATTAGCATCACCTCCGGCCTCGGTAGTCCGCAGGGGGTTTTCGTCAGCTTGCTCACGGGCGAAATCTGGGTGGCCAATACGGGCGCCGGAACCGCCGTGCGCTATGCCAATTACAATTCGGTGGCCCTGGGCAACGGAGTCATCTCCACCATCCAGGAAGTCTCCAGCGGTTATGTGCTGCCTCCTCTGGCGGTCGCCCTGGATCAGTACGGGGATCTCTATGTAGCCGACGGCGCCAACCGCGTGGCCTTCTACTACCCCGGCCTGACCCCCATGAACGGCGCCAATTTCCTGACCGGCCGCGCCCTGGCCCCGGGAGTGGTGGCGACCCTCAAGACCTGCACCAACTGCGCCGGCACGCAGTTCGGCACCACCACCACCAGCTTCACCGCTTACCCCATGCCGACCGTCCTGGCGAATACCGAAGTGCTGTTTAACGGCACGCCGGCGCCGCTCTACTTCGTCTCGCCGGGCCAGGTCAATTTCTTCGTGCCCAATTATCAGGCCGATGGGAAGACGCCGACGCCCAGCACCGGTACCGCCGATGTGGAAGTGGTGCAGGTCTCCACCGGCCAGGTTCTGGGAGCGACTCTGGTGCAAATGCAGCCGGTGTCCCCCGGAATCTTCGAATACCCGGGAGGCCAAGCCGGGAAGACTCATTTCGCCGCCGTCATCAACCAGGACGGGACCATTAACAGCGCCACCAATCCCGCGGTGCGCGGTTCCGTCATTTCGATCTACGCGACCGGGCAGGGATATGTACCCGGCGCTCCGCCCGACGGAACACCGGTCGCCGCGGCGCTGAATTCGCCGGCGGCGCTCACGGTATACCTGAACGCCGCGGACGTCAACAGCTACGCAGACGAGGCCTTTCAACACGTCCAGTATTCCGGACTCGATGAGTTGGTGGGCATCTGGCAGATCAACGTGCAGATTCCCAAGGACGTTCCGCCCAGCAGCCAGACCAACGGAACGACGCAACTTGCCATCATCGTCGACGGCGTGGTCAACTTCGACATCAGCCAGGGCTGGTACACGGTCATCGCCGTCAAGTAGGACAGGCCTCCTGGCCTGTCTTCTCGCCTCACAAGTGCAGCTTGACCTATTGCAAACGCGTTCGGCAAATCGGAATGACAGGCCGGGAGGCCTGTCCTACGTTCAAACAGCCGGCGGGCGTTCCCGCGCGGGGACCTCGCCGGCGCGCTCGCGCTTCAGCGCGTACATCTTCTGATCGGCTTCGTCCAGCGCTTCGCGCAAAACGCGTTGGCGCGCTTCGGCCGTCCCCCAACTGAACCGGATGGGCAACACGCCGTGGCCGCGGACGCGGAAATCGCGCAGCCGGGCTTCGATATCCGCCATGCGTTTCTGCGCCACTTCCGGCAGTTGATTGTGGAACAGGATCACGAATTCGTCTCCGCCCCAGCGGAAGGCTTCGTCCTGGTGGCGGATGGAAGCCTGCAGCAGGTTGCCGATGTTGCGCAGAATCTCGTCGCCCACCAGGTGGCCATGGCGGTCGTTGATGTCCTTGAAGTTGTCCATGTCGCACACCGCCACCACGCCTTCGAAGGCGCCGGGCTGTTCCACGCGCCGCGCCAGCGCGGCCTGGTTCAGCAGCCCCGTCAGATAGTCCAGGTCCATGCTCTGCCGGTTCTCGCGCCGCAAGTGATCCACTTCCGTGGCCAGGTCCTGGATGCGGTCGATCTGGCTTTCATTCCACATCGCCATGGCGGCGAACGCCAGCAGGCAGTGCAGCGTGAAATCGATGTAGGTCTCATGCTGCAGGTAGCGGGCCCATTGCGGCGCGCTGCCGGTGTGGTAGAGATAGAAGAAAATCACCGCGGTTTCCAGAAACGCCGCCGCCAGCACCAGCAGCGAGAACCGGAAAACCCTTGCTCCCAGCCCGGCGTTCTTGCGCAACGCCACAAAATTGTAGATGTATACGCCGCTCAGCACCAGGGCGTGCGACGCGTGGTAGCCTTCCAGCCGCGAATTCCACCCGAACGCGTATACCAGAGCTACGAAGATGGGCAGGATGGCAATCAGCCGCAGCACCGTGCGCCAGTCCTGGAAGCCCGAGGCAAAGCCGGCGCGCGCCGCCGCGATCAGCACGATGGCAAACGCGAACTCGAAGATGGCATAGGGCGACAGCCACCCGAAGTGGCCGGTGCGCAGCAACTCGAATCCGAAGAAAGCCGCCAGAAGGCGCAGCAGCCACGCCACCGCCCACAGTCCGAAATACACGACGCGCGATTGCTTGTAGAGGAAGAGAAAAACGCCGCCGAACAGCAACGCGCCGATTTCCTGGATGTAAAACGCCGTCAAATCCGGAAGCGGGCTCGTCGGATTCATGGCCTCAATCTCCGTTGATCGCGTGCCGCCGGATGGCGCGCGCCTTGCCGGTGGTCTCGTCCACGTCCACGATCACGGCGTGCAGTTCCACGCCCTTCCTGGCGGCTTCCATGCGAACCGGCAGCGACGTGAGGAAACGCCGCAGGATGACATCGGTCTCGACCCCGATCACCGAATCGTACGGCCCGGTCATGCCGCAATCCGTCTGGTAGGCCGTGCCGGCGGCGAGGATGCGGGTATCGGCCGTAGGCACGTGGGTATGCGTTCCCACCACCGCCGAGACGCGTCCGTCCAGGTAGCGGCCCATCGCGATTTTTTCGCTGGTCACTTCCGCGTGGAAGTCCACGAACTTCACCTTTACCGCCGGATCGAGAGCGCCCAGGATTTCATCCGCCTTGCGGAACGGGCAATCCGTGGAAGGCATGTAGGTGCGCCCTTGCAGGTTGATGACCGCGCAATCCACGCCGTTTCGCGCGCGCCGCACCACCACCCCGCTGCCGGGGACGCCCGCGTAGTTGGCCGGCCGGAGCAGGCGCGGCTGACGCGCGAAATAGTCGTACAGCTCGCGCTTGTCCCAGACATGGTTGCCCGACGTCAGCACATCCAGGCCCAGCGCCAGCAGTTCTTCGGCGATGGCCGGGGTGATGCCGAATCCGCCAGCCGCATTCTCCGCGTTGGCGACGGCCAGGTCGATGCGGTTGGTCTCGATGATATCCTGCAGATGGTCGGCCACGATGCGCCGCCCCGGAGACGCGAAGATATCTCCGACGAATAAAATGTTCATCCCTAGAGTTCAAAGTTAACACGGGTAGCGGGTGGGACCGGCCTCCCGGCCGGTCGACGCGCCGCAGGGTCGCTCCACGGCCCGACCGGCCAGGTGGCCGGTCCCACTCGCGGCCGCCGGCGCCCCATGTCTGATACTGTCAAGAAGATGTCCGCGAAACACCGCCGTTACGTCCACGTCCGCCGCGTCGATGAATGCTCCACCCTCGACGACATCTTCACCCACTGCCTGCCGTCCTTCGGTGGCGCATTCCTGCGCCGCATCTACCAGATCCTGGACCGCGCCATCGGCATGGGCTGCCCGCTCACCGTGGCCGTCTCCGGCCCCGTCACGGTTTCCGGCCAGCACCACACCTGGCTCATCCCGCTGCTCGAAACCGGCTGGGTGGCTTATCTCAGCACGACCGACGCGGTTTGCTACCACGACGGCCACCGCAGCCTGGACGGCTACAAGAGCGGCCCCATCCACGAAGTTCCCATTTTCACGGACGACGCCGCGCTGCGCGACGAAGGCACCATCCGCGTCACCGACATGGCCTTCGACGAAGGCGTGCTGCTCGACCAGGACCGCTTCATCACCGCCATGCTGGCTCTTCCCGAGTTCCAGCGCAAGATGGCCGGCACGGAATTACGCTTTCTGCTCGGCAAGTATTACGCCGCCCAGGAGCGGCGGAACGGCGTGACCGGTGGCCTGCTGTCGACTTGCTATCGCGCCGCCATCCCCATCTTTGTGGGCGCGCCCGGCGATGGCAGCGTCTTCCTCAATTCCATGAAGCTGTGGGCCATGCGGCAGGCCGGCCTGATCCCCGGTTACGCTTTCGATCTGGACCTTCACGCCGAAGTTTTCGAAGCCTGCGCCTACCACCGCTGGGGCCTTTTCGACAACCCGGTGCACGCTCTGGGCACGCTCATCCTGGGCGGCGGCGTTCCCAAGAATTACAACCTGCAGCCCGAGCCGGCGCTGGGCCAGGTGCTGGGCCTGCCCAACGTGCGCGGCTATCAATTCGACGTGCAGATTGTCACTGCGCCCGTCACCGATGGCTCGCTCTCTTCCTGTCCGCCCGCCGAGGCCGTCACCTGGGGCAAGGTGGATAAGGACACCTACTTGCAGACCACCGAGAGCATGCAGTCGGATTACTCCATCGTGATGCCGTTCCTCGTCAAGGCGCTGCTCGATAATCGCGCGCGCTATGAGCGGATGGTGAGTGACGAGGGCGGGGAAGCCGTTTTCGCGCGCGAGCCCAAAGCCCGCGGCTATCTGCGGCCGCACGCGGGCTACCGGCTTTTCGACCAGCGTGAGGAACTGTGCCGGCGCCTGACCGAGGATGTGCGCAACAACCGCGAGTGGCTGCTGGAAAGCCTGGCCTACCCGCTGGCGGCGAGGTAGTTAAGACCACCTGGTAGCGCCGGCGGTCTTTGCCGCCGGTGTTTTGTGCGCACTTGACCATCGCCTGGGCTAAGGTAGAGAAATGGCGCAGTTCACTGTCCACGAAGCCAAGTCAAACCTGTCGCGCCTGCTTGCGTTGGTGGAGCGGGGCGAAGAGGTCACCATTATGCGCGGCGGCAAGCCGGTTGCCGATTTAGTGCGGCACCGGCGGAAATCCGGACTCCGGAAACTCGGTGTGCTGGCCGGCACTATCTCCCTGCCCCAGAGCTGGGATGCGCCCATGACGGATGAGCAGGCCGATCGGTTTCTGGAAGGTAAGTAGCCCGCGTCAAACTCTGGTCGTCAAGCGCCGGTCGGCGTGGAACAAGAGAGATCTCCCTACAGCCTGTCTTTCAAGATGCGCTTCACGTTCCGCTTCGCGTGCAGTACGGCAAGAATCTGAAGCGGCTCGGATAAACGGTAGACCACCATGAACTGGTAGAGCGTGTAGAAAAGCACGTCCGATCTGGTCAGGTCGGGCCGCCGGTGTCCCTTCCCAGGGCTCTTCGCCAGCCCCGCAAACGCGTCCAGCAGTTCCGTTTCAACGCGGTCAGCGGCTGCCAGGCCGGCTTCCTTCAGCAGATAACGCCAGATTTTGTAAGTATCGTCTTCGGCCTCGGGGGCGACAACAAACGCACTCATGAGCGCTTTTGTTGTGCTAGCCAGGCCGCCTTCCGTTTATCGAGCCGGCCGCGCAGTTCATCGCCGGGGATGCCCTCACCGCGATCAAGCTGCGCGGTGGCCCGTTCGATTTTCCGATTGATGGCGTCTTTGTTTCGCGAGAGCCATTGGTCTTCGGAACGGAGCATTTCCAAAGCCCTCTCAATCACTTCATCCGGGCTGTGATACGCGCCGGATTGAATCGCCTGAGTGATAGCCTTCTCATGCTCCGGTCGCAGGGTGATCGCCATAAACGCCTCTTCTTTGTATTGTCGCAGCTTCCGTGCACCAATTGGCTTGTCGCCGGGGATTCAGGCCATATCTGGTAGAATTCCGTGTGATGTCACAACTCTTTGAGCGCAAGCCCATCGCAGCGTTGATCTCGGAGACGAGAGATTCCGGTGGGCTGAAGCGAAGCCTCCGCGCCGGCGACCTCATCATGCTCGCCATCGGAGCCGTGATCGGCGCCGGCATCTTCGGCGCCATCGGCACCGCGGCGGCCGGTCAACTGGGGCCTAACGGTGAGGTGATCCGCATGGGCGCCGGCCCGGCGCTGGTATTTTCCTTCCTCCTCCTGGGCGGGGCCTGTGCGCTGGCCGGTCTTTGCTATGCCGAACTGGCGTCCATGATTCCTCAAGCCGGCAGTGCTTATGCTTACTCCTATGCCACGCTGGGCGAACTGATCGCCTGGATCATCGGCTGGGATCTCATTCTCGAGTATGCCGTCGGCAACGTCGCCGTGGCCATCTCCTGGGGCGATTACTTCAGCACCTTGCTTCGTGGGTGTGGCGTGGTGCTCCCGCCGTGGTTGTCCACCGGCTACCGCACCGCGCTGCTCAGTCCGGACGCGCCGGTCCACGGGCTGCTCAATTCCGCGCCCCACATTTTCGGAATCCCCATTCTCATCAACCTGCCGGCCGCCGGCATCGTGATGCTGATCACCTGGCTGTTGCTGCGCGGGGCGCGGGAGAGCGCCACCGCCAACAACGTCATGGTGGTCATCAAGCTGCTGGCGCTGACCCTGTTCGTCCTGGTTGGCATCACCCATATCAAGGGCGCCAACCTGCATCCTTTCGCGCCCAACGGATTCAAAGGCATCCACCAGGGCGCGGCCATCGTCTTCTTCGCCTATATCGGCTTCGACGCCATCTCCACCGCCGCCGAGGAGACCATCAACCCGCAGCGGAATCTGCCCATCGGAATTCTGGGGGGGCTCGGCATCTGCACGCTGATCTACGTGATTGTCGGTTTCGTCATGACCGGCATGGTGCCCTACAAGCAACTGATCGGCGTGGCCGACCCTCTCTCTCGCGCTCTGGAATTGTCCGGCTTCACAGCCGTCGGTTGGATCGTGGCCCTGGGCGCGGCGGTATCCATGTCGGCGGTCCTGCTGGTATTTCAGTACGGCCAGCCGCGCATCTTCTTCGCCATGGCGCGCGACGGGCTGTTGCCAAAGTGGGCCGCAAAAATCCATCCGCGCACCCGCATCCCTTGGGCCACCACTCTGCTCACGGGAATCTTCGTGGCGTTGTGGGCGCTGGTGGGCGACTCCGGGGAGACCTACGACCTGACCAACATCGGCACGCTCTTCGCCTTCATCCTGGTGAGCATCGGTGTGCTGGTGCTGCGCCACAAGGAACCGGACCGCCCGCGGCCGTTCCGGGTGCCGATGGTGTGGCCGGTCTGCCTTCTCTCCGCCGCCGGCTGCCTGTATATCATGACAGGCCTTCCGCACCAGGCGTGGGTGCGGTTCTGCGTGTGGCTCGCGGTCGGCCTGGTGCTGTATTTCTTCTACGGATTCTGGCACAGCAGGCTGCGGAGCGCCGACAAACAGTAGCGCCGGCATATCGCGGTCAGGCGGTATGTCCCGGCTTGAATCGATGCCGGCGCCGCCGGAGTCGGCGGGCGAAAGCGCCTGCATCACCTTGTGGGGGACCCGCGCGCCCCTACCGCTTGCGCTGGCCTTGAGCCTGGTGGCGGATCTTTTTCTTTTCCGACCCGCGGGCCACACCAGCGGCCCGTTTGGCCTTGGGCGCTGCCTTCTTGCGCGCCGTGCGCTTCAGCTTCTTGCGTTCTATCTTGTCGGTAACTGTCTTCGTATTCATCAGCTTCTTTTCAGTCCTGCGTATTTTTCTACCAGCTTCTTGAGGCCGTAGCGGGGAAAGTTAACAGTGATCTTAGCATCTTCGCCGTCCCCTTCGCGGCGCACCACCGTGCCGGTGCCGTACTTGGGATGCTCCACCATCATGCCCGCCCGAATTCTCCGGGGAGCAGGCGAGGCGGCGGGCGGTGCGGCCGCCGGCCTGGCCGCGGCTCCTACCGGCATGCCCATCGGGCCGGGCGGCCGCGGCAATTTCGGAGCGATGGGCGCCGGCGGCCGTTGCGGCGCCGCAATCGGCTTGTTGGCGGCGTTGAACGGAAGCCCGCGCTCGCCGAAAAACTGCGGAATGTTCTCCAGCGAATTATAAGTCTTGCCCGTGAACGTGTTCCGCCGCACCACCGTCCGCACGCCGTATCGTTCCGCCTGCAGGGTGAGTTCGCCGGCCTCGTCGCGCACGCCCATTTCCACGATCAACTCCGCCGGCACTTCACTCAGGAACCACGAGGGCGTCGAGCGCTCCTGCTCGCCGCCCCCGAAACGCCGCCGGTACTTGGCCCAGGTCAGGATCAGCCGCTTGCGCGCGCGCGTCATCCCCACGTAGCACAGCCGCCGCTCCTCTTCGAGCGCCGACTCCGAATCCATCGACCGGCTGTGCGGAAACAACCCCAGCTCCATTCCGGAGAGGATTACCACCGGGAACTCCAGCCCCTTGGCGTTGTGCAACGTCAACAGGCTGACCGAAGCCTTTTCGTCGAACGCGTCGGCCTCTGCCACCAGCGCCGCGTGATCCAGAAAATCCGAGATGGATTCGCCTCGTTCCGCCGCTTCCGTGGCCGCGCTGATCAACTCGTCCAGGTTCTCGAGGCGCGCTTCTCCGTCCGGCGTCTTTTCCTGCTCCAGCATGCGCCGGTAGCCGGTGCGCTCCAGAATGAACCGCAGCAGGTCCGGCAGCGGCGAGGAGCTGGCCACCAACGAAAGCTCCTGGATCAGGTTGCGGAACGTCACCAGCGAAGATTGCGACCGCGTGGAGAGCTTCTCATCGTCGATAATCCGCTCAATGGCGTCCCACAGGCTCAGCCCGTGATCCCGTCCGTACTTCTCGATCTGGTCCACGGTGGTACGGCCGATGCCCCGCGCCGGCGTGTTGACCACCCGCAGCAAGCTGACTGAATCGTAATTCGAAGCCGCCAGCTTCAGGTACGCCACGGTATCTTTGATTTCCGCCCGCTGATAAAAGCTGAAGCCGCCGACGATGTTGTACTTCCGCCCGTAACGCCGCAGGGCTTCTTCGATCTGCCTCGATTGGAAGTTGGTGCGGTAGAGCACCGCTACGTGGTCCGCGGGATTCTTCGCCAGGTGCTTTTCGATGGTGTCGGCGATGAACAGCGCCTCGTTTTCGGCGTCGTAGCCGGCGAAGAGTCCCAACTTTTCGCCCGCCGCCGCCTCGGTCCACAGCTTCTTCCCCTTGCGCGCCTTGTTGTTCTCCACCACCGCGCCGGCCGACGCCAGGATGTTCTTGGTGGACCGGTAGTTCTGCTCCAGCCGGATGGTCCTGGCCTTCGGAAAATCGCGCTCGAAATCCAGAATATTGCGGAGGTCCGCTCCGCGCCAGCTATAGATGGATTGATCCTCGTCGCCCACCACGCAGACGTTGCCGTGGCTTTCCGAGAGCAGCCGCATCAGGTCGTACTGGGTGCGGTTGGTATCCTGGTATTCGTCGATCATCACGTAGCTCAGCCGCCGGTTCCATCGCTCGCGCGTATTCTGGTCGTGTTGCAGCAGGCGCACCGCTTCCAGCAGCAGATCGTCGAAATCCAGGGCGTTGGCCGTGCGCAGCGCCTTTTCGTACGCTGCAAACACCACGGCCAGCGATTCGGTCTCTTTGTTGACCGCGGCTTTGAGCAAATCGGCCGGCCCTTGCTTGGTGTTCTTGGCGCGGCTGATCCTGGAGAGCGCCACGCGATACTGCATGAACTCTTTCTCGTCGAGCCCCAGCCCCCGGTAAGCCGCCTTCACCACGCCGAGCTGGTCCTCGTCGTCGTAGATGCTGAAGCGCCGCGAGAATCCCGGGCGGAGGCGCGCCAGCGGTTCGCCGTCGGTCCGCAACAGCCGCACGCAAAATGAGTGGAAGGTGGAGATGTTGGGCGACGAATCCAGGTTGACGTCCGCCAGCAGCGCCGACACGCGTTCGCGCATTTCGTTGGCGGCTTTATTGGTAAAGGTAACGGCTAAAATGGCGGACGGGGGCACGTGCCGCGCCGTGATAATATACGCGACGCGGTGTGTGATGACCCTGGTCTTGCCGCTGCCCGCACCCGCGAGAATCAGAAGCGGTCCTTCCGTATGGGTGACCGCCTCCCGCTGCTGCGGGTTGAGCCCTTTGAGGAAATCCATGAGATGGGAAACCCCTAGAGTTTAGCATGCGTCACTGCGGGCCCTGTTCGGCCTGGCCGCTGTGCTTTGACCCCGGCGTCAATTCCTTCCGGCCTTGGCCGTCAGCAGTCCCCGCGCGCAGCCAGTCCGCCAGCCGCCCGGGCCACGAAGACAGTGCCGGATCGTTCTGCGCGAGGCCGACGCCGTGGCTGCCGTGTTCGTAGACGTGCAGTTCCGCCGGCACTCCGGCCTTGCGCATCGCCAGGTAGAATAAGACGCTGTTTTCCACCGGCACGGTCTTATCGGCATCGGTGTGAAACAGAAACGCCGGCGGAGTCTGCGCCGTCACCTGCAACTCGTTCGACAAGCTCTCGACCAATTTCGGATCGGGATTCTCGCCCAAGAGAGACGTCATCGAGCCGCCATGCACGTAGTTGGTAAAGGAAATCACCGGGTAGCACAGCACCAGAAAATCCGGGCGGCTGCCGGCGCGGTCGATGGGGTCGGCCGCTTGCGGGTTGCCCGCATCGAAATGCGTCCCGGCCGTCGACGCCAGATGCCCGCCGGCCGAGAAGCCCATGATGCCGATGCGATTCGCCTGCAAGCCATACTCCGCCGCGCGAGACCGCACCAGGCGAATCGCCCGTTGCGCATCCTGTAACTCGATCGGGTGGTGATAGCGCGGCCCCAGGCGGTATTGCAACACGAATGCCGACACGCCGATGGAATTCAGCCATTGGGCCACCTGGTAGCCTTCCTTGTCCATGGAAAGGTGCTGGTAGCCGCCGCCCGGGCAGACAATCACCGCAGTCCCCGACCCGCTGCCCTTCGCCAGGACGAACGGCGTCAGCGAGGGCTGGTCCTCCGGCGCCGTTCCCAGCGCGCCCGGCGCACCCTTCGGCCACAGCAGTTCCGCCTTTGGCGCCTGCGCCAACAGGGCGCAGGCCGCCACAACCAAGCCAATCGCCAATCGCCTCATGCCTGGTAGCGCCGGCGATCTTGTCGCCGGCTTTTTTGACCGCCACAACTAAGCCAATCGCCAATCGCCTCATGAGTCCCAGGCTATCACCCGTACGTCCCCCTTGCCCCATACGGTCTGGCGGCCCACTCCCACCCAGCGGGCCGCGCGCAGCCACGGCAGAAACTCCCCCAGCGAGCCTTGGTATTCCGCTTCGCCGGTGAAACCGCCCAGCGGATGCGTCTGCCCGGTGCGCCCGGATTTCCTTTCCGCCTTTTCCCACTGCAGTTGGCAATGGACCATGCGGATGTTGGCGGCGCGCCCGCCCACTTCCCGGAAGTCGAGCTCGAGCGGCCCCGCCCCGTACAGCGCGCGCAGCGTGCTGATGCGGTCGCGCAGCCGGCCGAAAAGGACGGCGAACTCCGGGCGCTTGGCCAGCGCCCCGCCGCTTTTCAGTTCCGTCGGGGTCAGGAAGCGGACACGCACCCGCTCCACGCGCGCCGAATCCGGATCGGGATCCGGCTGCAGGTTGAGGATCAGCGGCGGGCGGCCCACCTCATCCGCCGCGTCGTCCAGGTTGAGTTGTTCCACCCGCTCGAGCGAAACGCGGCCGTGGCCCGGCCCGATTCCATGCGCCCCAAACGCGGCAAACGCCTCGTGAAAATACTCGAGCACCGGCGTGCGCAGGTCGAAGACATGCACGTCGAAGCAGAAGGGCTCACCCATGGCGATGGCGCGCCCGTCCAAACTGCCGGCGCGCAGCACGAAGGGCCGCGGCCAATCCCCGAGGCCGCTGGGAGCTTTGCCCAGGCCGCTCGACGGCTCGAAGAGGCGCGCGTAGGCGGCCGGCGAAGCGGTGTCGCGCAACACCATCCCCAGGGCGCCGCGGATCACGTTGCCGCTCTTGCCCGCCGGAAAGTACACCGGGTCGATCGCCTGGAAATGAAAGCGGAATCGGTAGAACTCGAATTGGGTCACCAGACTGGCCGGCTTTTGCACCGTTCTCCTGTTGTATAATGGTATGGCATTTGACTCTTGTTTTCCGCTTGGCGACAGATCTGAGAGGGGGTTGCGTGAGTCCATCCGCGCCCCCTTTTCTTGTTTCAGGGCGGTTTGGGTCGGTGCATTTTCAGCAAAGAAGGAATAAAGGCAGATGAAAGAAAAAGGTACAGTGAAGTGGTTTAACGCGGCCAAGGGCTACGGTTTTATCCAGAGGGAGAATGGAGAAGATGTCTTCGTACACTTCTCGGCGATTCAGTCGGAAGGTTATCGTAGCCTGGATGAAGGCGCCAGAGTGGAGTTTGAGGTGACGAAAGGGCCCAAAGGCCTGCAGGCGACCAACGTCACAGTGGCCTGATGCAGTGAAGGAGCGGCCGGCGCTTCGGGCCCCGGCCGTTCCACCAGTGTTGTGGAGGTTTATGAGTAAAGAAGACAGCATCGAAGTAACCGGCACGGTATTGGAAAAGTTTCCCAGCGGGCTGTTCAGCGTGCAGCTCGAGCACGAACGGATTGTTCTGGCTCACCTGGCCGGCCGATTGCGGCGCAATCGCATCCGCGTCCTGGCGGGCGATAAAGTCACCATGGAACTGTCGCCATACGATCTGACCAAAGGCCGTATCACGTTCCGTCACCGCTAGCCTCCATCCGCAGGTCCATCCACAATTTCTCTGTTTCCAGCCAGATAGCGTGAGTATTGACCCATCCTTTTGGGGAAAGGCATGGTACAACCAAACTGTGCGGAACCGGGCAGTCACAACCGCAAGAAGTTTTTTTGTGTTTCGCGGTGAAGGCCGGTAAGCTACTGTTTTTGAAGGCATAAGAGTACAGATATGAAAGAGCCGAATCCTCCCCAGGAACGGCGACGTAACCGGGTCAGGCCCTCCCCCGCCGATATAATCAAATCGGAGAGTGGGATGGAGAGACCAAAGAATTCGCCAAGCCGGGCCAGGAAGCAGGCTTCCGAGTCTACCGAAGACCTTGCGACGGTCCTTTCCCGCAGGGTGGTCGGGCAGCCGGACGCCACGCGCCTGATCGTTCCATATATACAGATGTACCAGGCCGGTCTCGCTCCGGAAGGCCGCCCGGTTGGCGTGTTTCTGTTGCTGGGGCCCACTGGCACGGGCAAGACCAAGACCGTGGAAGCCCTGGCCGAAATCCTGCACGGCAGCGAGAAGAACGTCCTCAAGGTGGATTGCGGCGAATTCCAGATGGAGCACGAGGTGGCCAAGCTGATCGGCGCGCCGCCCGGCTATCTGGGCCACCGCGAGACACAGCCCATGCTCACGCAGCAGAAGCTGACCGCCGTCTCGAGCGACAAGTGCAACCTCTCCCTGGTGCTCTTCGACGAAATCGAAAAAGCCGCGCCCTCCATGACGCGCCTGCTGCTCGGTGTGCTGGACAAGGCGCAATTGCGGCTCGGCGACAACACCAGCGTCAACTTCGAAAAAAGCATGGTCTTCCTGACCAGCAACCTGGGCTCGCGCGAAATGCTGCGCGAGATTAATCCGGAATTCGGCTTCCAATCGGCGCAACACTCGGAGCGCGCCGATCTCATCGGTAAGCTGCAGAGCATCGGCCTGGTGGCCGTGCGCAAGCGCTTCTCGCCCGAATTCGTCAACCGCATCGATTGCATCATTACCTACCAGCCGCTCAGCCAGGAAGCGCTGGCGGCCATCCTGGAGCACCAGATCGCCGATTTGCAGAGCCACGTCAACACGCGCCTGGGGGACCGATCGTTCACGCTCGAAATTTCACCCGAGTCGCGCCAGTTCCTGCTCGAAAAGGGCACCAGCGCGGAGTATGGCGCGCGCGAGTTGAATCGTACGATCCACCGCTTCCTCACCCAACCGCTGGCGACCATGGTGGCCACCAACCAGGTGAGCGCCGGAGCGAAGGTGCGCGTGGATGTAGCCGACCCCCCCGAAAAGCTCTCCATCCATGCGTTGGAATCGGAAGTGGCGCCCGCGGCCGCGCATCCCACGGTGCTATTGGTAGACGATAATCGCGACCTGCTGCACTTCCTGGAGCGCCTGATGGGGGACGCCGGCTGGACGCTGTTCACGGCCGAATCGGCCACCGAAGCCCGGCGGCTGGCCCTTCTGCACAAGCCCAACGCGGCGCTGCTCGACTATATGCTGCCCGATGGCAACGGCGTGGAACTGGGCGTGGAATTCCTCCAGGCAGTTCCCACCATGCTGGTCATCGTGATGACCGGAACCATTCTGCCGCCGGAAGAAGAGGCGCTGTGCGAAGAACATAACTTCCCGGTGCTGCGCAAACCCTTCCTGGCATCCGACGTAGTGAACCAGATTCGCGGACGCCTGGCTGCGGCGGGCGGGGGGCGGAGTTAGTACCGCCAGCTCCGTGTATCCGCGCCCGCCGGCGCCGTCGAAATCATGTGGTCCATCATCAACGGCATCAGCCGCTGGTTGATGGTAGGACCCGACACGCTCATGGGCACGTGCGGATTGCCGGTGTAACAGTGCGGCATGCCCTGTCCGTAATCGAAATCGCCCGCGTAGTACGGCCCTTTCGCCAGGTCTTTGGTGGATTCCAGAAACTTTTCGGTCAGGCGGACGGCGCGGTCCAGGTAATAGCTGTCGGCATCGCCCACCGCAAAGTGAAGCTTGCCGGCCAGTTTCGGGCCGAGCGTCTTCCAGTCGCGCTGCATGATGTGGTTGAGGTCGTAGTGCTCTTTCCAGTATTCCGCCACCTGATGGTCGATCACGCCGGTGTGCGGGTCCAGGATCAGCTTGGGATAGCCATCCTCGCCCACCGGACTGTACACCGCCTGCCAGATGTCGAACTGCTCGCCGGAGCGGCCTTTCGTGCCCAGCACCAACTCAAAGCGGATGGCGTCTTCCATGATGGAGAGCACCTTGCCGTCGGCGGTGCGCTCCATGGGAATCGGCACTTGCTTCCACGGGCCTTCGGAGTAGAAAGCGTTCTTATCCTGGTAGAGGTTGACCAGCGAATAAGCGCTGAAGTCGATGGGATCGGGACAGGCCGCCCACGCGCCGTTAAAAAAATCGGGGTAAAAAACTTGCAGGGCAAGCACGCGCCATCCGCCGGTCGAGCCACCGTATAGTGAGCGCGCCCACGGTTCGCCGATGCCGCGAAATTGCTTTTCAATGTACGGATACAGCTCCTGGGTGAGCGCGTCGCCGTATGGGCCGACGTTGGCCGAGTTCACCGCGTAGGAATCGTCATAGTACGGATTGGCGTCCTGCGTGTCGACGATCAGCATGCGCGGCAGGCGGCCGCTGGTCCAATCCTGGTAGAAGCGATAGCCGTTCTGGTTGCCGCCGCGGCCGCCTCCGCCGCCGCCCGTGGGAGGCTCCGTGGTGAAGCCCACACCCGCATTGAACGAGGGCGAAAAGTGGCCCTGGTAATACAACACCGGGTAGTGCGTGTTGGGATGCTCGTCGAAACCTTCCGGCAGCAGAACGATGGCGCCCAGATACATGGGCCGGCCCCAGAATTCGCTCAGCAGCTTGCTCTCGATGCGCACATGCTTGACGTACTTGGTGTCGGCCTGTGGTTCGATGGGCGGAACGGTCTTGGTGAGCTCGATCTTCACAACATCGGCGGCGGCCGGATCGATCTTCACCTTCACCGGCTGGCTGTAGAGGTTGCCCGGCTTGCGGGCCCAGTGCTGGCCTTCGCCCCGGTCCATGGGCAGCTTGACGGTGCGGCCGTCGGCGCGATGGAAGGTTTCATAGACGTTGAGAACGGCCTGCACGTAATACTCGCCGGCCGGCACCTCGTCGAGCGACCGGCGGGGATAGCCCAGCGTGGACGCGTCGATGGAGACGGTGCGCGCGCCTTCGGCGTCGGCGCCGAACATCTGCTGGGTGTTGAGACCTTCGCTGATGGAGAAGCGCGGCTCGGGCGTGCCGGTGGTGGAGATGACCAGGACCACGCGCCCGTCCATCGGGTTGGCCCAGGAGACCTCGAAACGCAACGGCGATTTCGCCTGCGCCACAAGCGGAGCGGCGAGCAACACAAGGCTGGCAAGAATTCGCATCTCTTGAGAGCTACCACTTCCCAATACGATCCTGCAAGTGGGACATCCATGATAAGGACTTGTCAAGGGAAAACAGAACTTCCCCTGCACTCAAAAGAGCGTCCTGAATCGCGGTAGCGGTCTCGACAAGTTGCGCGCCGACTTGCTTTTTGCGATC
>Ga0181539_1002762_pt1 | contig 17043 bp, 7 predicted proteins | sample PEATcosm2014_Bin_46_FD_119767 | JGI IMG/M metagenome (GOLD analysis project Ga0181539, IMG submission 119767) | Peatland microbial communities from MTU Mesocosm Facility, Houghton, MI, USA - PEATcosm2014_Bin23_60_metaG | ecosystem: Environmental > Terrestrial > Soil > Wetlands > Peat | place... | reverse complement strand
GGTTCACGGAAGGCTCCAGGCCGCGGTGCTCGAGGTGGACGTCGAACTTGCCGCTCTGGACCTGCTCCATGATATCGATCAGGCCCTGGGGAAGCACCTCGACCAAGTGCTCGATCTCGGCGTAGAACCGCCGCAGCTTGCGGATCTTCCGCCGGGGAGAGAGCCGCCGCAGGAACATCTTGGTGCGGTAGGGCCGCATGGCGTCCAGCAGGCTGAATCGAGGGTTCAGCAGCCGGCCGGTCCCTTCCAGGGTCACCAGCACCTTGACCAGCATCGTGATTCGCGCCGCCAGGCTGATGTGGTAGCGGCGGATGATCTCGATCATCTCCCGCAGGGCGCCGCTGAGGTCCAGGTCGTCCAGCGACTGGTTGCCGTAATGGGAGATAAAATCGGCCACGTCCACGCTCAACGCCGCACGGTCCAATTCCGCCGGCACGGCCCCCACGCGGACGATGATCGAGGTGAGGTGCTGGGCGTCGAGGCTGGCCAGGGCCAGGAGCATCTCCTCGATGTCCTCCTGGAGCCGCTCGTCCAGCCGGCCGACCATGCCGAAATCCAGCAGGCCGATCACGCCGCCCGCCATGAGCAGCACGTTTCCCGGGTGCGGATCGGCGTGGTAGAAATTGTTGCCGAAGATCATCTCCAGGTACAAGTGAGCGCCGCGCCGGGCCACCTCTTCCAGGTCGATGTCGGCCGCTTTCAGGCCCGCCGTATCCGAGAGCTTGATCCCTTCCACCCGCTCCATGCAGAGCACGGCAGCCGTGCTTAGCTCCGGGTAGGCCCGGGGAATGTGGACCGTCGGGTCGGCGGCGAAATCGCGGGAGAACTGTTGCATGTTGCGCAGCTCGCGGCGGAAATCCAGCTCGCGGCGGATGGTCCGTTGGAACTCCTCGGCGATCGCCCGGGGGTGATAGTTCTGAAACTCGGGGAACCGCTCGACCAGTTGCGCCAGCCCGGAGAGGATGTCCGTGTCGACGGCCACCTTCGGCACGATGTCGGCGTGCCGCACTTTGAGCACCACCGGCTCGCCCGTCTTCAGCCGCGCCGCGTGGACCTGGCCGATCGACCCGGACGCGACGGCGCGATCCTCGAACTCGTCGAACAGCGCGTCGATCGGCTGTCCCAGCTCCTGCTCGATGAGCTTGCGGACCACCGGCGCCGGGTCGGCAGCCACGCTGTCCTGCAGGTTCTGAAGTTCCTCGGCCAGACGGACGCCGACCAGGTCAGGCCGGGTGCTGAGCATCTGCCCTAGCTTGATCGCCGTCGGCCCGAGATCCTGGATCGCCATCCGCAGACGGACTTCCCAACGGTAGCGGGCGATCGCCTCGCCCTGGTGGGTCTTGAAGAGGTCCTTGGCGAAGTCGGGTCCCAGGAAGCTAATCCAGTTGGCCAGGCCGTACTTACTTAGTACGGTGAGAATCTCCCTCCACCGGTTGATATTCCGGTAAATCTGCGGAATCGAGGTGATTTTCATGGGCGGGGGAACCCTCGGGCGTCTCCTCCATTCTAACACACCTTTGGAGGGGGAGCCGTTGAAGAAGCTGGGAAAAAACGCTTTCTCGCTGACTTGTACACCCGGTCCAGGCCGATATAATTCTCTCGGCAACCGCCAAGCGGCGTGCCTTCCAGGGCTAGGTTATGCTTGAGCATAACGGGCAGGTTGTGCTTCAGCGTAACGTGTTGTGCGGCAGGCGGTTACGTTATGCTAAAGCATAACCTACCGGAGGCGGCGAAGATTTCTCGGCAAAAAAGCGCTGGGGCCGTTGACGGCGGGAAACGATTTCGGTATAGTTAGCTTTCTCGCGACACAAGGGCTTCTCGCGACACAAGGGAGGAGACGGCCTTCGAGGTCAAATGGACTGGGGACCGATTCAAGCCTCTATCGACGAGGCCGGGAGTTTGTCCCCTGTCGATTTGACAGGTGAGGTCGGCCGAACCTTGTGTTTTGTCGACCTTTGTTGCTCTTTGACAATTTGGTTTGTGGTAGGTGTGGCATCTCACTATGGCTGCTTTGTTCCGTCTTTTGGGCGGAGCGAAGTAGCAATTTTTTGAGAGCGCTTAGTAGACCGAGGTACAGCGAGGGCGAAAGTCCGGACTGGACCGAGGTACGAAAGGGAATCGTTACTAGAGTTCGAGTGGCGACGGCGAGAGCCGTTGCCGCTGGATCGTGTAGCCCACGTGGGTTTTGGGAGCCTGCCGTTGGAGAGTTCTCTTGGAGAGCGAGAGTTTTCCGGGAGGGCGATCGTGCGGTTGGAGCCTTGGATTCATGTGGCCAAGCTACTAAGGGCGTATGGGGGATGTCTTGGCGTCAGGAGGCGTTGAAGGGCGTGGACGACTGCGAAAAGCTCGGGGGAGCTGCCTAACGAGCGTTGATCCCGGGATACCCGAACTGGCACGCGCTGAATTCATAGGCGCGTGCGGCGAACGCGGAGAATTGAAACATCTTAGTATCCGCAGGAAAAGAAAGAAAACTCGATTTCCCCAGTAGCGGCGAGCGAAAAGGAAAGAGCCCAAACCGCGGAGGTTTTCCTCTGCGGGGTTGTAGGGCCCTCCACATGGGAGTTACAAAGCGATCGACTAACAGAACAGTACTGGAAAGACTGGCCACAGAAGGTGACAGCCCTGTAGGTGAAAGTTGATCGTCTCCCGGGGGGTACCTGAGTAGGTCGGGGCACGTGGAACCCCGACTGAAGCAACGGGGACCATCCCGTAAGGCTAAATACTACCTGACGACCGATAGTGAACTAAGTAGGGCGACTGAAAGGTGAAAAGAACCCCTGCTAGGGGAGTTAAAGAATCTGAAACCATACGCCTACAAGCTGTCGGAGCACTATGGCCAATCCGGGCAACCGGAGAGGCAATGTGTGACGGCGTGCCTTTTGCATAATGATCCGGCGAGTTACGGTCAGCGGCGCGGTTAAGGCCTTCAGGGCTGGAGCCAAAGGGAAACCGAGTCTGAATAGGGCGACCAATGTCGATGGCTGTAGACGCGAAACTGCGTGATCTACCCATGAGCAGGTTGAAGCGCGGGTTATACTGCGTGGAGGACCGAACCCACTTGGGTTGAAAACCGAGGGGATGACTTGTGGGGAGGAGTGAAAGTCTAATCAAACGCAGAGATAGCTCGTTCTCTCCGAAATAGCTTTAGGGCTAGCCTCGCGCCACTACGCACCGGGGGTAGAGATACTGAATCGGGTTGGGGACCTTTCCGGGTTACCCTCCTGAACCAAACTCCGAATACCGGTGCGACTATCGCGGGAGTCAGTCCCTGGGGGATAAGCTCCAGGGTCAAAAGGGAAACAACCCTGACCACCTGCTAAGGTCCCGAAATACCGCTTAGTCACAAAGGAAGTTGGATTGCTGAGACAGCCAGGATGTTGGCTTAGAAGCAGCCACCATTTAAAAAGTGCGTAACAGCTTACTGGTCGAGCAATTCTGCGCCGATAATGAACGGGAGTAAGCGGTATACCGAAGCAGTGGATCACACGCAAGTGTGGTGGTAGGAGAGCGCTGAAGATCAGACACGAGGCGTACCGTAAGGAGCGCTGTCGGGGTCTTCAGGTGCTTATGCCGGAATGAGTAACGATAAAGCAGGTGAGAATCCTGCTCGCCGAAAGCCTAAGGTTTCCTGGGGAAGGTAATTCCGCCCAGGGTTAGCCGGTTCCTTAGTCGAGGCCGAAAGGCGTAGACGATGGGTAGCAGGTCAACATTCCTGCGCCACCCAGGTGGAGCGATGGAGGGACGGCGTCTGTAAGGTGAGCGGTACGACTAGAAATGTCCGTGGACCGCCGGAAGGTGAGGGATAGGCAAATCCGCCCTCGCAAGCCAACGGGCGGGACCGATCGCATTTATGTTCGAGTAGTCATCTGAAGGACGTCCAAGAAAAGCTTCTAAGCGATGAAGCTTGGGTGACCGTACTAAAACTGACACAGGTAGGCGAGACGAGTAGTCTAAGGCGCTCGGGAGAACACTGGTTAAGGAACTCTGCAACATGACCCCGTAAGTTCGCAATAAGGGGTGCCTTCGAGGGTTCACGCTCTTGGAGGCCACAGTAAATCGGCATCAGCGACTGTTTATCAAAAACACAGGACTCTGCTAACTCGCAAGAGGATGTATAGAGTCTGACGCCTGCCCGGTGCCGGTAGGTTAAGGAAGACGGTTAGCCGCAAGGCGAAGCTGGCGACCGAAGCCCCGGTAAACGGCGGCCGTAACTATGACGGTCCTAAGGTAGCGAAGTTCCTTGTCGGGTAAGTTCCGACCTGCATGAATGGCGTAACGACTGATGCACTGTCTCAACCAGTGACCCGGTGAAATTGAAGCCGTGGTGAAGATACCACGTTCCCGCAGCTAGACGGAAAGACCCCGTGAACCTTTACTGTAGGCTGATATTGGGCTGTGGTATGTCTTGTGTAGTATAGGTGGGAGGCGTTGAGTCCGGGACGCTAGTCTCGGAGGAGCCGCAATGTGAAATACCACCCTGGGCATGCTTTAGTTCTAACTCCGATTCCCGTCATCCGGGCGGAGGACATTGTCAGTTGGGCAGTTTGACTGGGGCGGTCTCCTCCAAAAGAGTAACGGAGGAGTCCAAAGGTACCCTCAGCCTGGTTGGCAATCAGGCGTCGAGCGCAAAGGTAGAAGGGTGCTTGACTGCGAGACTGATAAGTCGAGCAGATGCGAAAGCAGGGCTTAGTGATCCGGTGATCCCGTATGGAAGGGTCATCGCTCATCAGACAAAAGGTACTCTGGGGATAACAGGCTTATCGCTCCCGAGCGTCCATAGCGGCGGAGCGGTTTGGCACCTCGATGTCGGCTCATCACATCCTGGGGGTGGAGAAGCTCCCAAGGGTTCGGCTGTTCGCCGATGAAAGTGGTACGTGAGCTGGGTTCAGACCGTCGTGAGACAGGTCGGTCCCTATCTGCTGTGGGCGTACGAAACTTGCGGAGGTTCTTCTTTAGTACGAGAGGATTTAGAAGGACGTACCTCTGGTGTTCCAGTTGTCGCGCTAGCGGCACGGCTGGATAGCTATGTACGGAAAGGATAAACGCTGAAAGCATATAAGCGTGAAGCCCTCTCCAAGATCAGGTTTCGTAAGGGGTATACCCCCGAAAGTCCCCTGGAAGACGACCAGGTCGATAGGCCGGATGTGTACGCACAGTAATGTGCTTAGCTAACCGGTACTAACGGACGAATGTTTGGCCACATGAATCCAGTGCTCCTCATGGGAGCCGGATTCCCATGGCGCTCTTATTTCCCGTGTCCGCACCCGCGGACTCGGCAATCTCGCACGGCCTCGGCCGTGCCGGGAACGAGTACCACGCATACCACAAACCACCGGCGGCCGCGCCCCTTACCGGACCGGCCGCCCCTTTCCGGTGACGATATCTGAAAGGTCACACCCGTTCCCATCCCGAACACGGTAGTTAAGCTTTCAGAACCGATGGTAGTGCCAAAAGTGCGAGAGTAGGTGTTGCCGGATCTCATCCAAGAAAGCCCCGCGGCGTTAACGCCGCGGGGCTTTCGCGTTTCTTGCACCGCAAAACGCCGGCTGAACGGTTACCGTCTTTGCCCCCCTGCCATGCCCCGCCGGCTAGTGTAGTGTGTCAGAAATGACAGCGCGTATCTTGCGTAGTTCAGGAAGAATGGGTGCCATGCCCACGCTTGTCGTGGGCATGACTTGGCGGCGAACATGCCTGCTGTCTCGCTGCGCTCGCTTAGCAAGCATGGCACCCATAAATCACCATCAGGCTGAGACACTACACTAGAAGTATCCGGCCGGCTCGGCCTCCACGGCCGCCGCCTGGACGGACGCCTGCGCCCACGCGTCCTCGTCCTGCGCGCCGGCGCGGAACTTCTCGAAGCAGGCGGAAAAGGCCTCGACGATCGCCGGGTCGAAACGGGTCCCGGATTCGTCGAGGATGATCTGCCGGGCGCGCTCGGGCTCATAGGCCGGTTTGTAGATCCGCGGCGATGTGAGCGCGTCGTAAACGTCGGCCAGCGCGACGATCCGGGCCGCCAGCGGTATCTCCTGGCCGCGCAAGCCCGCCGAATAGCCGCTGCCGTCGTAACGCTCGTGATGATACCGGGCGATGTCCGCAGCCATGTCCATGAAGGTTCCCCGGCCGACGTAGTTGCGGGCGTTCTCCAGGGTGTCGCCGCCGACGCGGACGTGCAGCTTGATGGCGTCGAACTCCTCCGGCGTCAGTTTGCCCGGTTTTCGCAGGATCGCATCGGGAACGGCCACCTTGCCGATGTCGTGCAGCGGACTGCCGCGGTACAAGTCGTTGAGGAATCGCCCATCGATGGCCGTCTGATAAGGTCCGCTGTGCTGGAGCTGTTCGGCCAGCGTCTGCGAGTAATATCGGATGCGGCAGAGGTGCCCGCCGGTCTCCGGATCGCGTGAATCGGTCAACTGGGCCAAGGCGAACACGGTCATGTCCTGCGTGGCGGCCCATTGTTGGGTGCGTTGGACGACGAGGCGCTCCAGGTCGTTGGCGTAGATTTCCAGTTCCTCCTTGGCGGCGGCCAGTTCCCGCTGGGCGCCGGCCAGGCGCAGGTGGACCCGCACCTTGGAGAGCATTTCGTCGTGGTCGAAAGGCTTGACGACGTAGTCGTCGGCCTGGGCCTCGTAGCCCTGCAGCCGCTCCGCCGTCGACCCTTTGCCCGAGACGAGAACGACCTGCACGAAGCGGCCCAGGGCGCTGGACTTGATCCGCCGGCAGGTCTGGTAACCATCGATGCCGGGCATCATGATGTCCAGCAGCACCAGTTGCGGCTTGAAGTCGGGGATCTTGGCCAGGCACTCCTCGCCGTTGGCCGCCGTCTCCAGCTCGTACCGCTTGCGGAGGATCCTCCGCAGAATATCGACGTTCGTGGCGTTGTCGTCGACGATCAGGATTCGTCCCTTGGCGTCCATGTCATGGTCCCACGAGTGAGCGATCGTCCCCTCCGGCCGTGCCTGCCAGCTCGTACTGGGAGCTGGCCGGCTGCTCCCGCGGCGCGTCGCCGTCGCAGGGCTGGGGTCGAACCAAGGGGAGTTCGCAGTAGAAGATGCAGCCTGCCCCCGCGTTGTTCTCGGCCCAGATTCGTCCGTGGTGGGCGGTGACGATCTCGCGGGAGATCGCCAACCCCAGGCCGGTGCCTCCGCCCCCCGACTTCGTCTTGCTTGATTGGACGAACTTGTCGAACACCAGCTCCAGCTCGTCGGCGGGGATGCCCGGTCCTTCGTCCCGCACGCTGATCAGCAGAGACCTGGCCAGCGCGAGCTCCGCCGCCTGGTGAATGCTGCACTCGGCCTCCAGCCGCAGGATGTTGCTGTGCCAGGTGTCCAGGAATTCCCAGATCGGCTTTCGCAGGAACAGCTCACGGCAGAACGGTCCGCTGAGGTGCCGAAAGAGCGAATCGCGCGAGACGCAGCCTTGCAAGCGGCCTTGATGAAGGAGGATCACGCCGGGGAGTTCCGGACGTTTGTCGAACTCGCTCTTGATCTGTTCTGTGGGCGTATCGTCCTCGAAGGTGACCGCATGGGTGGTTAAATCAGCGAGGGTGGATTGCGTGCTCTTCTGGGATTCCATTTTTGTGCTGTTCCTGGGTCTCCGTAGTACGTCACCCCAAAATCTAGCATTGTCCGCGGAGGCTCGTGGTTTCGGGGGTTGCGTTGCGGTTGGCACAGTGTTAGCCTATGGTTAGCCGTGCGTTAGAGCGTAGGGTTGCAAGCCAGCCGAACCGAAAAAAACGCTTGCGCCGCCCCTTCTTCCTGGCCTGCACTGCCGAGAATCAGCGCCGGCGCGAAAGACAAACGAGGTAACCGTTCACGGCCCGTAAAGTAGCAGGCACACTCCGTGTGCCGTCCGCCCAAAGCGGAGGAAGCAGATGACTAGCAATTGTCACAAGGCGCTCCGCCTGGCGTGCAGAAGCCGGCACGTTATACTGACGCATAACCTACCAGAGCCTGTCAGAGAGAACCTGGAGACACTCCCATGAGAACTCTTGTCATCGCCGCGATCCTGGCTTTCCTCGGCCCGGCGGCGGCCGCGGGCGAACTTCGGGCAGCGGATCACGGCCTGCCGCTGCGGGTGGGCATGATCGGACTGGATACCTCCCACGTCGTCGCCTTCGCCCAACTGATCCGCGACGCGAAGCCCGGCGAGGAACTGGCCGGACTGAAGATCGTCGGCGCCTACCCCGGCGGCAGCCGTGACCTGCCCGATAGTTGGAACCGCGTGAAAGAGTACACCGAGCAACTGCGGGCGATGAACGTCCAGATCGTCGGCTCGATCGACGAGTTGCTGGCGCAAGTCGACGCGGTGATGCTGGAGAGCGTCGATGGCCGGCCGCACCTGGCCCAGGCAAGGCCGGTGATCGCCGCGGGAAAGCCGCTGTTCATCGACAAACCCATGACGGCCTCGCTGGCCGACGCGATGGAGATCTTCCGCCTGGCCGGCGAGAAGAAAGTGCCGTGCTTCTCCGCCTCCTCGCTGCGGTTCAGCTCCGGATTCCAGGCGGTTCGCCAGAAGCCGTCGCCTTGGGGCGACGTGCGAAGCTGCGTGGCCTGGAGCCCGCTGCACGTCGAGCCGCACCATCCGGACCTCTTCTGGTACGGCATCCACGGCGTGGAGATTCTCTACACGATCATGGGGCCGGGCTGCAAGACCGTCACCCGCGCGGCGCCGGACAAGGTGGTCGGCGTCTGGGCCGACGGGCGGCGGGGAACGTTCGTCGCCAAGGACGGTTATGGGGCCCAGGTCGAGGGCACGCGCCGCAGCGGTCCGGCGGGGACGTTTGACGGCTACAAGCCGCTGGTGGTGGAGATCGCCCGCTTCTTCAAGTCTGGCCGCCCGCCGGTCAGCGCCGAGGAGACGCTGGAGATCCTCGCCTTCATGGAGGCGGCCGATGCGAGCAAGCGTGCCGGCGGCGCGCCGGTGACCATCGAGAGCGTGATGGCCAACGCCCGCCGGAAGATTTCGCAGTAGATCACGAAAACCCGAAAGGACGAAAGCCCGAATTGAGGCGGCTCGGAACCCGATTTTGTTGCCGCAGTCTCCCATTTCTGGTTCACCCGACTCGAGAATGCGCGGCTCTCAGGCCGGGGATTTTCAAGGCATAAGTCCATTGTTTTCGGCCCCGAAGGGGCGCGACATATCAGCCCAGGGCAAGTGCGGCGGCGTCAGCCGCCAAACGCCGGCCTGGGGTCGTTGTTCGTCAGGAGACAAGCCCTGAAAGGGCGACACAAGCGGTTGTTGACCAGGACTTGCCACCTTGGGCACGTTGCGGTTGTTTCGCCCTTTCAGGGCTTCCGATTAATGCCTCCGGATACCCGGGGCGGCGCTTCGCTTGCCCCGGGCTGATATGTCGCCGCCCCTTCGGGGCTGAAGGCTGCGCACGCTTCAATCCGATGAACCGGAAAAGAACATATTGTCTTTTGTCCCTCGCCTTTGTCCTAGGTTCCTCGCCTTTGCCCGTCGCCATTTTGCCAAGGTGTAACCAACTACAGCCTCCGCGATACCAGCTTCCCGAAGGGTTGCGAATCTGTTTTCGCAGCGGGCCGAAACGGCGGGAACCACGAGGAGGCGTGCCATGCGACTCAATAATGGTGCTCCGTGGATGGCGTGCATGGCTCTAGCGGCGGCATGGCCGCTGCTGCCGGCCTATGGGCAACAAAAGCGACCGATCCGGCCGAAACCTGACGCCGCGCCGGCCGCGACCGGCGAGCAGTCCGCGGAGGACGACACAAGGCCGCCCGAGGGCGACGCGCAGGCGGCGCCGGGCACGGCGGCCAGCGCCGGCGGAAAAGACACCCGGCTCACTCTGGAGGATATCCAACGCCTGCGCCGTCAGCGGATGACGGCCGAGGAAGTCGCGGAAAAGGTGGCGGAACAGGGACGAGCCTTCGAAGTCACGGCGGAGGTCGTCGGCCAGCTTCGCCGCCTGGGTTTCCGCCCTGCCCAGATCGACGCCGTCAAAGAATCTTCCGCCGAGCCGCTGACGCCCGGAAAATGGTTGACCACCGGCAGCCAGCGGCGAAATCAGATCTTCAACGAGATGAAGCAGGTTGCCGCGAAGAGTCGGGCCGCCGTCGAGCCGGTCCAGTCGCAACACGCGACGCTCTGGGCGGGCAAAGACATTCAGCCGGTGTACCTGCCGGACGTGCAAAAACTGGAAAAGTTCTTCCATACCAAGTGCGCGGAGCCGATTCGCTCCGGTCTGGACAAACGCTCCACGCACATCGTCCTGCTGAAGGACCGTGCGGAGTACGAGGCCTGGTGGCGGGCCATGTTCGACCTCTTCGGAGAGGAATTCGACGAAAAGGACAATTCCGGCGGCGCCAACGGCCATTTCCGCGAGCAGGTCCTCAAGTATCCGGTTTTTTACTGGTGGGATCTTCGCGCGATCTCCCTGGGAGAGCTGCGTCTTGATTGGGCGCATCGCGACGTGGCGTATGCCATGGGTAACATGTACTTTTCGCAACTGGCCAACGAGCCGCCGCGAGTGGGCCCGCTGCAAACGGGATTTGCCGACGGGGCCGAGACCGTCGTGTGTGGATCCCCCAGCGTGATGACCTCCTGGGTCGCCTACCATGAACAGGCGCGGGTTCTGGGCGAAGACCGCCGGCCGTGGGGCCTGCTGGTCCAACAGCGCATGGCGACCAACCAGGCGACGCCGCTGGGCGAGTTGTTGCAAATGGATAACACCAAGATGTCGCAGCCACATTACGCAGAGGGATGGACGCTTGTGGGGCTTCTGAATAGGCAGCCCGCCAAGTTTGGAAAACTGTTGCTGGCGATGAGGGAAGGCGGCCCCGAACTGGAGGCCATCGAGAAGGTCTACGGATGGGCCGAGAAGAAACTCGCCAAGGAGTGGCGTGCGTACGTGACGGGTCAGACAAGCAAGAAGAGATAAACGGCAACCGTTCACGGGGACTGTCCCCTTTCAGCACTCGGACCTACTTGCTCAGCATGAAACGGCGGAACGTGTCGGCGATGTAGTCGAGCTGCTGGTCGGTCAGGCCGGGGTAGACGCCGACAAAGAAGGCGTCGTTCATGATCTTGTCGGTGTTGCCGAGGTCGCCCACGATGCGGTGCTCGATGCCGGCATAGGCGGGCTGGCGCAGCAGGTTGCCGGCGAAGAGGTTCCGCGTCTCGATCTTGGCGGCTTCCAGCCAGGCGGTCAGCTCGTTGCGGGTGAAGCCGGCCCCGTCGCGGACGGTGACGACGAAGCCGAACCAGCAGGGCTCCGAGTCGGGCGGCGGCTGGGGCAGCAGGAGACGGTCGGCCCAGGGCGCGAGCAGATCCCGCAGCCGCGCCCAGTTGCGGCGCCGCGCCGCGATGAACTCGGGCAGCTTGTCGAGCTGCGCGCAGCCGATGGCCGCCTGGATATCGGTCATTTGCAGGTTGTAGCCGATGTGCGAATAGACGTACTTGTGATCGTAGCCGGGCGGCAACGTGCCGAATTGCCCGCTGAAGCGCTCGCCGCAGGTGTTGTTCCTTCCACCGGCGCATCCGCAATCGCGTCCCCAATCGCGCAGCGAGCGGGCGATCCGCTCCAGCAGTTCGTTGCTGGTAACCACAGCCCCGCCTTCGCCGGTGGTGATCTGGTGGGCCGGGTAGAAGGACAGCGACGCGATGTCTCCGAACGTACCCACCTGCCGCCCCTGGAGCTTCGTGCCCAGGGCGTCGCAGCAATCCTCGACCAGCCACAGCCGATGCTCTTTGCAAAGGTCACGGATGGCGGCGGCATCGAACGGCACGCCCATCGTGTGGGCCAACACGACGGCCTTGGACCGCGGGCCGATGGCGGCGGCCACGGCGTGGACCGTTGGAACATAGGTCGGCAACTCCACGTCCACGAAGACGGGAACGGCCCGGTTTTGCAGGATGGGATTGACCGTGGTGGGAAAGCCGGCCGCCACGGTAATCACCTCGTCGCCGGGGCCAAGGCGGCGGTCGCCGAGCAAGGGCGACGCCAGGGCACTGACCGCCGCGAGATTGGCCGACGACCCGGAATTCACCAGCAGCGCCGTATCGGCGGGAAGGAACGCGGCCAGCCGGGATTCCAATTCCTGGGAGAAACGGCCCGCGGTGAGCCAGAAATCGAGGCACGCATCGACCGCGCGGACCAGCTCGTCGGCGTCGAACACGCGCCCCGCATAAGGGATGATGGTCTCACCGGGTACGAACGGCCGGGCTGGAAAAGCCTCGCGATAGTAGTCGGCCACCGCCCGCAGAACAGCGTCGCGGAGTTGTTGCGTCCGTGTCACGTCAAGGCCCTCTTCTCCGTGCTCTGCGGGGTTCCGTCATGGGCATGACGACGCACCCGCCCTCTGAAGACGATATGTCGTTATGATACCATATTCGGGAATTCTTTCCAGCAGGAGCGGATATGCCGCGGGCCACGGGATCGCCATGCCGTGTTTTTCCGGTGTCCATGCACATGCCCACGCAAGCGTGGGCATGGCACCCAACTTTCCAGAACAGAAACGAAGCAGGATCCGCGTCACTCGGCGCTGACGGCGAAGAGCACGTCGAACTTGAGCTCCGGCACGGAGGGATGATCGGTGACGATCCGCATCTTGGCAAACTCGGGTCCCATGTAGCCTCCGGAGGGCGCGTCCTTGGGCACCTCGACGAGGATCGCGTAGAGCCCCGCGTCCGGCTTGCCGATGTTCAGCGGCTCGACGCTGACGTGCAGATAGGGCGGCACGGTCACGATGTTCTTGATCCGCAGACGGCGATGTTCGTCGGAGACCTTCATGATCAGCCGCGTCTGGGCGCCCTCGCCTTTGCGCAGCGGACCGATCCGCACCGTGTCGCCGAACTGCAGGTCCGGGCCCTCGACCGTGACCCGTTGGATGTCCTTGGCGAAAAGATCCACCGTCACGGTGCGCGGGGCGGACGACTTGTCCGGCGGCTGCACCGTGACCTGGAGCCACTCCGTGATCTTGCCCTTGGGCAAGGGCGGCAGATCCAACGACAGCGAGTAGCCCGAGAGGGCCTTGAGGCCTCGCAGGGCGTCGCGATCGGCGGCGGCGATCCGCCATTTCAAGTCCTTCAGCGAGGACTCCACGTTGCGGATTGCGAAACGGTCCCACGATTGCGAATAGACCAGAACCCGGGGCGTCTGCCCGGCCGGCGCGGGCTCGGAAAGGACCACCCGCTGCGGAGAACAGCCCAAGCTCGTGCGGATCACGCCGCTGATCGTCAGATCGAACTGTTGCTTCGCGGGGTCGTTGCTGATGATCTTTACGGAGTGGGAGAAGAAGCCTTCCGTCTGATGGATTTTGGACGAGACGCGGACTGCAACCGACTTGCCGGCCGGCAGGGGCTGGTCCGGCAAATCGCTCACCGTGCACTTGCAGGAAGTGCCGCCCTTGACAAGCTGCAAGGGGGCCTGGCCGACGTTGCGGATAACAAAAGTGTGCGAGCACTCTTCGGTGGGATCGATCGAGCCGAAGTCGTGCTCCAGCGAATCGATGGCGATTTTGGCGACGGGTTCGTGGCCGCTCTTCGCGCTCTGGCCGGCGGGCGGCGCCTTGGGTTTCGGCGCGGAGTCCGCCGTGACGGCTTGCGCCGGCGTCGTGGCCGGCGTGCCTTTCATCGTGACCCAAACCAGGATTACCCCCGCCGCTGCCGCGACCCCCGCCGCGATCCAGATTCCCCAACGTTCCATACACTACTCCGGGAGCTCAAATTTCAGATTTCAAACCTTGGAATCCGTCGAAAAATAACTTCCCGATTTCAATCGTTCTATAGGGAACGCCCTCCGTGGCGTTCCGCTGCCTGCAGATAAGCGCTGTCCCGCCGCCCGGAACGCCACAGAGGGCGTTCCCTACAGACGGAAGTTATTCTTCGCCTGCGCCTTGGAACCCTGAAGAAACGTCCAGGTCCGCGCTTTTGGTCATTGGTCTTCTTGGTTTCAGGGCGACTCCTGTCCGTTGGCCGCGGGAAGCTCGCCGCCGGCGGCGCGCAGGTACTCCCGCAGGTCGGCCTCGGCCTGGGGGGCCAGTGGGTGTCCGATTTTCGCGTAGCTCTTCGCCCGCAGTTGCAGGAAGCCGGCCTGCCAGGGGACGTACGGCTCGTAGGCGAGTTGACTCTCGGCAAATGCCAAGGGGTGGAAAAACGCCACGTTCCGCGCCACGGCGAGCCGGTCGTCCTGGCTGGCGCCGAGGGCCAGCGGCTCGCGCAGGGCCAGATAGAGCCGCGGCGCTTGGGACGGGTCGCGCCGCGCGATCTCGACGGCCGTTCCCAAGGCCACGCCGACCACGTCGGGCAGGGCCCAAGGGCTGCGGCGGAGCTGCTGGTAGGCCCGGCAAAGCGCCGCCGCCGCTTCGGCGCAGCGGCCCTGGTGCGATCGCAGACTGGCTTCCACGACGTCGGCCTCCAGCGGAGAGAAGGCCCGCAATCGCTCCAGTAGCGGCCTAACGCGGTCGTTGCCCTGGTCCGCGTAACAAAGCGAGAGGACGGCCAACTCGGTGGGCGAGACCGGATCGTAGGGGGCCGCTTCCCAGGCGGCGACCGCCCCGCCGGTGTCTTGCTTCCAATAGCACTGGAACATCTTCGCCCGCGTCTGCTGGGCCGCCGTGGCATTAGCCGGGGGCACGACGTTTCCTTCCAACGCCGCTTCCATCACCTGCCGGTGGTCCGCGACGCGCTGCCAAGAGATCTCGCCGCGGACCATAGGCCGGTCCGCGTGGCAGTCCGCGGCCGGCTTGCACAGGTCGTCCAGGGAGAAACCCGTCTCTTTACCCAAAGTCCGCGCGAAGCCGTACTCGATGAGATTGCGGTCGTCGGTGCAAAGCTTGAGTTCCTCTTTGGCGATAGTCGCCGCCAGGTCCGGCCCGGCCACAAAGTGCGCCAAGACCGCCTCGAGCGTCGTTGCGCGCCACGTATCCGCAAAGGCCGAGCGGAAGGGCTCCTGCCCTAGCCGCTGGCGCATTTGCGCCGCATCGTACGCCAGCGGCTCGGCCGAGCAGATCAGCAGCATGTCGCCCTTCTTGGCGAACCAGACTTCCACGTGCGGGAAGACCGAGTGCAGCGTGGCCAACGCCGTGCGGACCGTCTGCCGGTCGATCTCGTATCCCTGGAGCCACTGGATGAAGATCCCCCGGGGATTCATCCGCTTGCGGACGGCCTGGTAGAACTGCTGCGTGTAGAGGCTGGCGATGCCGCTGCGATAGGGGTTCGACGGCTCGGAGAAGATCAGGTCGTAACGTTGCGGGCAGGTGAGCAGGACCTCGCGGGCGTCGTTGTAGATTAGGCGGACTTTGGGATGCCGCAGCACGTTGAAGTTCACCGCCGAGCAGCGGCGGGCCATTTCGTCGATGGCCGGCTCGATCTCGGCCACGTCGACCTGCTTCATCCAGGGGACCTCCGCCAGCCAGCCGGCCGTTTCGCCGGTGCCCAATCCGACGATGAACGCGGTGCGGGCCTGGGGATGAACCAGCGCGCCGAGGATTCCGGAAGTGATCTGCGTGCCGGCGTCGCCGATGGCGTGGCCGTCGCACTTGCCGTTGACGAAGAAGGAAAGGCCGTCGCGGCAGACGATGCTCACGCTGGCTTCGACGCCTTCGGCTTCCCAAATCACGGCCCGCCGCTGCGACTGGATCCAGTCGCGCAGCGGGTTGCCCGACGCCTGCGGCATGTGGAAGCGGCCCGCGCCGATGCCGCTGTGCCGCCAGACGGCGGTCGGGCCGGTGGCGTTGAGCATCGCCAGCGCGATGGCGACCGCGGCCACGCCGGCCACCAGGCCGAACGACCTGCCTTCCTTCCGCCAGGCGACCAGCAAGGCCGACAAGGCCAACAGCGAGAGCAGGACCACCACGGCGCACCACGTGCCTGGCGCCGACAGCAGCGGCAAGATGCCGAACCCGCCGGCCAAGGAGCCGAGGATCGCGCCGACGGTATTCCAGGCGAAGGCCGTGCCGACCTGCTTGCCGAGGTCCTTTTCGCCTTGCCCCAGCAGGCCGATCAACAGCGGGAACTGCAAGCCGCTCACCAGCGCCGCCGGGAAGACCACGATCAGAGCGATCAGCGACCAGTTCAGCACCTCGCCCAGGAATCCGCCCGCGTTGGCCTGGTGCCAACGACCGGCCAGCAGGGCCAGCGTGTCGCCCAGGGCGAAAGCGGCGGCGATGGCGGCCGCTTCCAGGCCGCAGCTCACGGCAAACCCGCAAAGCGTGGGCCGCAGGCGGCGGAAGAGGAGGCTATACGCCGCGCCGCCCAGGCCGATGCCCAACAGGGCCACCGTCAGGATCAGCCCGAAGGTGAAGGTCGTGCCGCCCAGGATCGGTCCCAACATGCGATACCAGACCATCTCCATGAGGAAGAAGGCGAAACCGACGATCCCCGCGGCCAGGTAGACCAATGCGGCCGGGGCGCCGCTGGTCCTGCCAGCGCAAGCCTGCGGATTAGTGCGTCCTGGGCTCAGCCCCGAAGGGGCGCGACTCGATAGCCCAGGGCGGAAGCCCTGGGAACCGGAGTCCCCGAGGACCCGGGAGCCCTGAAAGGGCGCCCCAGCGATGCCGTCAGCACACGGTTGCGCCCCGTTGGGGTTGGTGACAACAATGGGGATTTCACTCCCCGGGCGTTGCCCTGGTCCATCGAGTGCCGCCTTTTCGGGGCCAAAGCATGTCCGGCGTGACAACATCCAGGCCCCGGCGGCGACCAATAGATTGGCCAGACAGGTCAGCCAGAGCGTGTGCCGGGTGCCGAACTGCTGGAGCAGGACGAAGGTGCTCAGCGCCGCGCCGACGACGGCGCCCAGGGTATTCACTCCATAAAGGACGGCCGTCCGGCGCCGGTTGCGGTCGCCCGCGGTGGTGACCGCCCGGGCTGCCGCCGGCAGGGTCCCGCCCATGAGCACCGTCGGCCCCACGAGCACGACGGCCGCCAGCAGCAGGCGGACCAACGTGGCCAGGGCTACGCCGAGCACCATTTGGCCTCCCAGGCCGACGTACAGCCAGCGAGTCAGGTCGATCAACCAGGGACTCAGCGCGGTGGCCAGAGCGATCAGGCACTCCAGCTTCGCATAGAGCGCCAAGGGGTTGGCGG
>Ga0181539_1002753_pt1 | contig 17070 bp, 13 predicted proteins | sample PEATcosm2014_Bin_46_FD_119767 | JGI IMG/M metagenome (GOLD analysis project Ga0181539, IMG submission 119767) | Peatland microbial communities from MTU Mesocosm Facility, Houghton, MI, USA - PEATcosm2014_Bin23_60_metaG | ecosystem: Environmental > Terrestrial > Soil > Wetlands > Peat | place... | reverse complement strand
TCACCCCGGCGAAGGCCGGGGTCCAGTGCTTCTAAACAACTAACAAGACTATGGATTCCGGCTTTCGCCGGAATGACGGACTGAAGGTCATTACCTATAGGAACTTAGTTGACGCTGCACTAGTGCATTGTCAATAAAGTTATGACATGTTGCAAGGAAGCGTCACCCCGGCGAAGGCCGGGGTCCAGTGCTTCTAAACAACTAACAAGACTATGGATTCCGGCTTTCGCCGGAATGACGAAATCATTAGCAATTTTCAGGCATTTCTCCCACCAGAGAACCCTTTTTCATCGCCCTGCGAAGAGGGTCCTACACACCCACCTTCTATAATATTCTGTTGTTCCTAAATATTCGCAGTTTTTTCGTCAAGATTCCCTAAACTCCTGTCTAATTTCCCGTAATAGCAGCGTAAAGGCCTTTCTTCCGAAGCTACTAGACAGTAGTTGCAGGCAATACATTTTGAGGTTCGCTGTACACCTTCCTGGAATTTCTTTACAATATTCGGCTCAATAATGAACGGGCGGCTCATTGAAACCGCATCGGCCTTATTATTTTCGATAATACCGGCAATGTCGTCTAAAGATGTTATCCCACCAACAACAATAACCGGAATAGAAAGCTGTGATTTTATTTCTTGTGCGGCATCAACATTATAGTTCTTTAGAGGGGCCACTGGAGGAATAATGAAGTTCGCAAATCGCAGCATCAAATTCTGGAAAAAAGCGGGGTATGATTTATATCTGAAAGTATAATTAAATACAGCCTTAAGAGGAGCTTTTGCCCCTCGGACCGTATAAAACCCATCTTCAGAGGTCCCGCATGAAATTTCAATGCCGGAGCACCCAACATGTTCAAGCCGTCGGGCAATCCGGACAGCTTCTTCTAATCTCATCCCCTGCCGGCGTCCATCGTAAGCGTTAATCTTGATTAGGATCGGGAAATCCCCTACGCGCTCTCTTGCCCTGGTATAAATCTCGTGCAAAATTCGGAAGCGGTTCTCAGTCGTTCCACCCCACTTATCCTGCCGCCTGTTCATATATGGGGAGAGAAATTGTGAGAGCAAATACCCGTGTGCCGCATGGAGTTGAACTCCGTCGAATCCAGCCCGCCTCGCCCGTTCTATGGCATTCACAAAATTGACGATCAGTGCTTCGATCTCTTCCGATGTGAGCTCTTTGGGAAGGTCCTCATTGTAGAATTTGTCGCGAATGGCTGATGGAGCAACAGGACGTTCGCCGATTATCTTTGAGCGGGTCTGCCTTCCGCAATGGGCAATTTGAAGAACGATTGAAGTATTATTTGCATGGACAGCCTGAACAATACCCTCATATGATGCGGCCGCTTCATCGTTATCTATCATAAGCATACGATACAGCGGGCTTTTTCCATTTGGCTGAACTCCGGCATATCCTGTGATAATTGCTCCGACGTTACCCTTTGCCAACCTGAGATAGGTCTGTTTCAGGGCTTCTGTCGGGTACCCTCTTTCATCTGCCATTCCCTCATGAGTGGCGGAGCGGATAATCCTGTTCCGCAATGGGATTCCTGCCAATACCGTAGGTTCAAAAACCTCCCCGATCATTATATTCCCCTTGCTCTGTTCACCGAACGAGAAGCCGGTGTCAGAAGTGATCTTGGCACACTTGAAGCCAATGGAAATTGGCCTGTCGAAGCTGGGATGAATGGCCTCATTTTGTCATTCACCAACTCAAGCCCTGCCGAAAAGCTCTTTCATGCGCACCAGCAACGAAAAGTCGCCGGAAGCCCTGTACTTTTGCTGCATAAACAACTGCTGCCCGTCAGCTTTACCTGTTATCACGTCCATCCAGGTCTCAAATGGCGACTCAACGATGAGGTCCGGTTTTGCCGAGGTCCCCTCTTTGGCCCTGATCTCCCCATTGTCGATCTCCAAATGACAACTCCCCTCGACTTCGCCTGAAAAGGTGAACTGCATGACGGCCTTCATCTGTGCAGCATGTCCGGCGTTAAAGCCCATGGACATTACCATCATGAAGGACTCTATTGAATCGGGACGCGGGACCATGTTGCGTTCATGGAACTCCTTTGGCGTTACCCCTTCCCGGATGCAGGTCTTCCAAAACAGATTTGCCATCCCGGCACTGAATTCAAAATCTCCTCCAATGGGCTGGGTTAACCTTTCGATCGTCGCCGCACTGATGCTTCCGGGTTGGACTAACTCGCGGCCTGCCTGGACAGCGGCTTCGAGAATCTCTTTGGCTGTTTCGGCAAATTGGGGCACAGTGAGAGTTTCGGCCCCGGGCCTGTAGATCTCGGCCCGGAGACCCTTGCCGAATAGGAATTTAGCGTATTGGGAGAGTTGATTGAAGACCTGCAGCTCAGGAAACCCCGCCACGGACAGGATAACACTCGCCGGGTGTTTGTGCCGCATAGGGTGAGAGGTCTTCCCGTCACGCCTGATGAGAAAAGGCTCCAAAACCGGTAGCGTGCGTTCAATGAAAGCCTTCATGGAAGCGTTAACTGTGTAGTGGTACAAGGGCGTCGCATAGACTGCAATGTCGGCTTCCAACCACTTTGGGAACAGCTCTGCCGTCATGTCGTCCTTGTGAATGCAGACTCCAGGGGTCTTCGTCCAGCATGTGTAGCAGCCGATGCAGTTGTTGATCTTCTTCTTACGCAGGTGGATTATCTCGACTTCAGCTCCGGCTTGGCGCATGCCTTCCGCCAGTGCGTCCAGCAATATGCCGGTTTTGCTGACACCCTCACCTCGGGGGCTGGAGTTAAGAGCGATCACTTTCATGGCAGTCTCCTTTCGTGCGAACACGGGATTCAAGCTAATTTGAACATTGGAGCATCGAGAAATTGGGTCTTAATCCCTGAATTCCTCAATCGCTTCCGAAAAGCTCGCTCATGCGCATCAGCAATGAAAAGTCTCCGGAAGCCCTGTACTCTGCCTGCATAAACAGCTGCTGCCCGTCAGCTTTGCCTGTTATCACGTCCATCCAGGTCTCAAATAGCGACTCAATGATTAGATCGGGTTTTGCCGAGGTCCCCTCTTTGGCCCTGATCTCCCCATTGTCGATCTCGAAATGACAGCTCCCCTCGACTTCGCCTGAAAAAGTGAACTGCATGACGGCCTTGATCTGTGCAGCACGCTCGGGCTTGAAGCCCCTTGACATGACCGTCATGAAGCTCTCGATTGAATCAGGACGCGGGACCGGATTGCCTTGTTCCATGGCTTTCTCCTTTTGATCGTTTTTAAGGACCGCCTGGTCATGCCGGTCCGGTGCAGGGTCCCGGCTGCTCGGCGAGAGGGTTGGCTTTGCCTCCACAGCCGGGTCCTCGAGTCCCGCCCGCATCGCAGCGAGCGGAGGCAGGCCGAGACCCTTGAGGTAATGGTCCGGAAACCTGATGTTAAAAGGAACACCTACGCCGACAATGATGATTATTGGCACAACAGCGCGGGTAACAACCGACGGATAGAGGCTCAAAATGATGCAGATTCCAAAGATGCCTGCCCAGGTGAAGGTCATGATTCGATTGATCGTCAGAAAGATCGGGTTTTCCCATAAACTTTGAGGTGTATATTTCCTGGCGTAGTGGAGCGTGAAGGGGGCAAAACCCAGGATCGCCGGCAGAAAGGAGGCGGAAAACAGGCAGAGGTAAATCCCCGTGACGGCATAACGTTGAAGCACTTTCCCTGCCGGCTTCGGCCACAGAGAAAGCAGGATTACAACTGTCAGAAAATAGGCGCCGATCGTCCAGTCGAAGTAGGTCGGTTCGTCCCACCTCCACGCAAGCCCAAGAACCACGAGGCACCAAACGAGCATAGCGCAGGCTACAGTCAGCAGGCTGCCGGTATCTACAGCGACAGAGGCCCAGATCTTGAAAAACACCAGGGGCACAAACGGCGCGGCGTAGAGGAAAATCTGCTGATACCTTGCCGGGGTCTTCACAGTTGTCTCCCTGTTGAACCAATCGGTAAAGGCGGGTTCACACATCCAGCGGTATTATTTGATTTTTCCTCTGGCCTTTCCCAATTTAAAGGCAGCATCGATAAAATTCTTGGGCACATCAGGTTGTTCGGATTCCGGTTTTCTAACCAGGCTAAGCGAATCGGTAGGGCAGGTGGAAACGCAGAGCCCGCAGCCGATGCAGCGGTCGGAATCCAACAGCACCGTATCGCCTTCGAGACTCAGTGCCTCCATCTGGCAGCGGTCAACGCAGATGCCGCAAGTTTGACAGTTTTCCGGATCATAGGATGCAAAAAAAGGACTGGACGTCATCGAGGCCGGCTTGGCGTGACTCTTGATGGATTTCAGGACCCCGCAACAACAGCTGCAGCACAGACACATCCACATAGCATCCTTGGCGTTGGCGGGCTGCACGACGAGAGCGGCCTCATCGGCATACTTGAGAATATCAAGCGTCTCCTGGAGGTCAATCTCCCGGCCCAGGCCATTGCGTACGCGATAATCCACCGCCGCGCCGAACCCCAGACAACTTTCCTCGCGCCTGTCACACGCATTTCCCATTATGCTCTGCGAACGGCGGCAAATGCAGGGTCCAACCGAGAATCTCTTTTGCGCCCGGACCAGTTCTTCGGCTATCTCGTAGGGCATCACTTCAAGTTGTGGAGTCACACTGCGCCCAACCGGAATGGTGCGCAATTGAGGGACCTTCCATGCCTCTTCGTGAAGGACCGGATGATACTCATTCATGTCCTGAATCAGCTCTTTGTCAAGGTTGTTGACCTGGAACTCCCAGATCCCGACGAGAAACTGTGCCGCCATGTATCTCACTAGACCCGGTTCCCGCGTTTGCCTCAAAATAAGCCCTTTTTTCGCCATCTCCTCAAGGCGCTGAGCGGTCTCATCCGGAGACAACCCGGCCCTGCGTGCAACGCTCTGCGGTTCCTCGGGAATCAGGGTGAGATAAAGGGCTAGTTCTGCTTGCTCTGGGGTAAAGAGCCTTTTCAGAATACGCAGTTCCACGCCACTCTCAGTGGATGGATAGCCGCCCGGAAGGTTGTCCAAATGTTTGGCCAGTTTCTTATAGATTTCCTGTTCCATGGCGTCCCTCTTTTCTTAAATGTATGGAAATGTCAATGGTTACCATCAATTGGGATTCCTGTTCTCAACACTCGTTCTCATGCTTCAGGGCCTCGATCACCATGCTCAGATCGTTGGTCAGGTTCTCATAAAAGCGGAGGCCGATCTGAAAGCACAGGTACTGGAACCGGTCCGCATGGGTTCCAATCTCCGGACCGGCCGACTCAAGCTCTTTGCGCAACCGCTTAACAGTATCGAGCTGCGTGAGCGCAATCGTCTCCCGCTCTTTTGGAGTAAGATATGCGAAAAAGAAAAGCTTCATACAGAAGGCGCTTTTGGGTTGCTCCGGTACAAACTGAGATCGCAGGGCATCGAGGAAAGCTTTCTTTCCAGCTTCAGTTATGGTGTAGACTTTACGATTCGGCGCCCCGTCCTGGATCTCAACTTGCTTGGAAATCAACCCTTTGGCCTCCATTTTCTTAAGACTCGGGTAAATGGACCCGTAGCTAAGCTCCGAGAAGAATGAGAAGGAGATAGAGAAGGCCTTCCTGAGGTCGTAGCCTGTCATACTGGATTTCATGAGAAAACCCAGCAGTACCGATTGAACGTCCATAGCGCCTCCTTGATATCGTCAGAGTATATAGCTTTGCGATATATGTCAAGAAAAAAATATATCGCCGCAAATTTTTTTTTGGCATGAGGCCTCAAAACTCACTCCAATCCGGCCCTGTTGCTCAGCCAGGTTCAAAAATCAACAAAGGCCTTTGCACGGCTCTCCCCCTGTAAAGGCCTGGTGACGCCGAACGGGGTTGGACCAAGGTAACATCTTCGGTGATTAAAGGTTAATTTTCCGGAAATAGGCGTTTTTCCTGCTTAGAAGGCCATTTTGGGCCTCGTAATCATTGCTGCAAAAAGCTGTAAGGGTTCACCGCAGAGCTTCCGGCTAAAGCCCGTAAGCGGATTGACCAGATTATTATGCCGGCCGCAGAAAAAAGCGCGAAGCGGGCAGCGGGAAGAGTGATGGGTGAAGAGTGAAGCTTTTGCTCCTCGCTCCTTGCTCCCTAAACCAGTCCCCTTGACCTATCACTTGCATGTTCCATTGGGAAATTGTATGGTTTTGGCGGCTTTGGGGTAGTTTAAGAAGATTTTTCGGGCAGAATCCGACCCGAAAATGCCGTTCGGATGCATAGGGTACAATTTGACGCATTATTCCGGCCCACGCTAAGGGGTCTGGGGTACATGATCGCCAAAACTTACACATGCTCTCTTCTCGGCATTGACGCCGTTCTGATGGAAGTCGGAGTGGACCTTGCCGGCTTATCCCACAAAAACCGAGCGTTTTAGATGAGAAGACTTAATAAAACACCGCCAGCCATACCGTCTTTTGCTTCGGGTCGGTCCATTCCACCCGGCGCCTCACATGGGCTGGAATATCAACCCGGTCACCGGGTCCCAAAAGCAGAAGACCTTCTTTTTCCTCAAATCTTAATGCAGCGCTGTCATTCAGGAGCAGGATCCATTCGTTTTCGTCCTAACCTTACTTATTATTTACAACTGTACTCATGTTCTGAACCGGGGAGGCAAGTGTGTGAAAAGCTTGGTGGACATCTTGTGAAGAAGACACGAAATGTGCATGTTTGCGGCTTTGACGGCCAATGTTTGCAGTTCGTTACACTTAAGGGGCGTTTATCACGATGCGGCGAAAAAAGATGAGTAGGAAAGGCATCGTAATCGGCACGATGCGGAAAAGAAAAAAGCATAGGAAAGCCATCGTAATCGTCACGCTATTGTTGATCATAGGGGCAACTGTCTTCTATGCCAGAGATGGATTGTACTGGCGGATTGCTTCCTGGAAGGGTAGTCCGTCCAGCTATGCCAGGTATTTGCAATATTTCCCAAACGGCAGTCATACCGCTGAGGCCAGAGAACGCTATGATGAGCGTAGTTGGCAGGAAGCCGTGAGGGAAGGGGAGATCAACGGAATAGGCCGATTACGCCAATATATGGAGACGTTTCCCGGTGGCAAACACGCACATGAAGCGGCTGCAAAAATTGAGGACCTGCATTGGCGAGACGCCACTGTGGGAAACACTGTAAAGTCTTACCAGCTCTATCTCGCCACGTATCCCGGCAGCAAACACGCACATGAAGCGGCTGCAAAAATTGAGGACCTGCACTGGCGAGACGCCACTGTGGGAAACACTGTAAAGTCTTACCGGCTCTATCTCGACACGTATCCCGGCGGCAAACACGCAGATGAAGCGGCTGCAAAAATTGAGGACCTGCACTGGCAAGAGGCCACTGCGGGAAACACTGTAAAGTCTTACCAGCTTTATCTCGACACGTATCCCGGCGGCAAACACGCAGATGAAGCGGCTGCAACAATTGAGGACCTGCACTGGCAAGAGGCCGCTGTGGAAAACACTGTAAAGTCTTACCAGCTTTATCTCGACACGTATCCCGCAGGCCGCTTTGTGCCTGAGGCGCAGGCAAAGCAGAAATCGCTCCGAAGTGATGACACACCCTATGTTGCGGCACAGAAGACAGGCACCTCGCCGGCGTTCAAGCGTTTTCTTGAAGATTTCCCCGGCCACAAGAGAGAGGCGGATGTGCGCGCCGCACTCAGGGAAATAGAAGAGGGACGGGATATCACCGATCTGCTCAAAGAGAAGAAAGTCGAAATTGAAACGCAAGGCAGCGGAATCCAAAATGTCATTGTCAGGATACGGCGTCTTGTGACTTACCCGATCACGGTCAGAATCCCCGTGGGCACCTTCTTTGTCTCCCGCAGCTCATCCTCCCAGAACATGGTCGCCACCGGGGAATCCAAGCTCGCACTCACAAGCAGCGATTGGCGGTGGGTGATGCCTTCGGTCGTCAGCGCCAACAGGCTACGTTCTATCCCCGGCCAAAGAGACGCTTTCAGCGTGCAGAAATCACCCAATCAAGATGAACTGGTGAGGCTCATCCCCGTTTTGGAACGTGCCGGGGTTTCTTTTATCGTCCGACAGGCGGCCGTATGGATCATCACGGACAATGCCAGTTACTCGGACCTCGGTAGTCTGGTAATGGGCAGCGATAGATCCGGAGGGACACGTGTCATCAAAGAATATGAGGCGGCTCGCGCCATGCAGCTCTGCAATCAAGCAGGTATCGATATCACTCGGAAGGCCATCTGGAAAGACAAGTCAACAATCCTGCAAGGGCTGCACGACGCAGGCCTTAAAGGATGGCTGCAGGCTAATATTGGTGCAAATGTACCAACCAAAACAAATACTGGTGTAACTAACGGGCTGGATGACTTGATCGAAGCCTCCCGGCTCGGTCACATCGAGGCCGTTCAGGCGCTGATAAACAAAGGCGCCGATGTCAATGCAAAGAGGACTGACGGCGTAACCGCGTTGATGATTGCATCCGACAAAGGCTACAAAGAGGTGGCGCAGGCACTGCTGGATAAGGGGGGCGACGTCAATGCAAAGAAGACTGACGGCGTAACCGCGTTGATGATTGCATCCCAGAACGGCCACCAGGAGGTCGTGCAGTCGCTGATTGCCAAGGGGGCCGACGTCAATGCAAAGAGGACCGACGGCGTAACCGCGTTGATGGCTGTCTCCGCGAATGGTTCCATCGAGATCGTGCAGTCCCTGCTTGCCAAGGGGGCCGACGTCAATGCAAAAAGGACTGACGGCGTAACCGCGTTGATGGTTGCCTCCCAGAATGGCCACCTGGAGATCGTGCAGTCCCTGCTTGCCAAGGGGGCCGACGTCAATGTAAAGGACAAGGACGGCAAAACCGGGTTGATGGCTGCCTCCGCGAATGGCCACATCGAGATCGTGCGGTTGCTGCTCGCCAAGGGGGCTGAGGTCAATGCAAAGATGAATAACGGCGAAACCGTGTTGTCGCATGCATCCCACAAAGAGATAAAGGAACTGCTTATCAGGGCAGGAGCAAAATAATCTAATTCTATGTGTCGAGTGCGCCCTGGCATGAGGACCCGGCCCCGGCACAACAGGCGAAGCAATGATTACGCACCGTGATCTCACGCTGGGAGAGCCTCTTGAAGTCAAATTCGCGAATGAAGAGCCCGTTGAATTCAACTCCGAAACGCTCTCGATCGGAAACTGCCGGTCTCTTATCCGGGGTTTCCGGATGGAAATTAGCTCCGGACGGGCGCAAGGCGGTGTCCACAGGGATAGCCTTGCTTCCGCTTCGCGGTTCTCGTTTCGTGAAAACCCAATGCCTCACCGGGGGAGTGACGTGTATCGGGAGCTATTGCCCGACAGATTGAAGAACTTGTGGGAAAGCGTTGAAAAGGGACTGCTTTCCTCGGAGGAGTTCCACGAATGCCAGGAACTCTACACCCTGGAATACCGCAGGGAATGGCAGGATGCACTGCTGCTGAATGGCTTCAGTGATTTTCGGACGAGCATTCTCTCCGAGATCGCCGCCTACACGGGAAATCCGGACCTAAAGGAGGTGGAGGCCCTGTGCCGGCAGGCACTGGCCAGGGTCAAGCGGGAATGGCACGAAAAAGTTGCCAGCCCCGATAAAGAGTCAGTGGAACTCTTCTACAACCAAAGCCAGGCTATGCTCTACGAGTTGATGTGGTGGCACACCCTGACCGAAGACCTCTCGCCCCTTGCCTACGTGGTCGCGTTGCATTTCGCCCGGCTGCACGGATGCGGGAACTATCTCGATTTCGGCTGCGGGGTGGGCTCCGGCGGGCTTCTCTTCGCAAGAAGCGGAATAAAGGCTACACTTGCCGATATCAGCTCAGCCGCTCTGGACTTCAGTTCGTGGCGCTTCTCCAAAAGAGGGCTTTCCGCCCGCCATATCGATTTGAAGGAGCGTACGCTTCCTGAAAACAGCTTCGACTTTATAACGGCGATGGATGTTTTCGAGCATCTGGTGCAACCGGAAAAGACGGTCCACGATCTCCGGAAGGCGCTCAAGCCGGGAGGGTTCCTGTTCGGCCGATTCCACGCCGTGGCTGATGAAGACCTGCCCCACCATATCACTCTCGATTTCGGCCCCACATTCGCAGCGCTGGAGTCGCTCGGCTTTTCAAGGGTCTGGCAGGACCGATGGCTTTGGGGCCATGAGGTTTTTCAGACTTGACAGCGTCTTTTGATTCCCTCCAGTTTGTGAATGGATCTTAACTTATGATCCGATTCGAAAACCTGTGGAAAAGATACAAGCAGGTGGAAGCACTAAGAGGCGTGAGCCTCCAGGTTGACGAGGGCGAGCTGTTTTCATATCTCGGGCCGAACGGTTCGGGCAAGACGACGACCATCAAAATACTTACAGGCCTTGCGGTCCCTTCTGCAGGGGACGCATGGCTGCACGGGTTTCATGTCGAGAAGGAAAGCCTGCAGGCGAAACGTCAATGCGGGCTTGTATCCCAGAACATCAATCTTGACCACGAACTAACGGTGGGCGAGAACCTGCACCTGCACGGAAAACTTTTCCAGATGCCGCGAAAAGAACGGGCGCAGCGCATCCGCGAACTCCTGGAATACATTGAAATCGCAGACAGAATGGACAGCCCGGTAAAGTCGCTCTCCGGGGGCATGAAAAAAAGAGTGATGATCGCCAGGGCGCTCATGCACTCGCCGAGGATCCTTTTTCTCGATGAACCTACCACGGGTCTCGATCCCGCCATCAGGCGCCGCATATGGTCGCTTGTCAAAAGCATCCAGCGAAGCGGGGCGACCATCTTTCTGACCACCCATTACATAGAGGAGGCGGAATTTCTGGCCGACCGGGTCGCTTTCCTGGACGAAGGCAGGATAGTCACCCTGGACACCCCGCAAAACCTAATGGAGGCCCTGGGGACATGGGCTTTGGACCGGGTGGCCGACGGAGACATGGAGACCCTGTTTTTCCGCGACAGAGAAGAGGCCAACAGGCATATCGCCGCGCATGAAGGCAGCTTTTCTCTCAGGCGTGTAAACCTCGAGGATGTTTTCATCTCCCTTACGGGCAAAAAGGTCATGACATGAGCGGCATGCTCGCAATCTACCAGCGCGAACTCCTCATCCTGCGCAAGAAATTTTTCAGGCAGTTGGCTTCCATGTCGGTGAGCCCCCTGCTCTATCTGTTCGCTTTCGGATTCGGGATGGGGCGGGGCGTAAGGGTGGGCGGGCATTCCTACCTTGAATTCCTGATCCCGGGGCTTGTGGCGATGAACAGCATGATCCAGGCTTTCGCCATAGCAAGCGAGATAAACATTGCGCGTTTCTATTGGCACATATTCGAGGAATTTCAGGCGGCGCCAATCAGCAATATATCTTATGTCACCGGAGAGGTGCTGGCGGGAATTACCAGGGCCCTTTTTTCGACCGTCCTGATCCTGTCGATCGCTGCCCTGTCGGGTGTGGTCCTTTCTTACAACTTTTATTTCTGGCTCGCGGCAGCGCTCAACAGCTTCGTTTTCGCATCACTGGCCGTTGGGTTGGCGATGCTCGTCAAATCGCATTCCGACCAGGCCCTTCTCACCAATTTCTTCATCACTCCAATGGCTTTTCTGGGCGGGACTTTTTTTCCCGTGGACACCATGCCCCAATGGGTGCAACACATCCTGCATTTTCTACCTCTGACCCATGCCTCCAAAGCGATTCGAGCCGCTGCATTCGGCGATCCACCCGATTTTTCATCCTACCTGCTGCTGGCTTTGCTTTGCGCCGTTTTTTTCGTCCTGGCCTTCCATTGGGTCAACCGCGCGCGCGAGTGAGTCCCCAGCCTACCTGTTCACCGCAGAGCCGGGGCATAGCCCGGTCAAGGAGAGCTCTCTGCACCTGGTGGTGTATTTGAGCGGGTCGTGGTGAACGCTTACGAGATCAGTGCATCTGTCTTTTCCAGAAAACGAGCACGCCATCTTGTCCGAAATTCGCCTGCACCAGTTCCCAACCCTGCAGCCCCCCTTCGTTTAGCAGGTTTTCCATTTTCCTTATCTGTTCGGAAGCAACCATCTCCGCTTTGCAGCTCCCCTCACGGGAACAGAACAAAATCATTTCCCTGAAATCTTCGACCGGGTGGAGACTAACCCTATATTCAAAAGAACCCATTTTGCTCTCCTGGCAGTTATCGAAAACGAAAGCACAATAGCTCACGAAAGACAGCACTTCTTATTGAACAAAATTAAAGTAGTTCTTACAGCACTTTTCCCCTCAATGCGGAGATTATATCATCGTGGGGCAAAAACAATCCATACCCAGGGTGGCGTCCCGCGAGGCGCTGGACGCCACCCTGATTTAAAGCGGATACCTGACATCGGAGCCTGGAGGCTGGAACCCGGAAAGGCAGAAAGCAACAGCTTTTCAGAATTTGTTAACCGATTTATCCGTTTGCCCTTTTTTTCAGAGCGTGGGCATGAGGAACGGCTTTATTATTTTTCTTTTTCACAGCAGTTTTTGCTTGCTCTCTATTGTATTTGGCTGATTTTGCCTTGTTATTACGGCCTGTTTTGGCTGTGGCTGCAGCAGACTTTACACCGGCGGATTTTTTGCCTGAGACAACCCCCCCTGATTTGTTCTTCCCTGAAGCGAGCCGGCAAGGAGTTTTGCCATTTTGGGCCGTAGATTTCTTAGCTGCGTTATTTATTTTTTTCTTATCATTTAAGGCCGGTTTTTTCGACGCCGACAGCTTTGTCCGGCCGCTTGCGGCGAGACTGTTCTGTTTCCCGGCTTTTTTAGCCTGCGCTCTTTGAACCCCACCGGCATAGCGGCGCCCTCCCGCGCTTAGCTCCTTTCGCTTCGCGGCCGTTGTGGGCGCAACGGTTTTAAGATCGTTATAAGGGGCGCCGGTTTCACGGAACCCCACCTCTATCAGCCTCTCAGCTTCAGAACACCGGACCCAGGGACTATGCGCCCCCATTACAACAGCAAGTATCCTTGTATGACTCCGCCTTGCGGTCGCCGATATATTATAGCCGGATGCGCACACAAAGCCGGTCTTCAGGCCGTCCACTCCCGGACACTTACCGAGAAGCCTGTTGGCGTTGTGATGCGAGCGCCTACAGTAGGCATATGACTGCATCGAATGAATAGCCAGCGATTCAGGGAAGCGGTGAATATAGGCTATGGAGAGCCTCGCAATTTCTCGCGCCGTGGTTACCTGTCCCACGGCAGGGAGTCCGTTGGGCGTCATGAAGTGGGACCTGGTCATTCCCAATTCACGCGCTTTGGCGTTCATCTTTACAACAAACCGTTCCACACTTCCGCTGATGTGCTCTGCCGCTGCGACACAGGCGTCATTGCCTGAAACAACGGCCATTCCTTTGATGATTTCCTCCATAGGAACCCGCGCACCTGCCTTCAGGCCCATTCGGGAACCGCTCGCAGATGCGGCCCGCCTGCTGACCACGACTTTGTCGGAAAGGCTGACACGGCCTTGCTCGATGGCTTCGAAAACCAGATAGAGAGTCAGGATCTTGGTAAGTGACGCTGGGGCGATAAGATAGTCGGCATTTTGCTCGAAAAGAACCCTGCCGTTTTCCATATCCAGCAAGATAGCCGAACGAGCATTTACACGCCGATTTACCGCAGCCTGTGAGATTTGGGGAATAAGCAAACAAAAAGAAAAAAGAAGGAGAACGCACAGGAATCGCCTTTTGCGCTGCATCAAATTCTCTCCTGTTCGTTTTTCCCGATTTCGGGAACGAGACTGGGGAAACATTTTATAACCGGACCCATGAGGTCGTCGGCCATCCAGCTCTTCCACAGGACCGAAACATGTGTATCTATGGAGATATAGAAACTATTTGTCAACTGAAATCATTCAACTTTCTGTCTAAAAGCCGGCACAAGGGTTAATTTTGGTTCAGAAAGTATTTTTTGTAAATAGGACCGCTCTTTTGATATATACTTCGCCTACCTTGTACCCAAGGTGCAGCGGGTGGTCACCGCGGGGACCCAAGAGCACGGAGCAGAGAGCAGCAATCGCCGCCCGACCTTCTCATTCTCGATCCATGTTTACCGTCTCGGAGATGAAAACTTATGTTTTAATGCCGCCGTTATGCTTATGAAGCAGTCGTTGAGCGCGACGACGCCCGATTTTCGAAAACTGGAGCGAAAGGGGATCGAGATATGTTAGGCCGGATGATGGATTTCCTGTCCAAAGATATGGCGATGGACCTTGGCACCGCCAATACCCTCATATATGTCAAGGGCAAAGGTGTCGTTCTGGATGAACCATCCATGGTCGCTATCGCAAAAGACTCCGGCGAGGTAGTTGCCGTCGGGCGGGAAGCAAAGAACCTGGCCGGCCGTCCTACCAGGGGAACGACCGTAACCAGGCCGATGCGTGACGGGGTCATCTATGATTTTGAAACGGCCTCTTTCATGGTCCGGTCATTTCTTGGAAAAGTATTCAGGCGGTTCCCCCTATCCAAGCCCAGACTGGTTGTTGCCGTCCCGGCCGGAATCACCTCGGTTGAGAAGCGTGCGGTAGTTGAAGCCGCGCAGATCGCGGGCGCAGGCAAAGTGTTCCTTATCGAGGAACCGATGGCCGCCGCAATCGGGGCAGGTCTTCCGGTCGATCAGCCCGCAGGACAAATGGTCGTTGACATCGGCGGGGGGACAACCGAAGTGGCCATCATTTCCCAATTCGCCGTCTCATGCAGCGAGTCGCTCAGGGTGGCGGGCGATGAGGCCAACGCAGCCATTTGCCACTTTGTCCGGCACCAACACGGTGTAACCATTAGCGAAATGATGGCCGAGCTGATCAAGATGAAAATAGGTTCCGCAGTCCCCCTCAAAAAAGCACTTCAGGTAAAATTCCGGGGAAAAGACATGGTCAGCAGCATGCCGAAAATCATCACCGTAACCGATGCCGATATCAGGTTGGCCATAAAGGAGCCGACACAGGCAATAATTGTAGCTATACGGCGCGTTCTGGAAAAAGCCTCGCCGGACCTGACCTCGGATATAGCCGAAAACGGCATTTGGCTGGCTGGTGGCGGTTCCCTGCTGAAAGGACTTCGAGCGCTGATTCACCAGGCTGTGGGACTCGATGTGGAGAAATCCGAAGACCCGCTTCGAGCGGTAATCCGCGGGGCAGGCTCAGTAACGGAGCATTTTGATTATTACCGTGATGTGTTCCTGAACTGATTTCCAGGCTAACCTGTCTGCATTCCTCGTAACATTCATGAACACCAGGCGCCAGTTCACTCAGGCCGACTTCCTCGCAGGATAGACTTATATAATTCCTCGTATGACAGACTTCTTAACAACACTAAGCGATCATTTGGTGAAATGCTCTCTCGGGCATGCCATAGCGATAATCTGGTCATTCAATTTACCGCCTTTAGGCGGAAGGGACCAGATTATGACCAGATTATCTCTCCTCTCCGAACAGAAACCTCGCGGGGCGTGGAATTTGTCCCGGTGTTTCCGGATGGAAACTAGTTAAGAAGCACGCTGGTTTGACCGATTTATGTTTCATGCCCTAAGGATGCTCCGCTGCCATGGCGGTCATACCTTCAGGCAAAAAGGGAACCAATTCCGATGAGAATGCATACGGTGACCTCCGGTTCTTACATGATCAGCCGGCAAAAACCAGAGATCATGCAGGCATACCTGGGGAGTTGCGTTGGTGTCACTTTATATGACAGGAAGGCGGGAATTGGAGGTCTCATTCATCTTCTTCTCCCCGAACCACCAAGCGTGGATCCTACCTGGAATTCCGAAGTAAGTGCCGTTACAGGTATGCCGATTTTCATCGAAGCACTTTGCAGACAGGGTGCTCGAAAACAAAGTTTGCAGGCCTGTATTGCAGGTGGAGCGCTCATAGGTCCGGTTTCACTGGCCGATTTGCGGCTCGACTTAGGCGGGCGCATGGCCGAGAGGGCGCAGTATATTCTTCTGAACGAAAAAATCCCGATCCGGCAGATCGAAGTAGGCGGGTATTCCGCGTGTTGCATCAGTCTCGATCTCACAACATGGGAAACAACGATCAAACCCTTTGAGATTCCCGCACCGAAGAATACGGCAGATAATTTCAGCCGGCCAACGGCCGAGCAACTCGATGAAGTGATCGAGCAACTCCTTCCCATTCCCCAGACGGCCCTTAAGATCATCCGCATGGTCAACGATGACTCTTACAGCTTCCAGGAGGTCTCGCGGGAGGTTCTTCAGGACCAGGTCCTAAGTGCAAGAACAATCAGGATGTGCAACTCGGTTTCCATTGACCCGGGTATGAAAGTTGATTCAATAAACAAGGCGTTGCTGAGGATTGGGGATAAGAACATGATACTCCCGGCCCTCTCATTTTCTCTGCAGACCTTTATAACCCATGCAAGGCAGGGATATTCTCTCTGTAAGGGAGGCATCTTTCACCATTCCGTGTGGACAGCGGGCATCAGCGGCAGACTGGCAGAACTTACCGGCAAGGCGCACCCAGACCTGGCTTACACGGCTGGTCTGCTCCATGATATCGGGAAGGTGATCCTTGACCAGTACGCGTACAGCGCTTATCCGCTCTTTTATCGGCAACTTCAAATTCAGGGCAATCATCTGGCAACCGATGAGAAGAAATTGTTCGGCATAGCTCATACTGAGGCGGGATACCTGCTCGCCTGCCGCTGGGGCATGCCGGAGTGCGTAAGCGAAACGATACTCCATCACCACGAGCCGGACAAAGCCAAAGACAACCGGTGTTTGACCCACCTGGTTTACGTCGCTGACCTGATGAGCTCCCTTTTCGTTTTTGGACACCATCTGGATAAAATGGACATCTCGCACCTGCGCTCGAGTCTGGAAGTGATCGACTTCAAAACCGGGAGCCTTCAGAAGTTGCTGGCCAGCGCCTCCTCAAAGGCATTTGCTTTTACCGGCAGTCTATAACGCCGGCGCCAGATCCAAATTCCTCGTATGATAGGCTTATATAATACCCTGCTCGAAAAAAATGCGCCTGACATGTTAAGAGCGGCGACCGTGAGCGCAGCCATGCAGAACGCACTGACATTAAACGTGGTGCGTTTGAAGGCAAGCCAAATGTTAGGCGCATCAGAAAGTAAAGTGAAAATGGTGTCAAGGTCTCG
>Ga0181539_1002752_pt1 | contig 17071 bp, 13 predicted proteins | sample PEATcosm2014_Bin_46_FD_119767 | JGI IMG/M metagenome (GOLD analysis project Ga0181539, IMG submission 119767) | Peatland microbial communities from MTU Mesocosm Facility, Houghton, MI, USA - PEATcosm2014_Bin23_60_metaG | ecosystem: Environmental > Terrestrial > Soil > Wetlands > Peat | place... | reverse complement strand
GCGAGCGGAAAGTCCGAACCCGAAATCGTCGAACCCGCCGACGCCGCGCCGCCGGTCCGCGAGCCGCGCCATGATCCCGGCGTGATCGAGGGCGAGGCGACGGAGATCCACGAACCCGCGCCGCCGGAGCCGCCGCCCGTCGAGGCGGCCGGCGAGGAACCGGCCGTCGAACCCGCGAGCGAGCAGCCCGGCGCCGAGCCGGCGAACGAAGAGCCGGCCGCCGAACCGGCCGCGGATGCGGACGGGCCGGAAATCCGGCTGAGGACGCGCTCGTCCGCCTTCCCCTTCGTGGCGGGCGCGCTCGGCGCCGTCGTCGGCGCGGCGCTGGCGCTCGGCGCGGCGTGGTTCGTCGACCCGCGCGCCGCCGCGCTCGACGCGGCGAGCTTGCGTTGGGCGGCGCTCGAACGCGGCGTCGAAGCGCAGGCCGCGGCCGACGCCGATCTCGGCAAGCGCCTCGGCGCGCTGGAGGCGAGCGAGGCCGGCGCCGCCAAGGCCGCCGCCCTCGAGGCGCTCGGCCGCCGCGTCGCCGCGCTCGAAGGCGCGGCGGGCAAGGACGAGGCCGCTCAGGCGGCGCTCAGCGAGGCGCGCGCCGCGCGCGCCGACGCCGCCAAGGCCCTGGCGCTGGCGGCCGGCGCGGGACAAACGACGCCGGCGCCCGCTCCCGCGCCCGTCCAGGGCGCCGCTCCCGCCCCGTTCGACGCGAGCGCGCTGGAGGCCCGCATTGGCGGACTCGAAGGCGACTTGGCGGCGCTGAAGGCTTCCCAAGCCGATGTCGGCGCGCTCGGCGATCGTCTCAGCAAAATGGAAGCCGCGCTCGCCGCGCCCAAGAGCGAAGCGCGTCTCGCCGCGGCGGAGGTCGCGCCCAATCGCGACGGCGCCGCGGCGGCGATCCTCGCCATTTCGCTGAACGAGCGTCTCAACGCCGGCGCGCCGTTCGCCGAGGAACTGGCGGCGCTGGCGCGCCTAGGGGCCGATGGCGGCAAAGTGTCGGCTCTGAAGCCTTTCGCCGACGCCGGCGCCCCGACTCTCGCCGCGCTCGGAGCGGCGTTCGCCAAGATCGCGCCAGCCGTCGTCGCCGCGGCGACGCCGCCGAGCTCCGGCGGGATGATGGACCGGCTGTTCGACCACCTGCGCGGGCTGGTGCGGGTGCGCAAGGTCGGCGAGGTCGGCGGCGACGACGAGACGCTCGTCTCGAACGTTTCGGCGGCCCTCGCCCACGGCGACCTCGACGCGGCGATACAAGCCTATGGCCGTCTGCCCGACGCGGCCCGACTGGCAGGCCGCGACTGGGTCGACGCGGCCCAGGCGCGCCGGGCCGCGGGCGCGGCGGCGCTGAGCCTGCGCGCCGACGCGATTCTGCGCCTCGCGGCGGCCAAGGATTAACGACGCGGCAGGGGATTTTTTGCGCGCGGCGCATCAGGGACTATTCTGACGCCTCGCGATGCTCGAAGCGGAGAGGTCATGATTCGCCTGTTGCTGTTTCTCGCCGCGCTCGCCTTGGCGGCCTACGGCCTGACCTGGCTCGCCGAGAACCCGGGCCAGGTCGCGCTGACCTGGCGCGGGGTCGAATACGACGTGTCGCTGATGGTCGCGCTGGGCGTCGTGGCGGGCTTGGCGATCCTGCTTTCGCTCGCCTGGGGGATCATCCGTTTCGTTTTCCGCCTGCCCTCGCTGGTCTCGCTCGCCGCCAAGGCGCGCCGCCGCGAAAAGGGCTACGCCGCGCTTTCGCGCGGCATGGTCGCGGTCGGCTCGGGCGACGCGCGCGCCGCGAGCCGTCACGCCGCCGAAGCGCGCAAAGCTTTGGGCGACGAGCCGCTGGCCAAGCTGCTGCGCGCGCAGGCGGCGCAACTGGCGGGCGATCGCGCCGGGGCGGCCGCCGCGTTCCGCGAAATGCTCGATCATCCGCAAACCCACGCGCTGGGACTGCGCGGCCTGCATATCGAGGCGCGGCGCAGCGGCGACCACGAGGCCGCGCTGCAGTACGCCATGCGCGCGCACCGGCACGCCGCCCTGCCCTGGGCGGGACAGGCGGTGCTCGACGATCGCGCCGCGCACGGCGACTGGGCCGGCGCCCTCGCCATCGTCGAATCCAACGCCGCCGCGAAGCTCATCGATAAGCCGACCGCCAATCGCTGGCGCGCCGTCCTCGAGACGGCGATGGCGCAGCAACTGGCGGAGCGCGACGCGAAAGCCGCGCTGGCGCTCGCGCAGGAGGCTTGCGCCCTGGCGCCGGGCCTCGTTCCCGCGGCGGCGCTGTGCGGCCGGCTGACGGCGGTCCACGGCGATTATCGCCGCGCCTCGAAGATCATCGAGGCGGCGTATCGGCAGACGCCGCATCCCGACCTCGCGGCCGTCTATCTCAGGCTGCGGCCGGGCGATTCGGCGGCCGACCGGCTGGCGCGCGCGCGCGCGCTGGCGCGCCTCGCGCCTTTCGATTCGGAAAGCCAGATCGCGGTCGGCCGCGCGGCGCTGGAGGCGCGCGACCTCGCCGCGGCGCGCGCGGCGCTCGCGCCCCTGCTGGCGCCGGGCGCGCCGAACGGCCGCCCGAGCGCGCGCGTCTGTCTGCTGATGGCCGACGTCGAGGAGGCGGCGGGCGCGGAAGGGGCGACGCGCGAATGGCTCGCCCGCGCCGCGCGCGCGCCGCGCGACCGCGCCTGGGTCGCCGACGGGGTGATCAGCGATCGCTGGGCGCCGGTTTCACCGTCCGGCGCGCTCGACGCCTTCGTCTGGCGCACGCCCGAAGAGCGCCTCAGCGCTCCCGAGCCGCCGGTCGCGCCCGCGCCGACGCCGGCCGAGGCGGTCAAGGCGCCCGCGCCGACGCCGGCGCCCGCCTCCGAAAGCGCCGCCGCGCCCAAGCCGGAGCCGCCGCGCGGCGCCGCGACGATCGTCCTCCTGCCCTCCACCGCCCCGGACGATCCCGGCCCGCACGATCCCGACCCGCACGACGAGAGCGAGCGCAAGCCCGGATTTCGGCTGTTCGCGCGCGAATGACCGCGCCGCCGCCTTGCCAATTCGGGGCGGCCCCGATATGAGACTGCCGGTCGTCGGCGCCGGGCTCGTCACGTTTCGCCGCCGCGCGCCGCAATAGCTCAGCTGGTAGAGCACCTCATTCGTAATGAGGGGGTCGGGGGTTCGAATCCCTCTTGCGGCACCACGACCCCGATTGTCCGGCCCGGATGCTTGGGCAACGGATCATACCCGAGACATCGGCGACAACCTCGGGTCGCTCAGGCGCGTTGCGCCTCGCCGCCGCGCCTCAGGCGCCGGTCGCCTTGGGCTTCGTCTCGCGGGCGAAGAGCGTCGCGACGAGGGTGACGAGCGCCAGCAGGATCAGCATGATCGAGACCCCGGCGGTGCCGCCCATGTACGCGGAGAGCGCCGCCGCGGCGACCGGCGCGAAACCGCCGCCGATCGCGGCCGAGACCTGGAAGCCCAAGGACGCGCCGCTGTAGCGCACGTTCGGCCCGAACAATTCGGGAAAGTAGGTCGATTCGGGCGCGAACATCAGCCCGTGCCCCAGGTTCAGCGCGACGATCACCGTCGGGATCACGACTGCAGGCGTTCCCATGTCGAGCAGCCAGAACAGGGGAAACGCGAAGAGAATCGTGAACGCCACGCCGGCGAAATAGAGCGGGCGCCGTCCGAACACGTCCGAGAGATGGCCGAACAGCGGAATGGTGATCAGCTCCAGCCCCGCCGCCAGCGAGATGGCGTTGAGCATCAGCGATTTCGTCATTCCGAGTTTGGTCGTGGCGTAGATGACCACGAACACCGTTAGCATGTAGACCCACGACACCTCGGAGAGCTTGAGCCCGGCGGCGATCAGAAACGCGCCCGGATTCTTGAAGACGAGCTCGACGAACGGGCTGCGGACGATCTGGCCGCGCGCCTTCACCTGCTCGAAGACCGGCGTCTCGGGAAGGTGCGATCGGACGTACAGGCCGACCCCGACGAGCGCGACGCTGATGACGAACGGGATGCGCCAGCCCCAGGCCAAGAAGTCGGCGTCCGGCAGCATCGAGACGAGGGAGAAGACGACCGACGCCAGGACGAGGCCGATGGGAAAGCCGACCTGGACGAGGCTGCCGAAGAGCCCGCGCCGGTTCGCCGGCGCGTGCTCGACGACCATCAGCGACGCGCCGCCCCATTCGCCCCCGAGCGCGACGCCCTGCGCCACGCGCAGCAGCACGAGCAGAACGGGGGCCGCGATGCCGATCTGGGCGTAGGTCGGCAGCAAGCCGATCGCTCCGGTCGACAGGCCCATCAGGATCATGGTCAGCATCAGCATCGACTTGCGGCCGAGCCGATCGCCGAAATGGCCGAAGATCGCGCCGCCGATCGGCCGCGCCAGGAACCCGACGGCGAAGGCGCCGAGCGAGGCCAAGACGCCGATCCTGGGATCGATGCTGGGAAAGAACGACTTGTTGAACACGAGCGCCGCCGCGGCGCCGTAGATCAGAAAGTCGTACCATTCGATGATGGTGCCGATCGCGCCGGCGAAGGCGATGACGCCGACGCTCGGCGTCTTCGCGCGGCCGATGGCGCCGGTGGCGGCGATGGTCATATGGCGTCCCCCCGAGAGGCGTCCCGTTTCGCGACGGGACAGTGGAAAGGTCCAGCGGCGAGGCGATCGCCCGAGGAGCAGCCGTGTCCGTGAACGTCTCGCATTGGGAATCGCCTCGTCTCGAGAGCCGATCGAGCAAGTGCGGCGCCAGGGCGGCCGAGCAAGGACCGGACGGACGCCGACGCCGATCGATGCGCCGCGAGGCTCGCCGCGCGCGCACGCTTCGGGTCCGCCGCGGCGATCGGGGGCTCGCGACAAATTGCGATCGCCGGCTTGTCGCCCGAGCGCGCGGCGCGCTATAAGCGGTCTCGAGGGCGCTCCCTCGAAGGGGGAGGCGCGGGCGTAGTTCAATGGTAGAACGGAAGCTTCCCAAGCTTCATACGAGGGTTCGATTCCCTTCGCCCGCTCCAATACTCAGCGAAAATCGATGTTTCCTTCGGCGCGGACCAGGCGCGGATTCCCGGGCGTCTCGGCGCCGCCTGACGCGCCGGATCGCCTTGAGCGGGCGCGCTGCGCCGGACGCAGCGGCGTCGGCCCGGCCGCGGCCGATCCGCTCGGCCTGGCGCAACGCCTGACGGCGTCGGCGGCGATCGTCAGGCGATCGAGGCGCCGCCGTCCACCGCGATGTATTGCCCCGTGACGTGACGCGAGGCCTCGGACGCGAGGAAGACGACGGTCCCCATCAGGTCCTCGTCGCCTCCGAATCGGCCGAGCGGCGTGCGGGCCTTCACCGCGTCGCCTATTTTCTCCAACAGGCCGCTCGCCATCTTGGTGGGAAAGAACCCCGGACAGATGGCGTTGACGTTGATGCCGTACTTGCCCCATTCGGCCGCCAGCGCGCGCGTCATGGCGATGTCCGCGCCCTTGCTGGTGTTGTAGGCGATCGTCGTCATGTCGGGCGGATTGCCCGCCAGGCCGGCCACCGACGAGATGTTGATGATCTTGCCCGCGCCTCGCGGGATCATCACGCGCCGGCCGACCTCGCGGCTGAGGAAGAACGCCGCGTTGACGTTCAGGTTCATCACCTTGTTCCAGGCTTCGTCGGGGTAATCCTCCGCGGGCGCCCCCCAGGTGGCGCCGGCGTTGTTGATGAGGACGTCGATGACCCCGAAGCGATCCGTCACTTCGGTCACGAGCCGCGGGATGCCGGCGAATTTCGAGAGATCGTTGACGACGGTCAGGCAGTCGATTCCCATGGCGGCGAGGTGGGCTTCGGCCTGGGCGAGTTCGTCCGCCTTTCGCGCCGTGATCGCGACGCGCGCGCCCATCTCGCCGAGCGCCTCGGCCATTTGCAGACCGAGGCCGCGCGAGCCGCCGGTGACCAGCGCCACCTTGCCCGTGAGATCGAATAGCTGTCGCACTCCCATCGCCTTTTCTCCCACCCGCCAATTTCGTCGCGCCGGCGAGTCCGAAACGGGATTCGGCGGCGGCGCGTTTCCCCTTTAGCGCGAAAATCGTCGAGCGCGCGCCCCGCCCTCCGCCGCCTCGGCGGCGGCGGCCCAGTGACGTCGCGCGACCAGCTTCAGCATGGTCGCCAGGGTGATCGAGCGCAGCGTCGCCGCCGACTGCCTGTCGATCTCGGCCAGCACGAAGCGCAGCCCTTGCGCGATCTCCGGCTCCGCCGCGCGCGGCGGCGGCGCGGCGGCGTCGACGCCGACATCCTCGAACAGACTGATCACGTCCATCAAGGTCAGCCGCTTGGCGTCGCCGGTGAAGCGATAGCCGCCGCCGACCCCGCGCACCGAATCGACCAAGCCGCCGCGGCCGAGATCGCGCAGCACCTTCGCCAGATGATGGGCGGAAATCCCGTATTTGTCGGCGATCTCGACGGCGGTGAGCTGGCGCGCGGGATCGTCGGCGAGCTCGAGCGCCGCATACAACGCGATGGCGGTGGCCTTCTGCAACCTCATGCCGGCGCCTCCGCGCGAGATAAGGAGGACGCGGGCGAGTCAGTCAAGGCGCATTTCCAGTTCGATGAAGGGGCCGGCCATCATCCCCTGGCTGCGGAAGAAGGAGTGGATCACCGTATTGTCGGGCGCCACCATGGTGCGGACGCGATCGACGCCGGCGACGCGGAAGCTGTCGCAGATCGCATCGAACAGCCGCGAGCCGAGACCCTGCACGCGCTGCCGGGATCGCACCTGCACGGCGAAGACCCAGCCGCTGGGCGAGGAGCCGAACTCCCAGGCGCGCACCTCGCCGATGATGAAACCGTCGATGCGCCCGGCGCGCTCGGCGATGAGGAAGACCCGCGAGTCGTCGGGCCGCGCCCCGTAGCGCTCGAACATCTCGCGCCAATATTCGGGCTTGAGCAGGCCGGTCACCTCTTCGTCGAGCGCGATCACGCCCGGCACGTCGGTCAGGAGGGCGGGCCGGATGGAGATGGGCTCGTCGCGGCCCGGCCGGTGGGTTTTCGTCATCCCTCGCACCCTTGCGCTCCGAGCGCCGGCCTCCCGTCGGCGCCCGGCCCGGCGGCGGCGCGCCGTTCACGCCATCCACGGCGGCGCGGGTACGCCGCCGCGCGTGGCTGCGCAGTCTTTCCGGCATTAAAGCACCATTTTGCCTTGATGCCCAGTCCGTCGCGTCGCCGCTCCGGGCGCGGGCGCCGCCGCGCCGCCGTCTCGATCGCCGGGCGTCGCCCATTGCGAGGGGGCGGCGGCTCGACCCTGGGTCAGGACGCCGCATTGCACGCGTGATAAAATAGGTATAAAAGTACATCTTTATGGATATGCGAGGCGGGCGCGCGAAGATGCGCCCGACCGTCGAGGGCGGCGAGGCGCTGAAAGGGATGGAGACTTTCTTGGCATTTAGGCGCGCGGCGGCTTCCGCCGTGGCGCCATCGCCCGGCGAACCGCCGACCGAGCCGAGCCCGCCGCGCCGGCTCGACGGCGATGCGGCGGGAGGCTGCCGATGAAATCGATCCTGACCCTGACCGTCAACGGCCGCCCGCGTGAGGATCTCGTGCCGGACGGCATGCTGCTGCTCGACTACTTACGCGAAAAGCTGGGGCTGACCGGGACCAAGCAGGGCTGCGACGGCGGCGAGTGCGGCGCCTGCACCGTGCTGGTGGACGACGAGCCGCGCCTGGCCTGTTCGACCCTGGCGGCGCAAATGCAGGGCCGGCGGGTCGAGACCATCGAGGGCTTGGCGAAAGGCGGCCGCATGAGCGTGCTGCAGCAGCAGTTTCACGAGAAGCTGGGCGCGCAGTGCGGCTTCTGCACGCCGGGCATGATCATGGCGGCCGAGGCGCTGCTGCGCCGCGATCCCGACCCCAGCCGCGAGGCGATCAAGGCGGCGCTGGCCGGCAATCTCTGCCGCTGCACCGGCTACGTGAAAATCATCGAATCGGTCGAGGCGGCGGCTCACGAGGCGGGGCGATGAGCATCCACACGCTGAAAAAAAGGGGCGTCGGCTCGGTGGGCGTGCGCACGCCGCTGATCGACGGCGTCGACAAAGTCACCGGCAGAGCCAAATTCACCGCCGATCTGCTCGCGCCCGGCGCGCTCGTCGGCCGGTTGTTGCGTTCGCCGCTGCCGCACGCCCGCATCCTTTCCATCGATGCGTCGGCGGCCGAGGCGCTCGAGGGCGTGGCGGCGGTGTGCACCGGCGCCGACTGCAAGACGCCGTTCGGCGTGCTGCCGATCTCCGAGAACGAATTTCCGCTGGCCCGCGAAAAGGTGCGTTATTGCGGCGACCCGGTGGCGGCCGTCGCGGCGGTCGACGAGGCCACCGCCGCCAAGGCGATCAAGCTGATCCGCGTCGAATACGAAAAGCTGCCGGCCTATTTCGACGCCCGCAAGGCGATGGCGCCCGGCGCCGAGCCTATCCACGCCGAAAAGCCCAACAACGTCCTGCGCGAGGTCCATAACGAGTTCGGCGACGCCGCGGCCGGGTTCGAGGCGGCCGATCTGGTGCGCGAGAAGACCTATCATTTCGCCGAGGTCAATCACGTCCACATCGAGCCCAACGCCACCCTGGCCGAATACGACCCCGAACGCGGCCACCTCACCCTCCACACCACCACCCAGGTTCCCTATTACGTTCTCCTCAACGTCGCCAAATGCCTGGAGATGGAGGAGGCGCATATCCGGGTGGTCAAGCCCTTCACCGGCGGCGGCTTCGGGGCGCGCACCGAGTGCCTCAACTTCGAGATCATCGCCGCCCTGCTCGCCCGCAAGGCGGGCGGCGCGGTGCGGCTGCTGCAAACGCGCGAAGAAACCTTCCTCGCCCATCGCGGTCGACCCGAGACCGACATCACGATCAAGCTGGGCATGACCAAGGCCGGCAAGCTGACCGCCTGCCACCTGCAGGCGACGCAGCGCGGCGGCGCCTACGCCAGTTACGGCATCATCAGCATCCTCTACACCGGCGCGCTGCTGCACGGCATCTACGACCTCCCGGCGATCAAGCACGACGCCTGGCGGGTCTACACCAACACCCCGGCGTGCGGCGCGCAGCGCGGCCACGGCACGGTCGACTCGCGCACCGCGTTCGAGGCGCTGATGAACGAAATGGCCGCCGAACTCGGCCTCGACCCCTTCGCGGTCCGCCGGATCAACCTGCTGACCGCGATCCCCTATACGACCGCCTACGCCCAGAAGGTGATGAGCTACGGCCTGCCCGAGTGCCTCGACAAGGTGATGAAGGCCTCGGGTTGGGCCGAACGGCGCGGCAAGATGCCGAAGGGCCGCGGCCTGGGCCTGGCCTGCTCGCACTTCGTTTCCGGCACCACGACGCCCAAGCACTGGACCGGCGAGCCGCACGCCGCCGTCAACCTCAGGGTGGATTTCGACGGCGCCGTAACCGTGCTGACCGGCGCCGCCGACATCGGCCAGGGGTCCAACACCATGGTGGCGCAGATGGCGGCCGAGGTGCTGGGGGTGGACTGGAAGCGCCTCAGGGTGATTTCCGCCGACAGCGCGCTGACCCCGAAAGACAACGGCTCCTATTCCTCGCGGGTCACCTTCATGGTCGGCAACGCGGCGATCGCGGCCGCCAGCGAACTGAAGCGCATCCTGATCGCCGCGGCGGCCAAGAAGCTCGACGCCGATCCCGAGAGCGTCGAATGCGAGGGCGAGATCTTTCGGGTCGCCGGCCAGGACCCCGGCCTGCCGTTCTCCGAGGTGGTCAAGGCGGCGCTGGTCGGCGCCGGCCCGATCACGGTGAAGGGCGCCTTCACCAGCCCGCCGGAATTCATGGGCGACAAGAAGGTCAGGGGCAGCGCCATCGGCGCCACCATGGGCTTCTGCTACGCCGCCCAGGTGGTCGAATGCTCGGTCGACGAGGTCACCGGCAAGGTCACCGCGCACAAGGTGTGGGTGGCGGTGGACGTCGGACGCGCCATCAATCCGCTGGCGGTGGAAGGCCAGATCCAGGGCGGGGTGTGGATGGGGATGGGCCAGGCGCTGTCGGAGGAAACCCGCTTCGACCAAGGCCGCATGATGCACGCCAACATCCTCGACTACCGCGTGCCGACGATGGCGGAAAGCCCCGACATCGAGGTGTTCATCGTCGAAAGCATCGACCCCAACGGCCCGTTCGGCGCCAAGGAGGCCAGCGAAGGCATGCTGGCCGGCTTCCTGCCGGCGGTGATGGACGCGGTCCACGAGGCGACGGGCGTTCGCCCCAACGCCCTGCCGCTGACCCCCGACCGCATCGCCGAGTTGCTGGACGCCAGGCAAGGAGCCCGGCCATGAACCTGATGCCGGATTTCCGCTGTCACCGCCCGGCCACCCTGGAGGAGGCGGTGCGGCTCAAGGCCGCCTCGGAAGGGACGCGCTTCCTGGCCGGCGGCACCGATCTCCTGGTCAATCTGCGCCGCGGCCTCGGCGAGCCGTCCGACCTGATCGACCTGACCGCCGTCGCCGATTTCGCGGTCATCCGCCACGACGGGGATCGGCTGCGGCTGGGCGCCGGCGTGACGCTGGCCGCGCTCGCCCGCCACGCGGAAGTCCTCGCCTCCTATCCGGTCGTGGCCGAGGCGGCGCTGGCGGTCGCCGGCCCCACCCATCGGGCGGCCGCGACTCTGGGCGGCAATCTGTGCCAGGACACACGCTGCATCTTCTACAACCAGAGCGCATGGTGGCGCGAGGCCAACGACCACTGCCTGAAGCGCCTGGGCGACAAATGCCATGTGGTGCCCAAGAGCGACCGCTGCTACGCCACCTATCACGGCGACGTCGCGCCGGCGCTGATGGTGCTCGACGCCAAGGCGGAGGTGGCCGGTCCGGACGGCGTCCGCCGCGTCAAGATGGCCGAGCTCTACCGCGAGGACGGCGGCGCCCACTTGACTCTCGGGGCCGGCGAAGCGCTGGCGGCGGTCGTTCTGCCGCCGCCGGACGGCCGGCGCGCCGCCTACGCCAAGGCGCGTATCCGCGACGCCATCGATTTTCCGCTGGCCGGGGTGGCGGCGGCGCTGAGGCGCGACGGCGGCGTCATCGGCTTCCTCAGCATTGCGATCACCGGGACCAACTCGGCGCCGCTCGCTATTCCCACCGGCGAGTTGGCGGGGCGGGCCTGGGACGGCGCGGCCGCCGCGATCCTCGCCAAGAACCTGCGCAAGACGGCCAACGTGCTGCGCACCACGGTGATCGGGGCCACCTATCGACGCCGGGCGATGCAAGCGATGGCCCGACGGCTGGTGGATACGCTTTGGGATAGAGGATGACGGCGGGCGGCAGGTTCGCGATGGAACACGCGGCGTCGCGCCGAGCGCGACAGGCCGCCGACGGCAAGGGGAGGTGAGATGACCGACATCCCAATCGGAAGCGACGTCGCCGCCGCGCAGGCTGACCCGGCGCGCATCCGTCCGCTCGAACGCGCGGACCTCGACGCCGTCGTCGCGGTCGATCAGGACCTGTCGGGACGCAGCCGGCGCGGCTTTTTCACTCGTCGGCTCGATCATGCGACGCGCGATCCCAACGCCTTCGTCGGGCTCGCCGCCGAGCGCGCCGGCCGCTTCGCCGGCTTCGTCTTCGCGCGCATCGAGGAAGGGGAGTTCGGCGCCGTGACGCGCGAGGCCTCGCTCGACGCGATCGGCGTCGATCTCGGGGTCTCCGGCCGACACGGCGTGGGCCGCGCGCTGCTCGACCGCCTGGCCGCCGATCTGCGCGCCCGCGGGATCGACGAACTCGCGACCCAGGTCGATTGGACGGACCACCGGCTGATCGGCTTCTTCTCGCGCACCGGCTTCGTCCTGGCGCCGCGCATCGTGCTGGAGCGCGGGGCGAGCGACCCGGTGCCGGGGGGCGAGGCGGAGGAGGCGCCCGCGCAGGACGAGGCGGCCCAGTCGCCGCCGCGCGACCTGCGGGTGCGCTCGATGACGCGTGACGACCTGGCGGCGCTGGTGGCGATCGACCGCCGCGCCACCGGTCAGGAGCGGCCCGCCTATTACGCCCGCAAGCTGGACGAGGTCTTCGACGAATCCGGGGTGCGGATGTCGCTGGTGGCCGAGATCGACCGGCATCCCGCCGGCTTCGTCATGGCGCGGGCGGACCTCGGCGAATTCGGCGCCACCGAGCCCGAAGCGGTGATGGACGCGATCGGCGTCGATCCGCGCCACGAGCGCGAAGGGGTGGCGACGGCGCTGCTCGCGCAGCTCACGGCCAACCTCGGGGCGCTGCGCGCCGAAACGCTGCGCACCGAGGTGAGCTGGAACAGGTTCGGCCTGCTCAGCTTCCTCGATCGGATGGGGTTCCGGCCGCACCGTCGGCTCGCCCTGCGGCTGAGCCTGAACCGAGTTTGACGGACACCACGATCGGGAAGGAAAGATCATGACGAGTGAGTTGCCGGGACGGCGCGACGATGTCCGCAGCCACGCGGGGCGAGACGTTTCGGCCTTGAGCGCGTTCTTCAGCCCGAGAAGCGTCGCGGTGGTCGGCGCGTCCTCGGACCCCAAGAAGCCCGGGCACACCGCGCTGCGCAACATGATCGCCATGGGCTACAAGGGGAAGATCTTCCCGGTCAATCCGCGCGAGCCCGCCATCCTCGGCCTGCCCTGCTTCAGGAGCGTCCTCGACATCGACGAACCGATCGAGGCCTGCCTGCTGATGGTCTCCTCCGATATGGCCCTCGCCATCGCCAAGGATCTGGTCGAGAGGAAACGGCGCTTCAACGACGTCGCCGCGGTCGTCTGCATGTCGGCCGGCTTCGGCGAGCTCGCCACGCCCGAGGGCGCCAAGCGCGAACGCGATCTGGTCGAGACCCTGCGTTCCGCCGACATCCGCATGGTCGGCCCCAACTGCGTCGGCGTCATGAACACCGTCAGCGGGTTCAACACCAACTTCGACATCGGCGAATACCCGAGCGGCGGGATCAGCGTCCTCACCCAGAGCGGCGCCTTCGGCAACGCTTTCCTGTTCGCCGCCGGCGCCGGCGGCCGCGTCGGCTTGAACAAGTTCGTCTCCGTCGGCAACATGGCCGACGTGCAGATGGCCGAGCTCTTGAGGTTCCTCAAGGACGACGAGACCACCCGCGTCATCGGCATTTATCTGGAAGGCCTGGCCGATCCGCGCGACTTCTTCGAAGCCGCCCGCGAGGTCGCCGCGGTGAAGCCGATCGTGGTGCTGAAAAGTGGCCGAAGCGCGTTGGGCTCGACCGCCGCGCTCTCTCACACCGGCGCGATCGCCGGCGCCGACGCCATCTACGACGGGGCCTTCCGGCAGTTCGGGCTGGTACGCGCCGGCACGGTCGCGGAGTTCTATGAAACGTTGCGGATATTCTCCAAGCAGCCGGTCCCGCGGGGAAACCGCTTCGCCGTGCTGACCCACATGGGCGGACCGGGCACGCTGTGCATCGACGGGATTTCAACCTTCCCCGACATCGAGATGGCGCCGTTCAGCCGCGAAACGGAGGCGGGCCTGAGGGGCCTGCTGCCCGCCGCGGCCAACATCGGCCATCCCCCCGGCTATATCGACATGACGGCGACCAATTCCGAGGTTCTCCACAATCACGTTTTGACGCTTCTGTTCAAGGACCCGAACGTGGACGCAGTCATCCAAATCCTTGGTCCCAGCCTGTTCCACGATCAGCCGCGGCTCGCCAAGGAAGTGGCGAGCGCTTATCACGCCCAAGCCGGCGCGAAGAAGCCGCTGCTCAACGTCCTGATGTTCGGCGAGTTCGCCGGCGAGCTCAGGCGCGGCCTGGAGGACGCGGGCCTGCCGACGTTCGACTATCCGGACACGGTCGCGCGCGGCGCCGCCAATCTTGCCGCCTACGGGGCGCTGCGGGGAAAAGCGGCGCCGGCGCCGGCCAAGAGCCGGCCGAGCCGCGCCGAAGGGCCCGCCGCGCCGCTGATCGCGGCCGCGGCCGAGCAAGGTCGCGTCAGCCTGCTCGAGCCGGAAGCCTATGCGGTGTGCAAGCAATACGACGTCCGCGTGCCGCCGTTCAGAGTCGCGCAAACGTTCCACGACGCGCTGAAGGCCGCCAACGAGATCGGCTATCCCGTCGTGCTCAAGGTGGTGTCGGCTGAGATCCTGCACAAGTCGGACATCGGCGGCGTGATGCTCGGCGTCGGCTCCGACGGCGTTCTGGAACAGTCGTACGCGCGGCTCGTCGAGAACGTCAGGAAGGCGGCGCCCGGCGTCGGCGCCCCGAGCGTGCTCGTCCAGAAGATGGCGCCCTCGACCACCGAGCTCGCGCTGGGCGCGATCCGGGACAAGCTGTTCGGCCCGGTGGTGATGTTCGGCCTCGGGGGGATCTACGTCGAAGTGCTCAAGCGCGTCGGCTTCCGGCTGGCGCCGTTCGGCCTCGAGCAAGCGCGCAAGCTGATCCACGAAACGCTCCCCCCGCAGTTGATCGCGGGGGCGCGCGGCAAGGCCAAGATGAACGTCGACGCCATCGCCGAGACGCTCGTATCCCTCGGCCGCCTCATGGAGGAACAGCCCGAGGTCGAACAGGTGGATCTGAACCCGTGCCTGGCGCTCGACGACGGCTGCATGGCGGTCGACGCGAGGATCATCCTCGCCAAGCGCTAGGCGCCGGGCTTCGCCGGCGCCCGCGCCAAACAGACCGCCATGCGAGGGCGCCCGATGAGTCGCGAGATCGTTTTTCGCCGCGCTGGCCGCGCCGATCTGCCTGATATCGTCGCCCTGCTGGCCGACGATCCCATCAACGGCCATCGCGAACGCCCCGGCGAGCCGCTGGCGCAGGGCTATGTCGACGCTTTCGAAGCCATCATGGCCGACGGGGCCAATTTTCTCGCGGTCGGCGAGCTCGACGGCGAGATCGTCGCGACGGCGCAGATCACCTTCATTCCCCATCTCACCCGGCAGGGCGCCAAGAGCGCGATCGTCGAAGGGGTGCGCGTCGCCTCGCGCCTGCGCTCGCGCGGCATCGGCGAGAAGCTGATCGCGCATCTGAGCGCGCTCGCCGCCGAGCGCGGCTGCGCCAGCGTCGAGCTGACGACCAGCAGGCCGCGCGTCGACGCGCAGCGGTTCTACAAGCGCATCGGTTTCAAGGACAGCCACATCGGCTTCAAGCGCGATCTCAACTGAGGACGACGGCCGTCGCCGATCGCGCCGGGTCTTCAAACGCCGGACCGGCCGCTCAGGCCGAGGGTGTCCTCCATCCACGCGGCCGCGACGCCGTCGGCGAGCAGCGCCTGCGCCATCGTTCTGGCGGTTGCCGTGACGAGCTTGGGAAGGACGAAGCTCTCCAGCATCGCCACCGTCTCTTTGGGCGGAGAGCCGAACCAGAGCGAGAGCTTCGCTATGCCGTGCGGGGTGAAACGCCAGAGCTTGTCGGCGTCCTTCATCACTGCGTCTTCCGGCGAGAGCGCCTGCGGCCGGGTGTCGTGGCCGTCGATGATGGCGACGACGCGCTCCGCGTCGAGATCGGGGATGGCCAGGCGCTCCAGCTCGGCGCGCGCGATCCGCACGCTCTCGATTTCGTGGGCGCGCTGCAACTCGGGATATTTGGGCTTTGGTCCCACCGCCTGGGCGAGAAGCTCCTCGGGAAACATCTTCCAGCCGACGTCGTGCAGCAGGATCGCGGCAAGGACGACGCGCTCGTCGACCTCGGTGCGCTCGCGCAGCAGCGCGATCGCCAAGCGGTACGAGATCAGCGTGTGCTCGTCGTTCGAACGCACGTCGAGCCACGGCTTCGCCGCGAGCCAGACGGGCGTGTCGCGTTCGATCAGGAGTCCGCTCACGGCAGGCTCGCCTGGTAAGAGAGATAGATCGTCTTGTATTCGAGATAGGATTCGACGCCGTATCGCCCTTTTTCCCGCCCTATGCCGCTTTCCTTCATGCCGCCGAAGGGAACGTCGTGTTTCGAGCGGTGGATGTCGTTCACCCAGACCGAGCCCGCTTCGATCCCATCCGCCAGGGTCCAAGCGACAGCGAGGTTGCGGGAGAAGACGAATCCGGCGAGGCCATAGGGCGTGTCGTTGGCGCGCTCGAGCGCCTGCGCGCAGTCGTCGAACGGCGCGACGCCGAGAACCGGGCCGAACGTTTCCTGGGTCATGACCAGCATGGAATGATCGGCGTCGGCGATCACCGTCGGCGGCAGGAACCAGCCGCCGTCGTAGACGCCGCCGGCGAGCCGTTCGCCGCCGATCGCGATGCGCGCGCCCTTCAGCCGCGCGTCGGCGATCTGCGCCTCGCAGTTGCGGTAGATCTTCTCGTTGACGAGCGGGCCCAGCGCGCATGACGAGTTGAGCCCGTCGCCGACGTCGAGCTTCTCGACGTGGCGCAACAGCCCGTCGAGAAAGGCCTCGTAGACCGGCCGCTGCACGTAGACGCGGTTGACGCGGTAGCAGAACTGCCCGGAATTGGCGAAGGCGTGACGCGAGATGGCGGCGCAAGCGACGGAAAGATCGGCGTCGGCGCAGACGATCGCCGGGCACTGGCCGCCGAGCTCCAGCGTCACGCGCTTCATCGTTCCGGCCGCCGCCGCCGCGATCGCCTTGCCCGCCGCCGTTCCGCCGGTGAAGGCGACTTTGCGCGGCGTCGGGTGTTCGATCATGTTCATGCCGATTGCGCGGCCGCGGCCGGTCACCACGTTGAAGCACCCGGCGGGAAAGCCCGCCTGGTGGAACAGTTCGGCGAGCATCAGGGTCGACAGCGGCGTGTCCTCGGCCGGCTTGGCGACCATCGTGCAGCCGGCGATGAGCGCGGCGCCGAGTTTGAACGTCAGCAGCGTGATCGGATAATTGAACGGCGTGATCGCGATGACGACGCCGACCGGTTCGCGCGTCACGATCACCTTCTCGCCGGCGATCCCGGTCAGCGGCATTTCGGCATGGATGCGCAGGCCTTCTTCGGCGTAGACGTCGAGGAGATCGGCGGATCGCTGGATTTCGGCGACGGAGCCGGCGAGCGGGCGTCCGAGCTCGCTCGTCAGCACGCGCCCGATCTCCTTCGCCCGCTCGCGCATCAGCGCGGCCGCCTTCTTCTGCAAGCGCGCCCGCTCGGCGACCGGCGTCACCCGCCATTGGCGAAACGCGCGGTCGGCGGAGCGGATGGCGATGTCCGCGTCGGCGGCGTCGCCCGTCGGCACGGTGTCGAT
>Ga0181539_1002750_pt1 | contig 17075 bp, 12 predicted proteins | sample PEATcosm2014_Bin_46_FD_119767 | JGI IMG/M metagenome (GOLD analysis project Ga0181539, IMG submission 119767) | Peatland microbial communities from MTU Mesocosm Facility, Houghton, MI, USA - PEATcosm2014_Bin23_60_metaG | ecosystem: Environmental > Terrestrial > Soil > Wetlands > Peat | place... | reverse complement strand
CGGAGGCTTCCGACGTGGCCAATGCCATCTTCGATGGCTCGGACGCCGTGATGCTCTCTGCCGAAACGGCCAGCGGAAAGTATCCGGTGGAAGCTGTACAGATGATGGCGCGGATCATCGAAGAGGCCGAAGCGAGTATCCATGAGTATCCGCGGCCCGTGCCGCAGGAGCGCCTGAAAGTGCCGGAAACGGTGGCGGAGTTGGTGTGCCATGCCTCGCTCGAGCTGCACATGAAACTGATCGCCGTGTTCACGCACAGTGGATTCACGGCGCGGCTGATATCGCGCTACAGGCCGCTGGTGCGCATCGTGGCGTTCACCCCGGAAGCGAATACGCGGCGGCGCATGGCGCTGTTGTGGGGGGTGACGTCGCGTCAGATCTCCGACATCAAGAAGATCGATGGATTGGCGGCCATTGCCGAGAAGCGGCTGCTGGAAGAGCGGCTCGTGCGCAAGGGAGATGTGATTGGCATTGTTGCGGGTACACCGATGGGGATCCGCGGAACGACGAATTTCATGAAGTTCCACGTCATCGGCGGCGCCAGCTAAGGCGAAGTAACAAGAAAGGTTGAAGACTTGGCGGTGGGGAGCGCCCGCAGTCAGGCTACTCCTTAACTCGAATTTCTCACGAGATATAGTTTTGCCCGTTGTTTAGACACAACAACACAGTGTCATCCTGAGGGGCGCGCCGTTTGCGCCCCGAAGGATCTCAGCCGCGGCACTGTGCATGATCCTAAAAGTTGAGATCCTTCGGCGATCCTCATCGGATCGCCTCAGGATGACAGTTCTCTATTGAAATTAACAACGAATAAACTGAGGCTCGTCAGTAAGCCCGGCCAAAGCAGAGTTCAATTGACCCAGTGATCGGGGCGCGAGGGAGGCTCTTCGCGATGCTTCTTCATGTAAACCTGGAAGCGTTTGCGATTGCGTTGGAATCTCCAGTCGGCTACTTCGTTGCGCACACGGTAGAGGAAAGAGCCGCGGCGGAGGTACAGCCAGCCGACCAGCATTCCGCCTAGGTGGCAGAGATGCGCGACGCCGTCTCCTCCGGATCCCAAGGTGCCGAAGAACTCGATGGCAGCCATGGCGGCGACAAACGGCCGCATCGGAATCATGATAGGGAGAGGGAAGATCCAAATCCGGCGGTCGGGAAACAGAATGGCGTTGGCAATGAGGATGCCATAGATTGCGCCGGACGCGCCGATCGTGGGGACGTCACTAGGCCTATGTCCCCAGAGCATGGGAAACACTTTAACCAGAACGGTAAGCACTCCGGCGCCGATTCCGCAGAGGAAAAAGTAATTTAAGAAGCGGTTCCTGCCCCAGACCATCTCCAGTTCGCGCCCGAACATCCAGAGAAACAGCATATTGAGGAGAAGGTGGAAGAGGCCGCCGTGAAGGAAGATGTAGGTTACGGGTTGCCAGATGCGCAGGGCGGGAAACGGTCCGAGCGGGACGAGGCCGAAATGGTAATTAATCCAAAGGGTGGCGTCGCGGCCAATCAAAATAGCCGCCAGGGTTTGCACAAGAAAAACAGCCGAACAGGCAATAACCAGATACTTGACGGCAGGAGTGATGAAGCTGCGCCAGTCGAAACGGATGCGCGGTGCGCCGAACGACGTACCCATAGCAGCAGTGTAAGGCGAGGGAGTGCCGCGCGTCAAAAGGAGGTGGTTTTGGGTACTGGGTCAGTTTCCGATAACCGCGGCGGGCATGTGGCCGCCGCGCATTCCAAGTCAATGTAATGAATGAGTGCATCTGTGACAGAATGGGGGCATGTGTCGGCCAATGTGGCAAGCTAATCCAGTGCCCGTCACAGAGCGTAAACTCAAGTTATTCCCGGCCGCGAGAACACACCGCCGTGCCAGGCCGCTTCCCGGGTTCTCTCTATGCCTGCTGGCAATGCTCTGCCTCGCCCTCGCCACTCCTCTGCGGGCAGACACGATTTCAGGCACGGTGAAAGATCCCTCCGGCGCAATCGTCGTTGGAGCCCGCATCGAAATCACCGGCGGCAACCTGACGCAAGTAATTACCCTTACCTCCGACGCATCCGGCAAGTTTACTGCTCCAAATCTAGCCTCTGGAAAGTATTCCGTGCGCGTCAGCAAGGATGGCTTCGAGGAACTCGTTGCGCCGGTGGACCTTCACGGCTCCGCTGATCTATCGCTCACTCTGACTATCACTACGCAGCAGACCCAGGTCACCGTTTCCGGAAAAAGCTTGGCGTATGCGAACAGCGACCCCATTTATCGCCAGCTTCGAGAGGTTGGCCTGGGCGACTCGTTCCATTGTGAAAACTTCAAGCTAATCATGGACGTGGGAGTCTTCGAGTTTAAATCCGGAACGTTCACGCTCTTGAGGCCGATCAACAAACTTGAAACCGGCATGATTTTCATTGGCACGGGACATTTCTCGCTGAAGCCAATCACCGAGTTCGACACCCGGGAGATGACCCGGCGCTCCGGCGGCCCGACCGCGGAGGAGGATTTCACGGAAGTGATCTTTCGTTTTACGCCGGGTCAGTACACGCAATTCGCCGGTGCGCTGGGCCCGAAAGCGGAAACGCCTGCCGAAGCCGCCACTGCCTTTGAGCAATGGAAAGAGAGAGTGCGCCGCCGCCATGAAGTTCCCGAGGGGTTCACGCAGGCAATCCTGGAGAGCGAAACGATTGATAATGTGGACGCCGACGTTCTGGCTGGCGTTTACAATCCGCAGCATCCACCGTTCGTGAACGCTTACATGCACGGCTCGCCGCACAAAGACCTGCGTTTCTTCTTGCGCGCGCGCGTGGGCGCCATTCCGCAACTCGATTCACCCGAAGAAGTGGCGCTGATTAATTGTAATGGCCAGGGAATGAACGACGGCATATGGTATTCCTCGCACTTAAGGACCGAGCTTCAGGCGCGCACTGCAGATTCGCGGGAGGACAGGCGGCTGTTCGTCACGCGGCGCTACAACATCGAAACCGCCATCGGCAAGAACGATCATCTGACCGGCCGCGCCACGATCACCCTTGAACCCCTGGTCCCCGGCGAACGGGTGCTGAAATTCGGACTGCTGTCCACGCTGCGCGTCACGCGGGTCACCAACCAGAATGGGCAAGATATTCATTTTATCCAGGAAAACAGAAAGCATGACGGCTCGTTCTATGCGGTGCTCGATGAACCCCTGGCGATGGGAGCGGAATATTCCATCACCGTGGAATACGCCGGCGATAAAGTCTTGTTCGATGCCGGCGATGGAAGTTATTACGTAGGCGCGCGCGACTCGTGGTATCCCAACCTCAACGGCTTCGGCGAAAAGGCGCTCTATGATCTCACCTTTAAAGTGCCCCACTCGAACGTGGTGATCAGTGTGGGCAAACTCGAGAAGGAATACAGCGAAGGCGGATTCGCCGCGTTCCACTGGGTAACGCCGGTGCCGGTGGCCGTGGCCGGATTCAACTACGGCCGCTACAAGAAACTCGATTTTCCCGACACCATCACCCACTACGAACTCGCCGGATACTATTTGGAAGAGTTGCCCGCCAACCTGAAGCGGTTTCAGAGCGGCGCCCTGGCCGCCATGGCGCCCATCTCGATGACCAAATACGCCCTCGACCAGACTCGCGCTCAAATGCAGCTTTGCACCTTCTATTTCGGCAGAGGCCCCTACCAGAACGTGTACATCACGGAGCAGCCGAATTTCAATTTTGGGCAATCGTGGCCGAATCTGGTGTACTTGCCGATTTCGGCGTATATCGATTCCACGCAGCGGTGGATGCTGTTTGGCCAAATCAACAGGAAGTTCAGCGGCTTCGTTCAGGAAGTCACGCCGCATGAAGTGGCCCACCAGTGGTTCGGTCATGGCGTCGGCTGGGCTTCGTATCACGACCAGTGGCTTTCCGAAGGTTTTGCGGAATTTGCCGCGGGATTGTTTCTGCAGCAGGCGATGGGACCGAAGTGGGAGAAGGACTATATCGATTTCTGGCAACGGCAACATGACCGGATCCTGGAGAAAAACATTTTTGGCGTTTCGCCAAACGATGCTGGGCCGCTATGGCTGGGACTCCGGCTCGTATCCCCGCGCACGGGAGACGCGTATCAGGGCGTCACGTATTCCAAGGGTGCTTATGTGCTCTCGATGCTGCGCTCAATTATGCGAGCCGACCAGGCCACCGGGGGCAATCGCGATCAGGCCTTCATCGACATGATGCACGACTTCGTGGATAGCCATCGCGACAAGCCCGCCTCCACCGAATCGTTTAAGGCCATCGTCGAAAAGCACATGACCAAGCAGATGGACCTGCAGCAAAACGGGCGGCTCGATTGGTTTTTCCGCGAGTGGGTGTATGAGACCCAGGTGCCGCGCTACACCTTCAAGTATGGAATTGAACCCGCCGAGGGCGGCAGGGTTAGAGTCCACACGGAAATCACGCAAAGTGAAGTGGATGAAAACTTCGCGATGATCGTTCCGATTTATGCCAATTTTGGAAACGGCATGGTGCGGCTTGGCCAGGTGCCCATCGCCGGGAATTCCACGCGCAAGATCGACTTCATCCTCGATCAGCAGCCCAAGAAAATGGCCCTGAACGCCTACAAAGACATTCTGGAGCGCTAAAGTTTTGCCGCACCGCCGGTCGCGGAGATGGATTGTAGCGGGCGACTACCTCTGTGTTTGCAGGCGCTGAAGAAACCTGCAAATGCCTGGAAGCTTGGGAGGAAAAAACGGACGGCCGGCTCAACCGAGACGCTGCGGCGAATGATCGAACAGAGCCGCACGAAGTCCAAGCGGGAGAGCTATTGCCCGAAGCTGTGAGCCAAACGCTGTCAGTAAATCCTTCGCACGAGCAAGCAGACTATTCGGCCACGCAACTAAGTCCCGATAAGTCTTACCGGACATCTCTAACAATGTCGGCCCTGTCAAATCCTTTTTAGGCGCACTTCTCCGTTCACTCCGAAGAGTGGTCTTCCTTGTTCTTCGTTGACCTCTGCTTCGACGGCCACGGCTCGCTCGTAATCTTTCAGTCGGCTTCAGTCCGACCTATACATCTCTTCGATCCGTACTTCGACCATGATTACTTCTTCAAACTCCCTTTGCAGGGAGCGGGATGCCCAATCAAGTGGACGGTGTTCTACTTCACACCATGTCCGGTACCGAGCTGTCCCACGTACGAACCGAACTCTAACGACGGCGAATACTCACATCCATTCCGCCACATCCAGTACAACCGAACCGCCATCCTGCGTCTCATCGCTATCATGGCAATGTTCCTATGCCGACGCATCGCCAGGTGCATGTAGCGACGTCGCCATTCCGGATTGATTCGTGCTGCCGCCTGGGCTGCCTCCACCAGCAAGAAGCGCAACAACGAACTGCCTTGCTTGCTGATGTGCCCCAAGCGTTGCTTGCCAGCACTGGAGCCCTCACACGGAATCATCCCCACGTAGTTGCCAATCTGCTTGCCGCATGGAAAGCGTTCCCATGTTCCAATGATCAACACATAGGCGAGTGCCGTAAGCGGTCCCACACCAGGATGCGTCATCAGTCGCAACACCTCGGGTCGCTTCCGGGCTTCCCGCTCGACGGCTGCGGTTAACTCCTCAATCGTCGGATTCATGCGGTCCAGCAGCTCTTGCCGCCGCCGACTGGCCCAGGGAGCCAACGAGAGCTTCTCTAACTGCGCTCGCCCTTGTTTGCTGAACAGCTTTTTCTTCCAGCGGTAGCCCTCATTCATGGCCAACGCCTGAAGCTGATTCATGATCCGTGTTCGCATCTGCACCAACCGATGCCGGTGCCACAGCAGCTGCCGTAGATCCCGATTCTCCGGGCTCGGTACCCAGATTTGCGGGAAGTTATCTTCCCGCATCAGCCTGAGTAGGAGTCGGGCATCCTCGCGGTCGAACTTCTGCTTCTTCACTCGCTTGGCCTTGATCTGTGCTGGATCGCCGATCCATAGCTCGAAACCCAGCTCTGCCAGCAGCCGCTCGAACCAGCGTGAATATCCGGTAGCCTCCATCCCTACCCGCACGCGGATTCCTCGCTGCTTCAGGTCGCGATAGAATTTCTCCGCTTGTCCATCACTGTGGTTCAGTTCCTGTTCACCACACTCACCAGTCTCTTCCACAAAAAATGCAATCGTCTGAGAGCTCGGGTGGTAATCTACGCCTATAATCATCATGTTCGGCTCCTTTCTCCCGAGCCTGCGGTCGTCGATAAACCACAGTCTACTCGGGTCAAGGAGCCGACATTGTTATGCAATCAAGTTCCTCCCAGTACCCACTTCCGCGGTAAGCGCATCATTCAGGACGACGCTAGAACTGGGCTGACCCACTCCCTGCTCACAAGTTTTCGAGCGCCAGCTTAAGGTAGTTCCAGAAACTTTCCACGGTGGATATCTGTACGCGCTCGTTCGGGCTGTGCGGATCTACGATCGTCGGACCAAAAGAGATCATCTGCATGCCGGGATATTTCTCGCCGATGACGCCACACTCCAATCCAGCGTGCATGGCGATCAGCTGTGCAGGTTTGCCGAAGAGTTTCTTGTGCGCGTCCTGCAGCTTTCGCACAAGTTCGCTGTTTGGCTCAGGCTTCCAGCCGGGGTAGCTGCCTCCGTGCTCCACGTCGAACCCCGCCAGCCGGCAGATCGTCGCAACCATGCGGGCGGCCGCCTGTTTGCTGCTCACAATCGCGCTCCGCTGACTCGTGACAATCTCGACCATGTCGCCCTTGGTTTTGACGGTCGCCAGATTCGTGGAAGTCTGGACCAAGCCGGGAACATCCGGGCTCATCGCCAGAATGCCATGAGGCACGCTCCCCAGCAGAGCCGCGGTGTTTTTCGCGTCGGTGGCATCGAGCACCATTCGCGGGCGCTCGGCCTTCTCGGCCGTGATCTGCAGCCCGGAATCGAATCCCCCCAAGTCGGCTTTGTATCCGGCTTCGGCTGCAGCCACAAGCGATTTCAGTTCACTCTCGCGAGAGGGGGCGAGTACCACCAGAGCCACTGCTTCGCGGGGGATGGCATTGTGTGCGCTTCCGCCGTTGACCTCGGCGAGTTCAACGGGAAGGCGATCCAGCAACTCCTGAAGGACCCCGCCCATGATTCGCAGGGCATTGCCGCGGCCTTGATGGATATCGACGCCGGAGTGGCCACCCCGCAGGCCAGAAACCTTGATCCGCCAGGCCGATCCAACGCCCGCGGGAACAAGCTTGACCTTACGTCGAGCCGTCGTGTTGACGCCGCCCGCGCAACCGATACACAAGGTCCCGATCTCTTCGGTATCAAGGTTGAGGAAATACCTGGACTTCAGCAAGCCAGCTGGGAATTCTGATGCGCCGGTGAGACCGGTCTCTTCGTCGATGGTGAACGCGAACTCTAAAGGACCATGGGAAATGTCAGTGCTTTCCATCACGGCCAGTGCGGCGGCCACGCCGACTCCGTTATCGGCGCCCAGGGTCGTACCGTCTCCCTTCAGCCAGTCCCCATCTCTTATAACCTTGATGGGATCGGCAGCGAAGTCATGAAGCGTTCCCTCGTTCTTCTCGCAGACCATGTCGAGGTGTCCCTGTAAGAGGGTCATCGGCGCTCCTTCGCGTCCCGGCCGCGCGGGTTTGCGGATCAAGAGATTGCCGACGTGGTCCTGTGCGGATTCCAGACCCAGCTTTGCGGCCACGCTCCGGACGTACTCCCGCGCGGCAGCCTCCTTTGTCGAGGCGCGAGGAATGGCCGCCAATTTGTCAAAGTGCTTCCATAACCGTTCAGGTTCCAAGTTTGCGAGTGCAGGCATCATGGCGTGCTCCGTCGTACTGAGGTGGGATTTCGTTTTTGATCTCGAAAGCAGCCCCATTGTACATCCATCTCCATTGTTCGCGGCGCGGTGAAACGATTTTCATCGGGAGCAATCCCGATGATCTGCCATCCGTACTTGCGAACGCCTTGAGGGGCGTGCTAACGTTCGGTGTCTTCTCGACATACCAACCATAAAATGTAGTTGCGAGGTTCACGCATGAACGCGCAATCCGCCGATCCGGCTGGCCCCAAGAAGCACCAGCCTTATGTTCCAGCAAGTATGGAAATGAAGGAATTCACCTGGCGCGCTGTCTTGATTGGGCTGGTCTTGACGGTGATCCTGGGGGCAGCAAACGCCTATCTGGGATTGCGAGCCGGCATAACGATCGCCGCGAGCTACCCGGCAGCCGTCATTGGTATGGCCGTCCTGCGAATGATGAATGGATCTCTGCTGGAAGAGAACATCACGCGAACCGTGGGCGCCATCGGAGAGTCGGTCGCCGCCGGCGCCATTTTCACGTTGCCTGCCTTTGTTCTTTCCGGGGCGTGGAAGTCATTTGGTTTTCGTGATGCCTACTGGAAGTCGGTCGTCCTGATGATGGTGGGCGGGACCCTGGGCATCCTGTTCGTAACGCTGTTGAGACGCGTCATGGTGGAGGATCCCGATCTTCCCTACCCCGAATCGGTGGCGGCATCCGAGATTCACAAAGCCGGCCAGCAAAGCAGCAAGGCGGCCAGACTCCTGTTCTACAACATGGGCTTTGGCGGTTTGATTTATTTACTCGGGCAGTTTCAGCTATTCAACGCCAGCAAGAGCTTCGTGATCCATGTGGGGCAGATCGGCCGAAGTATTGTGCGCCTTGGAACTTCGCAGACAGCGCAAACGGTGACAGCAGGAGGCGTGACGACCTTTCAAGCGCCCGCCATAAGTCCCGCGTACCTGGGCGTCGGCTACATTATTGGGCCGCGCCTGGCGATGCTGAACTTTGCTGGCGGCGTGGTTGCCTGGGGATTGCTCGTGCCGCTGCTCATCTACATCCTGGGCCCCCAGTTGCAAGCCAATCTTCTAGCGGGGAGTGAAGCAAATCTGGCAAGTTCCGTGTGGCTGTTCATCGTGCGTCCGATTGCCGCGGGTGGAATGATCGTGGGCTCCACGTGGACGCTCTTCCGCATGCGCAAGAGTCTCGCCTTGGGAATGAAACGCGCCATTTCTGACCTGAAGAAAACGGCGTCCGTGCACGCCGCCACGGACCGCACGGAGCACGACTTGAGCAGCAAATTCGTATTCGGCGGCCTGTTCGCCGCTTTTCTGTGCATGGTCCTGATCTACACCTATTTTTCCCACACCCTCAGCGGGGGTATCGTGGCCGCACTGGTGATGATTGTGGTGGGGTTCTTCTTCGCGGCAGTTTCCGGGAACCTCGTGGGGATGATCGGCTCTTCCAATAATCCCATTTCAGGCCTCACGTTGTGCACCCTGATCATCGCGGCGCTGCTGATGGTCGCGATCGGCGTCTCCGGTATGAGCGGAGTGGCGGCGGTGCTGGGCGTGGCCGCGGTTGTTTGCGTCTCTTCCGCTGTGGCCGGCGAGATGCTTCAGGACCTCAAGGTGGGACACATTCTTGGGGGAACACCGTCCAAGATGCAGATCGGGGATTTCATTGGAATCGCGGTGGCCAGCATCACTTTGTACTTTCCCTTACTCCTTTTGCACCAGGGAAATATCAACGCAGGGGGTATCGGCTTTGGCGACCCGAAGCTTCCAGCTCCGCAAGCGGGACTCATGTCGTTGTTGGCGAAGGGTGTCGTAAATCACGACATGGCGTGGCCACTCGTGCTGGTGGGAATCCTGTTCGGTATCGCGTTGATCATGCTGGAAGTGAAAAGCGTGCTCATCGTCGCCGTGGGCATGTACCTGCCGCTGGGAACCACTTTTGCAATTTTCGTCGGCGGCGTGATCCGCTGGATCACCGATAAAATCCGCGATCGTCGCGGGCTCAACGACGCGCAGAAGGCACGCGTGGACAATGCCGGCGTGCTCGCTGCCTCCGGCATGATTGCGGGGGAAGCGTTGCTGGGACTGGTGGTGGCGGGGTTCTACTTCTTCAGGAAGCCTGCGCCGGGAAAGTCGCCCCTGCCGGTGATTTTTGAGCATCCCGCGACAATCCTCGGATTTATCGTGCTGGCGATCCTGGCGTTCGTGATGATTAAGGTGCCACTGGCCAACGCGGGGAGCCCCGACGAGCCAGCACCGCCAACGGCGATCATGTAACGCCGGTTCGCACCCCATTCAGCACGTGCTGGTGCCGTGGAACTCCATCGAAGGCCGCCCACCGATTCCTCCCTAATACTGGTGGACAAGGAAATTCCGTCGAATCCTGTGTGGCTGGATCATGGCGCAGAGCGCGCGCAACGCAAAGCCTTCCCTTCGTGCACGATTTGTCGTGCGCGGTTCACTTGACATGGTAGTCACTCGTGGATATTGTTCAGCGTAATACCAGAGTGAGCTGGTGAACAGGTAGCGAGCGGCGGAACCTGGTCCAAAACTCGACGAACAGGCAGAGTGTCTGACAGCTGACTTGCGGTTGTGTGCGGGCTGTGTGCCCAGCGGAGGCCGCCTTGACCATACGACGGTTGTATGTTCCCCCCCTTTTAATCCTGATCTTTTCGACCATATTTTCTGCCGGCGCGCGGGCCGGTGACGAATGGCTGCCCATCGATCCCGTCGAACTTAAAATGACCAGCGAGCCGCTGGCGCCGGGTGCACCGGCGATTTATCTCTATCGCCAAGTGGACCGGAACGATAAAGGAACCGCTTCCACCGAATACAACTACCTGCGTATCAAGATTCTGACGGAAGAAGGGCGGAAGTACGCGAATATCGAAATTCCCTTCGATAAACTGGCCTATCGCGTCAGCGGGATTCGCGCCAGGACGATCCGCCCGGATGGCACGGTCGTGAATTTTGACGGAAAGGTTTATGAGAATACGATCGTCAAATCGAAGAGCTTGAAATACCTCGCCAAGACATTTTCGATGCCGGATGTTTCGGTGGGCAGCATCGTGGAATACCACTTCAGCTACGATTTCGAGGAGTACTCTCTTTATAACTCACGGTGGATTTTGAGTGAGGAACTGTTCACGAAGCACGCAAAATTCAGCCTGAAGCCGTACGATGGGCCAGGCTGGGGAGTGCAGTGGATTTGGCCCGCGGGGCTTCCGAGTGGCGCCACCCCGGCAAAAGAAGGCCCGGATCACGTTGTCCGGATGGAGGCCAACAACGTCCCGGCCTTCGAAATCGAAGATTACATGCCGCCCGAAAATGAGTTGAAGTACAGGATCAATTTCGTTTATCGGGAAGGCGGGCTAGAAACGAATCAGGACAAATACTGGACCAACTTCGGCAGGAAGGAGAACGGGCGCGCCGAGGAGTTCGTCAACAAGCGCAAAGCGATGGAGCAGGCCGTAGCACAGAGCGTATCGCCCAACGATCCTCGGATGGTGAAGCTGCAAAAAATTTATGCTCGTACGCAGCAGGTTCGCAACTTGAGTTATGAAGAGAGCAAGACCGAACTGGAGCAAAAGCGCGAAAAGCTGAAGCCCGCGTCGAACGTGGAAGAACTCTGGAAGAACCAGTACGGCAGCGGATGGAACATCACCTGGCTGTTCCTGGGATTGGCGCGCGCGGCGGGATTTGAGGCCTATCCCTGTTTGGTGTCCGGCCGCAGCGAGTATTTTTTTCACAAGGAGAGACTGAATAGCGCTGAACTGAATGCGAACGTGGTTCTCGTCAAATTGGACGGCAAGGACTTGTACTTCGATCCCGGAGGGGCATTCACGCCCTTTGGGCTACTGAGTTGGGTGGAAACCGGTGTCGCCGGCCTGAAGCTCGACAAAGAGGGCGGGAAATGGATCACCACGAGCCTGCCGGAAAGCGACGCCTCGCGGACCGAACGGAAGGGCGACCTGAAGTTGCTTGACGACGGGTCGCTGGAAGGCAAGCTGATCGTCACGTGGACAGGACTCGAGGGGATGTGGCGGAGGATCGAGCAGCGGAACCAGGACGACGCTAACCGGAAGAAGTTCCTGGAAGACGATGTGAAGAACTCGATGGCTCTGGGCAGCGAGGTGGAACTTACGAAACAGCCGGACTGGAAGAGCTCGGACACGGCTCTGACGGCGGAGTTCACGCTGAAAGTGCCGGGCTTCGCGTCCTCAGCAGGAAGGAAGGTGCTGCTCCCCACGTTGAGGGGGCCGAACGAGAAACTGGACGTGTTCTCCGGCCACGAAGGCGATCAATACAGGGGCGGGAACAAGAACGGACCCGACATGCACGTGAGCTATCTTTCGAACCGTGATTCGCAATCAATGCACTTTGATTGGGCATTCCCCTTCGGGTCGGCCGGCGGCCTCGCACAGCACTCTGCGGACTTCGTGGAAATAGGGATAGACAAAATGTTGGGCCAAAAGAATGATCCGCCGTACGACGAGGTGGGTCCGTAGAGGAGTATTCGCAATGGAGAAATGGAAAGCTGTCGCTTTGATCATCAGGTGTCTGGTCGTGGCGAATCTAGCGCTTATCGCTGGAGTACTCCTCCTCCATGGCTCAAGACCGATAGCAATCAAGGTGTTCTGGGCGTTCAGGATGTCGGCGTTAGCACTTCTGTTGTTGGTGCCGACGGAGTACATCCTCAGACGAAGCCGAGGGGCAAAGTGGCAGGGACTGATACTCGACGCATTGCTTTCCCTGTTGATGTTTGGTGTTTGGTTCATCGTCAGTGCTGCGACCTTTTGAAGCCCGGTCGAGCTTGAGGCCGATGTGCTTACGATGCGAAGATCCACTGCTATGACGTCCTTCGACGCGTGCTCGCTTAGCGTAGCGTCTCGGGGAACTTACAAGTTCACCGGCAAAGAACGCGATAGCGAGTCGGGGTTAGATGATTTTGGGGACCGCTATTATTCCTCACCGATGGGGCGCTTTACGAGCGTCGATCCCATCTGGGTCAAGATTGATCGGCTCGTTGATCCGCAGAGATTGAATCTCTATGCCTACGGACGAAACAATCCACTTCTTTTTGTTGACCCTGACGGGAGAGACGTAACGATTGGCCGTTGTTCAATCGGTTCCACTCAGGATTGCTTCAATCAACTTCAGGCAGGTCTGACGAAGCAGGACCGTGGGCACGTAAAACTGGTAACGGGAGACGGCAAGAACGGCTGTGATAAAGGAGTTTCCTGCGTTATGGTGGATGCTGATTACAAGAGCGACTCCAAGAATTTCCAAACACTCCAAAACCTCGCCAATGACCATTCTGCAACCGCTACCGTTGACGTACTGAAGCCAAATGACAGCTTCGACTTGAAGACCACAATCTCAGTTAACGTAAAGACCGGAGTAGAAAAGACTGGAATCGTGAGCACTACTCCGGGAGACCCGAACCAAGGCACCGGCTTTGCCGGGTACACGTTCTTTCCGTACAACCATGGCGATCCGGGTCCGTACTCGCCAGATGACACCACGCACGTGGTGGCCAACACAGCTTCTGACAGCCTCGCTGCCACGATTCATCACGAGCTACAACACGTGTTCCTTGGAGATTTTGGTCGGTCTGCCAAGAGAGCAGGGCACGGACAACCAGGAGTCGATCAACGAACAAAGGCAGCTGAAGATGAAGCCAAGAAGAATCAAAATCAGTGAAATGAAGCTACTTCTGTTGTTCGTCGTGGCCTGTGTCGGCGTGTCGTTCTCTGCTGCCACCAACGCGAATCAGAGCGCCGAATCAACCAAATGCCCGGTACTCGGCACGAAAGAGTTCTCCGCGAAGCAAATGAGATCGAGGTTGCGACATACACAATCTATTGATCCGCCCTGCTGTGCTGGAACTCTCAATCTTAAGGGTACGGTAGTCTTGGACGTGTCGGTCAATGCAGATGGCGATGTGACGTGCGTAGACCAGATTTCGGGCCACCCGCTGATTCTGACCTCTGCCCTTCACTCGGTCTCTGGTTGGAAATTCCAACCGTATTCGTCTGGTGGGGAGGGAAAACCGTTTCATGGGAAGCTCGTAATCAAGTTCCACGCCACCGAGCGGTCCGTGTCCTTCAAGGTGATCGACGAAGCCCTGCCGTTGCGATCTACGTCTACGATGCGCTGAGCCGCCGTACCAGCCTGACGCGGCCAAACACGGTGAACACGAGCTACGGCTACGACAATCTCTCGCGGCTGCTGAGCGTAACCCACGCGAAGGGCGGAGCCACGCTGGACGGCGCCACCTACACGGTGGACAACGCAGGCAATCGCACGGCGAAGAGCGATCTGTACGCCGGGGTGACCACCAACTACGGCTACGACGCGATTTACGAGTTGCTGAACGCCACGCAGGGCGGAAGCACCACGGAGAGCTACACCTACGATCCCGTGGGCAACCGGCTCACCAGCTTGGGCAGCGCCGCGTGGAGCTACAACACTTCGAACGAGCTGAACTCGCGGCCAGGCGTTTCCTACGCCTTCGACGCAAACGGCAACGCCGTGACCAAGAACGATTCCTCCGGCATCACCACCTACGCCTGGGACTTCGAGAATCGCCTCGCCAGTGTGACGTTGCCGGGCAGTGGTGGAACCGTTTACTTCAAATACGATCCCTTCGGGCACCGCATCTATAAATCCTCATCCGCAGGCACTTCGATCTACGCCTATGATGGAGAAAACCTGATCGAGGAAACAAATTCCTCTGGTGCGGCAGTTGCCCGCTACTCCCAAACGCAAAACATCGACGAACCGCTCGCGGTGCTGCGTGGTGGCTCAACGAGCTATTACCACGAAGACGGTCTTGGCTCCGTGACTTCGCTTAGCAACGCGGCCGGGGCGCTGGCACAGACGTATACGTTCGACTCGTTCGGAAACCAAACCGCGTCTAGCGGTTCACTGACGAATCCATTTCAATACACGGCCCGCGAATCCGATGCAGAAACCGGCCTGTATTACTATCGCGCCAGATATTACGATCCGAACACAGGTAGATTCCTCAACGAGGACCCGACTGGATTCAGAGGCGGGATCAATCTCTATGGCTGCGTCGGTAATAATCCGATAAACAAAACCGATCCCGATGGAACCGGATGGCTGGATTGCGTCCAAGCGTTGGCGGACTTGGCGAGGGCGACCGCCAACCTAGAGAAGGACCTACGTGGTATCCCGAAAGGTGCATGCCCTACTCCCGGGCATCAGAAAGAATTGCAGCAACGCTACGTAGACATAAAAGATGCGCTTGACAAGGTGATAAAACACTGCGGCAAATACGCCGGGGCAGCGGCCGCGATAGCAGCCGCCACGCGGGCAATCATAGCCGTATTGCCGTACCTGGAGTTTGCGGGGGAAGTGGCGCTTGCAGCCGCCTGATTCGCCCTAGCGATATGGAAAACGACGAACTACTACTCGTGCGGGCCATTCAATCCTCCATGGAGGAATCTACGCGCCCAGGATTTGACGACAAAGACATCCAGAACCTCGGCATCTTGATCAGGGTCACCGTGGAATTTAACAATTACCTACGATCGGCCCCACCTTGGCCACAATTCCCCGACGATCCGTTCCACGACATGACCTATATGATCGACAAAATCTTATTCAACATCGATTCATTCCGAATCGTATTGCATTCCTACGGAATCTTGGTCGGCTCAACGAAGAGTAGAATTGATTGGAGCCTGGTCGGGGTGCAGTCCCTCAAAGATAGGTTCCTCTCTCTCTATCCTGAATTTGTGACGGAGACGAAGTTCGAAAACAAATGCAGGCTGCTCCTGGACTTGTTCAAGCTGCAGATTGTGTTCGCAGGAGCGTTCTATGATTGCAAGGGCTAGTGCCCCTGGCTGATTGGATGACTGCGTCGGCTCCGATTCCCGAGTAGACTTGGTAGCTGTTAGACGACCAAGGCTCGGAAAAAGGAGCCGAGCGATGATCATTATAGGTTGTGATTTTCACACACGCTACCAACAGATTGCCATGGCCAACGACGAAACTGGGGGAGTTGCTTCTTCCTCCTCGTCCCAGTTTCGAAATTAGTACCTCATAAATATACATTGACAGTTGGTAATTATAGCGGTATAATACGCCGTGAATACTCGGCACAGGCCCGCCCGCCCGCCCGCGCGCCGCAGCTCTCCAGCACACTCACCCTCTGCACCAACAGTGCGCATCCATATCAAAACAAAGATGTTACAGTTCAAAACAGTGAGTTTCTAAGTCCCTTGTTTTCACACTGTTGCGCACTCTTGCGCCCGTATCCCCTTTGTTTTGACATGCTTCACAAAAACACCCGGGGTGGCATACACAAACTTTTTCAATTACTTCTCGCAAATCAAGGATCGCGCTTCACAAGTCACGTTGCTGAGGGGATGGACCTAACTTCGCGGGCAGATAAACGTGACGGCTGCGGGCGGGCGGAGGGTGCTCCAACGGTGGCGGAGGCGGCGCGGGGCGGCTTCGAGTAGGGCGGCGAGAAGCTGCTGGGCATGGTCGTAGGGCAGGGAAACGCGGAAGAGATCGGCGCGCCTTGCGTGGGAATATCTCTCATAGCGGGCAGTATGGCTGGCGGCGCTCCGCAGAAGCACCTGCCAGGGAGAAAGCCTTCCCAGGAATCTCTTTTCCAAGGCCTCCTCACGAAGAATTTCGACCACATGGCATTGCGTCCCGCCACCAATCTCCAGGAGCGCCGCTGTTGCTTTGGACGGCTCGAAAGGGCGGGAAGGATCGTCATCGGGAAAGGGCACGAGGAGCGCTGCGATCTCCGAAGCTTCCGCGGGAATGCCATCCCACCAGTAGCGGTAGCCGTGGTAGACCGCGGTGCCACTCCGGAAAATCTGTTGCACACGCGCGGGGTCCTTGCCCGCAATGCTGACGACCAGATCCGCCAGTTCGTGCAAGCGAAACACCTGCTTCACCACCGGGCGCACGCTCACGTAGCCTGCGTCTTCTTCGGTGTAACGAACGGGAATGAGTTCCGGCAGGGACATGGAAATAGACTCAGCCGCACGCAGGCACGGAAGGCTCAACCGAGTTTGGAAAGACGTTCGCGAACGCGATCACTCAACGCTTTGCCGTCAACCGCCTTCTCGGCCAGGATTTCTTTTGCGGCCTTGACGACGGCGCCCATTTGCTTGACGGAGGCCGCTTTCGTATCGGCAATGGCTTGGGCGACGGCGGCATCCATTTCGGCTTCGGAGGCGCCGGCGGGGAGATAACTTTCGACGACGGCAAGCTGGCGGGTCTCCTTGTCGACAAGGTCCTGGCGGCCGCCTTTGGCGAACTG
>Ga0181539_1002749_pt1 | contig 17082 bp, 16 predicted proteins | sample PEATcosm2014_Bin_46_FD_119767 | JGI IMG/M metagenome (GOLD analysis project Ga0181539, IMG submission 119767) | Peatland microbial communities from MTU Mesocosm Facility, Houghton, MI, USA - PEATcosm2014_Bin23_60_metaG | ecosystem: Environmental > Terrestrial > Soil > Wetlands > Peat | place... | reverse complement strand
TCCGCCAAAGAGCCTGTGCGGGTCGTGAGAAGCCGCTCTCATCCGACCCGGGGGTTGCATGATTTTCTGTCGCTGATCCCTTCCTATCGGATCATAAACCGGGGGAGCGCTCTCAAGTTCTGCGCCGTAGCAGAGGGAGAAGCCGATTTTTACCCGAGGTTCGGCCCTACCTGGGAATGGGACACTGCGGCCGGCCAGGCAATCGTCACCGCCGCAGGGGGAATCATGCTCGATTTATCTGGAAAGCCCTTTGTCTATAACAAGGAGAATTTGCTCAACGGTCCATTTATAGTGTCTTCGAGCATGGAATGGCTGAGGGGAACCGGTATCCTGGACATGGCCTCGAAGTTGTCTTTATAGGCCAGCCGGTGACTGAAAGGCCTAAGAGCAGATTAAACTGTTCATGTTCCTCTGCACTGCGGAATACCGCCAGTCCCCTCGGGCAAGCGGCTGCTAAGAGCTTGTATCAACAACTTAAAGTGCGGAAGGTCCATAAGAGTGCCGGGGTTCAGTTCGGCCAAAACCTGGAACGACCTTCTTCCCTTATGGTAGACCTTATTGGGGCCGCAATTGCGTGTCGCATTTTCGAGCGCCAGTTGCACATCAGATCTCGATCTCTGTTCCAAGTCGTCCACCGGCAGAAGAGCGCTTACCTGAAGCCTGGCTCCGAAGACTTTACGCAGGGCCTCCCTGTCTGACATTATCCACGTCTCCATGCAGGTGACCATCATTTGTGCCTGGTCGTCATCTGTCCCATGAGGACGTGTCCACCATCGCGGGATTGGAGATGGTTCCAGGCGGCCGCCGAGCCGTCAGAAAGTTCATTTTGAGGGTCCACGGGGTCTTCGCTGTCAACGAGGAGTATTGGATGGAAGCCCTGCCCCTTGCCAATGGCTTTCAGGAACATGTCAAAAGCATGTTGTCTTCCTCCGCAGGCTACTATGCTTGGCATTCGACCCATGAAACCGGCTTTTCCGATAAGTTTCCTGAACCCTTCGCGGCAGCGGACATGCAGCTCCTTACTGTCACCGCCCCCTTCCACATAGATGCCTACTTTCACCACCGAGTACCCCCCAACTCACCTCGCGTCCAAAGTTCGCCAAGGCGGTATTGTTGCAGCCAGGCGGAGAGCATCTTTTTATTGAGGCGTTCCATCGTGGTCTGACCCGAATGCTTTTCGCAAATAATTACCGCCTCGGGCCTTTCGCTCATCGCGTCGACCAGAATGTCCGAATGGGTCGTGACAATCAGTTGGGTACGCTGAGAAGCATCGACGAGCCGGTCGGCAACTTTGGGCAGGATATCGGGATGAAGTCCGAGTTCCGGCTCCTCGATACAGACAAGCGGGGGCGGGGCCGGGTCGCACAGGATAGCCAGAAGACATAGATAGCGAAGAGTTCCATCCGAGAGCCTGGTGGCAGGGATAACGAAATCGCCCTCGGTGAAGAATACCTGAACGGTTCCTCCTTCTACTTTTATGTCGAAGTCACAAAATTCCTCATATAACTCACGCAAGCCTTCAAGGATCGCATTTGTCGTTTTGGGTATCCCGCGGAGTCTGTTCAAAAAAAGACCCAGGTTCGAAAAATCCTCTTCAAGACGGTCATTCCGCATGTCCGCTTTTTGCGGTTCGCGAAAAATCGTTTTGCGCCCAAAGGTCCACTCCCTGTAGATGCTGATCTTTTCATACAAAGAGGTCAGATAAAAGAGTTCGGGGTAGGCATCCGAGTCCCGCTTTTGTGCAAGGATAGACTTATCAGGCTCGATTGTATCGCGCGGCAACTCGCGTTCTCCAGCCGCAGTGTAAAGCGTCGGGCGCCCATGAGAGTAATGATAATAATAGGAAGGTTTAGTATAAACTGGCTTCTCGTTTTCGATCCGCTCATCACGCAGACTAAAGCCCTGTTTTTCAGAACGAAACTCCAACACGTGCCTGAGTGGCTGCGGTCCCCGGGGATAAGTCATGACCGCGCCAATCGATGCCGCCTCTTTGGATGCTCCCTTCCAAATCCATTCACCTACCCCGCCGTTTTCGCGAATAAAAGCTCGCAGATCGGCAGGGCTCGAGCGCAGAAGAGCAAATACCTCAATAAGGTTCGATTTACCAGAACCATTCGGACCGATTAATACATTCAGGCCCACGAGACTGATGTTCGATCCTTGAGGTCCAAATGAGAGGATATTGCGAAGTGATAATTCCTTAACTGCAATGGGCATCCATTTCTCCTGCGATTATGGCGATCCCATGTTTGATAAGACGTCAATTTAGCATAGCCGGGTTCAGAGGCAAGAATAAATGGAAAATGACTCGTGGAACAGGTAAGCGGGCGAGTGACCGGAAATATCGGATAAGAGATCAGCGGTTTCCAATTCCGAAAGGAGGCATTTTTCGTCCTGGCAAGGAAATCGAGGGGCTGTGCGGAGGAGTACATCGGTACCGCCTCGCGGAGCGTCGAGATCGATGATCAAGCCCGCCGAAGCCTCTGCGGCCACCGCCCGATGGCAGTGGCCAAGTCGGCCGGCGGTCCCGGTTCCCAAGCCCCGGGGCGGAAAAGGACCCTTTCCGAATCGGAAACTAGCTATACGGCCTTCCCGGCCGCAAGGCGCCTTATCTGGAAGTTCCGCACCTGGAAGTTCTTGATGTTGACCTCGTCATGGAGCAGAATCGCGGCCTGAAAGGCGCTGAGTCTTAGGCAGTCTTTGGCGCATACGTCCTTGTCGTGATCGATGAATTCGCAACTTCTACACGGGCTTTCGACGGTTTTGGCAAGGGCGAGCATGGCTGATCCTCCGGAGGCGAATAAGTAAGTGAAAGGGGTAGCGCCAAAGCTTCTATAATAGAGCATATTTTCACAATCTGTCAAGCGAAAAATGTTTGGAAGTTGTCTATCCCCTGTAAATAATTTAAGTTTTTGAAGTGTGGCGGCTGCACAAGTCGAATAGAACAGGCCCCTGCCGCCCGCCATTATGTTGAATTTGGCAGGCTGACAAACCACTTTTTTTCACGACCTCCCCATCAAATCATGTTGACCCGCAGAGCAACTGCTGGTATAGGAGAAGACTGAAAATATTTTCACAATTCATTCGTCTTCCCTGTTGCGGCCAGGGGCGGCGTGTGCGTTTTCCGAGCAATTCTCCTTACGTGTTCAGGCTCAGGTTCATTTTTTTCCATCCGGGAAAATGGCCAAGAGCGCCGAATTATGTTGCAGTTCGTGCTTCTTTTAACAGACCCCGCTGATGCAACCGGCGGGATGTCATGTGGAATTTCGCCGTTGAGGAGGTCGTCTTATGTTCGATGAGAAGGTACTTCAAAAAATTCAAGCTGGTAAAGAAAAGTGGGATCAGGGACCTGTTGCGAAGACACTTTCGAAGTCCCCCGAAGCAAGAGCTGTCTTTACCACGATTTCCGGGACTCCGGTCGAAAGGCTCTATACTCCACTGGATGTAAAAGGGATCGATTACGACCGCGATCTCGGCTACCCCGGACTTTTCCCCTTTACTCGTGGCGTACAGCCCACCATGTACCGCGGCCGCTTCTGGACCATGCGCCAGTACGCAGGGTTTGGCGACGCCAAGAGCACCAATGAGCGCTATCGCTACCTGCTGCAGCAGGGACAAACCGGTCTTAGTGTCGCATTCCAGCTTCCCACCCAGGCCGGCTACGACTCCGACCACGCGCTTTCCATGGGTGAGGTCGGAAAGGTTGGTGTGGCAATCGACCACATCGACGACATGAAAATTCTTTTTAACCAAATTCCGCTGGACAAAGTCACAACCTCGATGACCATGAATGCCCCTGCCGGCGTGCTGCTCTCGATGTATCTGGCAATCGCCGAGGAGCAGGGCGTGTCCTGGGATAAGGTCGGCGGGACCATCCAGAACGACGTTTTAAAGGAGATCATCTGCCGAGGCCAGTATATTTATCCGCCCAAGCAGACGATGAGGCTGACGGTCGACCTGATCGAGTTCTGCCAGAAATATGTTCCGAGGTGGAATTCCATCAGCATAAGCGGGTATCACATACGTGAATCGGGATCGACGGCCGCTCAGGAAATGGCTTTCACCCTGGCCGACGGTATCGCCTATACCCAGGCGTGTATCGAGCGAGGCATGCCGGTCGATAGTTTCGCCCCCCGGCTGAGCTTTTTCTTCAACGCCTTCACAAACGTGCTCGAAGAAGTCGCCAAGTTCCGTGCAGGCCGCAGGTATTGGGCAAAGGTCATGAGAGACCGGTTCAACGCCAAAGACCCGCGCTCGATGATGCTGCGCTACCATGTGCAGACGGGCGGCGTCACGCTTACGGCTCAGCAGCCGCTCAACAATATCGTTCGAGTGGGTCTGCAGACTTACGCCACAGCCCTTGGCGGAGCCCAGTCGCTGCACACCAACTCCTATGACGAGGCGCTCTGTCTGCCGACCCAGGCGGCCGTAACCGTTGCGCTTCGGACCCAGCAGATCGTTGCCGAGGAAAGTGGTGCGACCGATACTATCGATCCGCTTGCCGGCTGCTACTACGTCGAGAACATGACCGACAAGATTGAAGCCGAGATCGACGAATATATCAAGAAGATCGACGCAATGGGCGGAACGCTTGCCGCAATCGAGCAGGGCTTCATCCAGAAAGAGATTCAGAACAGCGCCTACCGGTTCCAGAAGGAGATCGAATCGACTGAGCGCGTCTATGTAGGCATAAACAAGTACACCATGGAAGAGCCACCTCCGACCGGTCTTCTCAAGGTGGACATGTCCGTTGGCGAAGTTAAAACCGCCGAGCTTAAAAAGTACCGCGCGGCAAGAGACCAGGCAAAGTGGAAAGCGGCGCTGGACAAGCTGAGCCAGGTTTCCAAGACGGATGAAAATGTCATGCCCTATGTTGTCGAAGCCGTAAAAGCCAAGGCCACCGTAGGCGAAATCTGCGACGTCTGGCGCAATGTATTCGGTGAGTACCGGCCCAAAGAATTCGTATAAGACTGGTCTCAACAGTTAAAACACAGTTATATCGGAGGAAAATTCCATGGCCAAAAAAATTAAGATGATTATGGCAAAGCCCGGTCTGGACGGACATGACCGCGGCGCCAAACTCCTGGCGAGGATATTTGCTGAGGCTGGAATGGAAGTGGTTTACACCGGACTTCGCCAGACCCCTGAGATGATCGTTGCGGCCGCAGAGCAGGAAGACGCCGACGTTGTGGGCATGAGCAGCCTGTCGGGCGTTCATAACTATTTCTTTCCAAGGGTAGTTGAACTCATGAAGCAAAAGGGGCTCGATGACGTGCTGCTGGTGGGCGGCGGCATTATTCCCGACGAAGACCTCGATTTTCTGAAACGTTCAGGCATGGCCGCCATTTTCGGACCCGGCACGCCGACCACCGAGATCGTCAGTTTCGTCCAGAACAACGTGCGCCAGCGCTAAGAGCTGTTCAGATCGAGACCGCCCGCAGCCGGCCCACAGCGGGCGGCCACAATAACTCTCTATCCCGGCAACATGCGCTGCCGAAGGCCCCCGCCGTCGCCCGCGCAGTTTCGCGCCTGCACCCTGGTTGCGGCCCCGTCGCCGCCCTGAAAGGAATGAACCCCAATGTCGGTTGATTACGCGGCCCAAATCCTGGAAGGTTCTCCTCGGGCGGCCGCGCGCCTCATTTCCTGGCTTGAGGACGAGGATGACAGGGCGTATGAATGCATGGCAAAACTCTACCCGCACACGGGAAGAGCGTACATAGTGGGAATTACCGGGTCGCCGGGGGCCGGGAAATCTACTCTTACCGACAAGCTGGCCCGCGTCATCCGCAAAAGCGGCCTCAAGATCGGAATCATTGCCGTGGACCCTTCAAGTCCCTTCACCGGGGGCGCCTTGCTGGGCGACAGGGTCCGAATGAGCGAACTGGCCAACGATCCGGATATCTATATCCGAAGCATGGCCACTCGGGGCTTCCTCGGAGGCACGGCCAAAGCCACCGCAGACGTGGTAAAGGTCCTGGATGCCCTCGGAAAGGACCTGATCATAATAGAGACCGTCGGGGTCGGACAGGATGAGATCGACATAATCGGCATTGCCGACACCACCTGTCTTGTCCTGGTGCCAGGCCTTGGAGATGCGATCCAGAGCATGAAGGCCGGCATCATGGAAATAGCCGATGTGTTCGTGGTTAACAAGGCCGACAAGCTGGGCGCCGATCAGCTCTGCAGCGAAGTTTGCTCGCGGATCGAAATCGATGCTCATATCAGGAAGCGCGACTGGACTGCCCCGGTCAATAAAGCAATTGCGGTCGAAGATATCGGCATAGAGCCACTGTGGCTCGCCATCGAGTCACACCGCAAATACCTGCTCGATTCGGGCAGGTTTTATGAAAACAGGCGGCAAAGGACCTGCCGTGAAACACTTCGGATGATTCATGGAGAGCTTTTTCGAGTCGTTCGAGAGCAGTTGGAGCAGAACGGGAGGCTCGACGCCGCTGTCGAGCAACTGATGAATAGGAAGAGCGACCCTTATACTCTGATGCATGACATCGTCAGCGAGTGGCTTTCCATTTCCAAATGCAAGGAGGCGTCATGAAGATACTTAAAGTTGACCACATAGGTATTGCTGTAAGTAGTATAGAGGAAGTGAAGAAGCTCTATTCCGACATTCTCGGACTCAAACACCTCGGAAGCGAAACTGTTGCCGAACAAAAGGTTACGACCGCCTTCTTTCCGGTGGGAGACACCGAAGTCGAGCTTCTCGAATCGACCTCCCCCGACGGCCCAATCGGAAAATACATTGAAGCCAAGGGACAGGGGGTCCAGCACATTGCCTTCCGCGTGGACAATATTGAACAGGCCCTCGAAGAACTCAAGGCAAAAGGAATCAGGCTGATCGACGAAAAGCCGAGAAAAGGCGCCGGCGGCGCCAAGATCGCCTTCCTGCATCCCAAGTCAACTTTCGGCGTACTCGTCGAGCTGTCGGAAAGATAATGGTCCCGCCGGCGGGATTGGGCGGAGCTGTTTGAGCGAAACCCTGCACATCAAATTTAGCCCATAGGAGCGCTTTCGAGCGCTCCTTATTTGTCCGATTCCCCGGTGCCACACCCCCTCGCCGTTACGCGGCTCATAATTTCGACGCTCCGCGTTGAGTCGCTCGACCTCGGGACCGCCACATGGACCCGCATCCTTCTTGGCTCTTTTCCCTCCCGGGAGGCCGCTATAATGTTCGCAGATCAGTTCAACAGTGAGGAAAACCTGCAAACTTTGGTCGTGAGCAGTTCGAACTGAGCGGGGAGCAAAAGCTTCACGCTTCAATCTTTGTCTGATTTGGTTTTAGCGCACTCAGTGCATAGGCCGAATTCGTCGACGCACTCGCCGCAATGCAATCGCTCACAGACCTTGCATTCCGTCATGACGTTTGTGGTATCACCTTCATATTCCTTGCCGCAGGCTGCACATACGAATCCAGGATCACTCATTTTTCACTCCTTTATCGGCCGCAGACGCAAACCGAAGAATAAAGACACCGCCGGACTTGCAGGGAAGCCCGTGCGCGCCCTGATAAACCGGTCGCCACTGTGCCCCGGGATGTCATTTTTTATGGCGCCATCGCGCACTAGTCAACCAGCCATCCGGCATATCCAATCGGTGCATGCCAAAAATTGTGCGTTGCCGGTGAGGTCAGGCGCACGTTTTGAACTCGTTTTTCATATACTGCTCCCACTGGCCTAAGATCTCAGTGCGATTCTCCCGCAGATAAACTTCGCCTCGACTACGCAGTATTCCTTCAACCCACCGGCACAGCTTTTTAATCTGCCACGATTCGGCCGGGATAATTTCAGCCCCCAACAGCTCAGCAACCTTCTCCGGGGTCAAAACTGGCACGGGCAACTCCTCAACGCTGCGTCGATAAGGGCTGTTTGCGGCTATCATCCCCCTGTGGGCGATGAGCCTGCCTCAGCGTTTTGAGTCGCTGCCCGCGATTCCTCCTCAACCTGACCCCCGTTTTTGAGCAGCACGAGTCCCTTTGTAATTTCGAGCAGAACGCCCATTCCCTGCTTGACCTCCGGGTTGCGCAGAGCAAACGCCGCGCCGAAAATGCCTACCGGCTTCGCGCGGGACATATCCAACTTTCCAGGGATTCCCGCGGCCCTGTCCAAAAGGTTCAGGGCATTCGGTGAGGTAAGTTTTTTGGCTATACCCACCAGGCGCACCACGCCCTCACCTATTTGCTCTAAATCCTCCGGCGTGTAAGTCTGAGCAATTTTTTGCATGACTGCGAACATAGCGGAAATAATTTGAAAGATCCCCTGTTGCTGCAACTGATCTAGGTGATAAATCGATTGAGGCACGCTGGACTTGAGCAGGGGTTCAACGCTCCTCAGAAAATCGATGAGGCTCTTGAGCTGGTCCAGGGACCAGTTGATGTTTCGAACACTCCTCATCGCGTTCTTCAGAAGGTATCCCAGATCTTCGAGCGTGCAATCCGGCTCCACTTCGGCCAGTTCCTTGATCAAAACCGAGATCGCTTCGCTTACCCTTGGCGAGAGTTCTTCTTTCAATTCTTGCAGAGATCTGGCGGAATCGGATATTGAAGAGATATCCTTTCTCAGGTAATCGAGTTGTTGAAGAATCAATCTTTCGTCATTCATGACCGGTTCCTCCAGGCTATGCGGCTACCTTTCTTATCTTGCCCGCAATGTTGAACTGCGCCTCGAGCGGCAACTCGAGCCCCTTCATCATGAGGTTCCAGTAGACCCATTTGAAGAGCATCTTGCCACAATGGTTGCTGAAGGTCTCCCCCAGCAGGCTGAACGGCCCCAATCCTGGAAATGGGAACTTGCCTGACAGTGGCTCGACAGTGTAGCTGAAATCGAGCAATATTGCCTTCTCAAAACCTGAAGCCAGAAAACAGGTGGCATGGCCGTCAAAAGTCGGCATCGGGCCTTGGCCTTCTATTTCACGAGTCAGATTCTCCGCAACTGTGTAAGACATATAATGGGCCACTGATCCTGCCTTGGACGTGGGTACGTTTGAGGCGTCTCCTAAGACATAGACCCGGTCCACGTTCTGGGCTTTCAGCGTCTGTTTGTCCACCGGCATGTACCCCATGGGGTCTCCCAAACCGGAGTCCATGATGGCGCTGTCCCCGAAATTGGGCGGAATGGACACCAGCAGGTCATAACCTACCTTTTGCCCCTTGTGGGATTCGATTGTCTTTTCATTAGGATTCACTTTGGCGAGGTCGAAATAAGGAGTCACCTTAATGTTTTTCTTTTCGGCGAATTGGGCCAGGGCCTTTGCGGCCACCGGCTTGGTGAAAATGTTGTCGATCGGAGTAACGAATTCGATTTCCACCTTGTCCCGGACGCCATTGACCTGAAAGAACCAATCGGCCATGAAGACGAATTCTATGGGAGCGATCGGACACTTATAGGGGAATTCTGCGATATTGAGCACGATTTTCCCGGAATTGAAGTATTTGAGCTTTTTGCGCAGCGCCAGCGCCCCTTCGAGGGTGTAGAAGTCGAAGATATCCTTGCGCCAGACGTCCATCATGCCTTCCACTTCCTCCGGAACGATTCGGCACCCAGTTGCAATCACCAGCCAATCGTAGCCGTACTTGTCTCCTTTCTGGGTCTCAACCCTGCGCTGGTCCGTGTCGATTTTGACCACTTTGTCGATCACAAGTTCAACACCCTTGGCAATGAAGTCCCGCTTGGGTTTCAGAATATCTTCCCTGGAGTAGATCCCAAAAGGGATGAAGAGATATCCCGACTGAAAGTGGTGCTGCTCCTCTTTGTCGATTACCGTGATAGCCCATTCGTCGTCTGCCAATTCCTTCCGCAACTTGGCCGCGACCATCGTGCCCCCCGCCCCGGAGCCCAGAATGACTATTTTTCTCATAACTACTCCTTCGGGTGTCCATAAAAGTTGAAGTATAAGGTTTAGATAATCGCAACCGGATGATAATTGTTCGCAGAATTCAGGGGCAATAATAAAATCTAGCGCTTTAGCAGGAATTGAAAAAATAGGAGAAAATCTTTCTGAGCTGAACCGCTTCTTGCGTTTAGCAGGGCTCTCACCCCAACTTTGCAAAATGCTGTTGACGAAAATATCCTCCAGCTGCTCGAAAAAGTGTTGAACCTTCCTTTAGAGCGCTTTCACAAAATTGCAGCGTTGCGGCTTTTCCGTCTCAAAACCGTGCTTTCCCGTAAGAGTTATATGGCGAGAACTTGTGGTTCGGTATCAACCAGAAATTAGCAAATGCCTTTCACGCAGGACATGGCGGAATCCCCCATACCGGTCAATGAAAAAAGTTGCAAAACAGGTGACCTCGCATGGGTGGGTTAAAGCTGCTCATTTATTATTTTTTGTCAACCCTAAAAGGAACATCTTCACCTCATCTGAAGTTCTCAAAACGGGTAAGGATCATTATTGCTTGGCTTCATGCAGGCGGTTATATTACAGGCTACCAGTTTCTCCTCCCAATGTGGAGGAGTGCTCCACATTTAAGAGGCGAATTCGGAGTATCGATTTATGAAGCGTCGATCGCTGGAACGGATATTTCCGTTCCTTCAATGGTGGCCCTCAGTCAACCGGCGCACACTGAAGTCGGATTTGATGGCTGGAGTCACAAACGCGATTGTGGTTCTTCCCCAGGGGATCGCTTTCGCCTTAATTGCAGGAATGCCGGCGGAGTACGGCCTCTATGCCGCCATCGTGCCGGCGGTTATTGCCGCGTTTTTCGGGTCGTCTTTTCACCTCATCTCCGGTCCTGTCACGGCCATATCAGTTGTCATATTCTCGAAGGTCAGCACTCTGGCCGTCCCGTTCACCAGTCAGTACATTAAATTGGCTCTCACTATGACTTTGATTGCAGGCGCTTTCCAACTGTTGCTGGGTCTTGCCCGGCTGGGGGCCCTGGTTAACTTCGTGTCGCTTTCGGTATTGGTGGGATTTACCTCGGGGGCTGCCTTGCTCATTGGAATCAGCCAGCTAGGCCATGTTTTGGGAGTTCCTGCCGTGCAGGGAAGCTCTGTCCTGGATATAGGGACAGACCTCGTCAGGTTGCTGCCTCAGGCCAACCCCTACGCGCTTCTGGTGGCTCTGGTCACCCTTGTGGCAGCCGCGCTGCTGAGGCGTTTCCGGCCTCGCTGGCCCGGGCTGGCGATAGCGATGACGCTGGGAGCCATCCTTGCCGTCCTGATAGACGGGAGATCACATCACCTGCATTTTGTAGGCGCCCTGCCTGCGAGGCTGCCTCCGTTTTCGCCGCCCGATCTCTCAATCGGCACTTTACGCAATCTCGTCCCCGGTGCTATGGCGGTGGCGATGCTCGGACTTGCTCAGGCAATTTCCAGTGCACGCTCCATAGCCACGCTCTCCCATCAGAGGATAGACAACAATCAGGAGTTTATCGGGCAAGGGCTCTCAAACATCGTGGGAAGTTTTTTATCGAGCTTCGCTGCCTCGGGGTCCTTCACGCGCACCGGAGTAAACTATGATGCAGGCGCGAAGACGCCGATCGCAGCCGTTTTCGCTGCATCGATTCTTTTTATAGCGCTGTTTGTCTTCGCTCCCTTGACTGCGTATCTTCCAATCGCCTCAATGGGCGGCGTATTGCTGCTGGTATGCTACAACCTCATCGATCTGCGTCAGATCAGGGCGATCTGGACGGCCAGCAGATCGGAATCGGCGGTAATGATTGTCACTTTTTTCTCGACGCTGTTTTTGGACCTCGAATTCGCCATTTTTTTAGGAGTCATGCTGTCACTGCTTCTCTATCTCAATCGCACCTCTCATCCTCAATTTACAAGCGTGATTCCCAGGTATGCCGCCGCCTCCAGCACATTAGCCGATGCCTGTGAACCGCAGATCTGTGAATGCCCTCAACTCAAGATCATCCGGCTTGACGGTTCCATATTCTTCGGCGCCGCAAATCACATATCTGAGATGCTGCACAACATAACGAAGCAAAACCCCGAGCAGTGTCACATCCTGATCGTAGGAGGTGGCATCAACTTCGTCGACGTGTCCGGATGCGCAATGCTTTTCGAGGAAAGCCGTTCGATGTATCTGGAAGGTAGGCAGCTTTATTTGTGCTCGTTAAAGGATTCGGTCCTAAAGACCTTGGAGCGGGGAAAGTGCCTCAGAAGGTTCGGCCAAGAGCATATTTTTGTCTCCAAAAGAGAGGCCCTCGAAAAAATAGTCCCGCGGCTCGACCCGGAACGATGCCGCCGGTGCCATCTGCGTTTGTTCAAAGAATGCGAACTTGCCCCGAGCCCTGAAACGCTGAATCAATATCCGCCGTGCTGTCTGCTGGAAGAAAACGAGCAGTGCGATTAGTCCGTGTCCATCGGAATCAAATGACTTCACCTGGCGCATCTCGGGGTGGCGTGCTTCTCCCCGGCGTTGCCAACCTCGTTTCATGGCTTTGACCTCAAGGCTTGGGTTTGAGTCCACGTACGCTTTTCCTAGGATCTCCCGTGCCCGTTGATGCAAGGGACGAACGAAAACCATCTTCGGTTGGCCATGCAGAACATAGCGGCGCGATGCCCTTCTGAACCCCAGGATGTGGCCGACGAAAGCCCATCCTGCCGCTTTATAGCAGGTTCCTTTGAAGCGCGCTGGGTCTACGAAGGTTTCGGCAAGGCAGACAGAATGACCATAGGCGTTGAACCAATCCTGCGAAAGGCGTTTTAGATTCAGAGAAAGAATGCGGGAAGCAAGATTAGGGATTCTCAGGGGAGGCAGAATCAGAAAACGGCAATTGTTGTCCAGAAGGGGGAGCCGGCTGTATTGCAAGCAAGCCGGCCATCCGATCCACTGATCCCGAGCCTTGCAGCTTAATGCGGCGGCACACCAGCCGATCAAGCAAGCCACCGGTCCTGATGCAGAGCAACATAGCGAAGAGCTTCACCCACCATGGAATTAAACCCCAGGTAGTGGTGTTGGCGCATGAGCCGGTCCCATCGGCTGCGTGGCTCCCGAGTGATGGCACGCACCTCCAAGGGATGTGGTAGCGCCATTGTGCTCGTCGTATCGGCTTCTCTTTCATGGTCCATGCCATCTTTTTTAATTCATTTGAAGGACAATGTTCAGTGATTTTGACTTTTGCTGTCATTACAATCAAATGGCTAAACGGATGACGCAACCCTGACCCGAAGCGAAACGCTTTGACATAGCGCGGATTTTTGGCTATTTAACTAAAGGTTCTCCTTCTGCTTTTGTTGGACCCGGCCGGCCCTGTGGAGACCAGGCGAAACCGGCAAGTTTACTGAACTGAATTCGGATTTTCCAATAGTGGACGCTTCCGCCCTGCCCAACTTCATGCCTGCCGGTCCGCAAAACCTCAAGGGGAGGATCTACGCCCAGGTCGGTCCGGACCTCGTGAGGATCGAAGAGGAAATAAACCGCCTGCTTGACTCCGATATTTCCTTAATCCCCGTTGTGGGACGATATATAATGGGCAGCGGAGGCAAACGGCTTCGGCCCCTGCTCATGGTTCTGTCCTCCAGGCTTTGTGGATATAACGGAAACAATGACGCCCCGCTTGCCGTCGTATTCGAATTCGTGCATGCGGCAACCCTGCTGCACGACGACGTCGTTGACCATGCCGAATTGCGGCGAAGCCAACCCTCGGCAAACACGGTCTGGGGCAATCCTGCCGTTGTGCTCATTGGGGATTTTCTCTATTCGAAGTCCATACAGATAGCGGTCGGATACCGGGACATCCGAATCCTGGAGGTGCTGCTCGAAGCCACGACCAGGATGTCCGAAGGCGAAGTTCTCCAGCTCATAAATTCCGATAATCTTGAAATAAGTGAGGACGAATATCTCGAAGTAGTTACGAAAAAAACCGCCGTGCTCATCAGCGCGGCGTGCTTGACTGGCGCCATTTTCGGAGGCGGCGGCCTGGCCGAAGAGAGGGCACTCAAGGCTTACGGCCATAACCTGGGCATAGCCTTCCAGCTCATTGACGACGCCCTGGACTTTACCGGCGAGGCTGAAGAGCTCGGAAAACCGGTCGGAAACGACCTCCAGGAAGGCAAGGCGACCCTGCCGCTCATCTATGCCCTGCAAAACGCAAAAGCCGCCGAGCGGCTTCGACTGAGACAGATTTTCACCTCAGAGCATATTCAGGCAAAAGAGCTAAGTGAAATCAAAAGCCTGGTAGTTCGCAGCGGTGGAATCGAATACACGAACAACAAGGCTTGCGCGCATTCCATGAGGGCCAAAGAGGCGCTTCGGATATTCCCCCACGGTCCGGTCAAAGAAATCCTCCAGGACATCGCCGATTATGTAATCTGCCGCAGGACCTGAGAGGCGGTGGGGCCGCCGTTGGACCGCGTCTTCGCGTGAAAAAATTTCTTGCGGCCCTCCTGCTTATTCGCTTCGGGGTCTTACGGCCTCGCCCCGCCGATGTTAAAGTCACCCGCTAATATATTGGCGCATTTGTTCATACTGCTCTCTCATTGACATCATCACCTCACACCGGTGTCCACCCGCAAACACCGAATGATCGCGATTATGAAAAGCACCCGTTTCGGGACAAAAACTTCACCTATCTACTTTTCTTTGCAGGGGACACAGATTCCCTGCTTGTCGATGCACTCCTCACAATAGGCCCGGTGGCACATCCTGCATTCATGGACGGCCGTTTCCCTGGCATAATCCTCGCCACAGGCTGCACAAGCGAATTGTTCTTTTGGAGGGAAATTCGTTGGCATATCTCCACCCCTTTCTCCATAAAGTCTAAAACTCTTTCTACCCTAGAAGGTATAAGCTTCCGGTCCCTTGTCAATACTGAGTCGAAAGCCGGGGCATTCGAGCAGTGACGGAAGCCTGGCCCTGGCAGGAGTATCCGTTCGATGCAGTACAAACTCTATGCGGTTCAAATATCGGGCGGGGGCCCCTACAATGTTGTTGATTTAAGGGAATTCTCGATGTCGAACGCCGTCACCTCGGCGAACAACGGCTCGTCCCATGATACCTGTGCGCTTAAGTCAACAACATTGGTGTCCCGCCATTGCCCGCAATACTTGTTTAATCAACCCATCAATGATAGATTAGGGAGACTGGGCGCAAGTAGTTACGCACTTTTGAGACTGATACCGTTGATGGAAAAATCCGCAAGGATGCCGGCGCGCTACTACCCTCTTTTTCTTGCCGTAGAGGGCAGAACCTGCCTTGTCGTGGGCGCTGGGGCCGTAGGCGAGCGCAAGGTCAGGACACTGCTCAAATATGGGGCCAAAATACGGCTTGTCGGCCGTGAACTCTCGGCATGGCTCGAGAAGAAGCGCTCTGAAAAACTGGTAATCTGGGCCGGCGAACGATATGATAGGTCGCATCTTCTAGGGGTCAGCCTTGCGTTTGCCGCCACGGACGACCTGGATTTGAACCGAGCCATCGCCGCCGACGCCGGCGAGCTTGGCGTCTGGTGCAACATGGCCACTGATCCTGAGCTGGGGTCTTTTATCGTCCCCTCCGTTTTCGAGCAGGGGGCTTTGAGCATCGCCATATCCACCTCAGGCCTGAGCCCTGCGGCTGCAAAGCTGCTCAGGCAAAAGCTGCAACTGGAAATCGGCCCCGAATGGGATTTTTTTATCCGGTTGCTGGGGGAGTTGAGGCTGTGTTTTAAGTCCAGAGGAGTAGCGGAAAAACAGGCCCAGGAGATATTCACCACGCTTGCGGAGCTGCCCATCGCTGAACGGCTCAAGCAGGGCCGCCCGCAGGAGGCTTTTGCAAAAACGTTGGAGGCTTGCCGCCCGGTTATGTCCGAAGCCGAAATAAAAGCTGTCTGGGAAAATCTATGGAATCTCTTTTCCTGGTAATCGCAACGCTTTGCTACCTGAGCGGGACGGTAGGGTACCTGGTCTATCTTTTCAGGGACCGGGAACAGTTGCACCGTATCTCGTGGTCCATATTGCTTGCCGGCGCTCTGTTTCATGGGGCCGCGCTGGTAATGCACACGGCCAGCACCGGGCATCTTCCGGCTGACACGATCCAGGAATCGCTCTCCCTGTTTGCATGGGTGTTTGTGGTTACCTATCTTATCCTTCAAATCCGGTTACAGCTTCGCATCCTGGGATCCTTCGTCTCCCCGCTTGCCGTAGTTTTCATGCTTTCATCTTCCCTTCTGCCATCGCAGATAATGCTTAAGAGTGAGTTTATCAAAAGCGGCTGGGTCATTGTGCACGTGGCAAGCATTTTCCTGGCGAACGCACTGTTTACGCTGGCTTTCAGTGTTGGCGTGATGTACCTGCTGCAGGAAAGACATATCAAGAAAAAGAATTTCGGTTTCCTCTACGAGCGGCTGCCCTCGCTGGAACGGCTCGACTCCATTGCCCATTACTGCATCATGTCGGGGTTCCCTCTCATGACGGCGGGCCTGATAACCGGGTTTGCCTACGCGGCCATTGTCTGGCACTCGCCCTGGAACTGGGACCCTAAAGAGATACTGTCTCTGGTCACCTGGATCATATACGCTGTCCTTGTGCACGAGCGGCTCGCTGTCGGATGGCGGGGTCGAAGGGCGGCGTGGCTTTCGATCCTTGGTTTTTCGGCGATTGTTCTGACCTTTGTAGGAGCGAGCCTTTTGCTCGGCGGTCACCATTCTGTCCTTGCGGGTAAGATGTAATGTCTCACATCGTCCTTTTAGGCATGAATCATAATACGGCGCCCGTGGAAATACGCGAACAGCTTGCCGTGGCATGCCGAAAAGAGGTAAACCCCCTGCATATGCTCCCGCATCTGGAGCAAGTCGATGAGATGGTTTTCCTTTCCACCTGTAATCGAGTGGAATTCCTGTTTACCTGTAACTCTGTCGCCCAGGGCATACGGGAGATAAAGACCGTGCTGGGGGCCCACATAGGGTTGTCGGACTCCGTTCCACTCGATTCGTACCTCTACGTCCATAAGGACCTCGAGGCCGTCAAGCACTTGTTCATGGTCGCATCCAGCCTCGATTCGATGATCGTCGGAGAACCTCAGATACTCGGTCAGTTAAAGGAGGCCTACCGTGATGCTGTCGAGTACAGAACGGTAAGGGTAGTCCTCAATCGGCTTTTACATAAATCTTTTTCCGTCGCCAAGCGCGTGCGAACCGAGACCTGCATC
>Ga0181539_1002747_pt1 | contig 17085 bp, 16 predicted proteins | sample PEATcosm2014_Bin_46_FD_119767 | JGI IMG/M metagenome (GOLD analysis project Ga0181539, IMG submission 119767) | Peatland microbial communities from MTU Mesocosm Facility, Houghton, MI, USA - PEATcosm2014_Bin23_60_metaG | ecosystem: Environmental > Terrestrial > Soil > Wetlands > Peat | place... | reverse complement strand
GCCAGCTCCCATGAGTCACGCCGCTCAACCGGAATGCCCTCCCGCGGCGGCGACCAAGGACGCGGATCGTCGCGCCACGGTATGGAACTGCCGTTCATCGTCTTCCTCCTGAGCCGCGGCGTCCAGCCCGCGGATAACCTAGTGGCCTTCGCCGCCGCGGTGAGCGCCTTCGTGCAGGCCCTCGACGTAATGAACAAACTCGACGTACGCCTTCACGTATTCGCGTCCTGCGGCGGTGTCGCCCCGGGCAAACCCTTTCCGCGCCGTGACGCGTTCGAATCGCTCCCGCACGCCCTTGGTGACGGCGTCTGCCAGCAGCCTGACCAGTGCGTCTGCGGAGCCGCTATCGATGGCCTCGTCGGCGGCTGGAATTGCCGGTCCCAGATTCCGGCCGGCCGGCTTCAGCCCGGAGTATGGTTCGCCCTCCCCGGCCCTGTGGATGCGGACCACGGTCTCGAAGAAATACAGGTCAGCAAGTTCGCGCGCCTGCGGATTCAGTTTGCGGACCGCTACGGTCTTGGCAAACGCGTTCCGGACCGCGGACTCGTCGCCACTCTGGACCCAGGCGAGGACCAGATGGACGTCTCCAGCCTCCAACGCCTGGCGAGCGGCCTTGACCACCGGCCCATCCATGCCATCGCAATGTGCCTGGGCGCGCTGCATTCCGAGGGTCGCCTCCAGCAGCAGGCCAGCGAGGCCGAGCGATCTGAATATCGAAGCGTGTTTCATCAGTGGCCTCCGGCTACCTTAGCTCGGCCCTATTTGGGCTCGCGTTCAAACTGGCGGTAGTGCTCCGCATTGATTTCGGTGAAATGGGCCCACTTCGCTGGAAGATCGTCCAGCGCGAAAATCGCCGATACGGGGCATACCGGCACGCATGCCCCGCAGTCGATACATTCCTGCGGGTCGATATAGAGCTGTACTGCCGATGGGAAATCCGCTTCGTCCTTTCTCGGATGGATGCAATCCACCGGACATGCGTCAACACACGCTGTGTCTTTCACGCCGATGCAGGGCTCGGCAATAACGTAAGCCATGTTCCTCCTCAATCGCGTGTCGCCACTTGCCTGCAGGCGTTCTCGACGACGCGCCGCACCTCAGCCGGCTCGAACGGCTTCAACAACACGTCGTAACCGCCCAGATTCAGCACCTCGGCCCACAGGCAGCCGTCAGCGAGGCGTGAGGTCACGATCAACGAAGGCGCCACACCCTGCTCCCGGACCGCTTCCCACAACTCCCTCCACGTGCCATCGGGCAGGTCGCGTTCGCATAGGATCACCCCCGGCGGGCGCCGTTGCACCTGGCGGAGGGCTTCCTTCAGGCTGCACACCGACCGCAGGGGACATTTTGTTTCTCGCAGCATGTGTCCCACGCAGCGGCTGTCCTCGGCTTCGGGCAAAACCAGCAGTAACCCGGTGGCAATCGCGGACTCCACGGACGACAGCGGCACGATAAACCCCCTCTGACAGACGGTGAGGCCCCCTGTTAACGGCGTTCGGACGCGGCTCTATCGCGGCTACGGGCTGCCCTGGCCGGCACGATCGCCTCAAGATACTCACACAGAGCGACGGCGTTGTTGTAATTCGTATCCTTGGCTGCGTAAAGCAGCGTGACGTCACGTTGGCAGCCGTGCGCTCCGATCTCTCTCAGCGGCTCGGCATGCTTGCCAAGCTCGCGGCGATACTGCTTCCTGAACTGCAGCCAACGCTCCGGATTGTGCCCAAACCATTTGCGCAATGCGTCACTTGGCGCCAGATCCTTCAGCCAAAGGTCCACGGCGGCGCGCTCCTTGGAGAGGCCGCGCGGCCACATGCGGTCCACCAGGATCCGTAGTCCATCGCTTTTGTGCGCAGGGTCGTAAACGCGCTTCACCCGGATCATCTTGAATCCTTCGACTCACAGGTTGACGGCTGCAACTAGAAGAAGTATAGTAAATACATCTTTACCTGTCAAGCTGAGAGGATGACGCATGATCCATTTGAGGCAGATTGCCGCCACGACGGGAATTGAGAACCAGGCCACCCTCGATCGGCCCCTGGACCATTTGCTCGCCTGTCACCGCCGGATTGAGGAACGGCTGGACGTGCTGCGCCGCGCCGCCGGACATCTGGGAGACAGGCGCGCAGAGGCCCTGGAGGCCATCGGGAACGCCTTCCGCTTCCTGGACTCCAATGGCGCGCTGCACACCGCCGATGAGGAGGAGAGCCTCTTTCCCCGGCTGTGCGGCAGGGTCGGCGGACAGGATGCCGATTTCCTGCGAGCCCTCGAGGAGGACCACCGCGAGGTGGAGCGGGTCTATCGGGGCGTGAAGGATGTCTACGCCGCCATGGCAACTGCCGCCGATCGGGACATCGGACAACTCAACAAGAGCTTCGGGAGGTCCGTGGACCGCTTGCGGGAGCTCTATCGGGCTCACATCGCGGCCGAAGACGCGCGCCTCATCGGCCTGGGGCGCGAAGTGCTGGACGCAACGGAACTCTCCGCAATCTCCCTGGAAATGAAGACCCGGAGGCATCTATCGCAGTGAGCGGCTTCGCCGGTGGTGGGGCGACGTCAACGCGGCCATCTACACTGGCACCCCGGTCATGATACAGACCGGCTTCCGCCTCCGTCCGCTGGAATGGCGCTTGCAAACGTAGCCGGGATCTTGTATAAGAAGTATGTATCGTACATCTTTCGATGTCAAGGAATGTTCTCGATGCACCTCACGGCCTACACCGACTACAGTCTCCGGGTTCTGATCTACCTGGGCATCCAGCAGCATCGGCTGGCGACGATCGGCGAGATCTCCGAGACCTATGGGATCTCCTCGAATCACTTGATGAAGATCATACACAACTTGGGCAAACTGGGCTACATCGACACCATTCGGGGGCGCGCGGGCGGGATCAAACTGGCCGGAAAGCCGAAAGAGGTCAATCTCGGACAGCTCGTCAGGCAGATCGAGCCGAACTTTGCGATCGTGGATTGTTTCGACCCGGAGCGGCGCAGCGGGTGCGTCATATCTCCCGCCTGCCGTCTGCAGTTGGTCTTCGACAAGGCGGTTCAGGGCTTTTTGAACGTCCTTGACCAGCACACCCTGGCGGACCTCTTACAAAACCCGACCAGGCTCAAGTCGCTGCTGCGCATCGAGACGCCGGAAAGCGATTCCGGCTGAAGGACGGCGGAACCGGACAACGGGCATGAAGACAGCCTCGGAAAAGCCGGAGCGTGGGTTGTGTCTGCGGGATTTTCAGTATGCGACCGTTGACGGCGGTCGGAGGCGCCTCTCGGACCTCAACGGCCGCAGCAATATGCCGAGCGCATTCCATCGGAGTCGCCTGCCTGATCAAGGGCAAATGGCCGGGGTGTGAGAAATGACCAAAACCGATAGCCGGACTGCACGATCCGATCCGCAGACGATCAAGACCCGCGAACTGGGACTGCAGCGAATGCTCATGGTTTGGATCGGCACGGGCCTGGCCTTCATGCTTCTACCCGGCACGTTCCTCGGTGTCTGGAATCTGATCCGCATCGCCGGAGCGCATTCGGCAGCCCAGAGCGATCCGGCGTGGATTCAGGCTCATGGCCATGCGCAAATCTTCGGCTGGATCGGCACCTTCATCCTGGGTATAGGATTCTACTCCCTCACGAAGATGGGACGGATCCCGGAGTTTGCGATCGCGCGCGCGTGGGTGAGTTGGACGCTGTGGACCGGCGGCGTTGCTGTGCGCTGGGCGACGAATCTGTGGCAGTGGCAGTGGCGGTGGATGCTCCCGGCATCGGCGGTCCTCGAACTCGGCGGATTCCTCCTGTTCTTTGCGACGGTCAGCCGTCATCGTCCGCAAGAGAATCGGCCGCGGGAAGGTCCTGTCGGCCGTCCAGTCTGGGTGATCGCGGTGCTGGCCGGAAGCTTCGGGTTTCTTGTGAGTCTGACGGCAAACCTGGTGGTGGCCATTCAATGCGCCGTGGCGGGCGCCGGTCCGGCGATCCCGCACGGAGCGAATCAGCGTCTGCTGGTTCTGTTCACCTGGGCCTTTCCGGTCGTCACCATTTGGGGCTTCAGCGCCCGCTGGTTGCCGGTGTTTCTTGGGTTGGCTGGCCCCGGCGATCGGACGCTGCTGGCGGCGCTGGCGGCGAATGCAGCCGGCATTGTGGCCGCCATGGCCGGCTGCTGGGTCGCCGCCACCGTCGCCTTGCTTCTGTCGGCCCTGCTGTCCGTCGTCTCGCTCCGGCTGTTTCAGACACCGGTAAAGACGCCGAAGACCGTCGGCGTGCACGCCACCTTTCCGCTTTTTGTCCGCTTCGCCTACGCCTGGCTCCTGGCATCGGCCGCCATCGCCGTGTGCGCGGCGCTGTGGGACAGAGCCGGGGGTCTTTGGGGCGCCTCACGGCACGCGTTGACGGTGGGGTTCATGTCCACCATGGTTTTCTCGATCGGGCAGCGCGTCCTGCCGGCGTTCTGCGGGATGCGGGTGCTCTACAGTCCGAGGCTGATGTTCTGGTCGCTCGCGCTGCTCAATCTCGGCTGCGTGTTGCGGGTGAGTTCGGAGGTTGGCGCGTACGAATCGTACCTGCCCGCACTGTGGCCCTTGCTGCCTGCCTCCGCGGTCATGGAGCTGGCCGCCGTCACCATCTTCGCTGGGAACCTGCTGCTGACGTTTCGGCAGCCGCCCGCGCATCTGGCCGGCGCCACCTGAGCGCTTGGCCGCTTGCCGCGGACGATATCATTCGCCATGGATCGGAGGCACGGTTTCCTGGCCGCAGGCTGCCCCCGTTACTCGTGCGACGAGTACTGAGCCTGGGGCGGGTTCAGCTTGATCTCGATGGTTTTCTCGGCCTCCGTCACATCGAAGGTCTGGCCGAAGGTCTGGTAGCCCTTGGCGATCACCTGGATCCGGATGTTGCCTTGGGGAACCGCGGGGATCTTCACCACGCCTTCCTGGTTGGTCCGGATCTCCCAGTTCGTAAGGATCTTCTTCCCAAGCTTCGCGACCGAGTGCCCGCTGACGAAACGCACCACCACGCTCGCGCGTTCAATCGGCACTCCGCTGAGGCTCTTGACTTCGATGCGCAGCTTGGTCATCGGCGGGTCGGCAGAGACGACGGTTGCCGCAAGGCACATCAGGACGATCAGAACAGCGAGGATGCGCATATCGCCTCAATTATCGCAGAACGGGAAAAGGGTGGCCCCAGCCCCGCGCGGCGCGCTACTCCACCAGAAACCGCTGCGGAGCGCCCGCCGCCTCGGCCACGGCCTCCGCCGCGAGGTATCCACTGCGGACGGCGCCCTCCATGGTCGCCGGCCAGCCGGTTTGGGTCCAATCGCCCGCCAGAAACAGGTTCGGAATCCCGGTCCGCGCGGGCGGGCGCAGGGCGTCCAGGCCGGGCCGCGCGGAAAACGTCGCCCGGACCTCCTTCACTACGTGCGCTTTCACCAGGCACGCGTCGCGCGCGCCGGGGAAAAACTCGCCCAGCTCGGCCAGCGCCAGCTCAATGATCTCCTGCCGGCCCATTTCGACCAGGCTGCGGGACGCGCTCACGACGAGCTGAACGTACCGGCCCTCGCCCTTGTTGAACGCCCACTGAATGGTGCGGTCCAGCAGCGTGGCGTGCGGGCAGTCCATCACCGGGCGGTCGAACCAGAGGTGGATTCCGGTGATGGGAGAGTGCTCGAACGCGCTCACGTCGAGGCCGAGCGCGGGCGCGGCCGCCGGCACGCGCTCGAACGGCAGCGCGCAGACGTAATAGTCGGCGGCGCGCGGCTCGCCTGCCGCCAGCGCGCCCACAACCCTCCCACCTTCGACCGAAAAGCAATCCACCGGCGTCCTTAGATGCACCGCGGTGCCGGCCAGCCCGCGCGCCGCGTACAACTCGCCCAAAGGCACCGCCGCCAGGCCCATCTGGCAGGCATCCGGACGCGCCAGGAAGCCCTGCCAGAACACCTGGAAGCCGTGCCGCGCCGCCATGCGGTCCAGATCCTCGTTGATCGCGCTGACGAGCACCTGCTGCCAGAATCTCGCGATGGCGCGCGGCGTCTGGCGCTTCTCCCGCAGCCAGTCGAGCATCGTGATGCGGTCGAGATCCGCCCGCCGGCCGTGCTCGCGCTCCAGCGCCCGCAGGCCGCGCACCAGCGCGAGCTTGTCCCCGGCGCTTAAGAAGCGGAGCCCCGCGAACGAACCCAGAAAATGCAGCGGAGCGGGCAGCCGGCCCGCGCGCAGAGTCGAGACGCGCCCGCCCGGCTCGATGAAGCGGAATTCGCGGAAGAACCGGATGTGGTCGCGCACGCCCAGCCGCTCGTAAAGGTTCAGAAGGTTCGTGAAGCAGGCCAGCAGGACGTGCTGGCAGTTGTCGATGACCTCAGAGCCCTCCGCCGAAGGAAGCGGGTAGGATGTCGCGCGCCCGCCGAGAAAGGCGCGGGCTTCGAACAGGTCAACCTCGAAACCGGCGCCGGCCAGCGCCGCCGCCGCGGAAAGTCCGGCCAGCCCGCCGCCGGCGATCAGGACGCGGGGCATGGCCGCACGTGCCCGTACAGACGAACCACGTTTTCCATCAGCCGCAGGCCGCAATCTCCCTCCAGCGTCAGCATCGACTCGGGATGGAATTGCACGGCCTCCATGGGCAGCTCGCGATGCCGCACGCCCATGATCACGCCGTCTTCGGTCTCGGCCGTGACTTCCAGACACGCCGGGAGGGTCGCCTTCTGCGCGAACAGCGAGTGGTAGCGGCCTACCGTGAACCGCTCCGGCAGGCCCTCGAACACGCCCACGCCCTTGTGCACGACCACCGACGGCTTGCCGTGCATCGGATAGTCGAGGACGCCGAGAGTGCCGCCGAAGGCCTCCACCATTCCCTGAAGCCCCAGGCAGACACCGAACGTCGGGATCCCGGCTCGCGCCGCATGCCGCACCAGGTCCGGCACGCCAAGCTCCTCCGGACGGCCCGGGCCGGGCGAAACCAGAATGATGGATGGCGCGATCCGCTCGATCATTTCAAGCGGGAATCCCGCACGGTAGGTGACCACCTCGGCGCCGGTCTGACGCGCGTAGTTGGCAAGCGTGTGGATGAAGCAGTCGTCGTTGTCCACCAGCAGCAGGCGCACGCCGTCACCAACCCGCGGCCCCGCCTCCGCCTGCGCCGTGCCCTTCGCTTTCGGCCGGCCTTCGAGCGCGCGGAAGAAGCCCGTCGCCTTGATCCGCGTCTCCTGCTCTTCGAGCTCCGGAACCGAGTCGTAGAGAATCGTCGCGCCGACCGGATAGTGGGCGATGCCGTCGCGCAGATGGGCCGTGCGGATCGTGATGCCGGTGTTGATGTCGCCGTTGAGCGCCAGCATGCCGATCGCGCCGCCGTACCAGCCGCGGGCATCCTTCTCCAGGCTTTCGAGAGTCTGCGCCGCCGCCTTCTTAGGCGCGCCGATCACGGTGACCGCCCACATGTGGCTCAGAAACGCATCCAGCGAATCGAAGCCGGGCTTGAGCCGCCCTTCCACGTGATCCACCGTGTGGAACAGTCCCGCGTAGGCTTCGATAAGCCGCCGGCCCAGCACCCTCACCGAGCCCGGAACCGACACGCGCGACTTGTCGTTCCGGTCGACGTCGGTGCACATGGTCAGCTCCGACTCTTCCTTGGTCGAGTTGAGCAGTTCGCGAATATTCTCGGCGTCCTGAATCGGATCGCCGGTGCGCCGCGCGGTGCCAGAGATCGGGCAGGTCTCGACGCGGTCGCCCTCGACGCGCACGAACATCTCGATCGATGCGCCCACCAGTTGCTCGTCGCCGAACTGCAGGAAGAACTCGTAGGGGCTGGGGCTGTGGAGCTGCATGCGGCGGAACAACTCGGATGGCGGGGCGGAGTACGGCGTGAGGAAGGTGCGGCGTAAGACCACTTCGTAATAGTCGCCGCGGCGCATGCCCTCGCGCAGGGTCTCCACTTTGGCCATGTACTCCTCGGCCGTGTGATCCGAGACGGGCTCGCCGGTTTCGCCCCGGTTGGGCGGCGGCGTAACCTGCGCGCCGGTGCGGGCGACGCCGGCCGTCGTGAGATCGTTGAACTCGAAATCGTACTCGTAGCGCTCGATCTGCTCCTTCTTGCGGTCCATGTAATGGATGTCGTCGCACAGAAGCAGGTGCAGATCCTTAGCGTCGTCGCGCGGCAGCTTCAGGTTGATCGGATCGAACTGAAACAGCAGATCGTAGCCGAAGGCGCCCACCAGCGCCAGCCGGCTGTCCTTCTCGTTGCGGAATTCCGCTATGAGCGCGCGCAGAATGGAAAACGCCGACGGCTGCTTGCTGCGCTCCTCCTCTGGGAACAGGGCCGGCAATGGCTTCAGCCGGCCGCGAAGCGCGCCCCCGTCGAGCGCCAGCGATTCCCAATGCGGGTGCGGCGCCAGCACCTCGAGTAACATGCGGTTCAGGATTTCGCCGCGCTGGTTTAGCGGACGGAATCCCATCGCCCGCCCGTACGCGACGATCTCGAGCATCGGCCGCACCGAGGCGATGTCCCAGCGCGAGTACCGGCCCGGATACTCGTAGCCGGAAGAGAGGTAGAAGCCGCGCTGGGTGTCGAGTTCGCGCAACAAGTGCTTCAAACCTCTCTTATATGGGGCCTTCGAGAGGGTCCGCGTGACAACGATCCCGCTGCGTGTGGAATACCTGAGTTGCCGCATTACGTCTGGGGTAACATCCAGGATAGCGCAGGCGGGCCGCCGACGCGAAACGGGACCTGCTCACGTCGGGACAGTACACTCTGCCCCCCGTAAGAATCCGGGGACACTCCGGGCTCGAACGCCTAGTGCCCGGCCCGCGAACAAACGCAGGCGTGTCCCCAGGATTCTTTTGCGGCCTCTCAGGGAGCGGCGCTGTCTTCGCCTAACTCTGGTACGTCCCCACCACGATCAGCGCCATGGGCCGGTCGCCGGCCGCCCCGTATAGCACCCAATCCGCCCCTTCCTGCTTGAGCGTGGCCGGGCCGGGCGAATCGGCCTTCCAGCAGTTCAGAACCGCCGGGTGCGGCGTGCCGGATGCCTTCTTGCTCATGGCCACCAGTTGATCGAAGGCGGGCGTTGCGTTCAGGTCGGTGTCGCTCGCCGCGAGAGACATCAACAGAAAGTCGCGCGTCTGCGCAATTCCCTGGTGCGCGCCGTCGGCCGGATAGAAGCTCAGACGCAGCGTGTAGACCCCCGGCTGGATGGTCTGGCCTCGCCGGTCAGTGCTCTTGACGGGGAAGCGAATGACCCCCAGCAGCGTGCCCTGCGCGATGTCGGTGAAGGAAACGTTCTGTTCCGAATTAGCCACGTTCGGAACCTGCGTTCGGAACCAAACCTCACATGCCGTGCCGTTCGGGCCGGTGATCTTCGCTCCGTCCTTCTGAAGAGCATCGCGGATGGCCGGCGCCACTTCGGATGGAGGCGCGCCCGCCGATTCCAGCTTGTACTGCGCAAAACCGCACACCGCGGTCAGGCAAACAGTGAAGAGCAGCTTCTTCATGAGGTCTCCTCTGATGATCCCAGTCTAGCGCTACGGAAAACTGCCCTGGAGATCCTTGCCCGATTCATCCCGGAACGGAAGGTCGAGGCCCGGGCGCGCGTAAAGCTCAAACCACTTGTCGGCGTACACACGCTTCCAGCCGGCACTCGGCATCAGCCGCGCCAGGGCTTCTCTGCGAGGCGTCAGCACCAGGTCCGTGGGGTACTTCGTGAGGATCTCCCGCCAGCCTGGCTCGCCCTTATAGAACCGAAAACTCTCGTCCGCCAGCGCCGGTGGAAATGAGATGTCGTACCTGCTGTCGAGAGACACCTTCACCGCCGGGAACAACCGCCACGTGACGTACGCTCCCTGGTCGAACGGCGTCATGACGTTTCCGTGGAACGCCTGGCCCTCGAGGTAATCCACGGCCCCGACCGGGAACAGATTGCCGGGCACGGTGAGCCGCCAGGCGCCGATCCCTGCCAGCATCACCCCGAAAAACATAGTCGCGACCACGCACACAATCGTGACCGCGTCGCGCCACCGAAACAGGCGTGCGATGCGCTGGCCAAGAGGCGTCGCGCTGACATAGGCCGGAACATAGGCCGCCCAAACGACGGCGTAAATCGGCACCACGCGGATGTGAACAATTGTGCCGGCGGCCATGGCCGCAAGGATCAGCGCGTTTCGCGCCGCGCGCGGCCCCACTTTCATCACCGCGTATCCGGCGATCGCCAGCGTGATCCAGAAGATGGCCACGTAGCCTGGCGCTCCTCGCCAGACCGGCCACCATTCGGCGATCTCCGGCCGGGGCATTTGCAGCGTCGCCCACATGTGCCGGTAATACGCCAGCCCAAAGGGATTCACCGCCATCGCCGCAAATGACAACGCGACCGTTCCCAGCAAGTGCAGGTGCGGCCGCCGCCGCGCCACCTGCTCCACCCAATAGAGCGCCAGCACCACGATGCCCATGATGCAGCCGCCGTGAATGTTCGCCCACACCACGAACAGGAGCAGCCAGAGCGGGATCCAGCGCCTCTTCCCGCGGGAGTCGAGCTCCAGAAAATAAAGCAAGAGGGCGATGAAGAGAAACGAGTAAGCGTGAGCCCGCAGAGTGCCGCAGCCCAGGCCGAACAGCGGCATCGCCAGCGGCGCCAGAAGGCTTAGAGTCTCGAAGGATGCGCCCCGCAGACGGGCGCACTTGAGGGCCAGCGCGGCCGTCGCCAGCGCCAGCAGGTACTTCAGCGCCACGACCGGCCAACTGCCGCCCAGCGATGCGAGCGCATACAGGATGACTCCAGCGCCCCATTCGTGATCGACCATCGGACTGACCGTGGGCGTGTAGGCGAACCGATCCTGGAGGAGCAGATGCCCCGCCGAGATGCTCTCCCGGATGAGCGCCATCTCGTGCCACACGTCTAGATCGACTGGAGGCGAAGCGACGCAGACGAAGAAGAAGACCGTGAAGCAGCACCACAGCGCAATCTTGAGCACGCGCAGCTTCGCGGCGTCATCGACGGGCACGGAGGCGGAGATCATCTTCGCACACCAGCAGGGATGGTGGGGCGGACCCCCTGGTCCGCAGCCGACCCCCTGGTCGGCTTTGCGTTGGTAAGCGGGTCCAGGGGGACCCGCGCGGACCGGGGGGCCCGCCCCACAAAGTGGTCGTACCCGCGCGGAAGGAGCGGCCGGCCTTCAAACTGCACGCGGCCCGGCTGGCCCTCGCGGATCGTGCCGATGCCCGTGAGCGGCAAGCCCTCGAACGATCGCGGAATCTCGGCGCGCGGGCGCGCCGTGAACAGCAGCTCGTAATCCTCGCCGCCATCGAGGGCCTGTTCGAGCGTCGCGCCGTGGAAGATCGGAATCGGGCCCTCGAGTTCCGCCGCCACTCCCGAGGCCAGGCACAAGCGGTAGAGATCGAGCGAGAGGCCGTCGCTCAGATCCATGCACGCGGTGGCGCGCAGCTTCTCGCGCACGAACCGGCCCAGCGCGATCCGCGGCTCGGGTTTCAGGTGCTTGTTCCACGCCGGGCCCGCACCGGTTTCGAGGCCCAGCGCCGATCCGCCCAGCCGTCCCGAAACGTAAATCTGGTCGCCCGGCCGCGCCCCATCGCGCCGCAGCGCCTTGCCGCGCGCCACGCTGCCGCAGACCACGATGTCGCATGCCACGCGCTCCGCGTGTGCCAGGTCTCCCCCCGCGAGCGCCACGCCGTATTTCCGCGTCAGGCGCAGAAACCCGCCGTAGAACGCGTCAATCCACCGCTCGTCCGCCCACGGCGCGACGGCCAGCGAAAGCAGGCAAAAGCGCGGCTTGCCGCCCATGGCCGCAATGTCGCTCAGCCCGCGCGCCAGCGTCTTCCAGCCGACCGCCTCCGCCGGATGCGTCTCGCGCCGGAAGTGGACGTCCTCGATCATCATGTCCGTGGTGAGCAGCAGCTCCTCGCCGCGGCGCGGCCGGTAGATGGCGCAATCGTCCCCGATGCCCAGAGCCAGGCCGTGGCCGGGCGCGCGCGCCGCGATGCGCTTAATCAGTTCCAGCTCGTTCATTGCCGAACACCAGGCCGGAGGGCAGCTCTTCGCCGAACATGCGGTCGAGCGTGCCGGAATCGAGCGCCTCCTCGCCTTCGAGGATGCCGGCCAGCCGCTCGGCGTCCGGCATCTTCGCGACGCTCTGCCGCACCTGTTCGACTACGACCGGCGAAAGGTCGCGCGCCGGATCGCTGGTGAGCCGCGCAATGGTGACCACGGCCTCGGCCGCTCGCGCCAGCGGCAGCAGCGACTGCACCCAGCGCGTCGCCGCGGCGGGTGGAACCACCTGGTTCGCGGGGCCGTAGAACAGCTCGCGCGCGCCCAGCCGCGTCAGGCACCAGAAATCGCTGTCGCCGATCTCGCCCGTCTTCGCGCGCCGGGCCAGCGCATCGCCCAGCTCGATCTTGGTCTGCATTGGCAGCAGCTCCAAACTTGCCGCCGCGCGCCACATTTCGCGCAGCAGGCTGCTATTCACCCTCTGGCGTTTCGCACCGCGCGGCAGCAGAGTCGCCGCCAGCCGCTGGAAAACGTCGATCTGTTGATTGCGGTTCAGGCCGCCAGCGACGCGCCCCCAGAAGACCCACCACTGCACCTCGTTCTCCATCCGGTTCGCGAATTGCAAACCGGCGGCATAAACGCGGCGCGCCTGCTCGATGCGCCACCCGTCGCCCGGATAGCCGAAGCCCGGCCGCAGGCAGAAGCCGGTCAAGTTGAGCCAGCGCAGCTCGTAGGATGCTGCGAACTTGCGGCCCTCGGCGGCTTCGAGCAGGACGTCCGCAAGCTGCCGCACCGTCCCCAGCGGCCAGGAGTTCTTGCCCAGGCCGAGCGCCTGTTCGAGCTTCGCGGGCAGTTCCTCGGGAGCCGCCGGCCCCAGGCCTCCCGGCGCGAACACGGCGCCGATCAGCCGCTTCGCGCTCTCCACGGCCTCCTCGCTGATCACCGCCGCCGGCCGGCGCGCCGCCTCGGCCTCCGCGGACCTCTTCCGCAGCTCGAATTGCAGCCGCCAGCGGTGCTCGCTGATCTTCGATTCGGCCCAGATCTCAAGCGTGCCGATTTCGGTCAGCCGCGCGCCGAGCTTCACCGGAATCAGCTTTTCGCCCGTGCGCTTGCCGAAGCGGATCACCGCGTAGAGCGGCGCGTGCGTGTGCACGTCTTCGCCCTCGATCTCGGCTGGCGTGAACTCGACCACCTGGCCGAGCGCGTCGTCGGTGCGCGTGAGGGAGCTGTATAGGCGGAACGACACCGGCCGGTTCGCCACCAGTTGCAAATTCTCCAGATCGAGCTCGAGCGAGCCGCCCTCTTCCGTGCCGCGAGGCACCAGGCACACCGCGCGCGCCCCGGCGCCCGCCTCCGAACCGATCCCGATGTAGTAGGCGCGCGGCAGCCCGCCCCGCACCAGCACGGCGTTTCCGCTGCTCCGTGCGAACGAGTAATACGCCGCGCCCACGGCCACTGCGAGATCGAGATCGCGGTTCTCGAAGACCACCGGCCGCCGCCCGTACCACCGCTCGACAACATCGGCCACACGCTCGCGGCAGACATCCGGGATGAAGAAGCCGCCGTTGAACAGAATGGCGTCGACGCCGTTCGGCGCATACTCGGCCGCACCGCTCAGGAACGCCGCCAGGTGCCGCGTCACCGCGGGGTCGCTGACGTAGGGCAGCCCCAGTTCGCGGAACAGGCTGCGCTTTTCCTCCTGCGGTTTGTCGCCCAGCTCCGAGAACGGCAGGAATCCTTCGAGCGCCAGCTCCAGCACCTCTTCGCGCAGGATCTCGGCTTTCTTCACACCCCCCACCAGCGATGTGCCCGCGCCCACCACCGTCACTTCGACGCTCGCCAGGTTCGGGTCCGAAAGCAGCCGCTCCTTGGCCGCCGTGCACTGGCGCCGCACCGCGTTGCGCTGCCGAATCGAAAGCGGCGCGCCAATCTTGCTCTCCACCAGCCACGCCAAGGTAAGGTCCAGGTTGTCGCCGCCGAGCAGCAGGTGCCGCCCGACGGCCGTGCGCGTGAACTCGACGCGGTCCTCCACGCGCGCCACGCGGATCAGCGTGAAATCCGACGTCCCGCCGCCCACGTCAACCACCAGCACCACCTGCCCGTCGAACAGGCTCTTGCGCGACTCCGCCAGGTGGTTTGCGATCCAGGAGTAGAACGCCGCGGCGGGCTCTTCGAGCAGCGTGAGCCGCGGCAGGCCCGCCTCCGCGGCCGCCTGCACCGTCAGCTCGCGCGCCTCTTCGTCGAACGATGCCGGCACCGTAAGGACCACATCCTGCTCGGCGAACGGTGTGCCCATCCGCCGCTCCCACGCCTCGCGCATGTGCGTCAGAAACCTTGCCGAAACTTCCACCGGCGAGAGCACGCGCCCGGTCTCCTGCGAATCCCACGGCAGGATCTTCGCCGTGCGGTCCACGTCCGGGTTCGACAGCCACGACTTCACCGAGTGCACCAGCCGCGTGGGCACCAGCGCGCCCTGATCGCGCGCGTACACGCCCACGCATTCCCGTTCGCCCAGAAACAGGAACGACGGAAATGTCCGCCGCTCCTCCACCGTCTCCGGCGCGACGTACTGCGGGATGGGCAGAATGTGTATCGGCGGAAAGGCTGAGTCCTCGGCTTCGCGGGGGTCGATATAGGCCACCGCCGAGTTGGTGGTCCCCAGGTCGATGCCGATCTTCATGCCGCCGAGGCGCGCTCCCGCACGTTGAATTCGAGTTTCCACCGGCGGCCGTCGCGTGCCACGCACCACAATTGCAGCAGGCCCGTCCCGGTGACCTCGGTCTCAAGCGACACCGGCACGACTTCGCCCGCGTTGCCGCCCTCGGCCGGAAGCGTCACCTCCATCGGCGCGAGTTCCTCGAGTTCTTCGCGCGTATCCTCGATCATTGCGCCTGCCGCATCGTCCTTGCGGGTAGTGGAAGAGAAGAAGCGGAACTCGGCCGGCTGGCCGATCGCCAGGCCGAACTCGCGGTCCGGGATGCGCGCGCCGGTGCCCTCCTCCATCCCGTACGGAACCACCGTGAGCGCCTTGACCGGGGCCGGCACGCCCGGCACCGCCGGCATGGCGCTCTCGATCCCGACGTAGTAAGTCCTCGGAATGCCGCCGCGGATGCGCACGCCGCGCCCCTGCTGCGCCAGTCCATAGTAAGCCGCCCCGCGCGCCACCGCGTGCATCAGGTCCTCGCCCGTGAGCGGGACCACCGCCGGCATGCCCTCTTCCTTGAGCCACGCGTCAAGCGTCGAAATCAGGCGCTCGCGGATCAACTGCGCGCGCAGCACCCCGCCGTTGAACAGCACGTGCGTCGGACAGGCGAGGCCGCTCGGCCCGCGCCGTACCGCGCTGTGCTGCGCCGCCGAGGCCTGTTGCCGCAAGAACTGCGCCATGTGCCGCGTGACCGCGGCGTCGGAGGCGTACGGAAGCCCCAATTCCTGGAGCCCGGCGCGCCGCGCCCGCTGCGGCATCTCCTGGCTCGAAACCTCCGGGAAGAACCCGTTCAGCAGGATGCGTTCCAGGTCCGCGCGCTCGAGCTTCGCGCGAATCGTCCCGCCCACCACGCCCGTGCCCTTCCCCAGCACCGTCACCGGGTAGTCCTTGGCCTGGCTGCCCTCCTCGAGCAGCTTTTCTTTTCCGATGCGGCAGTTCTGCCACAGCGCGTGAAGCTGGAGCGCGTCCAGCCGCACGTTCTTCGCCGCGAGCTGCTGCTCGATCGAGCGCGCCAGCGCCAGGTCGATGTTATCGCCGCCGAGCAGAATGTGCTCGCCGATCGCCACGCGCTCCAGTTCCAGCTCGCCCTCGCGCTCCGTCACGGCGATGAGCGTGAAGTCCGTGGTTCCCCCGCCGATATCGACCACCAGGATGAGATCGCCCACGTTAACGCGCTCGCGCCAGTCCGGGTGCCGCTCGATCCACGCGTAGAAAGCCGCCTGCGGCTCCTCGATCAGGCTCGCGTCCTTGATGCCCGCGCCGTGCGCCGCCTCCTCGGTCAGTTCGCGCGCCACCAGATCGAAGGACGCCGGTACCGTGACCAGCACCTGCTGTTTTTCAAACGGCGCGTCCGGATGCGCGTGGTTCCACGCGCTCCGCATGTGGTCCAGATAGCGTAGCGAAGCTTCGACCGGCGAAACCTTCTTCACTCCGTCGGGCGCGTTCGCGGGAAGAATGGCCGCGGTGCGGTCCACGCCGGAATGGCAGAGCCATGACTTCGCCGAAGACACCAGCCGCCCCGGATTCTCCACGCCGCGCTTTTGCGCCAGCGACCCGGCCACGAAGTCCTGGTCCGCCTTCCACGGCAGCGCCAGCGAGCCCGCGGGAAAATCGGCCGCGCCCGGCAGAAACAGGAACGACGGCAGCAGCGGCTCCTCGCGCACCTCGCCCGGATTCACTACCTGTGCGATCCCGAACAGGCTCGCCGCCGGCAACGCCAACGGGTCGCCTCCGTCGGCCAGCGGAATGAACGCCAGAGCCGAGTTGGTGGTCCCCAGGTCGATGCCGATCACGAACTGCGCTTTGGTTGGCTTTGGCACTCTGTCTCTATTCAATCTCGATTTCAGCGGGCGCGATCACGCGGGAGCCGCGGCGCGGCACAGGAAGCGCGGCCTTCTCCACGCGCCAGCCTTTGTGGCGCAACGTTCCGCCCTGGGGCGGCTCTGCCGGGACGTTGCCGATGAACTTCACCAGCCACGCCCGCTCCGCCGCCGGCAGCGCGTCCACGCTCGTGTAAGCGCCCTCAACGGCGTCGATCACCGGCGTCAGGCTCACGTAGCGCAGCAGCGAATCGCGGCACTGATCGTGCACGCTCCGCACCGCGGCGCCCACCTGCTCATCGTCGTAGCCCGAGACGTCCTCCATCAGGAAATCCACCAGCCGCGCATCGCGCTGGAGGATCCCCAAAAGTCCGACCGCCCCATCGACATGATCGGGCTCCGGTTCAACGGGCTTGGGCGCCGCGGCGGCCTTACTCAGTCCGAGCGCCTTGGCGGCCTCGCCCGGAAGCGCGCCATGAAACAGAATGCCGAAAAAGCTGCGCAACGCAAGTAAAATACGGCCCAAACAGTACCCCCTTGTTCTACTTCACCAGGATACACTGCGCTGTGGGACAGGCCTCCGGCCTGTCAGG